>JAAUXT010015148.1_pt1 | contig 13473 bp, 16 predicted proteins | sample 7278171 | NCBI WGS metagenome assembly JAAUXT01 (sample SAMN14350112, study PRJNA611818) | marine sediment metagenome | isolation source: surface marine sediment (1.8m) | place: French Polynesia: Moorea | collected 2018-08
CGATCCTCAGGTCTGCCCGATCCTCAGGTCCGCCCCAGGACCGATCCTCAGGTCCGCCCCAGGACCGAGATCCTCAGGTCCGCCCCAGGACCGATCCTCAGGTCCGCCCCAGGACCGATCCTCAGGCGCAACCCGCAGCGCCAAGCCTGAGGTTTGCCTCCTGTGCATTTTATATCAGCTCGATCCAGCCCGTTGTTGAGGTCAGACAAAAAACTCAATTGGACGCCACCCGACATGCAGCTCGTGGTTTGTTTTCGTTCCAGGCCCACGGCTTCCAACCATCCCAGTCATCAGTCTTGTGATTGAAGGGTTTCATTGATTTCTGTGGCTCGGGTAAATGATTCATTCCTGAAGCGAACTCTGAACAGTCGGGGCGGGGTCAGACGTCGGTCAGGGGGCGACCCCCAGGGGAACTCGTTTCCCACGCCTGGACAATGCGTCACTGCACTGACGACACTTGCATAAAGTTGTCAGGCGACGCGTTATTTTCACGCACCAATGGACCTCAAGGTCTCTGGTTCAGAACCCGCCTCTTTGATGAATTTTCGGTACATTTTGAGACACTCGTGTTGGTACACTGAAACCCTTGATGTGTTGCCCGATGTTCTTGAGTGCGTCCTGGCTCTGTGAGTTCGGCGGGTGGGATCAATGGAATCTGCATCTGAGCGCTGAGGCGACGGAATGCCGTTTTGAAACGAAGCTCTTTGCCGAAGGTGAGCGTCGCGCTGCGAGGGTCTTGTTCCATGTGCAGGGCCACTGCGCTTTTGCTTTCCGAGTCAACCTGTGTCAGTTTGTGGGGCCGCTTTCAGAAATGAAGTTGAATTGGCCTCAACCACGATTGTCGCATGCAGCGTGAATGTTCTGGAACATTCACGACGTTGATCTCTTGTTCGATCTGCGTGAGTCACCGGTCTTTGTTTACGCATGCCGTGACGCGTAGCACGCACCACACGCACACGCACATGCACGCACACGCACACGCACGCACACGGACACGCACGCACACGCAGGGGCAACAATGTGACCGCAGCGCACCCGAGTCCCAACCCTCATCAGCAACGCCGCGGCGTGGACCCTGTACGCACGGATGCACAACATCCACACTGGATACACTGGATACAACGCAGGCAGAGAGAAGGATTGCTCATGGAGCTGCCCAAATCTTCCCGGGGCTATTTTTAGAAACAAGGATGACTCGTGCAATTGATAAAGCAGGGCAGCAGTCAATAACGCAGAAATCAAATGTCTCTCAGTGTGCTAAAGATAGCTATCTCACTCCGTTGTATTCATAATGCAGAGACACTCCCCGACGAGAGGCATGCAGCACAGCGATGTTTCCACACACGGCCGGTCCAACCCAACATGTCGTCACCCTTATGTCCATCTGGTTCCATGAAATCTGTTGCAGAGATACGCACGCATGCAATGCATGTTGGAGAATGTGTAATTGGAATAATTCGTTGCTCTCTTTCATTTCTTTCGCCCGTTGTCTTGCAAACATCAGTACATGAGAGTACCGTTGGTCAGAGGCTGGGTGCATTGCCTTCGATTGAGACGTATTTCCTGTCACGAGGTTCTTGTTGGCGGGAGCTTCACCGCACCACCGGCGCAAGGGCCACGAACACAGACGCAGTGCGTTTCTTGGTCTTGGTCTGTTCGCTTTTGCTGCTTTGCGTGTTCATTGCGTCATTGCTTTTCAACAGATCTTCATTGAAAGGTCAGCGAGGCTCGTGGTTGGTTCCCTGTGGTCTCACGGGGCGGGTACTAATCGCGCCGGCTTGGCTTGCGTGTTTGCGTCGTTCACCATTCAGCGGCGGGAGCGACGATGGGGCCGAAGGGCGGCCGAAGGTCTGCAGATCCGCGGGGACGAAACCGTTCAGTGGGAACAGGAGGTGAAACCCTGACAGCTCAGCTGCTTTGAGAACGATCGCAGTCTCTCAAGATAGTTGCTGTTCGTTGCGTTCCTGCAGCGCAAGTCAGTGAGGAGGGGCAGCACCCTTGGACCGTCTGATCTCTCGTGTGCAGTGGTGAGGTCTCTTGGTCAAACTTGCCACGTGTTCTGTCTCCCTGGCGGAAGAATGGTTCGATCGAGTTCTGCGCGACTCGTGTAGTGGAGGTGTCCAGATATTTACTGCTGTGGTCACTTGCTTCCAAACCTCTCTTTTTGGCACACGAACGCAACTCTTGACGCACGCAGTGTGAACGCATTGTAACGCGTGGTACGCATTTTGATTTTGTGTCGTATTTCCTGTCTTTGTGTCACCCAATATGTGGACGATGAGTCGATTTTTGCGAATGTCATCTCGAACAACCCGAAAGAGTCTTTCTTGACGCGTTCGGTCCCTCATGAACACCGCTGCTGCGTGTGCGCCGCTCGCGTCTCTGTTCGCTCCTCCACAAAACTACACAACTTGCATGCAGATGACTTTCCTTTCGTTATCTCACTTCCTTTGCACACTCTGTCCCCCCCCCCCATATTCTCTACAGGTGGAAGTGCAATTTTCTGCTCGAACTGGTGCAGCCTTGTCAGCGCGCGAGTAATTTTATCTCTCATTTGATTGTGCCCTGCGAACACACCAGAGACGAGAGGGTGCGGATTCAGTTTTCCAGCTGTTCCCGCTTCATCGCCGTTGCTGTGGAGACGCGTGGATCGTCGTCGTGTGCTGCTGCCTTTCTTTCCTAATTGCATCTGTGACCTCTGCGCGCTTTGATCAAGGACACATCACGCAAACAAGGACGCATTGTGTGACAGCATCGATACATGCTCGGGAAAACACGCGCACAAATGAAGCTCATTGAAAATTGCACGAACCGCATGGAAACGCGAGTGCATCTGGGAAAAGAGAAGCACGCACCATAACGTTTCCCGCCGCATTTGACGAAACTCCAGCACCCGGAGCAGATCCAGTGGCCTAGTGCCCTGCCTTGCTTTTTCTGTCTGGTTCTGGCTGGCAGAGCCCTCGAGGAGACTCAAGAGTTGTCAAACCCTGGATCTGCATCTGCATCTCGGAACAATTTTCTGTAATTGCCTTATCAGAAAACAAAACTTCCTGATGACGCTCCTGCCTGGTTCCTCTGTGCAATCAGCACAACTTGTCTCAGCCTTTGTCTCTGTTGTTTCCCATTTTAATGACGTGAAACTTCTTCGCGGAAACGCCGTTTTTCAACGCCGCAGTGCAGAAAGGCCCGCCCGGCGTGAACTGTGGGCACTCAGCGCTGGTGCGCTCGTCCGTTTGGGTGGTGCTGAGACCTGGTTCACAGTGCGCTGCGTCCAGCGCGAGACAACGCGCCTGAGACCTGCGCCCCGACGTCGACGTTTCCAACGACTTCGCCAGGAACCGAGTCACGCAGCTCGCACGAACCCAACCTCAGGCCTTTCTGCTCACGTCCTGGGTCGCGTCCCAGAGGACGTCAGAGCGTCGAAGAGCGCTGCGTCGGAACTGCGTTCAGTGCGAGACCATTCAGTGGCGAGCCCTGTTCCACGCCTGGCTCACCCTGCGTGCACCCGGCCTGGTGTTGATAGTACACCCTGCGAGTCCATCCCGGGCAGCAGAATCGAGATCCTGCGGCGATAGGCGACGATGAAGTGTGGCTCATCTGCCATTCCTGTCAACCGATTGAAACTTTTATCTCTCCGGCTGAAAATGGACTTGGAGTTGGATCCACAGATTGGTGGAGGGCAAGAAGCCTTCGGAGGGGAGCTCTGTCAGATTCAAATTTGGGCGTGTGCACATGCAGAAAATCAATCTCTCCACGCACCGAAGCCTTCCTGAGGCTGGTCCTTCAGCTTCTGTCAAAAATGCTGCCCACCATCGGACGGATTCAAGATGGTGACAGGGGCCAAAGAAGGCCGGCCTCGGTCTCGGTCTGTGTGCAACCCTGAGGGGCTCAAAATCAGGGGGTGCAAACTGTATTCAAGGATCAGGGGGACCACTTCAACTCCGAAACTGAAAGACGGCACACCCACAGGTGTGCGAAACAATCTGATCTCAGGCCTGACCAAGAATCTTCAGCCCTTGTGACTCCCACACAGCGGGGACCTGGTGTCGGATCGTTCTCCCCGCGCGCAGGGGAAGCTGTTGGTGGCCGAGGTGACTCAGCTGACCGAGCCGCACACGAGTGACCTGGTTGACCGGGACTGCGGGGCGTTGGTCCTCGTGATTTGTAGTTGATCGAATTGTGCAGAGCCCCGGAAGTAACGCGTGAGCGTGTTAGCGGCTCAGCTCGGAAGGGAGAGGAAGCCACTGCTGCGGCAAACTCACCGCCTCCAATGACCGTGCGTGTGCGGGTGCATGAAGCATGGAAACATGTGTGTCCTTGCTCGTACGACTGCTTCCCAGTTGTTTTGGAGTGGGGAGAGATTTCTTCCCTTCAGCTCGAGATGCCACAATAGGGGTTTTCACATTGGTGACGCGCGGTTGGGTGGAGTCAGAATTTTTGATGCGTGCGTCAAAAGTCAACATGACGCCCAATGGAGAGCATCAAATTATTGGCCTAGACCGATCACAGACTTTTTGACACGCATGTCAAAATTTTGTCACCGCGTCACCAATGTGAAAACCCCTAATTTCACCCCAGTCACGTCGGTTCCAATCTCACGGGACCACTTCAACTTCAAAACTGAAAGGCGGCAATAATACAGGTGTGCAAATTATCTGATTCTCATAGCCTGATCAAGAAGCTCCAGTCCTCGTGACTCACACACAGCGAGAACCTGGGGCCCTGCGCGCCAGGGACCCTCCCCGCGCCGTCCCTACCCGGCTCGGAGCCCTCACCGATCCGCATGGGAAGGGCCCTGTCTCTCACCCTCCACCGAAGCACAACTCTCTCACCCATACACCTCAAAGGCGCGACTATTCTTGTCAATTTTTCGAATCCGCTTCTGACTGTGTTGCAGAACTCGAGTTGCAAGGGCGTCATCACACTGAATGCGTTGTGCCTTGCTTCTGCGCACCACACTGTTTGCTGCTCGGAAAGGCCACGAAATGCCCATTGACCTGTGCAGCGACACCGCGCATCGTCTGAGTTCGGCTTTTACGATGCAACGTGCTTTGTTTCTCTCAGGGACGCGGCGCGTGCTGTGTGCGATACGAGCTCGTACAACGCCCAATGCCATAAAAACAGGGGCAAACGCACATAAAATGCATTTCACACAGTGTCTGTGTCCACAATAAATTACGTGCGCAAACTGTCCACATCTGCGGGAATGATGGTCGTCAGCGGACAAACGCACAACCCGAGCACGGAAAGAAGCGGGCGCACGATCCCCTGGGCGTCACCACGGACTGCAGCAGCGTGCAGTGGGCCTTGCGTAGGGATCCCGAGGCCCTGGAGCGGGCCGCGCTGCAGCTGATAAAAGGAAGCCATCGCTCAATCTAAGTGAAATCTTATGTCGACTGTCGTGCGGAGTGCAAAAAGCCGCAGAATCATGTTGGTGAAATGCCGCGTGCATTGTGTGGTAAATTGAGGTTCAGCTCCCGGGGAGACAACGCGGCTACGCTGTAGTTTCCGCGGGCTTAACTCGTAAAACATTCACCTGAAGAAGGGGCCTCCGCCGGGGCGGCAGCAGCGCCGTCCTGGCAGCATCATGCACGCCTTTGCATATTTTCTGAGCATTCATCCAGTTCTCCAACACCAAGTTCTGCCAAGCGCGAAACCAGCGCGATTTCGAGTTGGGCGGACCAGGTGCACAAGTCGGAGCAACGTGGACCCAGTCAGGGTCATTTAAACCAGGGAACGAGAGGACACTCTTCACTTTTGACCAAGCGACAAAAATCCCAGAAGACCTCAACCTTTGCTCAAGGTTGGTGCTTTCTTCAACACATTTGGTTCTGGTTTTTCTCACACCACTTCAAAATATAACCCAGCTCCACGTCAGGAGAACGTTTGATCTGTCCATTTGGGTTTTTTTCACCAATGTTTTGGTTACGATGCCAAGAGTCTTTTTCCAAGTCAAAACTCAGAGCCCTGTCGGGATTTCGCTCTGGTCTCACTGATTCCGTCGAAACGCTGTGTATTGGGGAGTTTAAGCGCGACGTTTGAAATCACCCGTCGCGTCAACGTCGCGTCAAAAATGCTATTTCGACGTTCACGCCGACGCGACGTTCAGCCGCTTTCAAACGTCGTGCTTAATCTGCCTATTGGAAGCGTTGTAGATCTTCTCACCTGCGCGACATGTCGCTGTGGAGTCACGTGGCGCGCGCTGACGATGATGCGCCTCGTTGTTGATGTTCTGCACAATAAACATGAAACAGCGTCAGTGAAGAGACGTGTTGCATTGATCAGCCGGAACCGTGCAGGATGCTGGGCTGTTCGCCCGCAACACGCCAATACACAGGCCCGCGACAGTCCAACTCACTCGAGCAGTTCTTGTTGACCATTCACCAATGTTTGGTGAAAACCATTTCAAACTTTTTTTCACTCGGGTGAAGGTTTTCAATAAAGATCAAGCTGGGTGTGTTCGCAAGTCGTGTGTTGTGTGGATCTAAGACACCACTTGTGTCCTGTTTTGGAGTCCATAAAGACACAACGCCAAAAGGTCTTGTTCTGCAGATTACATGCATCTTCTTTCGCTCTCACACTCACACCAAGGAGGAGACGATGAAAGTCAATGAAACCAAATGAAGTGAATTTGTCGGCAATTCTCGCTGCATGCTCCGCGTACCGGTAAGCATTGCGGAATGAGAGATACGGCTTCATTCATTTTACAGCCCATCGTTTTCCGATGCCACTTTCACACTGGGCACATTCCGGCTCTGAGCAAGTCTTGGGGCGCTCTGTCGGTTCAGACGCTCGTCCTGGGTCCAGCACGGAAACCACGAAGCGACTCGCGCCGTGTGCGACACGAATCCTGTTGACTCAGAAGGAGGTGACGCGTGTGAAATTCGGGTTGTTGCACACGCTGTGTCTTTGCCAACAGGGATTCCAGAGAGCCTTCGCCTCCAGCCTCCGTCACATGTGCTGCGTCAGATCGTTGGCCGTGGCGGTTGCCTGAAGCTCCCTGTCCGAATGTGACAGCTGCCGGTGTCTTGTTCCTGAGCGCGCCTCGGTGGCCCCGCCCCGCGACGCGGCGCACGACGCAGTCCGTGTGAATCGCGCCCTTCCGCGTCGACTCGTCGCTTTTGTCCGAGTCACGTCACGTTATTGACATTTAATGTTTTGGTGGAACGGTTCTGTGTTTGATATATGTGGAGGATATTGATTTGCTCCCGTGTTGTTTGTGCGCTGGACGTGCTTTGTAACACATTAAAAATCGCGGTTTGTACGGCGGAGGCGGATTCAGCTTTTTGTGGTTGTGGGCTCCACTTCCTGAGGTCTGTTCCCGAGGTCTCGGGAGCCACGTCCCCGACCCGCTGGATCCACCCCCGGGCTGCGTGGACTTGGCAGAATTGGTAAAGCAGCGGTTGCCTCCTGTGGAAGGAGGTCACGGGAACGAAAGGAATGTCAATGCCTGCTGCACGTTGCATTCAAGATTTGCGCTCACTCAGAACAAAGGCGGGCTGAAACAGACCTGACTCTGCATCGGGAGTCATGACCCCCAGCTTCATATTCGGCCTGTGCGAGTCTCGCAGCGAATTGCATGAATGAAAGAACCAGCAGCCAGCCTTCTCAGCTGTTGAGTCCGCACCAGGGCTTGATCCAGGGTTTGCACTGTGCAATTTTGGTCGACTCCCTCAAGAGAAGGAAGCAAACGTAGTTTTTCACCGACAGCAGAAAAAAAGGGCTCAGTATTTTCCAGGAGGACCAGGGGTCAGGCCCGAACGAACGACTGACAGACGCAAGGCGTTGCATTCACGACACAATGACTCGGCCCGTCCCCATCGTCTCCGTGCCCACAGCATCCGCAGCCCCCACTCACTCACCGCACCTCACAGGTCTGCTCCATGCTTTATCCATACAGGTCCCCACAAAAAAGCTCTGCTCAGCGCCGGGGCTCTGCGGGCCAGACCTCCGCTCTGCCCCCATGTATGGAGCAGCTTCAGGCCCATCTAATCAAATCTACTAGGGATACACGCTTTCGGTGAAATGGTTCATAAAAGCAAGCTTCATTGGTTTAGCCTTCATCAATTGCTCCATCAAAGGGGATCGTTAGCCACCCTTCCTGCGCAAAATATATTCTGCGCAGCCAATCCTGGCAAAGCTGGAAATGGTCTCTGCGGAGATGGGGGCTGCGTCCCTACGACCCCGTACATCAGCTCGGAGCGGCGGCCCCGCGATGACGGCCGCTCTGTGTGCAGGGCGCTGACGCATACACAACACGCATACACAACACGCATACACAACACGTTCCACACGGGGCACCTGGGGGGACACAGTTCAGACAGGGCAAGAAACGTGGGGCAGACTTCTGAACTGGGAAGGGGCACAGGGGCACAGGGGTTTTTGAACCAGGCATCAAAATGGAACAGCTCGAGACTGCGAATGGTCACACAACGTCGTGTGAAACCGAAACACAAGTGGAAGATCAGAAAGTCGTCATCGGCACAGAAGAAGACAAAAACGAACACCCGCGGGGAAGTGCGAGAAATCATCGCGAGTAGAGCACGTACCGAGCAGCACGGACCGCGCGCTTTGGAGGGTTGTCCACATCAAGAACCTGACTCGACGCCCGAGTCCCAAACCGCAACATCATCATCATCATCATCATCGGAAAACACTGACTTCAAAACAAACGTCTCCCCGGCCCTAAACTGCGTGTTTCGCAGCACATTGATGACGGTTGTGCGTCGTTTAGGATGACGGGGACTGTTGCTGTTTTCAGTCTCGTTTCCTCGGAGCCGTTAGTTCTGCGCCATCAACGTCGCTTTCACCACGACCGGGCAGCGCGGCCCTCGTGTACCGCCCGCTCACCCAGCTCACCGCCCCTCACGTCGGGTTCACACCGGAGGCGACTCGCTTGACGTCACGTCAATGGGTGCTGACCCTTCTTGCCCATTGTCCTGCAAACATGGAACACGGGTGCTCTGCGTTACGCACCCTGCACCCAGAAACAGAGATGTGTTTCGGTTCCACGCAGGATCTGGTCGAGGCACTCCTGAGGAAGATCGATTTCGACGCTAAAATGACATCCAGAAAAGAAACTTCTTTCGCATACCAGATTTTTTTTCTTCAATGTTGGAAGGTCGCATGTTTGATTGAATGTGTCTGTGAGGGACACTTCGTAACGTTCTTGACTCTTTGTTGCTGGAGAAATCGCAAATTGCAGCAGACACGGTGCGCTCGGAGCCCTCGGAGCGCCGCGTGTGTGAAGCAGGCTCCGCCCGCCGTCCCCGCCCTGCAGAGCGCACCACGTGACCCACAAACGGCGCCACAGCTCACTTCAGCTCCGCTATTCTTGGTCATTTGCATTCGACTCCAGCCGTCCTTGACCAGTGAAAATGACCAGAACCCTGGACCACTTTCAGCAGGCTATTTTACGCTCCGTTTCATGTCCATGACAGCAATGAGGACGTGTGCACTTTGAGTAGAAATGCTGCTTTCTTGTGAACTGACCTCGGTCAAACTCGAATCAGAATCAAACCTGAGGGGCAACTGACAAGAGGCAAATGGACAACAACCACGAGACGAAGTCACCAAAACGTTATATCCTCTTCTTTTTACAGCTTCAGACGAACTGAGCACAAGATCAGAAACTCCTTCCACTGTTTTCTTGTTGCGTGTTTGTCATATCTTTTTGAACACAAGATGAAACGTGATTCAAATCACAGGGATATCGAAGCTCAGTCGCGCCTCTGGTGGAGCGATGCTGCCCTTGGCAGAGTCTCCACTCCTTGAGATCTTGTGGAGAGGGAGACCATCTGGCTGAGGCGCACGCGGCCCGGGCCCTTCCGCTGGGTTCACACGGGATGCGTCTCGCTGCGTTCGTTCTGCTGACGCTGCACTGGGACGCGTCAGAATGTGTCCCTCCTGCTCAAGTCAACGGGCCGACTGCACGTTGGTTCCGTCACCCTCGCTTCACGTTCTTGCACACAAGGGCCCAAGATTCTAGTATTTCTAGTCAACTCCATTCAACTCAAATTTGATTTATCGGGAAAACTAACAAAATTTTCTGGCTTATTTTCAACTGCTGCCTTCAACTCTTGCTGCTTTACCTCACCCCAAACTATCTAACCATCATTCAAGGTGAGTTGGTTTGTGGGGGGGGGCGGGGTAAACCAACCAAGATCTGAATGCACGGCGAATCTCCCCTTGGATGCTGCACCGTTGCTTGCGGAGCCAACACAACGGTAACTCGCACAACCAAGAGTGAGCGTCAGTCCACCGCGCCCTTGAAATGACCTGACAGATGAGCCGGACCCAGTGTAAAGCGACGTTCCTCCCGTCACGGCCGCGGCGTGTGTGGAGAGTGTGAATTATTAATCTGCGCCGGAGACGGAGCAATTGTTGTGATCTCGAGTCGGGATAACAAGATTTCTGCAAATTGAGTCCGCGACGAAGAGATGGGGAAACGAACGCAATTCCGAGCAGCGCCATTAAATAATCATCAGGGTGCTCGGGGCGGGGCTGTCGCGGAGAAGACACAGGCGTCGCAACCGCGACGTTCAGCCGGGTCCAGGGTTCTCCGTGGCCCGCACTTTGAATGCGAGGAGGACAAGAATCAGTGGATTTCAATGCGAGACCAGCGTCTTGCTGCACGGAAACCTAGGGCTGCAAGAAATGGCCAGACGGGATTTTCTCCGCGGTTCGAAGGCAGAGCCGCCTGTTACGTCAGGGGAACGTTGGGCCTTCAGCAGTTGAAAAATACACAGCCAGAGCGATTCTGGTCTCAAAGGATACAGTTGAAAATTGCATCCCGCACGAAGGACCGCATCCCTGACCAAACCTGGCTCCACCCCCATCAGAGCAGCAGGATGCGTCCCCACTGAGTCACCGCACTGAGCGCGAGAACCACGTGACACGCGCCACGGGCTGAGCTGCAGAACGTCACTGCTGTCAGCACCGACCGGTGGTTCTGTTCCACCGCGCCGCGTGTTGTGAACGGTGGTGAAAAGCCACGGCTCCCGAGGAAGCCCTGCGGACTGAGGACTTTTGGTAAATACGTCCGGTCCTTTTCGGACACCCCGCAATTGCCAGATCCGGGACACAGATACCATTTGGTCACTTGACATTGGCTCTCAAGTGCAAATTGGTTATACGTGCCACAAATCTTGCAGTTGGGGTGCCACACGGATCAATTGGAAAGCGGGTACTAAAAGTGCTCCCTGCATGGGTGTGCGGCGTCCCTGTTTCGTGGACAAACCCGAACATGTATCTGACGCAAGCTGGAGTCAGTGGTCGGTGTGCACGTGCCGTGTTCCCACGAACTGCTGATGTCATTTTAACACGGACCCTGCAGCAGGCAGAAGGCGGGAGAGATTTGGTCCAGGGGCAGGGCTCTTCTATCCACTTTGCGGCTCTCGTCACACGGAAACCTTCTAGAATGCGTGAATTCCTCCACCTCAGCCTCATTCTGAGCTCTGCTCGGGTGTATTGATTTCAGCCCTAAATTCATTCACTGCTCGAAAACGATTCGGATGCGCCACCCGGAAATTCCTCGACGTGTTTGGGGAGACCAAGGGGAGTCGATTCGACAGGTCCTGTGTTCCGAGTGCGTGGCGTGTGAGATCCAACCTTCAACGGACGTCATTCCAACCAGGAAAACATTTGGCAATCGTGAGATGGGCGGTGCTCGTGCCAACTGCGCGTGGATCCGCAGCCGCGCTGCTCTTTCCGTCCCAACCCCGAAACGCACGCTTTGACAGGCGCATCAATATCTGAGTGAAAACGAATGTCTCTGCGCTAAATATAGACTCCGCGAGGGAGGGCACGAAGATGCGTCTGGAACGTGTCACGCGAGGCAACCAAAGCCCCGGATCCCACCCAGCAAAGGCGGTGGAGCTGAGAACACACACCAGCCGTAGCTTTGTTGTGGGCATTGGTGGTATCATGGTTTTGGTTTGGTTTTGTGTCGCAAAAACAGCAAAACCAAATGACGCAATTGACCACACATCACTGAGCATTGACGTAGGTGACAAACAAGGCGACGTGCAGGTCCCGGTGCTTGAGCCCCGAGACGTGCGGAGCCAAGTTCGGTCCAGTGTTTCTCTGGACCCGGATGGAGAGTGGTTGGGGGTCAGACAAACTCAAAGCTCAGTTGACATCGGCACGGTGAAAGGTTTAGTCTGTGGCGCACAAAAAGTTTTGGAGACTGGAATTGTACGAGGGTCGTGACCGGCCGAGGCTTCCAACCCCCTGGATTCACCGGAGCGTTTTCTGGGCGGTACCCTCCTCAGGAGTTGACCCGACCCCGGGTATTCTTCAAGGTCCACATCACATGGTATGGTTCACTTCCCAATCCCGATCCCGGCACCCCGCTGCATCTGCCCCAGGCGGCGGAGAAACGACGGGTCTCGCCGTCCTGCCAAAGAAAGGCGTCTTCCCCCATAAATAGAGAGCGATATTAGGTGTGTCAGATGCGGCTGATTGATGGGGTCCGACCGCAATAAATAAACAGCCGGCCATATTAAGCGTCGGGCCACTGCAACAGATAACTTGCGGACAAAATTGCCTTCCTTCTCCGGGGCTGGAATATGCTGCGGGAACCGAGGGCGGATCCTGGATTTGGTCAGAGGCCCGACCCCGGAGGAGAGGGGAGAGAGACTCCTCAGATCTGACTTTGAAAAGACGTCGTGCAAAACGAGAAGCAAACTTTGAGGAGTGATGTCTGCGCTCTCAGGAACTTGCTTCGCGGTTTCGTTGCCGTTTATGCTGCACAAATGCAGGGCTTTTGCTCGGTGGACTTCTGAGGGTTTTTTCAACGTTTGGTTCAAGGTTTCAAAATGTGCGATCACTTCTTCGGCGAGTTTTATCTGCAGCCAACTGCGTGGATACTTCTTTGCTTTTGTGAGATTTTCAGAGCCATGGACTTTAGCGCCAGAGTGCACATTGCCTGCTGAGGCTGGTCCGTCATTAGAAGCCCTGTATGTCCTGAGCTTCGGCACCCGACAGACTCAGTGAAGACTTATTCCGGACCCAACAAGGCCAGTGCCTCGCCCGGGCGACCACCAGCCACACACCTCTCTCCTTTGTGCCGTTCTATGAAAGAAAAATCTCTCCGATCTCCGGCACCAGCAGAGCCTGTGTGGCACCGGGTGCGTCCTGCAGGCCTGGCGTGTGCAGGAGGCCGGAGCGACGGGAGCAGGTGTGGTGCGGCGGCCTGGACGCCTCAGCGGTGGGTCACAGTGCGTCCTTCCGGGGACAGCGTCAGTACTCGCAGAACACAGATTCACACTGCAATGCAGGCCTCGCCGCGCCGCCGGGCGAGCGGACTGGCTTTTGACGCTTTGCCTCTTGATGCGCCCGACACAAAGAGGATCAGACCGCGTGCGAAGGTTTTCTGCTGGGGCCGTGAATAACCTGCAAATTGGGGGTGCCTTGACTAGGATAATTTTGATAGTGGCGCACTTCTGTCCAGATTCTGATGCTGAGCGTCAA
>JAAUXT010152208.1_pt1 | contig 13473 bp, 6 predicted proteins | sample 7278171 | NCBI WGS metagenome assembly JAAUXT01 (sample SAMN14350112, study PRJNA611818) | marine sediment metagenome | isolation source: surface marine sediment (1.8m) | place: French Polynesia: Moorea | collected 2018-08
GCCTGGGTGGGGGAGCCTGGGTGGGGGAGCCTGGGTGGGGGGCCTGGGTGGGGGGCCTGGGTGGGGGAGCCTGGGTGGGGGGCCTGGGTGGGGGGCCTGGGTGGGGAACCCTGGTGGGGGGGCCTTGGTGGGGGGCCTGGGTGGGGAGCCCGGGGGGGGGGGTCTGGGTGGGGAGCCCTGGTGGGGGGCCTGGGTGGGGTTCTGGGTGGGGAGCTTGGGTGGCCCCACTCTACCTTTGACAACTTGCAAAAAACCGGCGCAAAATGTGCCTGAGAAAGATTTTCAGAAAATGGGAAATTTTCGGCTGGACTGGTCTGGTCTCAAAGCCCCTTGGATCCTTCTGTGTCTCTGTACAATTTGCTGCGGAACTGCGTCAGTGTGAAGATGCCCCCTCCCCCATGTCTGCGGACACTCCACGCAAGAGGCTTCCAGAGCAGAGCAGACGTCGTTGGGCGGCGGGAGGAAAGCCAAAGGTTCACACAAGGCAACTGAAGTTGTTTCCTTCAGTTGTTTCTGCAGGAAGCACGTTGCTCTCACTCTGACTGACGATTCTGACGTGATTCTCTCCTGGAGGAAAATTCCTGCTCCTGAAGCAGCTCAACACGAACAAAGGACACGCCCCCCTCAGGTGGACCGAGGATTGGGGCACCGGGGCAGGCGACCCCTGGGTGGCCCCAACCTCCCAAGACTACACAATTGGCTCTGAATTTCTTTTGTGCATTCGGTGTATTTCTCGGAGTCCTGGCTCACACACTGCAGCCTCTGGATCCGCTGGAGCACAGGAGCGACGCCTGTTTCTGCGCGCGCAGTTTGTGGAGTTTGTCAGAGTGACGTCATCCTGACGTCATCGGGAGCGTCTCTCAGAGCCGACGCCTGTGGGAGGCGCTTTTCTTGTAAATTCTCACAGACTGAAAAAAGTAACAGGCCTTGAACATTTCTTCACCACTGTTTGATTCATTCAGATTGACTGACACAATAGGAACTTTAAAAAAACTCGCAGGACAAGTTTAGTTTTTGGATTTGCACACAGCATTAGTATGAACACAACAGAAGCTGATGTGTCAGCCTTGGATCCAGAGGACTCCTGTCCAAACTTCTACATCCCCTTCCTGCACCCTTGTGACGGGTTCTTTCAGAGAGTGATCAGATCTGTCATGGCAATCATCGTTCTCTGCGGTCTCAGCTTGAACATCACTTCTCTTGTGGCTTTCAGTAAAATCAAAATGAACGCTGAGTCACTGTTTCTTATGAAATGCTTGGCGGTGTATGACACTTTGTACCTCGTTGGAGCATTTTTTGCTTATAGTTGTGTTTATTTGCTGTGGGAGTTAGGATTTGGCTACCAAAGCTTGACTGCCTATTTGTACGTGGAGAAGATTTCTGAGTACACCTTGCAGAGGGTTGCAGCACCTATGTCTTACTGGATTGCAGCTGTGCTCACTGTGCAGAGGTGAGTGAAGACCTGGGGTTTGTTTTGTTGTTTCTTTGACTCATTCTGTCAGCTAACACAAAAGAACCCCCCACACTGAGTGTTCATTGACTCACCTCACTTCAGGTACATTGGTTTGAAATCGTTGACGGGAAACAGCTCGTCCAGAGTAAGAAAGGCGAAGATATTCACTGCAGTTCTCAATGTGGTCATGGTTTTGGTGGACGTTCCATGGTGGATTTCGAGAGAGGTGAGACGGCCGGGTGTGCAAAATAAAGTGAAAAAGATCCCCGACCTTTGCTGCGTCTGAATTGAACCTGTGACAATCAGCTAGAACCTTGATTCTTTTTCAGATTCGGAAATTTAAATGTGGGACTGACATCCAGTATCATGTGGTGCCGTCTAAATATAGACTCACTCAACCGTTCAAAAAGATCTATTTTGGAGCCTCAGTTTCCTTGAGGTATGGAATGCCTATTGTCGTCACCATTGTGGGAACCAGTCTTCTGGTGAGCTTCCTGCAGCGACAGAAGAGCGTCCGGAGGACGGTGCTGTCTGAGGGACGCGCCACGCAGCAGCGGCGGGAGCGCGGGGCGGCCATGGACGACCTCACCCACTGTCTCATCGCCATCGCTGTGTGTTTCTTTGTCACTATCATGCCACAAACTATTCTTATTGTCATCATGTACACCTCCCTGTACACGTGTGCTTTTAGAAAAACTATTTTTATCACCACAGCTTTTGCTCAATTAAATTCAACTGTCAATTTCTTTATCTATTTTTTGGAAACTGAAGTCATTCAGACAAACTATTCTTGGCTCGTGTGGAGACAGAAGAACAAATGGAGAGTCCAGGCTTGAGGTTTCCATGTCTTCACAGGCCACTGATGTTCCAAAAATTTAGCTGAGTCACAACTTTGAGGTTTGCATAACAAGAGGCATGGAGGAGGAGGACACTTTTCAGTGAGTGGGTGTTCGCCGCCCGCAGCAGAGAGATCGTGTTGTGTCCCAGGATTAGAAAACTCCCTTTTGTACAGATGCAATTCAAGTTTGATGGAATCTGTAATTGTTTTCAAATTGAAATATTTTTTGAGGGGATCAAAACTTGTGATGCTGTGAATGTGTTTGTTCTGCGCTCTCGGGAACTTGTCACATCAATGCGCAGAAAGGCTTTATTCGCGTGTATTGTGTCGAGGCAATCTTCCTTCGGGAACACCCGAGCTCAGTTCACAGCGTTGTTCTCTTTTGTTTTGCGACACACAATCCCACAATTCAAATCCTGGGTGCGAAATCTGAATCATTTTGCTCCCCGGGAACACACACACACACACACACACACACACACACACTATTTGGAAACTGTTTTTCTGTGCCACCGATCTGGCAATTGGGCCACCTCACGTACAGGCTTTGGGGAATAGTACGAGTAAACCTCCCTGTTGACCCTCCCTTGACCCTCTCTCTGAATCGAGCAGGACAATCTGGAACAGAAGAAACAACAGATGTCACAATCTCAGATGTTTGTCACAGCAACGCTCGCCTCGTTTCTGTGGAAACACTGTGGCTGGAATCCTCCTTCTGAGGCAGAAACGAATCAATCTAAATCTGCCACAGGTGCACCGCCATTTATTTTGGCGCCACACAAAAGCATCCACACAGAGATGCTGATGAATTCTCCTTTCATCTCCGTCTGAAGACACGGACAAACATGGGACACACGCAAATGCATTTTGCACTTGTCTCTGCTTATTCCTGCCGAGGCTCTCCCTTTCCCAGGTGCTTCCCCAGTTTACAATGCTGCAGAAGACATACAGAAAGCAACCATTTCAGAGTTTGAGGGTTTTCTTGTCCTGAATTGACAAATTTGAAAGCACAAACTTCATTGCGTGGACAAAATGGACAAGAACACCACAGCTGTTGAGCTGAAGAGTGCAACAAGATTTGAGGCAGAAACCAATGTTTCACTGACCTTTCTGTGTGAAACAAATTTCAGAGATGACTTCACCAACTCCTGTGGTGCAGGTTTCCAGAAGGTGATGAGGCCGCTGGGCTCTGTAGTCGTTATTCTTGGCATCATTCTCAACATTGTCACCCTGGTGGCATTCAAAAGAATTAAACTGAATGCAGCATCTCTGTTTCTCATGAAATGCTTGTCTGTTTATGACTCTCTCTACTTGTTTGGACTGTGCCTGACCAGACTCTCCCACTATTTTGTCTGGATACTTGGATTTGGCTACATAAATGCTACACCTTATTTGTATGTGGATAGAATAAGCTATTACTGCCTTCAGAGAATTGCTGCGCCTATGTCTTACTGGACTGCAGCTGTGATCACAGTGCAAAGGTCAGTGTGAAGGGTTCGTCTTTTTTGTGGTTTCTTGTTCTTCTCCTGAGCCTGGAATTGCGAATGCGAGCATCTCTAAGCTGTTGGTGCGTTTTCCAGGTACATGGGACTGACATCTTTACAACCGGGTGGAAAGCACCATCTCACACGTGTCAAACTGTCCATCGTCATCATCAATGTGACAATTTTCCTCTTGGAGATTCCTTGGTGGATTTCTACCAGGGTAAGTGCAAATCTTGGAAGGAAGAAAAAATAGAACACCAGATCTGATCTTTCTTGTGAATATTTTCAAATGTGGGTTCTCTCCTTCGTCTGGTTCCTTCTGGTTTGTCACAGGTGCACAATATTCCATGTCCCACGGGAACAAAATTCGTCATCTTACTGTCCAGCCTGGCACCAAGTCAAACCTTCAGGGAGATCTACTTCGGTCTCTCAGTGTTTGTGAGACTGGGCCTGCCCATCATGGTCACTGCGGTGGGAACCACCCTCCTCGTGACATTCCTGCAGAGGAGGAAGAAAGTGAGGAACAAAATGCTGTCAGAAGTGCCAGCAATAACAAAGAGTGAACTGAAGAGTGAACAGTTAGATTCCCTCACAACCTGTCTCATCACTGTGGCTTTGTTCTATTTCATACTGATCATGCCTGGAACCATTCTGGGTATTTTTGATGCCACCCAGGTAAAGAGCTTACTGACCGGGCGGAAGGGCCCCTGTGTCTTCAGCAAAGCTGTTCAAGTTGTCCATTTCTTGCAACTGACAAACTCTTCAGTAAATTTCTTAATTTATTACTGGAAACTGTCATCATTCAGAAACGCTGTGAGAAAAACTGTTTTTGGTTGTGTCTCAACGAAGCAATCTGCTGAGTCCCACTTTGGTGCATCAGACGATGTGCAGAACAGAGAATGAAGTCTTTTGCAGGGGACATAACAACCACAGAGTCACCTGCAGAAAAATGTTGGCTGTTGTGATTTCAGTTCAGTCTGTGTTTGGTCCTGCATTGTTAGGTATTGGTGTGACAGGGTTGACTGTCCTCAAGTACCTGATGATTTTATGTGACCCTGTGAGAAACAAAAACCTCACAAAATGAACAACAGCATGGAAACCACACACAATGCGTTCTTTGTGGCAGGATTTGTGATCAGTGTTGATTGGAAACAAGAACTGCTTTGATGTAAATTGTAAAACGTGTGTTTCGTGAAACTGAAATGAAAGCACCTGACTGTAATGGAACGGTTTTTCTGTGAAGGTCAGGACTTTCTTCATCTGTTCCGGGCCTTTCTGGGCAACATGGCTAACATGGCTGCCCTGCTGACACGAGTTGCCAAGGATCTGGAAATCAGTATCTTTGCTGTTGTTTCTTGGTCTCTGTTGCATGACAGAAGACGCAACATCCCAATTTGAGGGAACACACTCTCAGAAACATGTCCAACCAGAGCAGGAAGGCTTGCACTTTTTACAAAAATAACCTGAACAGCACACAAGTGTTTCCCCTGTCATTTCATTGAAATCATGGGAACAGAACTCTTTTCAGCAAAGTAGAAATGAAAGTGAAGGAGGATTCAAGCAACAGCGTTTCCACAGAGATGAGGCAATATGAGAGCATTGCTATGACAAACATCTGAGATTGTGACATCTGTTGTTTCTTCTGTTCCAGATTGTCCTGCTCGATTCAGAGAGAGGGTCAAAGGAGGGTCAATAGGGAGATTTACTTGTACTACTCCCCAAAGCCAAATTGCCAGATGGGTGGCACAAAAGAAAAACAGTTTCCAATTAGTGTGTGTGTGTGTGTTCCTGGGGAGCAAAATGATTGAGACTTTGCACCTTGGATTTGAATTGTGGGATTGTGTGTTCCTGAAGAGGGGTCACTCACCTCCTTCCATCAGAGTCTGATGAAGTCTGGAGTCTGGTTGTTGTCTGTGCTTGTAACACCAGTCTGTATTGGAGCTGGAAACAACAAAATGTGTTTTTTCACATTTTTTCCACCATTGGTTTGAATGTGAATTTTGTTGCTGATGTCAAAACAACAACCATGCATCACCCAATGTGAAAACTGCTGAAAAGGCCACTTGATGTTTGCATTGTCCAGAGCAAGGCAAGGTTTATCTGTTTGTGTGTCTTTCTACAGTCTTGCAGCAGGTCACAAGAACTGGCTGTAGATGAGGAACTCAGGGGGGAAGGGAGCAATGACCCCAGACCCCAGAGCTGGACCTCTGACATATAACTTCCCCTTCACCCTGGGTGCAGCAGGTGCAGCTGCACATTTCCTTTGTGTTCACCACAGTTTTCATAGTTGAAGTTGAACTCGAGGAGGTAATTTGGAAATTTTTGAATTCCCCCAACTTCTACATTTCTGAGTTACCCACCCACCCCCAGTATGAAACTTGCAACACTGTCATGATGACTACTGACTTGCCATGTGAGTCCACCTGCTCAGTTTTGGGTGCAGTCTGCGGGTGAGGAATGCTGCACATGGCTCATACACATGTTTGTGCCACTTGAAAGTTTACTCTGTTTCTTCCTTTGATTTTTCAATATGTTGCTTTGGAAATGTGAGGTTTCTCATTGATATCTCCAAACAAAGAAACAGATTGTTTGAAATTTCAGTGCACAGTTACTCTCAAAGTGACACGTTTCAAGTTCTCTGGTTTTGAAGTCCAAATTGGTTTTGGTCAGAAACACATCCACAAGACAGGGCATCCTTCCTTGAGAAAACTGAGCAATAACTAGCTCTTTCAGCTGAAAACACAGTTTTGCGTGTTTGACTCCTCTGAGCCAGTGGAGTGGACAACACAGGTTGATCCTGCTGTGACATCCTGTCCCATCACTGCACTGGACAAGACTTGTCAGTGAATCCTGAGGAATGGACAAGATGTCACCATGGCAACAAACCAGATGGTTCTCATTGGATGTGTTGTCTTCACATTGTCTCTCACTCACTTTGTTGAAGGATATTTTGAAAAATGAATCTACTTGATTGACTTTGTGCAGTTCCTTGGCCTTGGGCAAGCTTGGAAGAAGTGTCCCGCACCTCGTCTTTTTAATCTGAGAGACAAATATATTTTGTGCACCAACTTGTCAACATTTGGAAAGAACAGATGTCTTTGTGGAGGTGACTCAGTGGACTTTCAATGGAAATGGCTTTTGTAAACTTCTGGCTGAAAACTTGTTTGCACTGAATCAGAAACATTTTTGACCATCAGAACTATTCACCCAGATATGTTTATTTTCCTTTTTCTCAAGTTTCTGTTCCTCATACATCTCTCTCTGTTGCCTGATGTGAGACCAGATGGTGCTTTGGAACACATCAATCACAAACAAAATATCCACTTGGGGGCGGAAAAAGTTTGGCATCATTATGTGAAAAGTTTTTTCTTTGAAAGTCTGTCGAGAGTGAAGAACAACAATTTCCACAATGTTCTAGTGAACTTCTTGAAGTCATCCGTGTTCTTCTGGGAATTTGCTCAAACCCAGATAAACTCAACAGTAGAGTTTGACCTTCATCACGAGTATGCAGTTGGATGCACCTACAGAGCAAAGCGATGTCCCAATCTCACTTTGATCAGGTCCTCAGGAAAATTCTCCACCTTTGGTCAACTTGGCTATTTTTATGCTGATGAGGAAATGAATTTTTTTTGTTCATTCTATGGACATCCTGCAATAAAAACTAATATTTTTACTTGGACATTGGATATGGACACACAATTAAGAGTGAACCTGACAGTGAATGAGTTGTACCTGTCAGTTGGTGCAACGGATTGCTCATACACAAAATCAAACATCTCTATGTTCACAGGAAGCCAAGCCAAGCCAACTTATCTTTACTGTGGTCGACATTCAGGCTTCAGTCTCTATCCATGGTCCAGCAGAGTTGACATTAAAATATTGTCCGATCATGAAATAGCCTACAGTCTGAAGGTGTCTTATCAAGCAACAGACAGACAGTTCATTTCCACCTTTGGAAGATTTCTTCCTTCTTACCTTCAGTCTTTGCCTGCATGGATAAAAATGTTTTCATCAGTACATCTGCACCACATGAGAAAAATTGTGGACTCAGTTCACATACAAGGCACAAAAAACAAACACATCCACCTTGCAGTCTCAGCTTTCCTCTTCCTGGTTCTGGATGGGCCTGGATTTTCCTCTGAAGTCACACACAGGTTTCAGAACACCTTCACAACAACAACGTTCCAGTGCTTGGTGCAACTTCTCATGCCTCAGCAAACAAGAGCAAAAGAGGTTTTTCTGAAGTTCACACAAAGTTTTCTTGCACTAACAGGTGTTCACCAGGTGTACCCCTCCTTCAAAATGTGCACCTTGTCAAGCAGTTCTTCAAAGACGGGTTCCTCGGTACTTTCAGTGCGAGTACCAGTACCTATTAAAGTCAACATCACTGTCATGAATTTGACATTTGTGGGGTATTCTTCTGCACTGTGTGATCATGGTGGGATGGCAATTTTGGAGGGAAGAAAGTTCATTGAAACTCACACCCTTTGTCAGTCAACTGACAAAGATTCTGGCATGAGCAGAAACCTCTTCTCTGAAGAATCCTCCATGGCCATTGTGTTGTACTGGTACGAGAGGTACAGCACCATCTCCGTGGTGCTCAACATGTCACATGCTGTGTGTAAATCTCTGCACATTGACCCATGCGAACTGAACTACAGATGCCCATCCCCCGCAGAGTCATGTGACCAGTACCTGGAGAGCATCGCAGAACGGTCCGGTGTGAATGTGTTCTGGAAAGCACAATCTCTACCATATGACGTGCTTGGGTCTGACCTGACGTTCACAATTGAAGATGAATCATGTGTTGTTGCTCAGTTTCAGCATGATATGAGACCAATGGATATCAGTCATGTTTGCATAGTTTATTCACAGTTTGATTTTGCCCAAACTTACAGTGGTGTTGGACACATAAATGTTGTTGTTTCCAACATGTTTCCGAGATACATTCCCACAGATTGGGAGATTGGTTTCTCTGGGCAAATTGAGAGACTGTGCTATCAGAATCAGCTTTCAGGAAACACCACATGCACCAAAATACACACAATGACAACAACAGAATTGTGGAAACTTGACAACACTTTTCCTGACCTCAGGGTGCATACACAGTTCATCCTCCCTTACTATTTTCTGAGCCCCATTGCAGTCAAATTTCAGTCTTTTCAATGGACAAAAACTTGGACTGAAATGACAATATGGGCGACAAAAAGTGACCTCAGAAATTATCTTGTTGTAACAGTTCCACACTCAACTTTGCTTTCACAGGGTGGCTATTTGACAGAAAAGAAGACATTTGAAAAGGATGATTTGGTCCTGCTCTTTCAACATGTTGAAGACAATGAAGAGAAATCACAGAATATAAATGAGAGTATGAAGGTTGGAATCAGCACGAGGAGAAGGCTCCAGTGCATTCGACTGTACTGGGACCAAGTCTCCAGTCTGGAGGACACATACAGAATTTCACAATTTGAAGGACTTTTTCATTTTTCCAATCTACAAAGGAAACATTTCCTTTCAATTCTTGGTCAAATTCATTTTGCACAAATTGCAAGCACAAACAAAAACCAGGAAAGAAACAGCACACTTCAGCTGGTGTGGATTCATGACCACTATGCAGAACACTCCAAGTTCTCCAAGAAGCAGAGAAAAATCAGTTATGACACAATGTTGCAAGGTGAACATCTGTTCTTTATCAATTACACATATGTGGGCAATGTGCCACAGAGCTCTTTTACACTTTTCAAGGTTGTCAAAATAGAATCAAGTTTTGAGTTTCAAGAAGAATTTCTGACGTGGGTTGAAGCCGATTCTCTGTGCAGAGAGACTGGCCAACATTTGCCACATTTTACAAGCAGAGACGAATTGCAGAAATTCATAGCATTTCTCAAGTTTTCAACTGATGTACAATCAGCAATTGCAGTGTTTATCCAGCTGCCTTTGAACCTGGCAGCAAAGGTAAGATTCCCTCTGATTCACCACAAGTCTGCATCAAGACCCTTCACAAGGTATATAATAAGCACAGACCTATAAATTTCCAGAAATTGAAGACAACAAGAAGCAACCACAGGAAGCCTCACACAGAGAACAGAGAGTGTAAACCACCAGAATGGGAGTGGAAGTACAGGGGGCTGTGCCATCCAGACATGGACTCCATCCCGTCTGTGCACCTTTCATCAAGAGTTTATTTTTCAAATTCAGTTCTGCCTCCAGCATTCCAAATATACAAAAACAGCAACTACCAGCGTGATGATCCGTTCCATTCTGGTGACTCGGACTCTTGTGGCACAGATTGTTCAAAGCACGAATGTGTTCGTCCAACACGTGCAGCAAAAATAGTTCCAAAATCTTCCAACATACACAGGATCCTGATCACAACACGAGCAACTATTTTCCCCAAAGCAACATCTCAGTGTAACTTGTTGCTGGCCATCAATCTGGCCAACCCGGAGTGGATATCTGTCATTTGCAATGAATCACTAGCAACAGATGTGGTCTGTGTCCATGGTAACAAAAGGAAATTGTCATGGAAAGCTACTTCTGATGAAATGAAACAATCAGCTTGCAATGCATCTCTCATCCAGAAAGGGTGGGAATGTCTGATGATATCCTGGCAGAATAACTCAGCTGATCTGACAAAACACCCACCAAACACCAACATCAATTTTGCCAAAATTTCTGATATTGGTTCTTTTGTTTCAATACTTCTTGCCAATGGGTACCCAATCACACCAGTTCTGTCTCCAATCCCAGACAATTCTGTGGAATTTAACTTGTTTACATTCAGCACAACTTACAACAAATACTTGACCAAGAGAAGGAACTTGAATGATTCGTTAGCAGGTTTTCAAATACTCACATCTCACAGACCAAAACTGAACACTGGAGACAACATGGTCACATGTTTGAATGGCAGACACATTTCCTCAAAATTTGTATGTGATGGATTTCCAGATTGCTCAAATACAGACCTTTCTGATGAGGCAGCCTGCAAATGTCTGAGGTACAACAGGTGCAATTATCCTCAATCTGAATCAGAACAAGTTGAAATGAGAGGAACTGTTTGCTCATTTTTGTATCACAAGACAATTGATGGACACTGTCACAAACTTCTGCCACTGAGCATGCAGAAGCAAAATTCTACTTCCCACAAAGATCACTTTGCCTGTGCCAACAAATTGCAGCTTGAAGTTGACATGGTTGATGACTTGTTTCCTGACTGTGGGGATTCAGCTGAAGATGAACAAGAACTGAAATTAGTCTTGACATTTGTGTTTGAAACTGAATGTCAGGACTCAAACAAGATACCATGTCTCCTTGGTCACTCAAAATGCTATGATACATTTGAAATCTGCAAGTACAGACTGAACAAGTACAATCAACTTGTTCCATGTAGAAATGGCCAACATCTACAGAGTTGCAAGCTATTTGAGTGCAATGACATCTTCAAATGTTATGCATCCTATTGCATTCTGCAGGAATATGTCTGCAATGGCCAGTGGGAGTGTTCTTATGGGTATGATGAGTTCAACTGTGAAAATACTGAAAGATGCAGGTTGATGTTTTTGTGCAGGCACACAACCAAAATTTGTATCCACATGGCAGCAACATGTGATGGATTTCAAAACTGTCCTTTGGGAGATGATGAATCTCTCTGCATGCTGCATCAGCAGAAATGTCCACCTGGATGCCAGTGTTTGGCACTTGCAATATTCTGCAGGAGTTCATCTGTGGGAGTTCAAAAGGTATTCTTTCCATACATGCAAATATCTCTAGTCCAGGTGTACCCTTTCAAAATGAATACAATACTCAATTTTGAAAATGCTTTGTTTTTATCAGTGCAAAGCTGTAATATTTCTGACATATGTGGAACACATTTTCCAGCGCAGCTGGTTGTCTTTGACACCAGTTGGAACAATGTAACAGAAATTAAATTTTCATGTTTTCCTTGCCATAAAAACTTGAAAATCATTTTATTGAATGATAACAGTATCAAATTCGTGAAGCCAACTTCACTTGAAAACTTGTCAGGACTGTTGCTTCTCAACATTTCCAACAATGACTTGTCTCTTGTCCCAGAAGCTTTTCTATCTGCCTTACACTCACTGAAGGCACTTTCCATGCAAAACAATTCTTTAGACAGTATCCATAGAGATGCCTTTAGTACTTTACATCTGGCAACAATTGAAACAAATGAATACAGGATTTGTTGTCTGGTTCCTGCAGACACTTCCTGTGCTGCTCACAGACCCTGGTTTGAGTCTTGCTCAGATTTACTCCCTACCACAGCTGTGAGAGTTGTCTTTGTTGTTGCCACAGGAACCATTGTCTTGCTCAACCTGGTGTCCATTGTGTCTCATGTTGTGAGCAGAAGATTGAATACCAGTTTTTCTGCAATGGTCACATGCATCAGTTGTAATGATTTGCTTTGTGCAGTGTATCTTTGTATTGTCTGGGTGGCTGATATTTCCTTCAGAGGGAACTTTGTGGGCAACACAAACAAATGGAGGTCCGGCAATGCCTGCCTTGCAGCATTTGGAATTTCCTTGTACTTCAACTTGCTGACACCTTTCCTTCTCACATTTGTCTCTGTTTCCAGACTGATGGTTGTTCTTCATCCAGTTGAATCCAATTTTAAAAGAGTGAGTTACATATTGAAGTTTTTATATGCAATGTGTCTTGGTTTGCTGGTCATTGCTATTTTTGTAACCTTGCTCACCAAATACTCAGCAGGGGAGTTTCCTGAAAATTCCTGTCTGCCTTTTGCTGACCCAACTGATTGCATTACGATGATTCGCACAACCACGTGGCTTGTGTCCATTGTTCAAACAACCACTGCTATCACTGTTTCCACTGTATATTATTTCCTGGTGAAAACACTCATTGCAGGGCAAAACAAAATCAGAAGCACCAAGACCAAAGACTCTAATGTCTCCCTGATTGTCCAACTTGTGCTGCTGTCACTTTCCAGTTTCCTGTGTTGGGTCCCAGCCAACTGTGTGTATCTCACTGCTCTGTTTCTGACAACATACCCCACAGAAATGATCACCTGGACAACTGTGGGTGTTTCTTCTTCCATTGCTGTTGCTGACCCTCTCATTTTCATTTCTGCTTTGCTGAAAAAAGTTCTGTCCCAATGATGTCAATGAAATTCCAGAGGAAACACTTGTGTACTGTTCAGGTTTATATGTAAAAACCGCAAGCCTTCCTGCTCTGGTTGGACATGTTTCTGAGAGTGTGTTCCCTCAAATTGGGATGTTGTGTCTTCTGTCATGCAACAGAGACCAAGAAACAACAGCAAAGAAACTGATTTCCAGATCATTGGCAACTTGTGTCAGGAGGGCAGCCATGTTGCCCAGAAAGGTCTGGAACAGAAAAATTCATCAGCCATTCCATGGCATCACAGTCAAGATTTTTCATCGCACATGGTTTCAGTTGAAACACGCATTTCACAAATGACATCAAAACAGTTCTTGTTTCCAATCAACACCGATCACAAATCCTGCCACACTGAATGCATTGTGTGTGTTTTCCATGCTCTTGTTCATTTTGTGAGGTTTTTAGGTGATTTGAGGTGGGTTGCCAAATTGGTGCAAGCCAAATCAAAGCACCTATAGGCAGTGTCTTCCAAAAGTATGTGTACAGCAGTTTCATGGTCAAGATGAGGATTGATTTGGGATCTTTTGGGCTCTTTTGGTTCA
>JAAUXT010086999.1_pt1 | contig 13472 bp, 17 predicted proteins | sample 7278171 | NCBI WGS metagenome assembly JAAUXT01 (sample SAMN14350112, study PRJNA611818) | marine sediment metagenome | isolation source: surface marine sediment (1.8m) | place: French Polynesia: Moorea | collected 2018-08
CCCCAGAAAGAAAAATTTTCCAAATTGTCCGGGTTAGCGGTATCTCAGACAGATTGTCTGATTGTCCGATTGTCCGGGTTACCCCCCCCCCGCAAAGAAAATTTTTCAAAATTGTCCAGGTTAGCGGTATCTCGGACACATTGCTGACTGTGGCATTGGTGGATTGGGACAAGTGCTGTCCTGCCTATGTACGCTGCCCGCAGCTGATTGTCTACTTGAAAGTCTAGTTTGATTCCGTTTGGTCTTCCCCAATTGCAGTTGCTGCAGTGTAGCAAGTGTCACGACACGTATCACCCCGGCTGCCTGGGCCCCTACTACCCGACCAAACCCTCCAAGCGAGGCATTTGGGTGAGTGCTTCTGTCTGTCTTCAGTGCTTGTGGAGAGCAGTACGTGGATTTACTCGCATCTGAAGGAAAGACAACTTTGTCAGACTGACAACAAAATGCCATAAAGTGCAAAGTTTGGTGATCGCATTCTCTCAGTATTTGGATGTTTTTCAGATCTGCACCAAGTGCGTCAAGTGTAAGAGCTGCGGCGCCACGTCGCCCGGCGCGGCCTACAACGCCACGTGGACGCACGACTTCTCACTGTGTTACGACTGCGGCATGCTCATGGACAAAGGTATACGTGCGTGTGTTGGATGTGTGCGTATGTGTGAGCACTCATGTGTATGACTTCCTGAAAGAGCGTGCTGTGTGGTACCCAAAAATGAACTTCTCAAACCAAGAGACATGCCAGATGTTTCGAGAGAATGTCAAGTTTTGTGTTCAGTGAGGCAATGACAAACTGCTTGCAATTGGCATGCTTTGTGTTTCCAGGCAATTTCTGCCCGGTCTGCCACTCGACGTACGCGGACGATGACTGGGACTGCAAGATGGTCCAGTGCTCGACTTGCAACAGCTGGGTGCACGCCAAGTGCGAAGGCCTCACAGGTGTGTGTCGCTCCGGCTTCTGAACCACGAAGTCAGCAGTTGTCATTCCAAGGATTCTGTGTGGGTGCCTACAACCTTCAAGAACGAAATCTTGATCTTACTTCGTGTGCGCTGCAACCATCACTGTTGATTTGCTTGCAGACGACATGTACCAGCTGTTCTCGTACCTCCCCGAGGACATCGCGTACCACTGTCGGCTGTGCCACCCGGTGCGCCCCGCCCCCTGGGAGACCATCATCAAGGACGAGATGCAGGGCGGCTTCCTCGCCGTCATCGGCGGCGTGCTCGCCACGAAGCTCGCGCAGAACCTCACCGCCATCCAGGACGAGGTGCGTGGGCCCAGTGGCACTGAAAAACGTTGCAACTGAGATGTGCATGAGGAGCTTGTTTCCTGTTGAGTGGCCTGTAGTCATTCCCCTGAAACAACTCCTTGCGAACAAAAACTTGTCAACCATCTTTTGTTGCAAATATCTGAATTGCTAACATGACGCAATCAATTTGCGTCGAACATGTGACGTTGTTTCTTTTGGTCCAAGATGCGCAGTGGCGCAACAAAATCCAACGTTCACTTTGAGAGCGACTCGCGCGCGCGTGTTCCGAAGACTCGCTGGATACCAAAGACCATGTTTATCAGTGTCATATCTCAACGCATTTCACAAACGACTTCGTTTTCAGGAGCCGCAGCCGAAGGGCAGCCTGAAGCGGGGAAAGACGCGGGAAGAAGTGAAGGCGGTGCTTTTTAGAGACCCACCAACCGGAAGTGTTGCGGGCGGAGATCATTCTAGTCAAACCAGCCAATCCGCCACGTCCATGCAAACTGGGAGTGCAGACCGAAGTACAGCCGACCCCCTGGAGGACTATTTGACCACTCGACCCTCCGAAGCAGTGACAACAGATGAGGAAATGAGATTGGACAGTGAAGTGCAACGATGTGGTGAAGTGAGTGGCAGGATCCAGGAACCAATGGACGTGGACGTTCGAAATGAAACTGGCCAATTGGACAGAGACTTTATTTCTCCGGCGAGTAACGGCAGTGGACGCTCGACGTCTGCAACCGAGACGGCGTCGGAACTGGGCACGGAGCCAAGTTCGAGCAGAGACTCGTCTGCTCTGGTGAGTTTGATTCGGAAAATTTTGTTGTTGCCGTTCTTGTGTTTTGTGCATGAACCTTGTTCCCAGGCAAAATCCTGAGTTGCACACACGTGCTTTGTTCCATATCCTCAGGTGTCCCCGAATCCCGAGCCTGCGGTTGGCGTGCCGCATGGCGCACCTCAGGGGGAGATGAGCGGAGCGCCGGCGGACGCGGAGAGCGGCACGAGCATGGCGGAAGAGCTGCTGCGCGCCATCATGGAGCACCCCGACACCACGCCTGATAAGGTGCGTGCGCAAAGCGCTTCCGTGAACAGAACCTTCGGGCCAAACAGATGTGGGTTATAACTTCGTGGGCGCGCTGGGGTGCTTTTGCTTTGGCCGTGCAAGTGAGCGCTCCGATTTGGTGAAACGAACGTTGTTCTGAGGTGGATGGTGAGTGTATTTCCACTCCAATAGACGGCAGTGAGTGGGTGGGTTGGGGTACTTTGTTGGTGTGTCACATTACCTGTGTTGAACGGTGGCGCGAGTCGCCTGCAAAAGTCAGAAGTTGTGGTTGTAAATTGTGGAGTCTGGTACTTTGATGCAACACGGGGATCGAGAAGTTTCAAGTGCTCCTCATTCCTCACCATTTTGATAAATGATCTGTTTTCTATCACCGTGTGCTGTCGCTCCGTGCTGTTGGTCGGTACAATAGTTGTTCCTGTTCAGTTTGTTGCGTGACTGCTTGCTTGCACGGCTCACGTAATTTCTACTTTCGTAGAAAATTCCTCGCCACTGAAGTCCCAGTGTGTGAGATGCTTGCATGCTGCGTCAAGAACACATTGCTTTGGTGCGAGCAGAAAAATACGATCCTTTCATTCGTGTTGCACAGGAGGCCAAGAAGCTGATGGAGGGGCTGTTCCAGGGGCTCAAACCGGAGACCAAGGTCACGTTCAGAGAGGCCGCCAAGGCGAAGCGGAAGCAGTTCCCACGTGACCTGCGCGAGATCCGGAAGCGCGTCCAGGAGCACCGCTACCACGACATTGTGAGTCGCGTGAAGTCTCCAGATTCACGTTTTGGTTTGGTTCGCTGCGTTGTTGAAGGTAACAATGGACAACGTTTGAACACGTGTGGCGTCCCGTTGCAGAGAGTGTTCACTGACGACATCGCGCGCGTTCTCCAGTTCAACAAGAACGACGCCATGCCCTACATCCGCAAAAAGTCATCCAGCTCCATCCAACTCATCTTCCTCAAGGTGCGTCACAGTTTCAACTGCTTTTCTTTCTTGGTGTGTAGGATGACCAAAATGCGGTACACAGTGGGATCAATCAGGAACAAAGGCAATTGTAGCGAACATTTCCTTTTTCTGTTGTAGGAGATGCAAAAGTATTTTCCCTGGGTGAACGTGAAGTCTTCTGTCTACTGGAGCAACGTCAGGCTGCCCGAGTAAGTTCAACGACTGCATTCGTGTTGTCGGTGGACGAGCTTCTGCGCGCAGATGTGCGTCTGTGCTGCCACTGATGGCACCCAGGAAACCTCTGGGAAATTGTTTCGTGGAGATATTGCGTCACTTCAGCACGGGTGTTGCCGTTTCAGTGGAATGATGCCTGGCGCGGTGGTGCCACCTTACGAAGACCACACGTACGCGCAGTACCGACACAGGGACGAGAACCCGACTGCCTCTGAGCAACCGTCGCCATTCAAAAAGCTCGCGGGATCGCCCAGGTCAGTTACTCGCTGTTGGAAAAGAATGGAAAAGGACGGCCATCATGACAACAAAAATGGCCACAATCCGGGAAATGGCTAAAGCTGCAACAAAAAGTCGCAGTTTATCAAGAAGACAATCGAAAGCTTGGAGCAGGATCATGCGGATCTTGGACATGAGATCTCATCCGCTGAACTGGCCAGCCTCGAAATACGCTGCTCGTCGTAACGCGGTCGCACCACGTGACATTGCAGGAAGGCGCCGGAGCCCTCTGGTGGGGAAGAGCAGGAGGAAGAGTCGCCGAGCGGCGCCACTGGGGAAGATCTGCGCAAATGTCTGTTTTGCGGGAGTCAGGGTGACGACAACCCCGATGTGAGCATCTGTTCAGTTTCCTCACAGAAAAGCGATGTGTGATTTGAGAACAGTGCAGTGAATTGGCAGTGTTGGCATTTTCTTCTGCCCATGTTTCTGACCTTGGTGGAAAGTCAGTGGAAGTGTCGAAGTTGTGGGCAGTAGCAATTCTCCGCTTGGAGAAAAAATCCCTGATCATACTGAGGAATTGGAAAGTGCAAGTTTTGTCACTTCTGTGTGGTGGCTCATTGTTGATTTCGCCGTGTTCTCAGGACTGCGGGCGGCTGCTGTACGCGGGGCAGGACGACTGGGTGCACGTCAACTGCGCGCTGTGGTCCGCCGAGGTGTACGAGGAGGTGGACGGCACGCTGCAGAACGTGCACGGAGCCATCACGCGCGGCAAGCAACTCGTGAGTGCCAGAAACCTGAGACGTTGTTGTGTGCCGAAGGTGGTGTCTGCCCGAAGTTTGATATTGGAACTCCCCTTCGCGTCCAGCCACCACTCTGCGCAAAGATCATTTTTATTTTGAGGCCTCGCCGATGCACTGGCCCCTTGGTCAAGATTGGTCGCTTCTTGTTCCCTTGGAACTGGTCTGCTCGGAGAAACTCTGGACCGTGTATATTACTGAACTTGTTTTTCTGTCTCCACCCACAGCGGTGTAACTACTGTGAGAAGTCGGGCGCGACTGTCGGCTGCTGCGCCACCTCGTGTCAGGCCAACTACCACTTCCTGTGCGCGCGCGACGACGGCTGCGTCTTCCAGGACGACAAACTCGTCTTCTGCGTCCTGCACCACGACAACGTGAACGCAGATGTGAGTGTTGACTTTCAGCCAATGGTGGAGATGTTACAGGGTCGGACTGGCATCCTGGTTGCGTGAAGCACCAGGTGAGGGACATTGGAGTCGTTTTGGCGCGATATTGTTGGAGGGAAGAGTGATGGTGACAAGAAGAATTGGGCTCTGCAACGTTGCCACACAAGGGTGGATACAAGAGCGTTACAAGCCATGCTAATCGACACACGGTGTTGTGGCCAGGCTTCTTGCAATGAAAACTCGGTCTGCAGGTGATCGATGAGAAGTTCGCGGTAGAGCGTCGTGCCTGCATCGACCAGAACAACAACAAGCTGCCCAAGAGTCGATGGGCGAAGGGGCTCAACGCGGACACCGTCAACGTCATAGCAGGTTCGTGCAATGGAATTTTGGACCGCTGGCATCACAACGAGAAGTGGAGAGCGGCGCTTCATTGAGTGCGCGCTTGTGTGTTCGTGTGTGCTGATGAGCGGGTTGACTTGTGACCCGCAGGTTCGATGACTGTGGAGCGACTTGGGAAACTGACGGCGCTGTCGGACCGGAAGCAGGTGCTGCTGCCCGTCGGCTTCACGTGAGTCACTTCCGGTTCAGTGTGCGGTGGGGAATTGGTTCATCAACAGGAATTCTGAACATTTCCTTGTGAATGGAGAATGTCTGGAGAACCTTCAGAATGTCGGAAAGTCACTGACAGTGAATGTGACGTGTATTTTGTACTCTTCAGGTGTACGCGCGTGTACTGGAGCACGGTGAACGCCAAGCGACGCACGGTGTACACGTGCAGAGTCATCGAGGTGCATCCGTCCGAGAACAATGGCGGTGCGCTCACCGTGAAGGTGCGTCTGCGTCTGTTCTCGTCTGTTCTTGAAGAATGAAGATTTGCGAACAGCCACAATGTGTGCTCTTGTGAAAAGAATGTGAAAAAGGGAACCGTGAACGTGTCGGTGAAATGTTGTCCAACGCGGACGCGCACGACTGTATCTGTGAACTGTGACGCAATGCGGGATTTCTTTTGCGTGGTACCTGCAGGGAGAATTGTTTTGCAGGACACGACCATTATTCACGACCGGACGCACCCAGACTACAGCGAGTCGCGCGAAACGGAGCAGCTGCGCATTCTGACGGCGTCCATCAGCAGCGGCGGCGGCGGCGGGGCCACCGGCGGCGCGTCCAGTCAGGACCCGGACAACGCGCTCTTCAGTCCCGTCTCCGACACGTCGTACGGTCCTGTGTTCAGTGACGATGAGGGAAGCCTGTTCAGTCCGAAACGCCGGATGGAAGATGATTCAGTGAGTGTTGACAGCCCAGTCCCTTCGTCAGAATTTGAGTAGCAGGTGGGAAAGGCTTTACAACGTGTGTACAACTGCACATGCGCGTATTATTTCAGAGTCACTTTCGAGCGAAGAAAAAGGTCAAATTAGCGAGCGATCCTGAAAGTTCACAAAGTTCCCAGCGGCACCACGTGTCCCAGCGCTGCCGGTCAGTGGAACCGGCTGCGTCCCAGTGTCGCCGGTCGTCTCAGCCGGAGGCACGAAGAGAGAACGAGGACCAGATGGAGGTGGTGGATCTGTCATCGTCGACCTCATCTGCCAGTGTCTTCGACAGACTCGACCTGCAGTTGTCAGAGGTGCGTATCATAGAAAGATCGTACACAGATAGAAAGATCATACCAGATAGAAAGATCGTACACAGATAGAAAGATCTTACCAGATAGAAAGATCGTAAACAGATAGAAAGATCGTACACAGATAGAAAGATCTTACCAGATAGAAAGATCGTACACAGATAGAAAGATCTTACCAGATAGAAAGATCGTACACAGATAGAAAGATCGTACACAGATAGAAAGATCTTACCAGATAGAAAGATCGTAAAAAGTACATTCAGACATTCAGCTTCAGACAAAAACGCCAAACTCCACACAGGTTAAGGTGTGCGCACAAAACCGACCATCCCCACAAAATTACAACAAATAAAATGTCTTGAAGACCCTGGCTTCAGATAATACTCCCTCACAGACTGATAGAGGTCAGCAGTTTTGTCTGAAGCTGAAAGTCTGAATGTCTGGAGACATACCAGATAGAAAGATCATACCAGATAGAAAGATTGTAATGCTGTAATTTATGCAAAACAAAATGTTTCAGTAAGGTATGTGTATATCAGTCTGTGAGGGAATATCGTAGAAAGATCGTACCCGATAGAAAGTTCATACCAGATAGAAAGATCGTACCAGATAGAAAGATTGTACACAGATAGAAAGATCGTACCAGATAGAAAGATCGTAAAAAGTACGATCTTTCTATCTCCAGACTTTCAGCTTCAGACAAAACTGCTGACCTCCCTGTGTGGAAGTAGTGAGGGGATGCAAGTCTCGAACTTGTCCAGAAAAACAGTGGGCCCCCACCATGAACACTGCTAGTTTTGGGTGCACGATCTGAAACACGTTGGGTCCACTGTTGTGACTTGCCAACTAAAATGGCGTGTTTGTGCTGGTGTGCAGACCAAGGAAATCAAGCGTTATGTGTTCACCAACAACTTTGTGGTGAGTGGTGTTTGTGTTACCTCATTGCGTCGTGTTGTGGTTGTCGTTGCTGTTCTCCAGTTGGGGCAGATTCGACGCGAAACTAGATTCCCTGTTCAGATTCTGTCCAAAGTGTGTGCTGAAGAATACGTGAATGTCATCACCGCAGGCGCAGCGTCCAGACATGCGCAGTGGCAGCGTCACTCCCGGGCTCGGAGTGCGCATGAGCGCGTCTTGGCACTCCGGCGACAGGAAACCGTCCAAGCCCTCTGGTGGCAAAACGCGAACAGTGAACCTTAGTTGTTTGAAGTCTGAGACGCTCAAACTGCTGCAAGGCGCTGATCTGTCCAAATACGATATCGTGAACCGGACGACAAGCTCAGGTCAGTGGCGCACGCTTCTCCAACCTTGCAGAATCTTTGAATGTTTTTCCGGGTTGGAGGACCAACAATTCCGCATTTGCCTGGAAGTCGTTGCGTTCGTTGCGTTCAGTACATTTATTTGTTTTCCATATGTTCATGAATCACAAAGTCAAAAAGGCCTTGCCTCTTCAGGTTCAATCCCAGCGGGAGACGACTTGACGCTGACACACATGGCCAAACGTCTGAACACGGCGGCCGCGGGCAACAAACAGTCGGAGACGCTCTCTGCCGACGGGGACCACTCGAGCGTACCCCTTTATCGCTCACAGTCACGTGGTGCTGAACCAGCAGGAGGGGCAGCAGGTGGTGAGGATGTGCGTGGCGCCACTGGAAAGGCCACCGTGACAAGTGTGCCGCTGACACCTCGAATAGAGACAAGTAAGGCGCTAGAGGGAACGCCACAGAGCACTGGAGAACTTCCACTTGTCCGATCTGAAGAACCACCTTGCACGGCACCACGCGTCTCGCGACAACCGTCTGACGCAGCAGGTGGAGATTCCTTGCAGCCAGAAAAGCAGCCACGGGAGTTGGTGGAAGCAGAAATCATCGACGGCAACACGGGCAAGAAAATGACGATGATGCTGAGTCCCGGACAAGTGGAGCAGCTGCGTGCTGGCACCGTCGAGGTGAAGGGACCACAGAAAGTGGCGTGCGCGCGCAGTGTGACGCCATCTCTCGTTGAAAGTGACAAAACAGCTGAGTCAGAATCGGTTCCCGCGAGCAGTTTCGCTGGGAGTGTCGCCGCCACGCCTGAATGCCTAAGTCAGACTTCGAGGTCAGTTGAAACGTCAGTGCAAGAGACTGTTTCAAGTACTGTTCCCAGATTAGATCCACACGCGAGTGAGCTGACGGGGAAGCCCAAGAAAGCCAAAAGCTCCGAAGAAGTTGAGGAGCCGCCGGCTTTGTTTCCGAATTCCTCACGGCGAGTGACGCAGACAATCCGGGACAAGGTGGGAAACGTGATCGGGATGCAGCTCGGGATGCCGCCGCCTCCACCGCCCACCACCAGACGGCAGTTCGTTCCCTACAGACAGACCCGGCTCGACGGCATCACACCGGTAGCGCCGCCGCCACCGCCGTCCACTTCCGCCTCCACTTCGACAACAGATGCCGACACTGCCGAGACGGTGGCTTCGGACGAGAAGGACCAGGAGGAGGAAAACCCTTTGTACTGTGATGGAGCGAATGATAATCGAGAGGACGAACCACGTGTCAAGAAGCGACGCATGTCCCGGCTCTCCCTGACGGCGCAGCGGGAGGCACGTGCGCAGCGACGGGCGGCGCTCAGCTGCAGCAAACAGGTGCGCGTCTTTGAAACGAGACAAGCAACACAATACGTTTTTCTCGCCCCTTGACAGTCCGTCGCATAAGTCTAGGTTTTCGCAGAGGAATGTTCGCAGTCATCGGCACTGTTTGGTTTGACCGAGAGTGATCAGTTGTGGAACATCTTTTGCCTTCTGCTTGCAGAACGTTTCAAACGAAGACGATTCCAGCATAATGTATGTCGATGGCACAGACGACGAAAAGAAAGGTGAGACGAACAAGAGGTTTGATTCAGATTTGGGAAGGTCAAAAAAGGGATGAAAACCCAATTGCTCGGATGGTTCTCATCATTCCTGTGCCTGAGAAGTCCATTTTGTTTGCTTCACTGCCTGGATGATTCCAGCGCATTGACTGAATGTTGCTTGACGGCTGCAGGGGAGGAGGTGAAGTCGTACGGACTGCGGCACACGGCGTTCCGAGCGGCGAGTCAGGCGGAGCGGCGCCGCAGCAGCGCCATGCCCGAGGTCTCCGTCGCGCTCCAGGTGCGCCAAGCTTCCAGTGACCGATTGCGATGGCGTCCAGTGTGTGTGTGCGTGCGTGCATGCGTGCCTGAACGTGCGCGCCTGTGTGTGTGAGGGGAATACAAGTACTGCAGCTCCAAAACCGAGTGCCGGCACAGGTTTCCCCGCTGCATTCGTCGCAGCCCTGGACACCAACTCAAAAACATGGTGCGTCAGAAATAAGTGTGAACAAGCTTGTAGCGCACATGTCCTGATTCAGAGTCCTTGTGCAGGTGACCGGAGGTCCTGCAGAGGAAAGTTTGACACGAAGCCCACCAAACGTGGTGAGAGACGGTTGTGTTCACGCAGTTCTAGCTCGTTTCCAGATTCCATTTTGCCATTTCGGCTTTGCGTTTTTTGCCCAACGTTACTTTGTTTCTCAACGCAACGTTTGCTTTGTCTCACCACGCCTTGAATCATGGCTCTTTGCTCACCAACTCCACTGTCCTGTGTTGCAGAAGTTGACGCCGGAGTCTGTGCTGCGCCTCTCGCACGACGTGCGCGCGGACGCCGGGGAGACGACGGCGGCGCCGTCTGCCGGTGAGGAGACGCGCGGCGCGGGGTCGTCTGCCGGCGCCGAGAGGAGGGAAGGGCCGCTGCTGAGCAGGATCGCAGCGCGCGCCTCGGCGCGAGCGAAACCCGACAGCGACACAGGTCAGTGCTGTGATGTTCGGACCCACCGTTTGAAAGATGAGAGAGCAGAAAGCAATTGTGTGAAAAACAAATGACGCGCAGAAAGTTTCAGCTACATCGCGCAACAAAAGCTGTTTTCAGTACAGCTTTGTGCCGTCGGATTTCAGTTGCTCTTCGATCCAAGAGCTCACCCGCAAGAGCGTCGCCGAGAAGGCCAGGTACCTTGTGTGTTCATGGCATGTTCTCGCTCGTTCTCCATTTTGTGCTTGTGTGCCTCCTTGTCAACAAAAGTTTGAAAGTCGCCCTTTGCAAGCTTCCTGCTCTGTCGGGCAGCACGTGTCTCGCGGTCTGTGCCTGTGGTCACTGCATGAATGCAAGATTGACCCGTGGCCCTGTGAAACGTTCTTCATGCCATGAACGTCGCTGTTGTTACGTCATAGTCTCTTCTGTGTTTGTAACGAAGTACTCGCAATCGGTGCTGCACATTTTCATTTCGCCAGCCTGTGCTGAGACAAAGGGTGACTGTTGCCCCAAATTTTGTGCATCACTCTCCCTTTCACCCATGAGTGACATACAAACGTTTTGATTGGTAATAACTGCTTGATCAGTCACCCGAGGGGCGTTCGGTGACGCGCAAAGATTTGATGGCAATCACCCTGGGAACGTGCGCTTCGGGGACGCGCCTTTGTTTCGAGCAGATAATTTGAGCTTGGAATTGTTTCGGGTTCGCCTTCAAGCTTGTTTTGACAGACGACAGCTCGCTTGGACGAGGTCACTCCACTGGCTGTTGTTGTCTTCGTTGCCCAGGAATATGACCTGTGTGTTGTTGCAATGTTGCATGTCCTTGTTTCGATCTCCTCTCATTTCAAGTTTTAACACCTCGATCTTGCAGCTCCTTGTTGAAAACATCAACGCACGATGTCAAGTAATACTTTCGCCATAAAGTGCCACAAAACACACATGGTGTTATCCATTGCAGGTCCTATCAAGTGTCCGAAGTGCAAGCGTCTGTACCGCACCAAGGAGAGTTGCGACAAGCACGCCGCCAGCTGCACGTTCGAGGTAAAGCTTCGATTCATCACGAACTAGGGCACCTTATTCTGTTGATTTTCAAGCTCTTGGACTCAATTCAGAATTGGGAAACGTTGTGTTTTGGACACAGTTTTGCTTTGTTGTGTTGCACATGGAATTGTTCTTTCGCATGATTGGGTTGTTCGCTGCTTGTAGAAAGTCAAACCGCGCCGAAAGGTGAGTTGAAAATTTGGTTCACACACCACTGTTTGATGGACTTTAGCACGTTCTGTTCGAGTTCGTTCGGAAAAATCAGGGGACGGACACAAGAGTAAAACAGGAACATGTCCACACTCAAGGATACAGGGCTGTTTGTTGACGTTTTCCACAATTTGGTGAATGCGAGTTGTTTTTTATGTGACAAGCCACTTTGTAGGATGTTGGACGCAGCGGTGTTTGGTTGTATTGTGCACTTTGGGTCATTGGTGTGTTTGTGCGATTCAAATTTTAGGAATCGCTGGGTTTGGTTGAGCTGGGTGGAAGACCGAGCGAACCGGAGAGAAGAAACCGAAGGGGTCGTGTTCTGATTGTTGAGTGTATCTGGTTGCAAACAAGTCTGCGTCGAATACCTGTGTCAGCGGATCTGTGCTACTAAGAACAGGAAGGCATTGGTGTTCAGTGGTTACCACATACAAGACCGACACCAAATTAGGCATGTACCTGTGCACCTGAGTCAGTTTTGTGTTTTGATGAAACAAGTTCAGGGAAGCAATCTGGCAATTGTCTGAGCTGGACTGCAAAAAACAAAGACATTGGTGGAAGGAAGAGTCAACCCCACGCACCTTGGGATGGCTCTTTCTTGTGGCTGGGGTTGTGGGTAATTCGCAGAAAACCACATACGGAATACATCGTCCGTCGTGAGCACATTGCGAGCTGCTTGAGTCACTGGGGTTTGTTGCTGCAGGTGAGCGACAGCGATGAGGAGGACGACATCAGCGGCGACGAGCCGAGTCCTCGCGGCTCGCGGCGGTCGCGCGCCGGCAGCAGCGCCGGCGTCTCCCCCGGAGCCGCCGACCCGGACACGCCGCCGACCGTCGCCCCGGCCCCGGCGCTCAGAGTGACCCGATCCACCAGCAGCAGCACGAGCCATTCACCCACAGAACAGGACGCCTCTCCTCCGGTGCCCAGGGTCACCCGGTCCCGCGCAGGCACCCCGTCAAGCGCCACGGACGCTCCAGCAAGCGCCGACTCTTTGCCCGCTGTTCCAAGAGTCACTCGTTCGAGACCGGAACATCGACGGGTCTCTGAATCCTCATCGACCCATTCGGACTCAGCACCGGTGAGAGTGAGTCGGTCGAGAGACAGTCACGTGGAACGCGAGGCTTCACCCACACCGGAAGTCACTCCGAGACTGACGCGCTCGAGGGTTGAATCTCCCGTCGAGTCCCCGCCAACCCCAACCTCCACGGAAGCCCCAGCCACCAGAGTCACCAGGTCCAGGTCAGACCACACCGACTTGGTGGAGCTGGACCTGGATTCTGCCTGTCCGTTGAGCAGACCAAAGAAGTCTCGCGTGGAGACGGCGTCCGCTGAGGCTCCTGCTCCTGCGGGGAGCAGCGGTCCTTCCGCGGCCGCAGAGTCGCAGGACCCGGCGGGGCGGGGCCGACGCTCCCGCGCGTCGAGCGCCGAACCCGAGCTACAGCCTCGCGTGACGCGGTCGCGACAAGCTCAACAACCTGTGCAGGTGAGAGTCGCGTAGATCTCATCTCAGTCAGTTTTGCGATTTCATTCAAATGAGTTTCATCTGAACCCTGCACAAGAATTCCATATTCATGTCTTTGGCTGCAGGACGCCCTGCCCACACAGCGAAAGGAGACGGGGCGGTCACGGACGCCGAGCATCGAGCGAGAGACGCCGGGGCGGAAGACGCGCAGCGCCGCGGCGTCGAGACCTGCGTCAGCGGAGCCCCCAGTGGAGACGAAGCTTCCGCCTGCTCCAGGTCAGTTTTGGTGTGACCTCAGTTGGGTACGCACTCGTTTGTTATGGGTTCTGAACCGTTGTGACAATGGCGAAACCGGAATCGTGTTGTCGGGATCAGCAACACAACACGCGTCTGTTTTGCTGGCGGAACCAACTGGGTGATCATTGGTGTCATTTTGGTGGCTGATCTGTATGGTTCACACGGGACCAGGGG
>JAAUXT010035913.1_pt1 | contig 13469 bp, 16 predicted proteins | sample 7278171 | NCBI WGS metagenome assembly JAAUXT01 (sample SAMN14350112, study PRJNA611818) | marine sediment metagenome | isolation source: surface marine sediment (1.8m) | place: French Polynesia: Moorea | collected 2018-08
ACTTTCTCAGATACAGAGCCATTTCTACATCCATACCCCACATTTTCCACACTAACAAATTTGAACTTTTTGACCTCCTGAGCCTAAAAAATTCAATTTGAAAAATTCCTTCCTCATGCATTATCCCTAACCCAAAATAAACCAAAAGAGCCCAAAAGATCCAAAATCAATCCTCATCTTGACCATGAAACTGCTGTACACATACTTTTGGAAGATGCTGCCTTTAGGTGCTTTGATTTGGCTTGCACCGATTTGGCTCAAATCGTGCAGCCCATCTCAAATCACCTGAAAACTTGATCTTGGTATTGTGAGAAGTATCTTTGAGTCCACCATGACAAGGATGAAGGGCTGCTTTGGCAACAACAACTGACTGCTGTACAAAAACGCATTTCAAATTTCTGTGGGCCAAATGTCAGCAACTGAGAGACATAAAGACATACTTTTCTTTGTATTGTTGGAGACATCTTGGAGCCCTTGTTCCAATCAAAGCAACCAGACTTTCAAGTAGAGAATCAGCCGCGGGCAACGTACATCGGCAGGACAGCACTTGTCCCAATCTGCCAATGCCCCAGTCAGAAAATGTCTGAGTTCAAAAACTGGACAATTTTTGTCTGCATTATCCAGGATAGACACATGGACAAACCAATACCAGCTCGCTACCGCGGCTGATAAAAACGAACACCATGGCAACAACCTATTGCCAGGCAAAAGGAATGGGACATTCTACGAATTAAATCTCAGCAACCAGGGGGCATGCAGATGCTCATTGAAGTTGCTGTGGTACCAACCTGTTCCACTGCAAACCAGATTTGAAGCATCCTTTGGGCCAAATGTCAGCCACCAATACATAGAGACTTGAGCTTGCTCACAAGAAGCATCTTTGATTTCCCATTCCTGTTCAGAAGAAACTTGTTGCCATAGCAATTCTGCCATAGTTGCAAAGGCAGAATGCTAAATTTCCAGGAAACAATTCTTTAGTTCTTTATTTCAGCTCAATGGAGGGAAGAGTTTCGATTCTATTTGTGTTTGAATCATCTTGGACCATAGAATCTGGGAATTCCGCCACGGTTGCTGGGGAAGAATGCGGTTGCAGAGAAACGTTGATGGATAACAATTGTTCTCATGAAAGCCAAGCACCCCCGAGACTACTTCTTGTCACTCATACAAGGGTATTTTTCGCGATATTCCTGGTCTGGAAATAAGCGCGTGGCCTACCTGCCAGTGTGGCGCATGTTGGGTGGGGGAGGGGTAAGGACTTGTAAACCCAGACGTCAAACTTCTCGTCATGGTCAGTGCAGTACACGAAACGACGCGCCCATGCAAATTTTTTGCTGGTCGAGGGGAGGTTCCAGTGGTGAGGCCTGACACCTGGAATCACCAGAATCAAGACTTACAATGTGACCAGGAGGTGCTTCAGGCTGCGAGCACACCGGATCGTTCCGGGTAAGAACGGTGGTTCTTCGTTCTGACTCAGCTGTTCATTCGGATATCTCGCGCAAAATTGGTCGTAAGTACGAGTATTTTATTGCTTGAAAAACCTTCCACTTTGTTTCGGCATTTTTGTCTGCCGAATCTTGGACCTTGTCCACTTTCTCGGTTTGAGTTCGAACATCTGAAAACAGGTCGCTCAACAACGAGATCGGCGAACTGGAATCACTGTTGACAACCCAAGAAGGAATGTAGGTCAGGTCTTGGCAGGGCACTGCATTTGGTCATGCCGAAGTTTCATTGCACCCGCGCTTGCGATTCCTTGGCGGTATGTTGTCTGGAATCATGCTTGGAGTTAAACACGTCGCACTTCTCTCAGTGGTTTTCTCTGAATTTATTATTTCTGAAGGGTAAGACGGCAAAAAGCACGTATTCGCTTGGAATAAAGCAGTATTGGTGCGAGAATATGCGTTCTGACTCAACTACGTGAAAGTACGTAATGTTTTTTGTTGGACACGCACTCACAGTTCATCTCATTTTGGCATTGCTCAGACTTTCTGAATCTGAGACCGAATTTACTCGTGTCAGATGGAAACAGAAGACTTGTTTTTGCTGATTTTGAACCACGCTCAATTGTCTCGAAAGCAGGCCATTGCCTGAACTAACGTCCCCTCTGGCGGATCCAGGATTTGGGTGGATCCAACCGGTCTGAGGTGCAACCCTGAGCGCTGGGTCTTTCAGACATATGCAAAGAATATTTGAGCTCCTACGGGCCACCATAAGGGGTGAAGAAATCTTCTCTGGGATCGTGAAGGCCCGGAGTGGGTCCGCTGAAGTTACCCCGTGAAAATGTTGCAGCCACATGTGAAAGCCATATGTACGAATTGGAAAATGAGACTCTCTTGTTCCGCCAAGATTGTGTTGTTGTGTTCGCAGACTTGTCAAGTCTTGTTCAAGCCGTGGTTGTGCTGCACGACAAAGTACGACACCGTCATGTCCAGTGTAGACTGCTCGTTTTCTTTTCAGAAAGCCATTTGAAGATAAAAATGCCTTGCTGACGGAACGGGTGGACAAAAAAGTGGGGCAGCAAAGAGCCATTGGCAAGTATGAGCAAGTTTCAAATACGAGTATGAACAAGAAGTTCCTTCTTGCAAAGTTGTCTGGATCCCTTGACAGCTCCTCTTTGGCGAGACGTGCTGCTGTCTGCAACAGAACCGCGATCAATGTGAATATTCACGCAGATGACGGCAGCGCCTGTGCCGGAAGAACACTGAGCGCAGACCACGGCACCATCGAGTACCCTTCGGGAGGCGGACTCTACCCGAACCTGGCCACCTGTACCTGGAGCATAGATGTGGGACCAGGACCCCCAAATGTGAGCCCTTGACCCTGCAAATGTCAACGTCACGTCTGAACGATGTCAATCAACGACAAGTCTCAGTTGTGTTGTTGCAGGCAGTTCTACTTCACGTGATCTGGCTGGATATCGAAGAAGATGAAGAATGTCGCTACGACACCCTGAACGTTTTCAAAGGCACCGCCCTCCTCGTTTCACTGTGCGGCAAAATCCAGGGGCGGGATGTGCGCGTTCTGGGGCCTCGCGTGAACCTGGAGTTTCTCTCCGATGCTTCAACAGTGGCCGCGGGCTTCAAACTCGAGTATCGCCTCATCACAGTTGGCGAAAGTGGTGAGTGTGCACTGGAAGGTTTTCCCACTGGTCTCCAACACAAAACAAGACAAGCTTTGACGTCCTCGCCTCAGTTGGCGTTCTTGGAAAAATGGTCTGCGTGCCTTTTCATGTCATTGATAGATTTCTATATTGTCCTCAAATCCGAAACAGCAGACGATTTCTGGTCAAAACTATGTACCGATGCAAGGATCATGTATCCATCGAGTGACGATGTGGATCGACCACTGTCTTCTCGTGTCGTGCACTCGTATCTGTTGCAGACGCCAATGTTCTCGGTGAGGGCACGCACCCGTGTCAGGAGGTGGTTGACCTGCGCGGCGTGAGCGGTGAAATCTCACTGCCCGGGTATCCGCAATCCGATTATCCGCCTAACGCCTTCTGTGAATGGGTGGTTCACGTTCCCGCCGGAGAGGTACAGCACAGTCTCGCGTTTTGGACGCACTCACGTACAAAGACGCACCCCAACGAATTGTTTCTGATGCCAAAGCCTTGTCGAAACAACCAAAAGTTATTCTCACGCACAAGACGCAACCATTCCTTGGATGTTCGATTGTTGGGCAAAAGAGTGGGTCTTATGCACGAGATGGTACGATATATCTCGGCAAAGTACGAGTGCCAAGTCTGATCGTGATTCTCTCCTGCACATCACCAGATCTTAATGTCCAAGCATTCAGTTGCATAGTGCATAGCAGAGGGAAAAACATGTGCATTTCCCTTCATTCAGTACATTCGGTTCGAATTCGCCGACTTCAACATCGAATCCCACGACAACTGCGTCTACGACAGCTTGAAAATCGAGACGTATCAACGGAGCGGCGGGACTCCGGGCAGCAGCACTCTGTGCGGCGACGTGATTCCCGACCCCGTCGTGCTGCACAGTCACCAGGCGCGCGTCACCTTCAGAAGCGATGCCTCGATGCAGGCGCGCGGCTTCCACCTCACCTTCACCGCCATCACTCCGGACGGTTAGTGTCATGCATGTCAGATGCGCTGCACCTGACGCCGAGCGTTTTCTCCGCATTTGATAGAATTTGGATCCACGATTTCAGAGGCACCACAAACCCCTTGCACAGACGAAGCCTTGGTGCTCACAGACAACATGGGTACCATCGATCTTCCGACCAACAGTCGGGGACATTACGCTGGTAACATGGACTGCAGGTGGAGGATCAGAGTCTCCCCGGACAAGGTACTTTTGACGTCTGTGTCGAAGCCCCGATTTGAAGGCAAATCATCTTCGATTCACGAGATCTGATTTCTCGACATCTTCGCCAGCGCTGCATGTGATGCATTGCGTTTTTTTCCGGACGCGACACACTGCAAACTTTCCTTTCAACAGATCATCAAGTTAGAGTACCCACGCATGGACATCGAACGCGATCAGCATTGCAGCTTTGATCAACTCACTGTTTACGACGGAGAGGATTCGAATGGGGCTCATATTGCGACCTATTGCCATGACTCTCCGCCTGAAAAGACGGACTTTTCAACCAACAACGTCGTTTTCATGACGTTTGTGTCGGACTCGTCTGTGTCCGGGGTAGGCTTCACGGTTCGGTACGAGGCCGTGGACCCCACCCAAGGCCAGTTTGAACACGAACCATCGGGAAATGACAACACAGGTGAGAACCCGACGAACATCTCCGATTCAAAGACTCAAGTGAGAACGTACAGCGTACATCGAAACTGCATTGCGTACACGCAGCAGACGCCTGTGGAAGCAGCAAGCCCGAGCAAATCGTTCAGTCTTCTGGTTCCGTCCAAACTGCGTCTTACGAAATCAATGCTGACTGCCAGTGGCTGATCACAGTGCCGAACAGTTCCAAGGTAAGAGCAGAGGACCTTAGGAATAGATCAGTTCACAATTCCATTTCTGCATAAATGTAGAAGATCAAAGCTATATATACATGTCCTTTTTGTCCACACAGATCATCCCGCCAGCTGAAACAGAGTAATCGATTTGCAACTGTTGAAACAGACCTTTTGTTCAACTTGCAGGCCATCAAGATAATTGTCACTGATCTGGACATCGAGCACGAGACACACTGCACGTTTGACGTGTTGGAAATTCACGACGGTTCCTCAGTCCAAGACCCAGTCATCGAGACTTTTTGTGGAACGACTGTGGCTCCAGGGCAAGAAATCCTGAGCACCGGGAACAGCGTCTTGCTGCGGCTCAGGAGCGACAGCTCGGTGACGGGGCGCGGCTTCTCGCTCACGTTCACCGAGGCGGAGCCTGGGCTGCCCGCCTGTGTGCGCAAAGAACCGGTCCGCCTCACAACTCCGTCGACTCTCTCAGTAGACCTCGACCTTGGATCAAACGAACCAGGACGAGCTTGTATGTGGCAGATAATTGCAGACGATGGCAAGGTGATTCACTTGTCTTCTTGATTCTCTCGGGCAATGTTGACGCTCGTCAGATACAACAGGTTTTTTTTTTCTGGTTTGCAGATTGTTCACCTTCGTTGGACTCTGCTACAAAACTCAAATTCCAACTGTCGAGTCAAAGTTTCCGTGTACAAAGGACCTGACCCCAGTTCAACACTTCTTGCTGAAATGTGTGGTATTTCTGACGATGACAGAAGAGACTTCTATTCAGATGGGTGAGTGTAACAGTTCACTCTGAGTGCGCGACATGCAGATGTGATCACCACATTAATATCGTCACACACTGCAGGCGTATGATGCTGATCTTTCTCACCGCGGAGCCAGGCGTCGGAACGCGCGTCAGGTTCGACGCCACCTATGAATCAGTGGACCGACCCCCAGCGGGTCAGAACGAGCCGCCCCCGCCTCCAGCGCCCGGAGGACTCTCACCCGGAGGTTGTTCTCTGACTTACACATTTGTTTACGTTGAATGAAAAACTGCTTCTGGTTCATTGTGTGCACGGGCAGCAGGAACAACTAATTTGTTTCCGTCCGACACCAAAAATTACCACGATGCATGCCTGTTTTGAAACGTTTGTCAAAAACACAACGAACTTTCTTTTCAGAGGAAGCTTGCGGCTTGCCTCGACATCCACCCAAACACAGTAACAACAGAATCGTAGGAGGGTACCCCGCGGCGCCCTTCAGCTGGCCATGGATCGTCTCAGTGCAGTAACAGACTATGACCCAAAGACCGTGGCAAAACCTGACATCAAGAACACAAGTTTCTGAGTGGACTTATGCATTTGAAACGCTCTACTCCGTTTGTCGAAGCCACTTTCAAGACTTGTGTGTCGTGGTTGTCTCGGCTATTTTCGCTGCGACTGATCTTTGCAAAAGACGCGTTTGATGTGCCCTTGCATGAAAACGAAAAAAGACAAGACACACAAGACAAAAAAGTTTGCAAAAGTCGCTGAATCTTGGACTTGCGTGTTTGCAATCTGGCTGTGCAATGTGCCCACTGCAGTCACTAATTTTCAGACGGCTCGGTGGCCACTACTGTGGCGGATCAGTCCTCAACAGGAGGTTTATTTTGAGCGCAGCACATTGCACGTGAGTGTTCCATACATCGTTCAGTCTGACGTGTTGCGTGATTTCCATCCATCGGCTGTACATATTCATTCCTCTTAGCTGTGTGCAAATGCAACGCTGGAATCACAAAAAGACTCTTCAGCAAATGTGTTCTCTTCACAATGGAGCAAACGGACACGCCCACGAACACAGCTTTCATGCACACAAGAAAAGATGAGAAAAGAAGCCCGCGGGAACCTCACAGTTGTGCTGGCAAAATTTGTGTGTCAGCGAACAGGCTGGATTTCTGTTCAGCAAGGGAGCAGAAATGAAGCATTGGTTTGCCCCTCCCTGCAAATGAGCTGAACTGTTGAATTTCCTCCAGGCACATACTGGACAACTCGAACCAACTTCGTGATTGCACTGTGCCTGCATGTGGTTCGACGGAATGCCGCGGGCATAAAAACCGCTGTGACGACAGACAAGCGCGTAGAAGCGCGATCGCTCGGAATCCGAGTGTTTGTGTGTGTGTGTGTGTGTGTGTGTGTGTGTGTGTGTGTGTGTGTGGTGTGTGTGCGCGCTGGTGCTGGTTATGGCACCGCAGCAAAAACACAATAAAAATTGACGATTTGCCCAACTGCAGGACTGCGCTGCCGACCGTCAACCCTGGGATGCAGATCGTTGCGGGAATCTACAATCGGCGCAACATGGAGAGTTCCAAGCAGTTTCGGCAAGTGATCAGAATCCACATTCACCCAGAGTACCGGCAGCGCGGCACCGGCGAAGACGTGCACGACATCGCCCTGCTCGAGTTGGGCGAAGACCTTGCTTACAACGGCCAAGTTCAACCGGTCTGTCTGACCAATAACGATGCCCTTGCTGGTCAAAATTGCGTCGTGGCCGGCTGGGGAACAACACACGGTGAGATGTTTGTACAGGTGCCAGAAGACTTCAGGAGACGAGACATTTTCAGCTCTTTTTCTTGTTTACGTGATGTTGCAATGGGAATCATGTTTTCCCTGATGTCAGGCACGGGAGACTCGAGCGTGTTGAACCAGGTGTACGTGCCCATCATCCCGCATCAGGTGTGCGCGCGTCGTGACTACTACGGCAACAGGGTGCAGCCGGAGTCGGCCATGATCTGCGCCGGGTACGAGAGAGGATCCAAAGATTCCTGTCAGGTGCGCAGTCAGAAACTCGAGACTTGTCCCACCCAGGACGCGAACTGTCAGGACGTTGGCAGCATTGTTGACGGCTCCCAAAATTCAACCAACAACGCTAGCGTGAGACTTCCAATCACTGTGGACTGAATCTGCATGCGCAGAAGGAGGTGAATAAAATATGGCATTGGAAAGTGGAACATCTTTACCTCCTGGATAAGGCGAGACACTCGAGGCCGTCTCAGTCAGATTCCCAACAACTGGGCTTTGAGCGCCACGTCGCGCGACTTCAACACAGTGAGCGCTTTTGTTGCAAACGCCAATGCCACGCACTGTGCATGCACCAGCTGCTTCAGGGAGACCAATGTTCAGTCTGACTTTGCTTGGTCAGTTTGCAGCAAAAAGCAAGAAGTCACTTGTTTCGTAATAGAAACAAGGCAACACTGGACTAAAATCACATGTTGCAGGCGTATTGTCCGCCTGTTCAAGCGCCGCTCGAGTCGGAACATTTTCTATGGCAACGCCCTCTGGGTTTGGCGCAAACTCAGATGTTTGCTATTCGTCATTTGTGCTGCTGTGTGAGGCCAAAACCACTGATCTGAACACATCTTCTTGTTTTTCTTTCACACGAAATGGTATCTTTCAAACACTGCTCTTTGCCAGGGAGACTCCGGAGGCCCGCTGGTCTGTCAGAGCGGCACCATCAACGACTCACTGCGTCGCCACCTGCAGCACGGCGTTGTCAGCTGGGGCGTCGGGTGCGCAAGGCCAAAGAAACCCGGTGTCTACACCAGGGTGAAGAGCTATCTCGACTGGATCAAACGCGTCACACAAAGTGAGTCCAGCTCCACGCTATGCGAAATGCAAGCCTTTTTCTAAAACTTTTCTCCTGAAATTACTGACATGACACACCTATTAACTGCAGAGGAAAGCCTAACATCCGAAAATTTATTCGGAACAAACTGGCTGATGGCAACAAAAGTACAACGATGTAAACGTTTCTATCTTTCCAGACAACGTGCAAGTTGTGTGAACTCACCTGTTGAAAACAACTTCGCACTCTGGTCAGCTTTCGACAGGTTTTCTCTGCGGCAACGGATGGGATTCTCTTCTTTAATGTGACATCCAGTCATGTGTCTGTTACTTTGGGCACTTTGTGGGGCGGTGTACTACCCCAAGCATGATCTTCCAACTCCTTCTGACCTGGCAAAAGCACCTGCCTCACGTTCATGTTTATCCTTGAAGTCCGCAAGTAAACGTCGTAATCATTCCATGACAAGTTCCTCAGACACTCCAGAATGTTGTTGTTGACTGAATAAAGTTTCTTGCATCGATCACAAGTGCAGTCATTGTTCGTGTTCTGTGCCGTCACACAAGCCAGACCCGGCTCCACGCTTGGTTCGTAGTCCACAAGGATCTTGGGCACTCCGTGGTAGGCGAGCCGCGCAGGGCCAGACATGATCACGACATCTCCGTTCCGAATGTACATCGCCACCGGTTTGACAGCCTTTGTCTGGCCTCCCACCAGAAACACTGCAGGACAACCAAAACTGCAAGGAGACAATGGTACACATTTCCAAAACTCAGCACGAAACAACACAACGATCGGACCCGTGGGTCGGGCCTCTCCGTCTGAACAACATTCGCACTGAACTCGAATTTCTGAGTTGGAACAAGAACAAAAATCCCACACAAGCAAAACTGTAAACCAGAAACATTTCGAGGGAACATCGGCGTGGGTACAGAACTGAACATACCTGATGGAAATCAAAGGAGCTTCGTTGTTCGGTTCTGAATGATCGGTGTGCCCACTCAGGGTTGAGGTTTGGTGATAGAAATTCACTATCGCTGCTTCTGCTTGAAAGTCGCTGAACCCAAGAACACGAGAAATGGTTCCACAAAGAAGAGACAGGTCCACTGGAAATTCGGTGTGCCTATCTGAGGAATATTTCTGAAATCAATTCTCAAAATTCAAACACAAAATCGAAACATGATGTGATCGCTGAAAACCACCCAACGGGTCAAGATCAAGCGACACATTGGTCAAAAGAGACAAGCTGCAGCAAGGAGGAGGATGCTAGGAACCTCAACACATTCAAGTCAAAAAAGCTGCGAGGAAACACAAAACCTTCGTGTCCCAGTTGTGATGATAACCCAGGGTAGCCCATCGTAATTTCTGGATGCTTGTCTTTTGGAAACTGTCGTGACTGCGATCATTCCTGCCATGGACCAAACAGAACTTTCTTTCAGGTGTTCGACGCACAAACTTAGCGATCAAGCGCCATTGTGCAAAAGCACTGCGTTGTTTTCTGCTCTTGGCCTTCTAAAAGCACCGTCTTAGAACTGTTGCGTGGTGCTTGACTCCAGCCTTCCAGATTTCCGTTACCTTTCTCTGACACTCGTCCTCCAGATATCGTGGTGTGCTTGTGCCAGGGCGTCTAAGTTTGTCACGTTGGGCTTCTCTGGATATGTGGACAAACACTGAGCAACCCAATATCGTTCATACCCAGGAAGGAATGGGTTTTCAACGAAAATCAACCCTGCAGTGCAAAAGACCTTCGTTTCACAGACGAATGTGTTCTAAATCCATGCATAAAAAAATACAAAAAAAAAAGCATTTCTTTTTTCACCAAATTCAAAATGTGACATTTTGTGAAGTTTTGTGTAGTTGGGACGAGCTCGCCGTCTTCAATGTGCCACCTCAAAATACTAGTGTTGTGAGGACATCACCTCCAGAGAAAAGCTACTCTGCATTACGTTGCTTTATTTTGTTTCTTTTTTACCTGGAACCTCGCTGTGTTTGTAGACCTTCCAATCGCTTGTCGGCTTCAACCCACACAAAAAGGACTTTGAATCACCGCATTCAAATTTTGTGTCAGCCGCAGAATCTACGTTCACAGGAATGACCTGAAAAAAGGAAACCGTCCGTTGTTGACTCAAGACCACTGTATAGCCGTGCTCAGGAAATCATTCCTGGACACTAGACAGTTTGGTGCCAATGAAGGCGTTCGAATTCATTCACAAAAGCGCACTGGAAACTGAGTTGGCCGAAATGGCTTGGCTACGCTCGGTGTCCAACCCAGCGGTGATGTCGCGCGACAGCCAGCCAGAGAAGCATAGACTGGCCGTCATGCAGGATGATTTCTTTGTGCACCTCAACAACACTGACAGGCAACCAGGATATGGTACGCCTGGACAATCTCCAGTTATTCCTTGAAGCTTGCATCATCCTGTACTTTGAGCATCTCACATGATGTCTTTGTCAAGGTAATCCCTGATCAAGTGAGGCTGCAGCTTGTACTCAATTGTGACCCCGATACCATCGTAGACTAGCATTGTCGTACAATTTGATGCTTGCAGTCCATGAGGTTTTGACAGAATTGTCAGGTTTCTTCCAGGCATCCTCAAGTTATGTCAGAAGTTCAGAGCAACATTGTTGTCCACCCCATGCAGCATGTGGTCAAGGAACTTGTTGAAGTCCTATGTTTGCATCTCCTCAAGGGTCCATCATTTGATGATTTTGCCTTTGCTTCCAAGAATCATGAGTGCCATGTTAAGCTGTGCTTCCCCTCCCTCTACCCACTTCAGCTTTGACCACTTCATCAGGGAGAGTTCACCTTTCCAATGGCTTTGCAGAAGTTTGTCTTCAATGTCCCAGCTGAAGGTGCGAGGAGGGGTCTGCATTGCCAAGAAATTGATCAGTCTCCCATCTGTTCCACTGTCACCATTCCCACTGGCTCTTCTGCTGTATCCACTGCTGGTACTGCCACCAGCATCACCACCATGACTACCACCAGACAGTTTGACAAGTGTGTGATGGTACTGCCACCAACATAACCACCATGACTACCACCAGGCAGGGTAACAAGTGTGTGAGGGTAATCAGGGAAGGTAATGAGGGGTAATACTTTGTGGTGTGACAAAGGCTGAGAACTCGCCTATTGCTGTGCATTAAAAAACCATGAAGGCGAGGCACAACACGAGGGTCCCAAAGCAAATGTTTGGCACAGGGGCCAACTGATCAAAATGATCAACTGAGTCAATAACTAATTGGGCCAAGACACATCTGCCTTGTCTGTGAGCCTCAAATATGAGTCACTGGGTTATCTCCTGCCTTATGAAACTGTAGGCTTCCACTTTGACTGCATCCATCTTGGAGAGAAAAGAGAGGGAATTTCCAGTCATGTGACCTACTTTGGGCCTCCCCCAGGGGGACAGGGGAACAGCCAGAGCCAGCAAAAACAACAGTGTTATTCAATGGGAAATTGCTATATCAAAAATGGCTACTGAGGCCAATGCCCCCTGGTGGGGGAGGAATGTGGTGTGACACACCTGACCGATTGTTAGAACCACCAACACTAGATGGCATGAAAGAACTCAACAAATAGGGAGATTCCTGCCTCAGAAGCCAGTCTCTTCTGAGATACCAAACTGATCGTTTGTGATATCACTGCACTTCTGCTGGTAACCCTGGCAATGGCAAAAGACCCACCCAGGCCATAATCCCAACCCAGGCCATAACCCTCCAGCGATCCGGATCAGGAAATCGAACAGCAAGAACGATTTCACAGACAGAACTAATTCTAGATCTAGATCCAGACTCTGCTGAACGGACGAAAACTTCAGTCACCTTTGAACTTTTCGTCGGACAAGATCCTTGTTCACTGAAGTCCACAACTTGGGATAGATCTGGGGCGGGATGTCGGCGTTTGTACAATTTGAAGTGCTCTTTGAAAAGATCCCGTGTTTCACATGTCTCTGTGGGCGCCGCCATGCTGCTATTTTTGCGTCGTCTGCTGGAGAAATTTGTAGCCGTCTCCCTGTGGACCCAGAGATCCGAGTTGATGTTTCTTCGTTCGCGCGCAAAAACCGGAAATCCATGAAATCGCCAAATATTTGTCAGGTTTTCACATTTTGCAGTTTAATCTAATGCAGCATTTCGACTCTGGCAAATTCAGTGCACGATTCACGAAAAAAGTCCCCTTCAAACAAAATACGCAGCAACGGGATCTGCGTCACCAAACCCTTGCGGAAACGGAGAGTTCGGCGACGAAAAGCCCATGGCTGACTCGTTTATTTTCTCTGTTGCCAAGAATAAAGCCTTCGCGAACAATTGTTTGTCAATACTGATGAGGCGCAGTATATCACGGAGCACCACAGTTCAAGTGAGTGTTTCCGACAGAAGCTGTTCAAACACATCCTCTGACCGATGTTGGGTGGCTTGCGTCAAGCGCTCCAAACACAACTGTGATACCTCCTTCAGATCATGCTGGAAAATAAGAACGTTGTGCGTTGTACACAGGCGCAACTACAACTGCACATATATTCCTGTTACGACTGTCCGGCTTTCAGGCGGGGGAACGGAGGAACAGACATTTGATAAGCTTTCAGCCATACAACTTTCAGGATGATGACCGCTGTGTGGTCTCATTGGGGATACGGGGGGGGGGGGTCTGACAGCAGGACGCAACTGTCCCATGATACTGCTCAAAGAAAAGGTTGGCTGTTTGCCTTGCAGCATGATTGGTGAGCAATGTTCACAGGACGTGATCGGTCGGGGGGAGGGAGGCTGACGGCTGCGTAAAATGGTTCGTCCACGTGGCTGAAGGTTTGCACCTTCATACATGCGGATTCTCTTTGTGTGTGTGTGTGTGTGTGTGTGTGTGTGTGTGTGTGTGTGTGCGTGAGTGCGTGGGTGTGTTGGGGGTGGGGGGTCAAATGGCAGTGAACAACTCAGAGAGACGACTGAATCC
>JAAUXT010142199.1_pt1 | contig 13469 bp, 14 predicted proteins | sample 7278171 | NCBI WGS metagenome assembly JAAUXT01 (sample SAMN14350112, study PRJNA611818) | marine sediment metagenome | isolation source: surface marine sediment (1.8m) | place: French Polynesia: Moorea | collected 2018-08
CAGTTCCAATGAAAGTGATGCTCCCATAGGATCTTGCACGCTCGAGTTCCAAGTGTACAGAGCATCTCTGAGTGGGGTGCCGCTAAATGACCGCAACTAATTAATGAGCGGTGCCGCTCTCATTACAAGTGCCGCTAGTGTTAAGATCTGTTTCAAATCCGTTTCAATTCATGCTGACAAGAAAATCTTTGTTTCTCAATGCTTGAAACATGAAACCTCAGGATCTCAAAGAAGAATCGTTCTTTCTTCGTTTTTCGCTTTCAGTGTTCAATGTGTCGATTTTTCTGCAGGTTGCTTGAGAACAACGGACGTACGAGTATCTCCCACAAAAACAGAGTCAGAAGAGAATTTTTCCCGAAATACAAAGCAATGAAAAGACACTTCCTCCTGCAACTGTAGGCAATTTTGCTTGAGACATTCCTGCACAGGAGGCGTCACCCAAGCCTCAGTTGCGCAGATGAGAATTTGATTTGAGGTTTTCTTTTTCATGCGTACAAAATCTCCCTCATTGGGAGGCGACAGACCTCATTCTGTTTTGTAATGCACTAATTGTACATTGTGCAGTATTTTTGTGCCTTCAGGAACTTGGAAGGGAAAACAATTTTTTGCAGTTGTGCGGAACACTGTCCAGTCAACTGGTTACCACTGATGTGGGGAGAAGAAACTCTTTCCGGCCACACCTCAGTTGGTCTGCACATCCAAAAACATCAACAGAGGCATTGGAAAATAGAAATGACACACCCAGGTTTCGTACTTTTTTCTCGAAAAGTTGTCAACTTGTCGTACTGCAGGAGTTGTTTTGTTGATGTGTAGTGTTTGTCCTTGGAAGAAAGTTCAGCAATAAGACCTGCACACCGGCTCTGCTAAAAAGGGCTCAGCTACTCCAAGGTTTTTACATTCATCAACAGTTTCGTCCTGTGTTGCACACAGCTTTGCTCGGCCCAGGGAAATATCAGAGATTTTTTTCCAAGGAACTAGGGCCTGTCAGAGCTCTTCGATTTGACAAACAGGAATGACAGGTACAGCGCCCAATTATCACAACTCTTGCACGCCTGGTCCGGAGTGGCTCCACGTCCACCACCGCTGTCAAACATGCTTGACCTGGAGCTGAGAGACCTTTGCTTCCGGTCAAGTTCCCTGCAGCTACGGGCGGGGCCCAGGCACCCAATTCATTACGGGTAAATAGCAGTTTGCCAATCAGGCTGAACGCTCCGTCCATTACCAATCAACGAGCTGTGTTCGCTTCCATTCGGGCTGAAGCCGCCCTTTGTGTGTAACTCACAATGAGTCTCGAACACCTGATGGACTGCAGTGAACACGCAACGCAAAATCAAGGGCTTTTCTCATATTTATGCCGACATTTTTTTCACGGAAGTACGGGGTTGCTGCAAGCAACGTTCCGTCCTGTGTCAGCGCGAGAATGAAACGGGTCATGCATGCAGAAAAGAGATAAAATGAGAAAAGAGAGGTGGAACACAGACAGACAGACAGACAGACAGACAGACAGACAGACAGACAGACAGACAGAAACAAAGAAAGAAAGAAGCAAACAAACAAAGAAACAAGGAAAGACAGACGAAGAAACAGAAGAACACAAATGATCTGCATCTCTCGGACTTGTGTGTTCAGCTCCACTGCTCGACAACGCCCAGCAATGACCACCCGAAGAGAGCCACCCGTCCATCATAATTCCAGATCAAAAATAACTCCATATACTCACTGATTTATTGAGTTGACCTCATTCGCTCCAGACTGCTGCCTTCAGTATCATCCCAAAGGGGCCATGCAATGAGCACTGAACTCTTCGACTGACAGATACAATTCGGCAAATTGATGTTTGAAATCTGAAACCCGAACAGGCAGCAGTGCATGGTGAATCCATCATGGGGCTCATTCTATTTGCTGGAACACAGGACCACGAACTGCACGTCATCCGTCCTGCAGCAAATCCTCTGGACGATCCAGGGGGCAAGGAGAGCCCAGGCCAACCCAAATCTCTAATAATCGTTTCCCCCCCCCCCACTGTCCTTTGCAAAGTTTGAACCAAAAGGCGAGCTTTCTTTTCATGTTGAAATTGGGCCCCGAAAGCGTGACCCTGATCCGCCATCACCACAACCCTGGATCCACCAGGGAGAGAGCGAGAGAGCACTCAGTCAAACCAGATTCCATCAAGTCAGATTAATTCGAGGGACAAGAAGGAAACGCGAATGATTTCGGATGTGGAGTGCCAGGCCCATCGTGCAAAGTGAGTCTTTCTTCTCGCGTGGTGTACACTGAACCCTTCATGCGTGTGTGTGTGTGTGTGTGTGTGTGTGTGTGTGTCTGTCTGTCTGTCTGTCTGTCTGTCTGTCTGTCTCTGTCTGTCTGTCTGTCTGTCTGTCTGTGTCTGTGTCTGTGTCTGTGTGTGTATGTTTGTGTGTGTGTGTGCCTGTGTCTGTCCATTTGTCTCTCTCTCTCTCTCTCTCTCTCTCTCTCTCTCCTCTGTCTGTGTGTGTATGTGTGTGTGTGTGTGTGTGTGTTCGGGCAGGTTCACACGGATTGCACCACCCGTTGCATCCAGGCACGAATCCATGGCGCTACACTCTTTCCTGACTTCGCCGAATCCACACACGCGCACGTACACACGCACATATTTTTTCCACAGATTTCCACGAACCGACCCAAATTCGTCTCACACATGCACGGGAACCGGGCAATATTGCCCACGACACAGTGCCTCCCGACAACCAGAGACAACGCCAGTGCAGACCGGGCCTGTTTGGACGTGGCTCCTGGATGTGTATCATCCTCCAGTCTCAGCTCCTATTGATTTCTCCTTCGACAGAGATTGACTTGTGAGATGCCGCAGATACTGCCAATTGTTGACCAGATGGAGTTACAGCTGAAATCAGTCGTCTTCTTCTCAGAGAAAGCAGCTTTCTTGGCTCTGAAATAATTATTTGTCAGTAATAGCAGGCCCAAGCCCCGGGGACCAACGGCTCTACCCTTGAGGATGATCCTTGAAACCCTAGAACATTGTTCTGCGTGATGGAGATCTTGCTTCCGAATGGCGCAAATTGAGGTTTTGTTTCCAAACGAGAGGTTCGGTCCCCGGGGACTCCTTGATTGTCCAAAGGAGGAGCCAACTTGATTTACGTTTTCGACTTTGGCACCAGTGTTCTGGACAAATAGTTCGTATTTGCTTCTTCCAGTGTGTCAAAAACCGAGGTTCCTCTTTGCCCAGAAGTCTCCCACCAAAGGACCATGGCACGTCTACAGTTTCAAGCGAGGCATGATTGTCAATTGAGACAGACCATCTCTCCAGTGCAGATCATTCTGCAATGTCTACATTTGAACTTTCTCTCAGACTCAAAACTTTCAGATACCAATTTTCAACCGAGGTATCCCCCAGCTCAAGTTCAGCGCAAAACTGTCATGGTCTCCGGCTGTCGCTTCGGATGTCAATGCTTGCTTCATCAGAGGTATTTCGAGGCCAGATCGAATTCCGATCACTTCGCTTGCCTCCTTTGACACTTGGCTCATTCAATCCCAATTATGTTCGAAACAAAGCTGCGTGCAAAACCCATTCTCGCAGCAGCATAAAACGTGCTGATTTCAACAGAGGTTCCTTGAATAGAGGTTCTGTTGATCAACAGGCTTCCTTTGGAGAGTAATGGGGCCTTGTCATTGGCAGTTCAATCACGCTTTTATCCCCCGGATAAGCCAGTCCAGACACGTCGCAGAGGCCTTTGTCCTGCACTGAGTTTACATGCCTCTGTTTGTGCAAAGAATGCTTCATTATTCTGGAGAAAGAAGAAAGGAGACTGTGGGTCTTGAGTATGCAGTATTCAAGGCGTGGTTCTGGTATTGGGTTTGACTCAGAAGTTTTTGAAGACTTTGCAGGGTTTGTTGCTGCTTCCTGTGAATGTATTCTGCACCTGCGTGGTTCATAGACCCCATGTGCACACGTGTCTTTTCCTGTTGACCACGCCACGATTTGTGAGCTTGTGTTGAAAGACAATGAACAAGCCCCCGCCCATCCAAGCTGCATGTGATGTCTTACTTTTTGAACTGATCAAACAAAACAGGACTGCGACTTCAAACAGCATTATTGTCGGCTTCCAGACATCAACACCGGACACCCTGTTGTGCTCTCATTACACAGGAGACAAAACACTTCAAAGCAAGTTTGCCTGACAACCAAGACAAACATCCCACCTGCGGCGAGATAAAACACACGCGTTTCCAGGTTCCAGACGCCAATCAAGAGATGGGAGTCTCGACTCACCTGAAGAAGATGTCGTGAGACGCTTGTTCGGCAGCGCTCTTGTTCACTTCACTCAATCCCTGGTGAGTTGCTGTGATCCACACGCGGCTCCAAACTCAACAATTCCCTGAGAAATTGCCTGTCACGTCAGTGGAAAATCAGGGCAGTGGTTCCTTCCCACTCTAAAATCTATAGCCTGTGGCCTGCGCGCAAATCAATGTTGCAGTGTCTTTTTCATACACTCCGATCGTGCTGAGTAACGCTTCAGGCCACTTGAGTTTGCAAGGCGTGTCACATGCATTGGTGATTCCCGAATTGACTTTCGCGTGAGTCCATATCCGGCTAAGAATCCTGCATGAGAATTATCCTTCATGTGCGCAAGAGTCTTTCTCAGCTTCCATCTTTGACGTTCAACTGAAAGTTACTCCTTGCCGAACTCGAATGAATTTTCCACGTTTTTGCCTCTTGCCCATTCACATGCTTGTGCTGTGGCAGTGAGTGAGTGAATGATTCAGCGACGAGCCTGCACCACCGCCAAATAGATCCTGGTTCTGCAGGGAGGGAAGCTGCACTGCACCTTCTGCAGCGGCAGGAGGAGGAGAATGGATAGATTCGCGCTGGCTCCGGCCCCTCTGTCTCTTGGTCTCTGGAAGCTACACTGTGCGAAATTACAGTGTTTAGTTCTGATGACGAGGTGCTTCTGAATGGTCCAGTGACGGAGGAAAGTTGAGTGGGTCGACTCAGCTTGCCCACAAGACCAGAAACCAGAAGGCTGCGCATCAGACAAAAGCAAAGAGGGTGCAGTTGCTCTGGGAGCAGATTTCAAAAACCCTGCAGGGGGGGGGGCTTTTTGCCTTGGTATCAGAGAAGAATAGGGACTTCTCGTGGAAGTTGACGCCCTCGATGCGTTATTTCTACAACTCTGCGATCTCTAAACATGTCGTACGACCTCGCATCGTGGTAGAAATGGGTTCTCGCCCCACAAAAATGGTCCTGTTCAATCACACAACTCCTTTCTCGACCAAAGGTCTCGAAAAGTCATTGTGTGATTTCACAGGAACCGTTTTTGTGCAGTGTGAGAACCCTGTCCTCGTATCTGGGTGTTGCGTGAGTCAGAAACATGGGTGTCAGGTTTACAAAACAGCTCGTCTGCTGTAATCTGGGTCCGAGTCTGCTTTGAAATGGAACAGGGAAATATCCAAGGTGTTTGTCGGTGTCTGCACTTGTTTGTCTGCGTGTCCTTCAGACAACTGACCTTTTTGGTCGGAACTTTGAGGAAATGGATGAAAAGAGGGACAAAGCAGTCTCCCTTGGTGGTTTGTTCACTCTTGTCCTTCTCTCACACTCTCAAGCACACTCACACACAGATACACACGCACGCACCGAAACACTCACACATACATGTACACAGTTCTGTCTCTCTAATTCACACTCTTTTTCTCCCCCATCTCGCACCCTCTGTCTCTTCCCTCCCAGCCTCTCTTTCAACGTTCCGTCTTTCCCCTGTCTGTTTCGTCGCTTTTTGTGTCTCAAGCTCTCCCCGTTCTCTCTCTCTCTCTCTCTCTCTCTCTCTCTCTCTCTCTTTCTCTCTCTCTCTCTCCAATCAGCACCTCTCTTCTTTCCCTTTTCTTTGCAAGCACACACACACACACACACACACACACACAACTTGCACCGACAGAGAGAGAGAGAGAGAGAGACAGACAGACAGACAGACAGACAGACAGACAGACAGACAGAGACCTCTGTTTGACAGTGTCGACCTGCAGGACCTCAGCCAGTGCATAGATCCACGCATGCACAGTGGATACCATCATTTGTCCCAGCCGCACGTACATCTATCTCCGCACCGCTGCAGCCACCGTCCCCTGCAACACAGCTGCACCTGTTCTCCTGCCAGCTGGCTTCTTGGCATACGCAGAGAGACCCAAGTTGTTTCAGAGTCAATGCTGGTTCTCTCCAGGGTCTCTGCCCATGGATTCACTTCCTCAGCGACGCGACACACATCAGCACTTCTGCCCGTGTGAAAATTATCTGACAAGAAAAGCTGAAGACAACAAAGATTTTGCTTGGGGCTTCTCCAAAACTTTGCAAGTGAATTGTGCCAGACAGTCGTTCTGCTTCGCGTCAGGGGTGTTACAGCTGCATTTGAGCAGTACAAGCTCCTGAACCCCTCTCCTACGGCTGGTTGTTTTGCAGACACCAGACAAAAGGCCCAAACAACACCTCAGTAAACGACAAGAAACGCGCAACTGAACCTCATGTCAAACTGCGGAACTCGGCGCTCTCGTGGGACGAGGAACAGGACAGGGCGCCTAGTGAGATCCTGGAGGGTGTTCAGCCTTTGGCGGGTGGAGGGTCAAACCAAGGTTTCAAAACTTCACTTGTGGAAAGGGAGGACGTCCTTGCCAAGAGCACTTTGGGGGGGGGGGGGGGCGGGGGCGAGGTGCAGGCCCGTGAAACCGTTGGTGACTCGTACGAGTGTGTCCTGTTGGACCTTCTTGGCGCCAAGTTCACGGAAATGGACGAACATGTCACTATGGTGATAATCTCCACTGCAGAGCCACACGAAATGCTCCATAAAACTTGGATGTGCCATTGACCATACAAGTGGACAAATAATTCATAAACACATCCTTCCTTTGCAGAATGAGCTCGAATGGCCCTTCGAGCCCTGGCAACCGTGTGTTTATGGTATGTGTAGATCCTGTAGTCAAGGAACTTGGTCAAATAATTCCGTGTATTGTCAATGGACGGAAAGCCCCGTTCCTGGCGCGTGTTTGGAAATCGTGCTCTGTTTTCCTTTCTGTCTTTGAGGAACGTATGGTTTTGCAGCAGCGTTGGATTTCAAACTTGCTCTGTTTGTGTCTGACCTTGAAAGGTCGAGGGTGATGACCACAAAACGTCTTTTCGAGGAACGACATGCTTGCGACGGATCAGGACATTCACCTGTTGGTTTGATTTGTCGAGCAAATGAGATCTTGCGCAGCTGAGTCCAGTGCTTTGCCATTGTGTGGCTTCAAACAGAACAGAATACTGGGAGGCTATGCGTGCTTGTGGCACCAACCTCTTGGTTGCACGGAAGCCTTTGAGTTTCCTGCGAATGGTGACGTCAACGTTTTCGTTGCACCTTCTTGAACAGATCCAGAATGGGGTTCTGAGGCCACATAGTGGCGCAAAAAGTCCAACTCCACGCATCATGGGGCTGAGACACCTCCTCCAAGTGCCTGTTGAAACTTTACATTTGGGTCCTTTCTGTTCCAAGAGGTGGAAGTTGCATGGAGTGCAAACGCTTCCTGGATCCGGTGGAACCAGCTTCTCTTTTTCCGCAATCAGTTGAGACTGGGAAGAAGGAGAAGGAGCGCTTCGGCAGAACTCCTCTATTGATCCCGACTTTATGGTTCTCAAGACGCTGCAGAATTCCCAGGCGTCACCGGTTCTCGCCTTGTGACTCGAGGGACTGGAGGAGTTCCGGGTTGCTGGAGTGGCTCTCACGAACCAACTTCTTGCACTTTGTGCAAAAAAATACATTTTTACCCATGGTGCACTCACATTGTCAAGACAACACAAGTCCTGACATCAGGCGGTTGTACTTTTGTTTCCACGTGACTATTCAGAAGCGCCAACGTTTCGACGGCGTTCCCAGGGGATATCAGGCGCGCTGTGTCCATTTATCAGACCCCCAAGTCTCCTTCCGTCCTTCCTTCCTTCCCTTTCAAACAAAAGACAAAAGGCAAGAAATTACTTGGTTTGTTCTGTCCTTTTTTTATCCGGAATGTGGTTTTTGATGAAGGCCTGTGCTTGGTTGGAGCCCGATTCGAACTCATGCGAGTTCTGTTGCGACTGCGGAACAAAATAGGCAAGGAAGTGAATTGGTCTTGCGGGGCCGCGGAGGTCCTGGTTCCATGGCTTCTCCTGCTCCACCTTCGGGTCACGTTCTGCATGTTGTGGGCCCCTACCCTCCCTCTGGTTCAGCCAGGGGTGCGTCTCTCAGCTTCACAAATGCAGACGCATTCCTGCGACAATTGCGTGACGCAAGTCAACGCTTGCGTATTGAGCAGCGCAATGCCCCCAAAATAGAACACAGTCAACCCTTCAACGAAACACGATTTCATTCAGATCTGAACAGGAGGAAGAAGCACGGTGGGTCAGGCCACGTTTCGACAGCGTGGGGAGGTCACGTGGCCCCGGACAGCGCGGGTCACGGGCCCCGGGGCTGGGACGCGACGAGGCGGGAGCGACATCAGGGAGAGGGTCGGTCCCTCCCGCCGCCTTCCGCCCAGCCTCGCCTTTTACTGACAGCTTTCCCTCTCCACTTACTGAAAATTGATTTTTTGGGCATTGAAGAGTTCAATGCTCGAAGAGAAAAAGAAAGACACTCAATGCTTCTTTTGTTTCAGTTTGAAACCTTTCAACAATCACTGGTCAGAAAGCTGGCACTACTTTTTCCAGGGAAAACAGACTGACAAGCTTTAGGATTCAATTGGCATGCACACCAGTCTATAAATTGCCTTCTTCACGTGACACGACCATGTCAGTTTGAGCCATGCACACACTGACTGCGTCTCTTTTGCGTCACAACCAACATCGCGCGGAACTTCCTTTCACCGACAGGAAGTGATCAGTCCAGGCTCCGGGACAACACGGATCGTGAGAGCTTGGGGCAAGACCACAGACGAAAAAACTTGATTCTCAGATCTGTCCGAAAGTTGACTCAAGTCTTTCTTCTTTTCGTGCAGAGCTCTTCACAAGTAAAATCCTGTTTCCTGTTTGTTTGTCCTTTTCGCGATTTGATTCGTCCAGGCGGTTGGCCCTTTACAAGCCTTCCACCTCAATCCCTTGGCTCGTGTAATCATGAGCCGTCAGCTGAAGATGATGTCATTCAGTTTTGGATTCTTGGCTGGGGTTTCTTTCTTCAGGCAGTCAGTCAGTCAGTCTGTCCCCTTCTGTGTCTTCCTTCCCTTCTGTCTTTCTTCCCCCTTTCTTTCTCTCTCTCTCTCTCTCTCTCTCTCTCTCTCTCTCCTATTTTTGTGTGTTTTTTCCCTTTATCTCAAACTTGCTTTCTCCCTCTCTGGCCCCTTTCTCGTCTTTTCCTGCAACATTGCAACGTTGTTTCTGAGCGGACACTTTGAAAGTGTGAAGACACTCAGCACAAAAGAGAGATCACTCCATGAGCCCGTTTTCTCCGCATGGAAGAATGGGCAGTGGAATCAATAGGCTATCAAATTTCCGTCTTCAGTGCCCCATATTCGAGTACAGCAAGTCCAATATTTGCACAACGTTATGTTGCCACACTCAATTCCCCGTTGCTTGGAAACATGCTCTGCTGTTGTCACAGAAGTCGCACAAGCCATACTCGGAGCCATCTGCCAGCAACAATGGGGAACACAAAGACCCTGTCAGTCAAGATGAAGGTTTGGGGTGATTTTTCAGACGTTTCGATGTTAGACCCAGCTTCAGCGGACCTACCATCGGTGTTGGGGGGGGGCGAACTTGGTCTCGACCATGGAGGGTTTGATCTTCGGGAAGCAGCACGTTTCTGGTGAGGGTTTGGTGGCAACTTCGACTTCAAAAAGAAATAGAAAGGCGCGAAAACAGAGGAGTAATTTTTTGTCATGGCTGGGTGGGTGAGAGGCTGAGTGTCCGGTCCTCGGACCTCAGCAGCCCACACATTTGTTTTTGGGTTTATACAAAACCAACAACACTCTTGGAGACCTTCCACATTTTCCACGCTTTCACCAACCAGGGGACGTCTGGTTCCTACTGCTGAGATGAACATCCTTCTGAATGAGCCGAGGATCAGGAATCCCATCTTTCACGCGCACATTCACACTTTCAAAATTTTCACACGAGATACAAGGAGAAACAGTGTGTGTGTGTGTGTGTGTGTGTGTGTGTGTGTGTGTGTGTGTTTGTGTGTGTGTGTGTGTGTGTGTGTGTGTGTGTGTGTGATTACACGGGACTGGGGGAACCAGGCTCTTGGGCCCTCCCGCTCAGCACGGATTATTCAACTTGTCCTAGGATACATTTCTTGATGTGTGAACCTTTTGCAGTGTCAATGGAACAACAGCTCTCACGACAGCACGGACACACTGCAGAGTGATTGATGGCGTGTGGATACCACGGAACCGATCCCAATATGGCAGGCTGGGCGAAAGGCATATTTGCTTTGCTATTGACCACTTTTCTGCCTCACAAATCACTGCTGACAGTCCTGTGCTCAATCACAATCACCCCTCACAACACACGTTGTTCAACAAGCCCTATAAAGTAGCATGCACATGTGTACGACAAGGACCAGAACCAAATTTCATGATCCTGGATGGCAAAGTCAAAGTTTGGGGTCCTGGCTTGACACATGATTGTTCTCCCATGCACGCAGCACAGAACACGCAGGACGCCGACTGACACGTTTTGCACCAGAGCAGACGTGAGGCCATCCAGGGCACCAGAGAGCGAGTCATTCAAAAGGCAAATCCGTCAGTCAAAGCAATTGAATTTCACTGCTCAACGTGCATCGAGGCAAGCAGAACACGATATGAATTCCACAATTCGCATTTGTGCGCACGATCCCATACGATGAAAAATTGAGCAAACAAAGCTTCAGAAGCCTGACTCTTCATGCAGGGAATCCACATGCAATCAACGAAGAACTTCTGCTCTGAAAAAAGCATCATTGCACGGGTGCGCAGATTTCTTTGTGGCTGAAGGTGCCAGGATGAGCAGGATGAGCAGAACCAGACCAGTGGAACTGGGCCAGCACAATTGCACAAGTGAAACCATACCGACACCACCAGACCAACACAACGAGATCAGTAAAACCAGACCAGCACATCCAAACCAGTACAACCAGACTATGGTGCCACCAGACCAGTAGAACTAGGCCTGGTTTGCCAGTCTGGCTGCGCTGGTTTGGTTGTGCTTGTCCAGTTCTGCTAAAATAGTCTGGTTCTGCTGGTCTGGTCTGGTTTTTCGGGTCCAGATCCAGGTATGTTCCTTGGCCCAGTTCCACAGAACCAGTTCCTGAAACAAGAACAAAGTTTCAAACTGGGTACCGTTGGCAAGCCAGCCAAACAACAGCCAGGATGATAACGATCGTATTCCTGAAGGACTTACGAGTCTTGGAGCTGACCTTTAAAAAAGGAATCCAGTTTTTTCAACGTTACCTGCAGGCGTCTCACAGAAAGAAACACATCAAACTGTTTTGATTGAAAGAAAAACGTTTTGGAAATTGTTTTTCCTGAGATTCTTCTCAACAAATCCAAAAATGTTTGTAGCTGCAGGGAGAATTTTTGATGTCCGACACCCACTTGACTTTAGCCACCTCATCAAAATGAGCAAAAGTCTCGTTCTCATATGGGGAAAATTTGAGGCCTTTGGTTTGTTTTGAATCAGGGGTGCCACAAACACCAACAAACTCAAAACATCAAGTCTACAGTTCAGCAGAACCCAACCAAGGAGTCAGAGACTTCAGACCAATCAGATGGATTTTCACTGAGACATCAAGGTGATTGATTGCATGCGTTGTGTGCCATGACCCTGACCCACCAGTTGGTGTCGCCACGCAGTTGGTACGGAGTTTCTGGCCTCACCAGTTGGTGTGGTGGATCTGGCCCCACCAGTTGATGTGGTGGATCTGACCCCACCAGTTGGTACGGAGTATCTGACCCCACCAGTTGATGTGGTGGATCTGACCCCACCAGTTGGTACGGAGTATCTGGCCTCACCAGTTGGTGTGGTGGTTCTGGTTCCACCAGGAGGGAGGTGGACCTGACTGGCGCCACCAGTTGGTGTCGCCAATGTGTTGGCCTCACAACGCAGTTGGTGTGGTGGACCTGGCCAGCTGGTGTGGTGAATCCAGCTTGACCAGTTCGTGTGGGGTCTGGCCCCACAATAAAGTGTGGTGAGTGTCAGAGTAAAGCTTCTTACGAGTGAACATTTGACAGCACCTCTCAATTCGTCAGGGTCAGAGATTCCTTTCCATTTGTTTTTTCATCAACGATTCTTTTTGGTTTGTTCGAAAGCTTTTCACACCCAACATGAAACACTGGTGTGACTGACTCTTCTATGTCAAAAATGTTTTAAGCTTTATATCATTGTGACGTTTTTGGCAAGGTTTTGCTGGGTCTGGATGTTGCTGAGAAACCATTATTTCTGGATTGTGTTCTCAATTTCTTTGTTTGGTCACATGGTGAAATATTGTGCTGGTTTTCAAGTTGCTGAAATTGAAAGTTTGTATTTGTTGTGTTGGTTGGCTGGGGTGGAATTTGGAACTATATGTGCTGAAAAAGGGGATTGAAGAGCTGCACTTGATTGAAATATTTTGTGGCTCATTTTGAACGATATATATTTTTTTGTGATGTGTGAACATGGGTCAGACATTATGGTGCAAAGGCCATTTGTGTGAAGATTTTGGTTTTCAGGCAAAAAGTCTGAACATGTTGTAAATGTCTTTACTCACTGTAAAAAAATTCCAACAGTGCATGGAAGAGGGTTGTTGCCTTGTTAGAATACAAAAGAGTTGGGAGAGTTCTGTCATCAATTTTTGCAGCGTATTTTGAACTCTAGCACACAGCAGCAACAGGCAACGCAGGAAAACAAGCCAATCAAGAAAAGGCAAGCCGAATCAGCAAGAGAATCAATCTTCATTGTTTTTCAGATCTTACGTATGACATGCTCTCTAGTTGTTGACGTCGCGCGCGGTGTGCGCGAAAATGTTTATAGTTGGAGACGCCATTTTGGTTGAGCCGTTGTTTTCTGTTGATGGATTTTGTCAGTTGGTCTCACCTTTGTGTTTGACAGCGTGAAGGAAAGCAAGCGCTAGTCTTGCAAAAAATACGCTGATGTCTTTTGCGGGGAAGAATCCGCCGTGGGCGCGGCCGGGAGGCGAAGGTGAGTGAGAGAGTGGACGCTGCGTCGCACGCTGTCGCTTGTCACAAGAGTTGAGGTGGAAAATGCGGGTCCAATTGGGACTTGTGACAGAAACCCAGTTCTGAGTTCGTCTTTCGAACAACTGTTCCTGCACAGAGCAGTGATGACATTCTGGTGAGATCCGAGGCCACTTCCATTTCTTCGACGAGTTCATTGAATGTGCTCCCAAGCGGGTGTGAAATGTGGAGTGACTTGTGAACCACTCACCTACTGTTGGCCGTGTGCGATGCGCCACACGAGCCTGTCGAAATTCCTGTTGCTGGCTGCGCCCAAATTGAAGTGGTTTATCACG
>JAAUXT010120191.1_pt1 | contig 13466 bp, 17 predicted proteins | sample 7278171 | NCBI WGS metagenome assembly JAAUXT01 (sample SAMN14350112, study PRJNA611818) | marine sediment metagenome | isolation source: surface marine sediment (1.8m) | place: French Polynesia: Moorea | collected 2018-08
CTCATCAGAGCAGAAGAAAAAAATGATACTATATGCAACTTGTAGAGTACCCCTAAGGGTGTCTGCACCCACTGTGATTCCAGTCTGTGATCACTGGAACAGGAGTAAAACAGAGGTTTTGTCCGCCCAAGATGGACGGATGCGGATACAGGGGCAAACCAATATCAGACCGCTACCGCGTCTGATAAACAGTTCCAAGATGGTGCCAGAAAATGCGTTTGGAGATGCAATGGACCTTCAGAAATGTTCGCCCAGCACCAAACAAGGCTTCATGCCCCACGGGCCATGCTGCACCGACAGTGTGCGTCATGCCGCCTCCATTTGAAAAAAAAACCCCTTCAAACTCTTCTTCCATAGTGATGCGCGCACCCGGTTCTCTTGGTGCCCACACTGTGCCGCTCCGGATCACTTCGCAATTGCAGTGTAAAAGCACTTTGATCTGGGTGCCAAGACGGCGAGTACCTGGCTCTGTCGGTGAGGTTCTGCCCCTGCTCATCACTGAGCCCGACCTGCCGCGGATTCAGTTCGCCGGCTGAGATCATCTCCCCAACGATGTCTTCCACTCCGCTCAGCCCCGTCACCTCCAGCTCTGCACCTCCAACTTCTTCCTCTTCAGCGCCGTCAACTTCAGATTCTGCCGCTCCGTCGAGCGCCGCCTCCCGGTCAGCACGTCCACTGTGCAGTCAGACGTAGTGTGCCCATTCACAACAAACACAACACAGTGAACAACACCAAAAACCATATCATTGTATTGCTAGGTCACGCTGTCAACTACTCTGGATGAAAAATAGCCCCATGGACCTCGCGGTGATTTGAGAGGCGACCGAAACACAAGCGACCGAAGTGCAGCAACCAAAATGCAGTGACTGAAATGCAAATAAGTAGGTGTACAAATTATCAATTTTGATAATAATTTCTGTTCTTTTTATCAATAAGAATGCACCAAAATCTACCCTTTTATCTACACATTGATACTTGTCACCAAATTGCACATAAAGCTTTCCAAAATCTCTGCTAATAAACTTTTTCCTAAAATCCCAAATTTGTACCCAAACTTTGGCCCAACCTAAAAGCTATACACAAAGTTTTGAAAATAAAAAAAACAAATGATACAAGTGCAATACCAAATCAATCTTCAACATTTCATGCATCCTTCATCAAACTTTCTGAGATGTTACCTACTTTGTGCAGTGAAGTCCAAAATTTAGCAACCCTAAAAATTTGAACTTTTGCCCTCAAAAACCTAAAAAAGCAAACTGGATAAATTCCTCAGTCATGCATTATCCTTGACCCATGCAAATTCAAAAACACCCAAAAGATCCAAATTTGAAATTTATCTTGACAATGAAACTAGTGTACACTTTTACTTTTGCTTTACACTGGTTTACTTTTGGTGGATGCTGCCTTTTTGTGCTTTGATTTCGGTTGCTATGTTTCAGTCGCTCAAAGCGTGCTCTTCAACAGCGAAACCTCCTCAAATCACCCAAAAATGATCTCGACGTTGGGAGCCGCAAAAATTGACCAAATGGCCACAACAGATTCAAGATGGTAACCAAGATGAAAAAAGTTCTGGAATGGCTCACACAACCAGTGAAAATTCCCCTCATCAGTTACGAAACACGCAAACCAAGTATAGTTGCCAGAACAAAAACATTGTTGAATGGCCAGACACATGCTCCTGCAAAATCAGTTCATTCCACCCGAAGTTGCACCTTTTGACAAAAAAAAAAAAAAAAAAAAAAATTCAAAGGTGGCCACCGACATGAACACTGGATTTTTGCAGGAGAAATGGAAGATGACAAAAAGCACACAACAGACACCAAGAAGATTGCTAACGTGGACAGCTGCAAAAAAGCTGGACACACTCGATCAACTGATCACAAATCCCAGCCAGAACTATCCAAATCTCAGCCTGCATGGAGTTTTGCCCATGCCAGGCAGACATAACCCGACCACTACCCTCTTCTCTCCATCTTGCGAACTCTCATCCAACCAGGAATTGGCCAACTTCAATTCAGGTCAACCCACATTCTCACAAATTGATCTTTCCTCCAGTTACTCAGGTCGTTTTCTCTTGTCAGAGATAACTTTCTGCTTGAGCAAGCTCACAGTGAAAAGGAACATCACCATTGCCGTTTCTGACAGTGAGCCGAGAACACAGTCACGATCTTTCTGACAGAATAGATTCCAATCCACACCAGCACCCGAAAATTTGGGGAATTTCCGAAGGGAAAAGTGTTGGACCAAAGAAACATGGAGCACTGCTCACACTCTGGTCACAAAACGCCGACAGATCTGCTTAACACTTCACATTGCACCTATGAACCGTCCCGCAAGGAATCAGTCACCGTGCATCTGTTGACGCACGGCCTCACACCAGGTAAGACAGGAAAGCGAACACTACAACACAGTCAGACTCAGAAAGGATCAAGGATTTGCAAAGCACAAGAACTGGTCCCCACATTGCACCGTGGCAAAGCCCACAACGCACACGTACATACACCACACACACGCAGTTGCACACACAGACAGACACACACACACACACACACACACACACACACACACACACGCGCGCGTTTACCTGTCTGCGTCTGGTTGCGTGACCCCCAACTTCTCTCTCACGTCCCGTACGCGCTCATGCGGATGGAATCCATCGTCTGGTGACATCTGCGGAAAGCAGATGACCAAGTCAAGAAGTGTTCACTGAGGCGAGAAGACTGCCGTGGTCTCCCATCGTGGCAAAACGACGACGCAAAAAAGGCATGGAAAACATCGTCAGACATTTGGTGGTCGTTTTCCATTTCCAAATGCAAAAAAAGTGTCACCTGCAACAGAAATTTGTTCGGTGGACGGACGATGCGTACACGTGTGTGTGTGTGTGTGTGTGTGTGTGTGTGTGTGTGTGTGTGTGTGTGTGCGTGCGTGTGGGTGTGGGTGTGGGTGGGTGTGTTTTGGCACGCCAACGCCCCTCACCTTTGATGATTTTGTCTGCTCAACTTCAACTCGCAGCCTGTCGCGTCTGTTGTACTCTTTGACGTGAGAGGATTGGGGGCCCGGGACGTCTCTGTCCACGTCTGCCTCCATCTGCCGCAGTCGCTGCACGACACGCCCCGACTCCGCAGGCTCCAGAGCTTCCCCCATTCGCTCGATCGTGTGCAGCAGCTGCAAGACAATCAAGATTCATTCTCTGAAGCAGAAAATGATTTTCACCATTTGCCAGTTGTTTGTGATGTTGAAATTCCAGACGCACAGAGCCCTTCACACGGTGGGCGTCCTTCGTTTGTCCAACCGTCAGTTGAATTTTGTTGGATTAAGTCACATTCAACCAAAGAAATTTGACAGCTTCTCCGTTTCACAGAAAGTTCTTTGACCAAGGACGCGATGACAAATCAAGTATGTTGCCCCGCACCAGTTTGGTGTTTTTGAACTCGTGGTCCATGTTGTCCGACATCTGGCGAATCGCGTCGAACTGCTCGTTCATGTCGTCCAGGCGACGACGAATCCCGTCGCGAGTTCGCCTGCGAGACGTCGAGAGTCTAGTCGCGTCATCGTTCTGCAGCGTCACATCATCTGTCGTGTGTTGGTCGCGCAGAAGCAGGTCAGACGTGAGCCGGTCGGGGCCGGAGCGGCGAAAGACGGACGATTCTTCAGGCAAAGTTTCGTCTGGGGAGAAAAACATTCTGCCAGATTTGTCGTGCAATGGGTTTCAAATTGTTGGAAAATCAAACACTCAAAGACAGTGACCAAGGCTGAAAGAAACTCTTCAGAGCAATCACTCAATGAATCAGACGCGGCGATGCACCTTGTTCCTGTTTGAAGCGAACTCTGCTGAGAGACCCCGGTGTTTCTCCGGCGTTTGAGCCGGTGACGTCGCGCTCTGTCCGCCCTCTCTCGGATGCGCTTGACACAATGTCGCCCAAGACGGCCGATCTGTCCAAGTCGACGACGTTGATGAACGCTCTTCCAGCGCTGTCGCCCTGAAATTCAGAGTGTTTTCATGCCTAAATGAATTCCACCAACATTCACCGAAAGCACCGTGACCACAGGTGAGGAAATCCTGCTCACCTCCGCAACCGTAGCAGTTGCTTTGTCGGCAAACTTTAGCTCCAGGAACACGTCTGGTGGGGGAAGTCCTGCCGGCCCGGTGAGATCCCTGCGGGCGCGAACGTACGCGTCCACAGCGTCAGACACGGCCTCGTCCCGCGACGGTCCGAGCGAGTCGGTCGCTGGGACGGAGTCGTCGGTGGGCGCGCGGTAAGGCCCGGTGGAAGCGTCCACGCTCACGTCTCGCGTGTGCTTCTAACGATGACAAGCGCACTGCGTGCTGATAAAACTGATCAAGCACATGAAATTCTACAGCGACACAACTGACTGTCTGAATTCTGGCCAACTTCAAATGACAAAGAACAAATGTGCGGACCACCCAGAAGACTTACGTGTTTGTGATTGAGGTCCATGACCGTCTTGAGGTGCAGAGCGGCACTTGTCATCGTCCCCGTGTCCACAGTACGTTTGCTCTCCAGATAATCATCAAACATACCTGCATGGAGCAAACCAGTCAGAAACAAGTAAACCACAACAAGTCAGTCACTGGAGAATTTAAATCACATTTCCAAAAGTCAAACAATCCCCCGAACAAGATGTGATTGGCAAGGAAAGCAAAATTTCCACGAGCCAAGCTTCGTCCAGCGCTCTGACTGGTGAAGTCCAGCTATGATAGCTCACTACACGAGTTTCAAACTCCAGATCAAAGCAGCGTCAACTTCTTTCACACACCAGGAGTCAGCGCGTATCCGTGGTGTAGCAGTGCCTCCTCGTCCTCCTCGGGGACGCCCGTGCCCTCCCAGGCAGCACCTGCTCCGTCTCCAGACACCTGCACCGCGGCGTGTCGCTCTCGACGCCGCGGAGAAATTACCTTCACCCCAACAGCCTTGTGCTTCTGCAAGCAAAGACCAAACGTCAGACATGTTGCAACAACTCGATCTTTCAAATCATTTGTTTGTCGATTTTCCAGAATTTTTCAGAAGAAATAAGGACACAAATCCCATCGACAAAGAAGTGTCACCCATCACCTTTTCCCCGGGTTTTTTCTGGTTCGCATCTTCCTCCTCCCTCTCACTCTCCTGTTCCACAACAGCGACCCGCAGTTCCTCTTCCACCTGCTGCTGTTGTTCTCGTTGCTGCTGCTCCAGGCGGAGTCGGTCACGCGCGGCACGCTGCTGCGTGTCCACCAGGTGGCGAGCGAATCTGCGATGCGCCGTGGTGCGCGGATCGGTGCGCGCGCGGTCGCGCTCATGCGCGGCGATCTGCGCAGGGTGCAGCAGTTGCAGGTCACCTGCAAGAATTTTGCTCATGAAGTGAAAACGTGAATTTGCAACGAAAGACGCATTTGAGGCATTCAGATCTTTCATTCTGCCCAAGTGGGAAATGTTTGAGTGCAGAAAATTGTGTTTGTGAGGTCTTTTGTTTTCTGTTGTGCTTTGTTCTGTTGTTCGTCCAACCCCTGTGGTCTCTGACCTTGTTCGCTTTCGATGTTTCCAAATACTCTGTCTGGTTCCCTCAGCTGCAGTAGTGGGAACTCACGAGGCGCTGAAAAACCTGGACCCGCGGCCGTGTGATCACCCGATCTAAACACCTCGGGTAGACGGCCGGGATCCAAGCTCGAGAAACCTGCAACATCGAGACCTACGTCTGCAAATTCACATTGGATGGCAAGTTTTCATCCGCATCAAAATCACACCCAAAACCTGCTGTTTACTTTGTTTGCTCAGTTGCAGGTTACAGCTGACAAAAACAACACACCGGGTTGCAATGGGTGCGAGTAACCGGTCACGGTGAGCAGGGGAGGCATGCGGGGAATGGACGAGACGAAGACCGGCGGTGGTTGCTGTCCTGCAGGAGGTTGGAAGCCTGGCATCTGTGGCGCACTGTGAAGTAATTTGTGAACCACTCCAGCAATCAAGGTGCATCACCAAGATAGGTAACGCTGGTTGACAGCAAATGGACACACCACGCATTGAACTCGGGTGCAAACCTGGAGATCTGAGGCGGCGCGGAGTGCTCCCTCTCGGGTGGAATCCGCAGCAGGATGGGTTGCGCGCCCGCAGAATGGGTCGACGCCGATGCCGATGCCGACGCCGCCATGTTGGCGTTGATCATGCGCAGAACATTCATCACGCGACCGAATGGCTCCGCACCTGTTCAGTTGCAATCTCTCATTCAAGTTGGTTCCGATGGAAGGATTCCGATTCTCAGTCCTCATTCTAGGTCAGTATGACAGTGAATTGGAACAAGAACCTTTGACGAGGAAGTTGTGTTTGCAAACTGCCGCAGACTAAGAAGCCAGAAACTTACCGACGCCGTACTGGCCATTTGTCGCAGGAATGAAGTAGTTTTGTCTGTTGCTCTCCACTTCTCGCACCAAATCTCGCGTCACTGGTTGACCTGTAAGTTTCAGGGATCAAACAAACTGCTGTACGAAACCTTGGATCAGATCCAGCAAGGCCGGCAAATATACGTCACAACTTTCAACCTGTGTTAAGCAGGTGAAGCTCCCTCATGGCCTCGTCTATTCGCGGTGGTGGGCCTCCCCTGGCTGGAGCTGTCTGGTTGTCTGGACAGACAGCGTTGGGCGCATGTCCGTTTGAAAGCACCGGCCCGTGATTGAGATCATCGATCGTCATCGGTGTGTCCTGAGAGTGATTTGTGCCTGAAGAAAAGCAGCAAGGCAATCACGCATTTAATTCAGTAACACAAAACGGTGTGTTTCTCAGGCGCGAGGCGGCGGTGTTCACCTGGGAGGAGGGAGAGCTCGTGGCTCGGCAGCGGCGTCACGTCCACGTCCGTCGCGCTCGATTCGTCGTCTTCACGTCGCGGTGGCCGAGCTGACTGCACGCGATGATTCTACGAAGATCATTCTGCATAAAGCGCCGTTTCGAACATTCGAAACAGATCAAGCTGTGTTCACTGTGGGCTAGAAGCTCAGTAGTGACAGCAAACAACTCAGGAAGGCACGTCCAATGTTCTTGTCGAGAAAACAAAGTACACTGCATCTGTTGAAAAATCTGTGTGCAGTTAAATCAGCCAACCGACCTGACTGTGGCCTCCTGATTGCTTTCGTTGTGGCCTCTTCTCACTTAACCTTTGAGGGTCAGATTTGTCTGGATTGTCAGCATCGGGCGCGTCGAGTGCACCCAACATCGCCAGAACGCCGTGGTGTTGCGCCTGTTGTGCACAAAACTCAAACGTCAAAAATTCAAAAATTCTGGTCTCACTGGTTTCCTTGCTTGATTTGATTTTAGCGAGTGAAACTCAAATTATCCGACAAATCTATTTTTCGTTTTCTTGCTGACATTTTTTTCCCCGTTTGCAAGCAATTAGTCACAGTCAAAGTCAACTACGTGCGATCCGAATTAGTATCTAAATTAAGCAATCGAAAAAGACTAGTTTCCCTCAAGAAAGAAAAACGAAACAAGGCGACAGCGGTTTGGTTCACAAGACTGTTCATGCGCGGGCTTTCGGTTTCCCAGTTTCATGCGCGTTTCTTTCCACCAAGATCAGCACAGAGATTGTCCAATTCACCAAAATGTCGAGCATGCGCGTATCTCAGAAACTGGACCAAAATTGAAGGAAGTTGTACCTCCTAGTCTCTGTTCAAAAATTCTACAATCTGAACAAAATAAAATGTGTTAAAATGTTCATTTCAGCTTGATTTTGGTTTGATCAGCATCAGCAAATGTTTCAACACGTGAGAAGGTATGTGCGACAAGAACCCAGTCCGAATTTCACACTGGTCTCACGACGACGGTGCTGTTCGTTCCAGGTTTCCAGGACAATTCGAGAGAGTTCATTCTTGGTTTCCACCGTATTTCGAAAAGACCAGCTGTGTCCGCCAGCACACATGAACCTTGCACATACCTGCACAATTTTCCTCATTTCCGCTCTGAAGAACTGTTTGAGGTCGGACAGCGGGCCCTGGTTCGGTTCAGTGAGCGCGTCTCTGGTTCGCTGGTTCTCTGCGGGCGACGCTGTCCCTACGGCTGCCGTCCCTTCCTGCCGCCCCAAGCTGCCGCCGGGCAGCTCGAGGTCGGGTTGAGGCGGTCCTCCACCACGGTCACCGGGCGTTGTTTCTATCGTCGCCGTGGTCGTGATTTGATTTACCGCTGTGCCTCCAGCGGCCGTTTGTTCTCTGGTCGGAAAGTCTCTGCAGACAAAAAGCTCTTGTTATTTCAAACCTGGTATCCAGGCATGCAAGATACTTTCAAAACAGGTCAGCTCAGCCTTGTCGCATCGCACGGCTGAAATCTGGCAGAAAGAGAAAGCGCCACTTCACAAGGAGCGGTCATTTCTCTTTGTTACAAGGCACTGCAACCTCCAGAAGCTGTGGAGGAACATTTCAAGAACAGAACATTTTTTCTGCTCGCCACAAATTATCCGTTGACGCGGCAAGTTTCAACCTCTGTGCGAAGATGCGATCGGAAGACATTTAGGGTTTTCGTGGTGCCTAGAGCCCTCAATAGGCACAGAATGTAAGTTTATGAAAAACATCCCTGCGCACAGTATTCGCAGTTATTCCGCTGTTACGAAGGAAAATCGACAATAAAACGGGACACAATTGACAAGCAGGTATACTGTACCCGGCCACTGCGGACTGCATGCGCTGCACGTCGGCTTCGTTCAGTGAACTCACGTTCAACGTGTAGTCGCTCAAGCTGCTCTGCTCCAGCAAACTGTTAACAAAGTCACCACATCTCCAAAATACGACAAAAACGCAAAGTGTTCCTCGCTGCCTCTTCCCAAGCAAGCATACCAGCCTCACATCGAGACACGTTGTGAAGTCACCGAATGTCCCACTCCAATGGGGTCCTACGCACGTTGACTTGAAGGTCCCCAAACCATGAAACATTCTGCCTTTTTGACCAAGTGGCCTCTTGCTTGCCTGCTGTGCTTGTTGTCGCTGACCCTGGCCTGGGTGACCCGCATTTCGAGTTCTTGTGGTGTCAGCGTCAGTCGTTCCTCGTCCCACACTCCAGCTTCTGCCTTCTGCAAATCGGAAAGAGGCTGCAAGTTTCGAGAACTGGTGTGTGCGCAACGCTGTGCTTGATATTTCAGACTCGATTGTGTCTCGATTGTGCAGAGTGCACATAAGGTCACAAAGATTACAATGAAACCGCGAGACGAGACGTTTGCACGCAATGTTCTTCTTCCCGGCTGTTCGGTTCTGCTTTTGTTTTCCCGTGTCAGTCACTGCATTGCGTCCTGAGCTTGTCACCTCAAGCCAAGAAGTAGAGCACGAGAAAGTACTGACTTAAAAGTACGCACTGTGTCCCTGACGACTCTTATCTCCTGCTTTCTCCTTTCGTGCTCCAACTCTTTCAACCGCTCCTTGTCTCTTTTCTTGTCTTTCTTGCTTTTCTTCTTCTGCTTTTTCTTGCCCTTCTTTCCGTGGTGATCGGGATCTGGTGCTTCACCTGCTGCAGAAACAAAGAAAGCGAAATCAAACACAAGACACACAACACGGTTCTTCACAATTCACACTGAGACCAGCAAAAGGAAACCTGTTGTGCTTGTCCTTCAAAAGCGACAAGACGCTGCGAGCTTTGAAAGATCACATCAGGTCACGGCTGAGCTATGCACTCTGTTCACTCACCTTGTTTGATCACAGTTTCAGCTTCGGGGTCAGGTGTTGTTGCATCTGGGTTGTCTGGGTGCTGGTCGTGGGCCTGCGCGGTGTTGTCCGTGGGTGAGTGCGCGTGGTCCTGTTCGTGCTCCACGTTGTACTCATGTTCCACCAGGTACACCGCGTAAACGAGCATCCGCGGCTCCAGCCTCAGCCTCATGCCGCCAGCATCTTCAGCACCCTTTAGTGCAGAATTTGCGCGTATCTTGCAAACTAGCATGACGTACGATTAGTTGCAAGCACACAGACCCAAACGTTGAAACAACCCGCACGAAGAATTGTTCTTGCTCTGTCCTGCACTTTTCTATTTTGTCGCCAGGTGACTGCCGGATGGATACCTTCTGTGAAATACCAGCGTTCCAGGAACGACACAGCGCGATATCTGCAGGCAGCGCTTCCGCAACGCCACTCACCAGCTTCTCAGTCGGTGTGGCCGGGAGAGCGTGGTTCTTGCCCGCCCAGCGCGTCATCCAGAAGAGCAGCTGCTCAAGACGGTCGTACTTAGGAGGAAACCGGACGAGTTCCAGCAGCCAGGGCGGCACGGCGCTCTCCAGCAGCGGGTCTTCCGGGGACACATCTTCACTTCTGCCAAGATACCAACTTTTCTCACTATTTACAATGGCCCCAAGTCCTTGACTGTTTCGTGTGTAGGACCCGCCGCGCGTCACAGCCACAAGGTTCTTCTTCAGACACGATTACCCGTAGATCAGACTTGACAACTAGAGCACACTGGGAACAATGATTCGCCCCAAAAGCACCAGCTTACTTCACAGGAACAGTGTGAAAGTCTCCCGCGCCAGTCACGCTGAAGCTGCGATGCAGCGTAGAATCTCGGAGCGCCGATTCCCGTGATGGTGCGAGGCGCGACGCAGACTTGGAGCGTCGTACGCGAGGGAAGGACGTCCTCATCACCGGTTTGACAGTGTAAAGACTCCTGTGAGAGAAACAAAGAGAGCTGCGAAGAAACTATCCAAACATTTGGCTTGTGGCAGGGTTCGCAAACTTGGTTTCGATGGGTCACCACTGATGCGTACCTGGGACTAGGCGGGAGCCAGTCGACGCCTGTGAGACTGAGATCCTCATGGGAGATGGACCTCACTTTTGGGGACACATGCGGCTGGGCACCGCGAGGGGACGGCGGCGGAAGCCCCGCCCCACCGCACTGCCCAGATCCCCGAGTCCCGAGGCCCAGTAGCGAGGCGCGCTCCGCCCGGCCGTGCAGCTCGCTGAGGCTGCGGCTCCTGAACAGGCCCACCCGGCACCGCGGGTTCACCTGCACTGGCTGCAAGGTCATCTAGAACCGCAAAGAGAAGAATTCAGTCGCTTGGTGCATCATTGCGTGGTCTGGGGAAGTGCAAACCCTGTTCGAACGCGTGCGACTGTGGGCAAAAGGTCCAGTCGTACCTTGTCCTGCAGAGGCGACGCGGACAGATCGTTGACGGCAGACCGCGGGGTGCGCCTCCTCATTCCCGGGTCCTCCTCCCATGATCTGAGCGACTGGCGCTTGCGCAGATTGGTTGCCGATCTGTGACTTAGGGAACTCAGTTCCTGCTCCGTGATCTTAACGTTGGGAAAGAGGCTTCATTTGGTATGCAATCAAAACAAATAGATCGTGTTGGGTGGATCGCAAAAGACCCAACTCTCCACCAACCTGCTGTTCGTACAGCTTGAGAAGCGGCAGCTGCGGCCCAAACTCAGCCTCCTGCTCCACACTTCGATGCAGCGTCACGGCCAGGAGCGGCTCGAGCAGCTCGAGGAACGCTGCGTCGCTCTCGTGTGGCCGACCGCCAACACACAGCAGCGCAGGGCCGTCCTCCCCTGGAGTGGCCGAATCACGTCCTGACGCCTCCCCGGAGGTGCCCACTGCTTCGGAATCGATGTGTTCCGACGGTGCCTGCCCAGCTTTGGATTTCAAGTCTCGTTCGTCAGTGAACACCTGAGTCTGCCCAAAAAATGGTTCGGTGTCGGTTCAGCACCCAACGAACTTGTTCGCGAAGGTTGAGAAAGGCTCACGACGGAACATGTAATTGTGAATTTTACAGCGTACCTCGTATTCTCCCAGCACTTTCGCCCTGGTGCGGTGGACGCGCTCCATGCGACGCGACTGTTTGTGGTAAAAGAACGACAGGGTCATCCCTCTCGGGGCTTTCCAGCGAATTCCTCGCAGCGACGAGCTGTCAGCCACCGTCCCTGCCACCATAAATTACAACAAATTCTTGGTTTTCTCCAAATAATCTTCGGATGATTCGTCCAAAACTTTCTCTCTGGTTTTGCATTCACTGTTAAGAACCTTTTCCGTCAAGAAAAACGGCCTGCCAGTCCTTCAGCACTGCCTGTAGCTTGTCCTGTATCTCCGGGTCGAGGCCCTCTGGATCGTAAAAGTATTCACCCAACAACGAACCGGCCTGGAAAAAAAATCAACAAAAGGACTCATCTGACGGTGTACCACGACACCCCTTGGCCTCCCATCGCTTGTATTGAACCATTGGTGGCCACAAAACATCTAAGAACTGCGGGGGGGGGGGGATTGACGAAAAGGTTGCGCAGGAAAGTTTGAAACTTTCAGCGCACACATCCTCTTCTGCCAGATGTATTTTTCCCGCTGCTTGAAAATGGTCGACACAAAGTCCGAAAGAAACTCAAAATTCGATTTCTGAATTCAGGGGTTTTTGTTGCCTCACTTACCGTACCGTCTCGTGTATAAGCCACACTTTTTTGCCCCAAAATCAGGTATTAAAAGAAGGGGTGCGTCTTATACATGAGTATGTTTAGGTTTTGAGACACAAAGGGAGAAATGATAGTTTGGAAGAGTGAAAAAGACTCTTCTTTTATTGATGAGTCCTAAATTAGCTTTGTTGTTTCAAACATTTGAGCCAAAATATAGTATTCATAGAGCAATGCTCCAGTGGTCAGCCAGTTCCAGTGGCCGGCCAGCTCCAGTGGCTGGCCACCAGAAATGGTTTTTATTTTGAGCGGGAAAACTTCCCTGGGGAAACCAACTGGCTCCACCTACAGTTTCTGAATTTTCAGCCTCACTTTGGGCACCACAGCAACAGGTAAACAAATCAAACAGGGTTTTTTCAACATTGAAATTTACAGTTCAGAAGAGTGTGTGGAAGATTTGCTCAAGAGAAGATCAAACATGAATTTTTGGGTTGTCATAATGTGACAAAAACAGGATTTTTCATACAAGAATCAAAAGATATTGACAAAATAGTGTTGGCAGATTGACATTTTTGGGTCTAGACAGTGCTGATGCCCATAGGAAACCTCGTAGGGGGCCGGCCGGGCACTGTAGCAAAAATCTGAGCTTGCTCCAGTGGCTGGCCACCCATCCAGGAGGTCGAATGAGGTCCCAGGGTGATCTGTGCAGAGGCACTGATATCACCACCAAACCATTCAGTCATTCGGTGGTGCACTGCGGGTCACCGGGTAAGGAGCCAGGCACACTGGTCTCTGTCAATGTTGAAAGGTTCAAAAAATGAAAGCATGGCGTCCATATGTACCACCACCATACTTTGCCACTATGCCACCACCAATGCCACCACCTGGACCATGGAACATGTCTCCAGTGCAACCAATGGTGCCTCATGACTCGGAATGGCAGAAAGTGATTGAATGATTAGAGAAGAGAGGGGCAATGCCTGCGATTGTACTCCTGGAACAGAAAAAGTGGGAACAGGCGAAGTAAGTAGAGGAGAAGAAAACAGTGAAGAAATTTTACGACCAACTGCCAAGTTGTTTGAGTGGAAATGAAACATTGGCAATCTTTGAAGAACGAGAC
>JAAUXT010055481.1_pt1 | contig 13465 bp, 10 predicted proteins | sample 7278171 | NCBI WGS metagenome assembly JAAUXT01 (sample SAMN14350112, study PRJNA611818) | marine sediment metagenome | isolation source: surface marine sediment (1.8m) | place: French Polynesia: Moorea | collected 2018-08
ATCACATGACCCCTGGAGGTTTTCCTTTCCAATATGGCTGCTCTGTAGCGATATCACAAACACACTGGTTGGTATCTCAGGAGAGACTGTCCCTGAGGGCAGGAACCTCCATATTTATTGACCTCATTCCAATCATGCCATCTGGTGAGTGGTGGTTTTACTTTTACAGCTGGTGTGTCACACCACACTCCTCCCCCGGTAGGGGGTGTTGGCAGTGCCTGACAATTTTTAATATTCTGAATATTTTTACAATAATTAGATAGAAAATAGATATCACTATATCACTATTTTGCTGGCTTCAGCCTGCATCCCTCCCCCCTGGAGGTTTTCCTTTCCAATATGGCTGCTCAACAGAGAAGCATCACTTTCTGTGGGGTGACATGGACCAAAACCACTCACCTAAGATGGTGTGGGCCAGTTGCCAAATGAATCAATCGAAGATCTGGTGCAGTGCTGGGCCCAAACTAAAATATGCGACAACAGCCTGGACCACTCTAGGGTCTGTCTTTGGGAGATTTTGCCTGGCAGCCTCTTCACACACTTTTTTAATTATATTTTGATGGAGAAATGACAACAGCTCAGTTTCTTCAAAAGTGATGCTTCTCTGTTGGGCAGCCATATTGGAAAGGAAAACCTCCAGGGGTCATGTGACCACCCCATGGGGGGAGGGATGCAGGCTGAAGCCAGCAAAATAGTGATATTGTGCTATTTTCTATCTGTTTTCTATCTAATTAATTATTGTAAAAAATATTCAGAATATTAAAAATTGTCAGGCGCTGCCAACACCCCCTACTGGGGGAGGAGTGTGGTGTGACACACCAGCTGTAAAAGTAAAACCACCGCTCACCAGATGGCATGATTGGAATGAGGTCAATAAATACGGAGGTTCCCACCCTTGGGGACAGTCTCTCCTGAGATACCAACCAGTGTGTTTGTGATATCGCTACATTCAAAGAAACTGAGCTGTTGTCATTTCTCCATCAAAATATAATTAGAAAAGTGTGTGAAGAGGCTGCCAGGCAAAATCTCCCAAAGACAGACCCAAGAGTGGTCCAGGCTATCGTCACATGTTTTAGTTTGGGCCCAGCACCGCACCAGATCTTTGATCGACTCGTTTGGCAACTGGCCCACACCATCTAAGGTGAGTGGTTTTGGTCCATGTCACCCCACACTCATCAAAGAAACATTACATTTGAGGAGATTGAAATTTTGAGCTACTGAAGGCAAAATATTGTGACGAAAATTTGTGAAATCTCTGCTCAGCTTGGACTGCCCAAGACCCATCCACAAGTAGTGCAGGCGGTGGTTCAGTACTTTAATTCGGGCCCAGCGCCCCATCAACTGTTTGACCGGCTTGTGTGGAGGTTGGCGCACACCATCTAAGGTGAGTGGTTTTGGTCCATGTCACCCCACAAACTACGGGTGCTATGTCCCCGGCACGCCCTTCCCGTACCCCCTTCACACGCCCCTTGCGTGCCTCTGTGCACCACCTGTAGTCTGTGGGGGTCGATGCAATGCCATGTGACTTGGGCATCATGGGATGCAACAGGATGGAACATGGGATATCCTGGCCGAGCTGACATTTGTGAGCAATATTGTTGGTTTCAACCACCCTCACAAGGCAAGCACTATCAGGGTCCAGGTCTTAATTTTGCAGGGTTCTGTTGTGCCTGCTTGTGGACGACAGCAAATTGGTTCGTGGTCACTTTTTGTTCTACTCGCTTGGAGCCCTACCTCACGGGCAAGTTGTGCTGCTTAAATTTGTGATTCTAAAGCATACTGACCCATTTTTGTCCTGAACTGAAAGTCCGGCACAAATGTTTTCTTTGTGATGTGCAGCTGCTTTGTGTAACGCTTTAAAACTTTGTTCCTTGCGGATTTGTTTTGCAAGGATTTCCAAATTGAAACACTTCTTGTCGTAACTCAAAAGCAACAGACGAAATGCTAAACCTCAGAAAAACGAACAAGTTGCGTTGTCCAATTTTTCTTTGATGAATGGATTTTTTAGCAATCCAGTGGCGTTACACGGTGGGAAAAAGTGATACTGGCAACTTCCGGGAAAATGACTGGTGCGGAGGCCATCGATTTTGTGCAGCTAGAAAAAACGCTTGAAGCTCAGGAACTTGAAGTAAGATGAGTTTCATTGTTCGGTCAAATGCGGTGTTCATGTTGACGAAATGTTCCATCGCGTGGTAAAACTTGACAGTTTCGAACAATTAACTTTGGGCGATAATACAAGATATGTGTTCAGTGGGGATTGTGAGAAAGCAGTTCCCCAGTGTTGAAGCAGACAGTTGGCTTCCCTCACAACAGTGCCACTTGGCGATAGATGTTCTATTTCCACCCGAGCAAATCTAGGAACACCTGAGATTGTCACAGTCAGCTGAGAAATTGACAGCCTGAATGAAACTTGCTGGGATTCTCAGCAATTTTCTTGGGTCTCTGGTATGACAATGCTCTCTTTGTGGAGTGACTTGAGAACCACAGAACTTACCTACTGTCCGTGTGCGATGTGCCACACGAGGCGGTCAAAAGTTTGGTTGGGGGCTGGCCCCAGGTTGAAACAGTGGACCACGGCCTGAACGACCCTGGGGTGGGTCCTACGTAGCCTCTGCCTCACTGCCTCAATTTCCAACTTCCTCACCACATTCTGTCTCAAGAATGAGAGCAAGTCAACTTCTTCAACTGTGATAGTCTGAGCATTGGCAGCCATATTTAGAAAAGGAAAACCTTAAGGGGTCACATGATCACCCCATGGGGGGAGGAATGCTGGGTAATTACCAGCAAAATAGTGATATTATGCATCTATTTCCTGTCTAATGTATATAATTAATTATTGTAAAAATATTCAGAATAATTAAAATTGGCTGTAGAGGCCAGCGCCCCCTGGTGGGGGGAGTGTGGTGTGACACACCAGCTGTAAATTTAGAACCACCGCTCACCAGATATCACCACTGTACACAATAAATACGGAGGTTCTCGCCCTCGGGGACAGTCTCTCCTGAGATACCAACCAGTGTGTTTGTGATATCACTACACTTCTCTCTGTCATCCAAGGACACCATAATTCTCGAGTGCAAATTGAACGGTATTAATACTTGGTTCAGATCTGTTGGCAAGTCATTTGACATACGCGGGCAGAGGTGCCTCAGCCTTTCAAGGTCCCCTTGTTTTTGCCCAATCATTGAGGCTAATTTTTCTTGAAATAACCTTCAGCTGAAAGGCCATGTTGTTTCTCACAAAAACCAGGCAGGACATCAACGACATTCGAATCTATCGAGTCACAAAAAATGACTGGAACACCACTTCAAACAAATCGTTCCCTTGTTTGTTCGAAACCTGTAATCGCAGGCAGCTCGTCAACATACATTTCTTACCCTCAGGCTCCCGGTGGGGTTGCATCGCCGCAGGTCTACAGTCAACTTCTGGCCCTGTACTTGCTGCACAATGACTTGTGAGTCGCGTGTACCGGTCCGCATGTTTTGGACAGGCGCGTCCCGAGACATTAGATTCTTGCAATAGATATCAAGGCCGTCTGCAATAGATTTCTTTGCCGTCTTTCCCCACCTCTTGGCGACGCACCTGTGCGTATGGAGCAATCTTGTTTTGTAGTCACTGAATACAATTCAGTGTTGGACAGTGCACCTCTGAAAGACTCCACGCGTTCAAATGACCAATTTGCATTCTGATAGAAAGCATTCAAAAACCCCCCATCCTCTTTCCCTCGACCCCACTTCTGTTCAGGAATTGAACAAATTTTCCTCTCAAATATGCACTTTGACGAATCTGAAATTCAATCTCCCACCCACAATCCCCTAGTACCAGTCTACTCAGGCCAATGTGACAGGCGCGCACGCAATCACCCGATTGATAGGTGTTTTCGCGATAGTAGAGACATCAGAAGTAGAGGGAGCCAACTCGGCAAACGTCATTCTCGTGAGACGCATTTCTCTGTCTTCAGGAACAGCGCGAAGTTCTTGTGGAAACGAATCCCTCAAGTGGTGAAAACGGTAAGTTTGCGTGGAATGGATTTGCTGACAAAGGAAACTATCTGTCTCTCTCTCTCTCTCTCTCTCTCTCTCTCTCTCTCTCGCTCGCTCGCTCTCGCTCTCTCTCTCATGCACACACACCACACACACACACACACACACAATCTCAACAACTTGTCACTGGGGTGTCTTCTTTTCAGTCATCAAGGAAATTTTATGAAGGGTCGTTGTTTTGCAGTCTCACGCTGAACTTGGGTTGGTTTGGGCTGTTGGACAGACGATGTGGACCAGAGACCTTCCAGGAATTTACGAAACGTTGAACAAGGAATGGTCAGAAACAGTCAAGCACATCATGCTGGCCATACAAGGTAGAGTCACAACGTAAAATGCCTCGATGAACTCCCATTGCACGTGCAGGTGTTTGGCAAATTGCTGTGCTCACAAAATCTGATGCGCCGCCAATTTGTTTGGCGATCTGAAAGCCGAATTTTGTTGGTGTGAAACTGTGTTCGTGTGCTGCTTTGCAGACCAAACTCGGAAGCGAGCTTTCCACCTCGTTGCCCAGGCGTATTCCTCCATCACAGGCGATGACTTTGCAGCTTTTGTCGGAATGCCTGTCAATGAAGCTGTGGACGGTGAGCTCTCTAGTATGCATTCGCGATCGAAGAAACGCATGCCAGAGTATTCTATGTTGTGCCTCGAAGGTTGGCGAAATGAGACTTGGATTGTCGCATTGAATTGAGCTCCAGAAGTACGTGTCGTCTTCTGTGAAGAAAGAAGGGCAACCAACGGAAAAGGGCACGGCCGGTTGTGTTTACATGGGTGTGAAACCCCACCAAAGGTGATATTTTGCAGTTCTCTTCGTTTTTGCAGCTGCAGTGGCGGAAGGTTGGAAGGCCGACGCCCAGACCCGAATGCTGATGCCGAAAAGACCAGGTGCAGTGTGAAATATTCTTTGAATGATTTGAATGACTGAATCCTTCGTTCAGCTGTGAAAGTAACTTCCAAGTAGAAATGACCACCACATTGTACGATTCTATTGTGATGTTTCGTCCGCATTGCAGTAGCAATTGTGCGGACTGTTTTGAAAGTTATGTCACAACTTTCTTTTTTCTGTTTGCAGAGAAATCCCTTGGCGGAAGCATACCCAGTGAACAACAGTTGTCCAGACTCACAGACTTCGTATCATACTTGGAAAACTAGTGAAACAGATTGTCAAAAGTGTGAATCCGGAAGTTCATTGTTGTTGGAACTCAAGTTCTTGTTGTCTTCACACCAAAAACCGAGAGCACTGTCCAGTGCGGACTCCTTTTGTTGTGGAACTCGGAACAGAGAGAGAGAGAGACTGCAGCAAAGTTTCGCAGAACAAGGTTGTCAGACGTCTTTGTTGCTTGTGTGTTCAGCATGAAGAAAATTTTGAGTGACATTGTCAATGGTTGGACGTTCTGAGAGAAGTGTCTCTCTGAGCACTTCGGTGATTGGTTTCCGTGCGTTCTTGTCATCTGCAGCGCTCGTCCTGGTTTGTTGTCCCTTGAATTTACGAGGTTCGTCCAACTCACGATGCGTCGGTTGCATTTTGGCGGTGTTGCATTCAATGGATCAGCACAAATTTTTGGGTGCACAAAGGTCTTTATTTGGGCTTTGTTCAAACTGAATTAGAACAACTGCCGAGAAAGGCAATATGGATTATTTTTTGGAGGCGACCACGCCCTGTCGGTTTTCCAGGCACTTGGCAGTACTCCGAAATGCTTTGTTCAAAGTTCACCAAACTTTCCAAATGTTCAGTCCAGAACACAAACAAAAGTTCAGGATGACCGAAGGTGAGTTGCTACTCAAAGTATCCTCCTCCTGAGGCGATCACTTTGTGCAGGCGTATGGGATAATTGTCCATTGCTTGGGCCCACATCTCCTGTGGAATCTGATCCAGGGCAGCGTCGACAGCAGTGCACAAGTCAGCCTTGGTTTGGTAGTGTGTGCCACTGATCATTTTCTTGACTTTGTCAAACAAAAAGTAGTCACAGGGACTGATGTCCGGTGAGTATCCTGGGTGTGGCACCTGCTGTACTCCATGTTGGCGCAGGAAATTTTGCACAAGATCAGCACAATGCGCAGGGGCATTGTCATGATGGATGCACCAGTTCTTCTGCCTCCAAACATCAGGGCATCGCCTCCGGACAGCTTCTCTCAAGTCTTCCATCACCTGGCGGTAGAGATGACGATCCACACCCTGTCCATTGGGCACCCAATGTCTCAAAACCACTCCTCTTGTGTCAAAAAAGACGATGAGCATCATCTTGGGGGTCGAGCGCTCAATTCTGGGTTTCTGTGGTCGATCCTCACCACTGTGGATCCAGACAGATGATTGTCTCTTGGATTCAGGGGTCCATGTCCAGAACCATGATTTGTCACCAGTGATGACATGTGGATGTCTGCCACGTCTTCTCAGGAACTGCAGAGCAGCTCTAGCAGTCATCACTCTGCGAGCTTTTTGGGCGGGGGTGAGCAAATGAGGCACCCATTTGGCTGGGCGGCGAGACAGCTGCAAGTCCTTCTTCAGGGCAGTGTGGACAGACCCATGACTGACTTGCACAATGTTGGCTATTTCCTTCACAGATCTGCGTCGGTCCCCATCAACTGCAGCCTGGATTTGTGCAACTTTTGTTGGAGTCAGGACACGTTTTCCGTGGCTCCAGGGTGCATCTTTCAGATCCAGATTGGGTGTTGTCAAAAACTTTGCATACCACCTATTGATTTGAGAGTCTGACAAAGCAGTCCCAGGATGTGCAGCTTGAAGTCTGCGTCGAGTTTCTGCTCGAGAACATCCTTGCCGGACACAAAAACAGATTTCTGAATGCTGGTCTTCCTTTGCTTTCGCCATTACGATCACCGGAATGCACAACAATTCGAAAAGTGTGTCGATCGGATCCAAATAGTGCTCCACATATCGATCTGTGCAGGCTGACAGAGATCATGATGGAAGCACAGACACATCTCCACATCATGTCCAAGTTTGGTGCAAATCGATCCATCCAGTACAGAAATACTGGACCCGACGCATCGTGAGTTGGACGAACCTCGTATTTGGAAAAACTAGAGTAAAACCACAAGGATGGAGTCCAGAATTCGGTTTGATCGAATATTCAAGAATCGTGTTTGTGTGAGTTCGTTCCAGCAAACTCCGGAAGTTGTAAATATTGTTGGAATTCAAGATATATTTTAAAATTCAGTGTACTTTGTTCGTTTATTCATTCCCGAGAACAATAACATAACTTCTAGAGACTGTCAAATGATCCGCGTTGAAGAACGAAACAGAATGTTGACTTGCGCTTTTTCGCGTCGGTTGAGCTTCTAACACATTTTTCTCAGTGTAGACTACACGCGACAGAACTTCGGTCTGAATCACAAAAAAGTCCGTCTGTGAAGCAACGCACGCAACAAAGGCACGCAAATGGCAAGTTGCCTGCGTGTGCAAAAACACTCTCCGAATAAAACATCACAGCTGCACGTACATGCATTCCACAGGACGGTAAAACATCCAGAGAGAAGAAAGCAAAGAACGAGATCACGCTTGATGCTGCAGTCATGAGGTCAAAGGGAATCGTGCAAAGGGGGAGGAAATGGAAGTGAAAGACACTGGCTACAACAAAGTCGCTGCGTAACTGAGGAATTCATTCGGGAAACAGAATTAAACATCGACCTTTCTGATTAATTTTGTGTGTCCGTTTGGTCTAAGAACTTAGCTGAATGGGCAAATCACTGAATTGTGCGTGCACCGTGCGACACCGCCTATTTTCATAAAACTATAAACAATGGTACCACAGTCACACAGCTTTGCAGGAAAAACACGTCTACAAGCCACAAATTCACGTGTCTTTTCTGCACTCAACGAGAAAAATGTCATACATCTGCACAAATGTATCACTGCCTTTTCATCACAGACAATTGATCGTTCAACAGAAACCTCGCGTGCGAGAAGCACTGCGTGTACATCGGGATTTCACGAGTAAGCGCTGTGACAGCCTGCAAGTGGCGCCTTCAACCACGTGCAACATGCACGATGCACATGTCAGACGTGCATCTTCATCGTCGTCAGCTTTCCTTCAACACACAAATTGACAGGCCAAAGCTGCGGCCATAGTTTCGACATAAAACGCACCAGGCTGCATTTATTCAAGCTTTGTTTAGTTGCCCGAATTTTCGAGAACCCGCGAACTAGACTATTTTCCCCTGCATCCAGGGCTACCCTCCTCATTTATCTCTCCAGAAATACACTGGAGGCACAGCTGTGTCATCTTGAGCCAGAGAGAGTCGAAACATCAAGCGCGATTTGTTTGTCTATCCTCCACAAACGAAGCTGCTTTGGTGAAGTTCCACATCTGAGTAACTACTGGAAGACTTTGTCGAGTATTGCGTTTGCAACATCCATCGTCTCATCACTGACCAGCACGATGTCGAACGCTTCCTTGTACGTTTCAAGTCTCTCTTCAATCTACAAGAGAAGGATCACAAAGATGCCCAACAAATATTTCTGAATATGACGACTCAACGATCAGTGTGCTAAAGCACAAGGTTCTGTATACCTTGTCGTTGAGGAAGCCAATTTTCAACAGGTGTTTGGCATCGGCGCCGTCGGCCATGTTGAGGTCCCCGAGCGAGTCACCCATGAGGAGGACGTTGCTGCGGCCCTGCAGCCGTCGGAAATACTCAGAGTCGTGCACGGCATTTTCGTTCTTGTTGAAAACGTGAATCAAGTCTCCGTCGAACCCAGTCAACTCCCCCTGGTGAAAAAAGTTCATGTACATGCACAAGATCAACACGTAAGAATTATCACAAAATTTCCGAACTTGAGATCAATGTTTCTGAATCCGGCAATTGGTTCTCTGGAGTTCCTGAATTGATCAACCACACAGTGTACCTGGTCGTTGAAGGACATCATGTTGGAGACTATTTTGACGTTGTCGTGGATGTGCGCTTGCTGCCGCAGCACCTCCTCGATCACGTTTCCGAGTCCGGCGGAGAACACGAGGAGCGGGACATCGTGCGCGTGCAGTCGCTCCATCAGCTCGCTGCAGCCCTCTCTACGTGCAGAGACGCCGACAGTGTCGAGTGAAAAAACCGCCAAAAATTCACCTCGATCACCTGATGCTTCTTTGAAACAATGAACCCAATTTGATAAATTTGCAGCGAGTCAGTTTGTCCTGAGATTCCAACCAATGCACCTCAGGTAGAGTTTGGCGCCGCTGACGATCCTGCGGATCATGTCCCTCGTCATGCACTTGTGCTCTATCAGCAGGTCGTGGCCCGTCGTCCACCTGAAGCACAGTGAGCGAGGATACGAGGGAGGTCCAGGAATATGCGGCCTGTCCATTTTTTTGTGCTTTTTCCTCGGAGTAAATTGTTCCTAGACCCTGATGGAGTTGAGGTGACCCTGATCTGTGTCTGGACATGTGAGCAACACACAAAGGAGGTTGATCTCTGTCTGCGATCATCTCTCAAAGTTCATAGAGTGCAATTGAAGTGGCGTTTCAGGCATGTTTCTTAGCATGAATTTTGGAATTTTTGGAGGACAGTGACACTCTGGAAACTGACCAAGAACAGTCCACCAATGATGAATCTGAGTGTTAAGCTTCATGTTGTCTGTTAGTGCCAGTCACTGTTTGTTGACATTTTCAAAGTTCACTTTTTACAGTCTTTCCCCTTGTTTTCAATATGGTTCTACCAATTTTTGCATGTATTTTCATGTTGAGATCATTCATGAAAAAAATGGGCATTTTTAGCGCAATCGGAGTTGCTTTTTTCCGGACAGAAGCCGCATATTCCTGGACCTCCCTCGTACTTGGATCTTTCTTCTTCGCGGAGAGAATGCCTTCACACAGTCAAAATCTTGGCAGCAGACTTTTATCAAAGAAAAATATGTTTACGCACCACTCCACCATGTGGGGAATCTTCTGCTCCACGGTCAGGCTGGGATTCACCTCGATGGCGTAGAAATGATCACGCAGCGCGTGCGCCTTGACGCGATATTCTTCAGGTAGTGCTGTGCAATCATCGATTGCCTCTGAAACACACCCATGCACACTTGTAAGTGACGTATGCTCGTACAAATGGACTCATTTTGAGCAACAGAACAAATCGACGACAAAGTGTCTGCTTACTGTGGGACGAGACACACTTCTGCCCCCTCAAAGTGAACGCCGACATGGTTGAGTCAAAATCAGCAACAACCTGGAAATTTGGAGGTTTTTCTCACACGTTTCACTCTGACATCGCATCATACGAAAAAAGAGATGCGTTTGGGAACTGACCTGCAGATTGTTCTTGCCGTGGCGAATAAGTTCTGAGAGTTTTCTGTCAACTTCATCCCGGTCCTTGACGTGTACGTGAGGGCACTGGAGCTCTTTGATCTGAAAATGTCATTTTGTCCATTTCAGGCAAAAATACGCGTACAGAGAAAATATCGTACATGATTCACAGGTTCAAGATACATTTTCAAGATGGGCCTCAGAATCAAAAGTGCGAGTACAATTTGTGCACCTCAAATGTCCCTGGTCCAAAACGAAGGTTCTGACCCTGCCCAAGCTCCCAACTTCTAACACGAACCATGATTTGGGAAGGGGGAGAACAACCCCGACCCTGAGGTGCTCAATTTCGAACAGTTTCTCTGGCATGCACACAGTGAAACTTGTTTGTGCCTGTGTTGCTGATGAACTGCCTTTTCCCCATTTGGATCTTTCAGTCCTGAACGAACGTGTGCTTGAGTGTTTGAGCAGACCATCCTTTTGGAAAGATTCTCTTCTCAGCCGCAATTGGACACACAATACGAAAAACACAGGTTGGGTTCGTGAACTATGTGCCTCGTATACGACGAACCTTGAAATTCATACTTCAACAAGTACACCTTTTTTGCGTTGTTTTTGCAAAATGTACACTCCTTGTACGTGTGCCTGTTCAATGCTGAAAACATGCGGAAACAACGTGACTGATAAACGTCTCGTACTCGAACAAAACTGCACGCCCCAAGGTTTGAGCCGCCTGACGAGTTTCGGGTGAGCGGCCCAATCACTACAATTTCCGCTGATGCATGGATAAAACTGGACTTCCATGCATTCATGCAGTTGATCTGCTTCTCAGCCTGGTCCAGATTTCAGGAGCAAACCCGTGCAGTCAGGACTGTGGGCACTAAACCGGGGCTCTGCTGTGGATGGATAGACGGACGGACGCAGCAGTTTTGCGCCACGTGAAACGTTTTTCTCTCCAAAAAGGTGTGAAAAGAATGAGCGCCACGCCTTTGGTGCGCGCAGAGATGTATCTGGAATATAAAGCTCAGAAATGCTGCACAACGGGTCATGCAGAACTACAAACAATTCCTTCTTGCGAAACCACATTCATTGTTTGGAACAATACCATTCCATTATCCTACAGCATGTGGTTCATCGGAGAAAAATTATGGAAACCAAATGGCGATCATGTCAAAGGTGACTCCACTCGAAGAGAAATGAATCGCCTTTGTGTGACCATAAAAAGTGGATTGGAGCACACGGGCTGATACTGCCATTGTAAAAAGTCTGAAGTGGGTTTGCACGAGTGCACACGTATAAAATTTGTAATCTTTTCTCACTGTCGGAAACAAGTGCACGTCCAAACACTCTTTTTGTCTGCAAAAACGAGATGTGTCGTCTGACCGTCCGAAAGTGGACGTGCCTCGTCAGGATGGCCGTTTGCGACCAACTCGTTGGAGTTCGGCACGTAAAAAGTTAACATGTGGTCTCAGTTTACGCAAATTTGTGAAAAATTTCATCCAGTGCTTATATCTATGATTGAGGTCCGGGGGTCTCAAACCTTTTCTGTTTTGAGTGGGCTGGGGATTGGGGAACAAAATCCAACCTTGAAAAACATTGACTGAAATAGAACAACATTGGCGCCCGCAGCACATATCGGTGGTCACGGCGGCAGGCTGGATCCATCAGAACATTTCACAGGAGAGGCTGTGTTGTGCGCTCTCGGCCAAAGGCGACTGTGTGCAAAAAGCGCGCACCTGTTCCGAAAAGCGTTTCTCAACGATGCTACATTTTGTCCATGTGACAATTTTGTTTTGCCAACTTTGGCACAGCCAATTTTCTGTTCTCTTCAGTTTTGAAACTGGTACATTTTGGTTCTAGCGTTTAGAACTCGAAATTTCCTGAACACAGGCAGGGGATGAATGCTGTTTGAATTGTACGCATGATGTGAAAAAATAAATTCAGCACGGGTTGCACGCGTTGTTTGAAAAACACTTCAACTCTCTGAAAGCAAACCACAACACTGTTGTTTCAAGAACAGCGCAAGTCAAGAGCACCTGAACAGCTGTAAAAGTTGGCATCGATCATCGATCGTCCTCCGCACACGTAGAGGGCGCAGTGGCCGCTGAAGCTGCTTTCTGCTTCAGCTTCGCTTCCCAAGGTCGTTTCAAAATAGCAATGGCTGCCATTGTGGCAGCCTCTCCCCAAAACCCACAGTGACTTCTCCGTCATTTATGGAAATGGCAATTTTGTTGGAAAATGTACTCACCAGATCGATGGCTCGGGATCCCATCTCGGGTCGATTTCCCGTGTTTTCTTGGTGTGGTGGTGGCGGTTTTCTCCAGGAATCCTTGATGAGCGAGTGGTCCTTCGGTGAGGTCTTCGAGTAAGGATGGGTGCGGTGGGCGTTCAGCAGGAATTTCTCAGATCTTTGCATTTATGGCGGGCAGTCAGCTTTTTGAAGTCGTTTTGACTTAGTTTGTTGTTGGTGCAGGCCTATTCGGTGGCGCAGAAGTTATTCTGTGGCCATAGAATGTGTTTGTTTATCGCAGCGAGTCAAACAGCTGACGAGGCTGCGCAAAGCTTCGACTCTGTCTTTGTACACAATTTTTTCAGCCAGGCTATTCTCAATACTTGTACTGAGATGATGAAACGTTGCTGAAGCTTCTCTGTTACATAATAGCACTTGTATTGTGAGTGTAAATTGGTATTTAAAACGTGAAAACAGCGCCAGAAAAGGTTCTGTTTTTGAACAGTTTTTGACAGCTGTTTTGTTGACGTTTCTGTTTCTGTCACGTGACTTTACAGATGTAAATACAACCACGTGCAACAAGGTTATTTCGCGCCAAGGCGTTCAAAACCACGAAACGCAACCTCACCCAACCTGTCAAATAAATAATAAAGTCTGACAGGAAAAGGAACCACGACCACGATGTTTCTGTAATCGAGATTTGTCTGACGAAATTGTCACTGAATTGGACGACCAAATATAAATTTTCGAATCCATTGGCTGCTCCTTCATTGAGAATAGTTGTGCGATGTCCCGTTTGGGAAGAGCACAAGTTTGGAGTCTAGTGGCTCGCCGTATTTTTTGATGGTCGCGTAGCGGCCATCTAGGTGCCGCTCTCAGCTTAAATGTCCACACTTTGGAATGTATGGAATGTGTGGAATTTTGCCAAAATCCCACCCCATCCTTAC
>JAAUXT010084470.1_pt1 | contig 13465 bp, 14 predicted proteins | sample 7278171 | NCBI WGS metagenome assembly JAAUXT01 (sample SAMN14350112, study PRJNA611818) | marine sediment metagenome | isolation source: surface marine sediment (1.8m) | place: French Polynesia: Moorea | collected 2018-08
ACAAGGTAGGGAGGATGTTCCTCTATCAACCAAAAAAGTTTGACAAGAAACCACGGAAACTTTTGCTCTCAATCGGCGAAACAACGGGAAGATAAAAAACATGCCTCGTATACGGCGCCACACTCACACACAGGCAACCAAAGTTGCAAAAAGAAAGAAAAAAAACAACCTGTGTTGGAAATTGCGAGAGGAATTCCTTCAGAGCCTGATGACCCTGCGTGACGGCGGTGCGCACCACGACGTGGCCGATGCGGCCGCACCAGTCGAGCCCCAGCCAGTTGAGATGCTGCCACTCGAAGCGATGATACGCGTCCCACGCCTCGGATCGACACTTCTGCAGTTTATATAGAACCAGGGTTCCTGTCTTTTATTCAACTTTGCATTCCCTTTTTCCAGCCATACACCTGAAGACCAGATCTTTCTCTCTGGTTCCACGGCGGGATCTGACCGAACATCTGCGCTGACCTTGCTGCAGAAGACAACGCTGCTGGTCTTGGTGCAGGGTATGGGAGCGAGCGTTCTCGTCAGGCAGTGGTAACAATGCGTCTCGTAGCTCTCGGGCAGACACACGAGCACGAATGGCCGCTCCGCCGCCACCACGTCGCCGACGCGCACGTCGTGGTTGCTCACGATGTGCCGCCCATAGTGGCGCTCAGTCTTGAAACTGACAAGAACTACATGAGAAAATAAAACCGGAAGCCGGAAAAGTCCGAAGAACGAGACTTTGCACCCAAAAGGTCACCAAGGTCGCCAGAAACATGCAGAGCACGTTGTTTTGTATTTTCTTTTGAGACTTTCTGGTTGACGCTCACTGGACGTCGACGTCCTGCACGAGGCAGGGGAAGGTGCTGTGCGCCGCCTTGACGGCCTGCTCGGCGGGCTGCTGCGCGTCGTCCCCGGCCGGGGCCGCCGCGTCCTGCTCCTTGAGCAGCTCACACTGCTGTAGTTGCTTCTGAATACTCATCTTCCACGTCTTCGTGCCTTTCTCGTCCAGCTTTGCCTGAAATGTTTTCTCGGTGTGCTCATTGGGGGAATCGTACATGTATCTTTTTGCTGGCTACGACTCGTACCACGTCTTGCAAACACGAACTGTCATGTTTTGACAACACAGAGAGATGTTCACGTCTGGGCCTTCGTGCTGCAACAATTCAACACACCTGTTCGAGGGCGAGCTCCGCCTGCTTGAAGGCGTTTATGGCGTTCTGCTTGTCACGCAGCGCGGCGTGGCATTTGCCACGCCGGTCGTGCAGCTTGTAGTGCAGAGCCTCCGGGTAGCCGTGCTCGAACGCTAGGCTCATGTCCTGCATGTGTACATGAGAAACGTCATTGTCTGTCAAGATTTTCGTGTGGTTCGGGACTCCTGAATCTCGAGCTTGTAAGGGAGAAACGTGTGCCTCGGGTGTTGATGTGAAGAATAACCTGAAGTGCGAGTTGGAACTTCTTCCTGTGGAACAACGCCGCTGAGCGGTTCGCGAACGCCAGCGCCAGCTGACTGCTGTCCTCAGGCTTCGCGGCCGCCGTGTCGTTTCCTTCTCTCGACGGCGTTGTTTCTGCTGCGTCGGTTGACGCTCCGTTTTGAACACCAGACGCAACAAAATCGTTTTCTTGGTGCGGTGCCTTGAACGAAGGAGTCGGTTTTGCAATGGATGCTGCGCGTGTTGTGTGCCGCTGATTTGCGGGTTCTTCGTACACACTATGGAACACACAGGTCAGTTGTACTCACACTCATGATGGCTCGGGTGTAATACTCGGTGGCATTCAGATAGGATTTCTTCTGGAACAGTTGGTTGCCCTTCTCTTTGAACTCTGCGGCCTTTTCGTGAGACTTTCCCGCGAAGTTTGGTTCGATCTTGAAAACCTGTAGAAAGGTTTTTTGCACACAACGGCACGAACAACGCGCTCAAATCACATGCAGGCACCGATGTACGAGTTCTGACACAATAGCCGCGAGAAAAGTGATGTGACTACAAAACCGTTTTTCGAACCTGATGAAGAGCTGGTTCCTTCAGCAAGAACTCGACCCTCTCTGCGTCCGTGTTGTTCAAGTAGAAGTTTTTGGACACTTCGTCGGGGAGCAGCCCGTGGATGGCGTGCAGCGCGTGCCCCATGCTCTCCCCGATGAAGTCGTGCGTCTCCTCCACACCCATGCCTCCAACTTCCGCGCGCAAATCTACACAAATAAAACTTCAATTGGAGTATCGCGCCGACTGACTTCTCCTGCACTTTTGCGCCGATTTGCAGCAATGGGTTGAAAGTTTGAGTTTGTCGTCCCCCATGCAAGGTCAGACTCGCTTCTGTGAATCCATCCTTGATCACTGCTGGATCCATACACGGGCAAAGTTTTGTCCAAATGAATTATTTTTGTCTGTTGTGCATTTACGAGCGTTTTTGAATGTACCTTATAACTTGCGATGATCCCCAAAAAATTTCTTGGACTTACCTCTGTGGATGTGTATTGAACTCGGACTGAACTGTGGGAGATCTGGAAAGCTCTGGAAACCAGCGTGCTCGACGGTAGGATCGTGAGTTGCAGTGCGATCCCTGAGGTTTCCCGGCACAAAGTAGGTCAACGTGAGTCGGCGAGCTGCATGGTGAGCCTCCAGCGAGAAGGCCGTTTGGCTGCAGCTGCTTCTGACTGCAGTTCACATCACCTGCACGCCGGGATCAAAATTTGGATCCTCAACAGCGATACTTTCGATCAGAGGATCTCCACGGGAAAGCGTCACGCTCGTTGTATGTTTGACAACAGTCCGTGGCACGCGGTTCTGGAAACGAATATGCGGGGTCTGCGAGCTCGTTTCATGCACTTTACGCGTTCAGGTTATCACTTGAGCTACAACCAGTCAGAAGTTCCGAGATTCGAGAAAACGCCTTCAGTTCTCATTGTTTGTCCCACATGCAGGACGAATCGCAGTCGAAGCGACAAAGAGTGGCGTCATCATTCCATACACTTTGCACGAAGCAATGAAAGCATTCAACGACTGAAAGTTTTTTTAGGGAACGGACATCTTTTTATTTTTGTCGTTTCATCACAGCAAGTGAACACACAGTGAAGGATACGGGTTTCAACACAGAACCATATCAACAAAACCTTCGTCACGCATGAAACCAGATTCCCCGGTGTGCCTCTGCTCAAGAATAAAAACTTCTGAATTGAAGTCACCAGTAAAAACCAAGTGCGTTCCGAGCAGGGGGTCGCCACATTATGAGTTTTATCCAACATGCCAAGAACAGTGTCCCAAAGAGTTGTCAAGTTTCCAGAAGTCACAAGGTTCAATTGAAACAAGTCAAAATGTGTGAAAAAACACCAAAAACTCAACATTGTAAACAATGAGATCAAAACAAGAGGGACTGAGTGAAGTTCACTGTCATTGAAAGAATTAAAATGAGGCATCTTCTGAATTTTTCTCCTTGAAACATCGAAATGTGTATAGTTGTACAAAAACTCTTGATTTCAAGAAAACAAAAACATTTAATCGACATCAATGAAAGGATCAAACCTTGCCAGTGTAAGGTCGGAGGGCATTTTCGCTTGTGTTGTCAGTAAAAACTGCGCCCAGATGTGCCTCCATCGCGACACTCGTCGGCACTTGAGCGCCCTCTGCCGCCCGCTCTGCTCACTCCGGTGGCGGGATCTCTCCCAGGACGTGGTGCCAGCTGCCGAGCAGGCGGAAGCTCTGCTTGATGGACGACTGACAGCTGACATAGTCGCGCCACGGCGGCGCGATGAAGCGATCCATCGTGCGCAGGTGCTCGATGAGCGTCCGCACGATGGCGGAGTTGTCGCTGTTGGGGCGCAGCTGCATAGCGATGGCGTAGCGCTGGTGCGACGCGTTCAGCTCGGATAAGTTGCGCATGATGGGCGTCTCGTGACCGCATGAACACTCGATGTGCGTGGGCAGCTGCCCGCCGAGGGCGCTCACCCGCGGAAGCGCGCCGCGACACCCGCCACAACGAAACGTTGGCACGGTGCACTCGATGTCCTGCCACAGCGGCCAGTCATTCATACAGGCGGGGCACATGCAATCGAAGTAGTACTGAGTGCGCAACGTGGTCTGACGAACTTCTCTGGGCTGCGTGAAGTAGAGCACGCCGTAGTCGACGCATATCTCGCTGCCCTTGGCGACACCCTTGACAGCCCGACCGACCATCGTGTTGCCATGGAAACACAGGTCAAGATCAGGGTCGCATGAGTGGTTGAGAAGTCCGTGCACCGGGTACAGCCCGACGCCCACGTCGCGCGGCACGTACGTGCGGAAGTCCTCCTTGCCCTGCATTTCTGGGATGGCGAATGCGTTGCACTGGATGACCTGCAGATGGTGCGTGAGAGCGAGGCTGAGGGTTTCCAGCTGTTTCGAGCTTGGGCCGGAAGCCTCCGGGCTTTCTCCACAAGACGGAGCCGCTGTTTTCGGGCTCTCAGGGTTGTCACCTGGTGCGGTCCGAGCCTGACCTGCCACAGGATCGGTTGACACCGTCTGTTCAAGAGATTCACAAAATCCATTTGATGTTGTTTGACTCCAAACGAACCAGAAGACAGGCACCACGCAAGCGCGCGTGCAGAAGTGGATTGTTAAACCGATTGTGAAACTAACCCTGCATCAGAATCAGTTCACCTGCACGATATTTGCTCAGCCACACGTGAACATATGGTCCTTCATTCGTGAAGCAAATTATTGTTTGTTCCAAGCTGAAAGAACCTGTATTTTCGAGTCAAGCACAGACCTGATGGCCATGGCTACGGAAGAGGCAGGCGACAGCAGTGAAGAAGACCTTGATGAGGAAGGCGGCGACCAGCGCGAAGTTGAAGATGTTTTCCGGGGAGCGTTGCTGCAGGTTGTCGACGAGGTGGAAGACGCCGGCGTACCCTGTCGCGTAGACGCCGTCTGCGCCGAACACGGAGCTGCGCTCGCGCTGCGCCTCGTCCGAGTCGTCGCTGTAAAACCTCTTCAGCGTCGCGTAGCCTGCGGGAACGTGCACCCAGACGTGAAGAATGACAAGTGCGCGTGTCTGCTGGACGCGTGTACGCGACTGACGTGAAAGTTGATTGCAAACATTAGGGACTGCAATCGGTGCGCATCTCAAGATTTCAAAGTGGCGTAAAAGGCTACATTACCTGCCACCAGTGCGGTCCTGAAGGCGAGGTGGCCGAGACGACCGACCCAAGTCGGGTGGAGCCAGGACAGCACGGGACACTCCACCTGGTGGAAGACGCGCCACGCCTCCTGCTCGCACTGCGCGCTGCAGTAGATGACCCGCGAACACCGTCGACAAGGCGTCGCCACCAACACTCGCGTCAAACACCTGCAGTGCCACGTGAACACTGACTTTTCGTGAAGACATTTTAGTGATGAAGGGGTCTCTTCACAGTTGAGGTTCAGTCTGGAGTGAATCACTATGAGGGTTAGCGAGAAAAAACTTGCACTGAAAAACCTCAAAGGTGGCTCGACCTCAGAAAAAAACAGGAAATACTTGTCTCAATTTTGTTTTGGTGCCCTTTCCCGCAAAATCTTCAAAATATGTTTCCAACTGTGTGAGATTTTTCGGGGTCTGAGGGTGGTTGAATCCCATTTTGTACCCTCCCTGGCCATTCCGCCTTTCTACGCACCTGTTGCAGTGCGTGCTGTAGTACTCGGGGTACAGGATGCAGCTGAAGGGCGACTCGCGCGTCACCACCTCCGCCAAGTCCACGTCCCGCGCCGCCACCACGTGACGCCCGCGCGACGTGCTCTCCGACATCTCGAACGCCGTCGTCGTACAGTCCGCGAACTTGGCGTTGCTGGGAGATTCGAAGGTTGGTGTGGACTTTGCAGTTGTTTGTTTTTCTGTTGGAGTTGTCGTGTCCATTTTGTTTGTTTCAACTTGTCTTATTTGCTTTTCCAAAGACTGGATGACGTTTTGCTTGCCTTTGTGGTCCAATTTTGCCGTTGAGAGGCATGTCGATGCTTCCTTGAAAGAGTCAATGGCCTCTTGATTTCGGCCAAGCTGCGCAAAGCATTTGCCTTTCCTTTCATGCAACTTGAACATCAGTTCTTCAGGATAACCCAAATCCAAAGCCATGTCTATGTCCTCCAGACATTCCTGGTAACGGTGCAAGAAAAACAGGCTGGCGGACCGATTTGCAACAACGTATGACATGGTATATTGATTGTCTTCTTTCGCAGTTCCGTCATCCTCAGTCTGCGATTCTTTCACTCCATTTCCATTTTCTTCCGAAGTTTCCTGTGGAGTATCCATTCCATTGCAGGATTCAGGTGTGTGAACTTTTTGATCTTCCCGATCAATTTCATCTGCAGACTTCCCACTTTTTCCTTTCTTATTCTTTGCTTTTCGCCTCCTGTTTTTTCTTTGTTTTGGTTTGTTTCTTCCTGCGGTTTGGTTGTCCTGCTTTGCCCCCAATTCACCGTTGGCCACCACATCCACATCTTCTTGGGTGTCATCTTGCCCGTTCACCTCTGCGGCTCCACCTGTCCTGTTTCCGTCGACCTCATCTCCACTTTCCCCTGCAGTCTCAGATGTAGGTTTGCTCTGCACACTTTCGGCTCTGTCGTTTTTCTGACCAGTTAAAGAATCTTTCTTCGATGGTAGCGGCGCAAACATGGCGCTTAGGTTGAACATCTCGAGAGCCTCACTGAACTTCTTCTCTTGGAAGAGATCGTTGCCTGCAACAGAACACGTCTCTTGCACGAACCCCCAAATGGGTAACATGTTGGTCTCTATGCAAGTTCTCCATTGTCGGCCGGACTTACCTTGCTTCCTGTACTCGCCGGACTTCGCAGCATCCTTCATCGCGTCGTCTGGTGTGGCTGGAAAAACTCTGTGCAGCTCCGTGTAAGAAAAGAGGGCCATGGCACCCTGAAATAACCACAGCAAGGATTGTCCGCCTGCAAAATTTTCAACATACTCGTACAACTACAACAATTTTATTGTTCAAACATTCCAAAGTCTCACTCAACCTAAACCAAAGCGAACAAGCTGGGAACGTGTCTGGGGAGGAAAATGTAATATCCGACTGAAGCCTCGACAGCGTTCGTGGCACGGACCTTGGTTGGGTGGAGCTTCGGGACCACCTCCGGCGGCAGGCCCTGCAGGAGGCGCTGCATCGCCTCGTGGAAGCGGCTCGACGGCGCCGCCGGCCCGTCCGACGCCATCAACGTGTGAGTCTGAAAACAGGCGCGCGCTCTCAGTCTGAATGTTCGCTGACATTGGACGAGAACACCAACAATCCCGTTTTCTAATTTTGTTTTTAACCAACAGAAATCCTCAAATTTTCTCCACAGAAAACATTCATCTTTTCTCTGCTTCTCTCCATGAGAGCCAGGGTCCACCTGTTCAGCGGCGTGCTGTGCAGAATTGAAGCAAATCGAATGTAGCAAAGTGATTTGACAGCCAAACACACACGTAGGCTGTGCAAATGTTTTTTAATGCTCGTGCAGTAAAGACATTGAGACTTCAGTGAAGAGTGCAGCGACTACGAACAGCCGATGATCAGCGGACGCACGTAAATATTTACGCTGCTCGCGTCAGGTTCTTGTGTATTTGTGCACGCACAGTTCTGGTGCACAGCTTCCTATCTCGAGCGCCGAGGCTCTTCGCGACTCTTCGTGCAAGCTATAACGGAGACAAGCCCGAAGCAGCCTGCCGGAAATTCGAAGCCAGGGCACTTCCTGTGTTTCTCTCCCGAAAAAATTGCTGAATGAGATTGAATAGACGAACACATTTCCACAGCCTAACTTTTCGTTCGAAGTGCCATGCCCGTCGCTTTGCCTCATACTTTTTGAATTGAGATCTCTTGTCCGACTCTTGAACAAATGCAAAATGTGTTGAATCGACGTGCGACAGCGACTTTGGCTTCCAGTGATAACTCGGACGAACCAGACAGACTGCAAGAGATGCTGTTGCAAGCGTTCTCGTTTATATCTGCAAAATGATTGTTGTACTTACGTGTAGTGATGGGTATGGAACACAGGTACTAGAGTATGGAATGATCGGATCCTCAGAACATGAGGTTGAATGAAGGTTGGTACTGCTACAACAGGGAAAACATGGTTGAATCCTGAAATGAAACTATGATCCTTCTCCTCCAACACAGGCTGTCGAACCCACTCAATGCAGATTTCGTGAGCAACTTCTTTGAGTACTTTGCAATTTTGAGTCCTTCCTTCACAAGTTCGCATGTGATTGGTTGAGCAGGACCTGACGTAGGTGAAAGGGGTGCATAGATTGTGTAGACGGCACACAAAAGAGCGAATGGGGTGGGAGGCTCGACTCTGGATGCAGAAGGCTCTGGATTTTCCAGGCGAGATAAGTCAGCAGCTGAGATGTCAGACTGAGCGCTGGGCCACTTCAGCCGAGCTGACTGCTGAGCTATTCTTGGCTTCGGACTACAAATCTCCAGGTGTCGCCGCAAAGTGTGGATCCTGAGAGCAGGCGGAGGGGGAGACAATTGACAATTGATGCAACAATTGGATTGACCCGGCACTGGGGAAAAAACAGTGAGCTCCACCCGAGTTCAACCTTGCATGGGACCCCTACCCCAGGGGCTCCAGTGTCAGTGGTCCAAGCCTGGGGTAGGAACTTAGCCAGTGCCCCTAGAACTAGTTGTGAAACCTTTTGAACATCCTCTGTACAGAAAGTTGCAGCTCAAAAAAGATATGACAAAACGAGGATTTGTGTTGAATTGCTTCTTGACCTCACAGTCAAAACAAACGAACACACGCAATCAAAAGTCCTGTGCTTTGAACGGTGGATTCAAGGAGCGAGAGCCTGAATGGCAAAAGAATTCCAAAGGTTTTAATACGAATGAAAAGTGTTGTGCCTGGTGGCAGTTTTTGGAGGTCAAGGCCTGATCGCCACCTGGATCCACCCCTGTGTTCAAACGCCCACGTTGAAGGTCAAAATTGTCTCTGGACCTGAAACGGAGTGAAACACAAAGTGGGATTCACCAAAATTGAAAAATATGATTTTTGGCGCGCATGTTCATATTTTCAGCTGAGTGAAACTGTGCTGCAACTTCAAAGTAACGCATGAAACAAATGTTTGGATGGAAATGAGTGAAGCTTCTCCGTTTTGACGATATCGCGTCTACATGAGGGGATGTGGGATCTTTATGATGAGGAAATGTACTCGGGAAGAGTGATCTTGTGGAGGTGTGAAGAGGTAGATCGTTGATGGATCAAGGTTCAACATGGGTCTACTCTACCCGTGCTATCTCGAGTTTTCGTTACCATTATTACGATACAGTCAGCTGAAGCAGGAACGAATCCGCCGCACGTCAGAGAAATGATCGACAATTTTCGCCGCAATAAACACCACGGAAATCCACACAGATCAGTATCCTCGATGTTTGAAGTTTTCTGATGTTTCAGTGCAAGAAACACTTTGTCCGCCCGAATGTTGTGAGAACTGCTTTGTTAGATCAAACTCGGGCCGAGGCTGGTCAGAAACCAGCTTCTGAAGAAAAGTGTGCCGAGAAAAGGTCGGTTGCATACAGCTCCGACAGCGAGAGCACACATCTGTGTCGTGGCTTTCGCTGCAGCGCATGGCAAGAACACTGTGAAACAACACAACCAAGGCGAATCATTTTGCGTCATAGGGCCGACACCTGCGCGGAGTGGGGCGGGGCGGGGCGGGTAGAGCAATTCGAACTGTGAAAGGAACGACAGAATGTCAATGAGATGGAAGACCCCAATCCATCTGTTCTGAATCATTGTTCCTGAATGCGCCTCTTGCACATCTTGATCATACAATGAGAGAACACACAATCAGTGATACAGAAGAGCCGCTGATCCAAAGCAACAAGAAGTGCGCTTGGATTCAACATTTAACTCAACTTAATTGCCAACAAACAAATTTCTCAAAATAACCAAACAAACCATTTTTTTCAAAAAAAAATCAGTTTGTCTTTGACAGCCCACCTGACTCCAAAAAAGTCACGCAAAAAATAATTTCTAGTACATTGGACATTGTGTGGAACCAGACCCTTTTACAACACATCATGAGGTGATTTCAGGACGTTGCGCTGTTGAAGGGAGCTCAAAATAGTACATACTGACTCCAGGGCCTTGAAATAATACTCATACCAATTCCAGGCCAATTTGTTTGTACTGATTCCAGGGCCCCCAGGGCCTCAAGAGACAGATGATAGTGAGTTTGAACAGCGACATTTGGAGCCAAAACTTCAAACACCATCTTGATTTTAAAACCCTTTACACAGAAAAATTAAAAACAATATACCTTGGCTTTTGGTCAATTTTGTTCAACAATATTTTGAGAAGGCAGAATCACTCCCAAAATATGGCAAAATCAAGGCATGCAAAGAAAAATTTGACATTGAGGTTGACGTTTTCAATTTCAAATGTCGTGTTTGAACTCGCTATTACCTCCTCTGCTGCCAGCATCCTAATGATACTCAATGCTTATTTCAGGCTCCAGGGCCAAAGTCCTAGCAGGGAGGGGAGGGGGTCTGTCCACACATTTTTGGTACCAATCATGATTGCATAACACACGCCGATGCTTCTCATTGCTTGAACAAAACAAAAGAGATTCGCCTTTGATGCCCACGCCCGACAATTTCAGTCATACCGGTCGCTCTGTAGAGACCGGAATGGGCACTGTACTCGTAAATAAAAGTTTCAGTTCCCTTCAACTGGTTTTCTTCTTTTGTCTCCAAAGGCCAATAAAACTCTCTCTCTGTGTGTGTGTGTGTGTGTGTGTGTGTGTGTGTGTGTGTGTGTGTGTGTGTGTGTGTGTGTGTGCGTGTGTGTGTGTGTGAAAACAGGCCTGCTGGTGAAATTTGACTTGAATCTTCTTGCTTTGGGCAATTGCGGGTGCAAATATCAAAACTCTATCTCAAACATCATGGTGACCTCACCTGTGGGGGCACAACCACTGTCTTGTCCTCTTGCGGGCCCTGGGCACGGGCTGCTGGTATCGCGCACCGGCTGCAGGTTTTGGCGCGAGTCACGTGACGAGGCGCGAAGCGCGAAACTTGTGACGTTTTGTACACAACATGGCGGACCAGGCCTCGGAGCCAGCGAGTTCGTCTGTGGAGCAAGGCTCATCTTTCAGCATGATTTCCTTCCTAACAGAGTTGCTGGGTTCCCCGTTGAACCTCGTGTTGCTGGGAGTTTGTGGAGTCCTGTTGTACAAAATATTCAAAGGCAAAAAACAAGATGAACCATCCACGCAAAGAGAACCTGAATTGCCACCGATGAAGAAAAGGGATTTCACTTTGGAACAAATGAGAGAATTCGATGGACGGGGGCCTGACGGACGAGTGCTTCTTTGTGTCAATGGAAAAGTGTTTGATGTGACCCGAGGCAGACGATTCTATGGACCAGGTAAGATCCAGACTGACCGAGCATCCAAACGATTGTCGCGTTTTGGGGCACTTTGCGGTGGATTGGAAAGAATCGAAAGACACGTCCAAGGAATGGACCGACAAATGAGTCTGGCTTGTTGACTGAAGGTCTCTCACTCCGAGTTCACACAGCGTAGGTCTACGTCAGTGTGTTCGTGCACATGCATGGACGCAGTGTGAAGTTGACACTGGCATGTCGCTGAGGCAGAAATTTGCACAAGCCCAGTGCCATTCAGGACGGTGAACGAATCATCCAAAAAGTGTCAGGATCGTCTGTGAAACACCAGAAACGAATTGCAGTATGTTTTGCGACGAGAAAGTGACGCTCCATGGGGGCTGGTCCACCTTGCTCCCAAAAAATGTACGATTTACCCCCCTTATTTTGGGCCTTCACGAGGGCCGCACCGAAGTCGTGCACCCCTACCCCGATCCTGGAAGCGCCAAAAAATAAAATGTGAAAGAAATTGGGGGCAAAGAAAGCACTAAATACTCTGGAAATATGGATTGATGCGAGACCACGCGCACAGGTTTGTACTGTCTGATGAAGGAACAGAGTATGGTACGAATGCAGCTGAGCACGGCATCAGGAAAAAGACTGCACATCTGTTGTCAGTCGTTTGAAACAAATAGACAAGCTGTTTTGACCACTATCGACAAACTGGGAGATCCTCTGAAGTGATGCATATGAGGCTCTATCTACGCGTTGATCAGGTCTGAAGTTCAACAACTCGATTTTCCATTTCAGACGCACTTGTACGCGTTTGTAACTCTGTACTGTGACCAGTGAAAAGAATCACCTTTGGGTGTGGTTTCGTACGCGCCACCGCGCAGCGCATGTAGTTCGATCGCAGTCCGTCCGGGGTCGAGTTGGATGATCACCTTTTGAAGGAAAATTTTCGCCAAAAGGCACATCATTGTTGAGAAATTCTCAGACAATTTCCGGTGGGTACGGGCGAGTGTTATCTGCCAAACCTCGCCTGCCTGCCCCAAGTTTCAAAATTTGTCAGGAAAGTATTTTTGAATTTGAAAAAGAAAAATTGCCGGGTCTCAAAAGTCCGTTCTCTAATTTTTAAACAAGTCAGACGACCCCTCTTCCCTGCCTGTTCAGAAAAACACTTCACCCACAACTTGAAGGCGGCGTACGAGGTTACCAACAGCATGCGAAGGGACAACAAGGAATGGTCGCCACAAACCAGGTGCCGTTCGGCACTGCACAAATTTACACTTGTGTATGTTCTTGTTTGTTTTGATAACCAGACACTTCTTTGGTCATTTGCCGATATCATCTTTGTGCTCTCTGAGCGTTTCAAGAGCCATTGCTCCTTTTGTGGCACACAACTGCCGGTTGAGAGATGTGTTGGACGTCTTCCTTCACATTTGTGTTGTCTGCCCAGTCAAAACAAGAAAAAAGTGGGAGTGGTATGTTGTCTGTGCGTGGTTGATCTTTGTGCAGACTACCTAGCGCAGCAAACACACAGCAACGCGCTGAGTTGGACAAGGGTTTCGTGTGAACCTCGCTGTTCTTTGCGGAAAACGAAATGTTCGTGTGGTACTGTTCGCGTAACTCTGTGCGTGGTTTTGAACACGTGTACGTGTACATTCTCACAACACCAACGCTGTCTTCGCAAATGGAAGGACACGTCAGCACTGAGCACACGGGTTTCAAATGAAACAGATTTTTGGGAAATGTTGCCAACGAAGCTCGAATGCGTTCCTGAATAATTTGACAAATCACGTCAACTCAAATCCTCTTGGTCAACATCAAAATAATCTGGAAGACTTCACGAACAGGGAGTTCGGGCAGAACAACAGCAGCAATGACAGACGTGCCTCTGTTCTTGTTTCACGGGGCCATTTGTATGTTGCAATAGAAAATGAATGGGTGCTTTGTCCCCCCTCCTCCAGTGACAAAACCAACAGTTCACACACCTACATGCATACAGAAGAACACCATCGTGACTGCACGAAGCCTGTGGCTTGCCGAAATGTTGCAGGCTCAGTGCAGTCACGATGGTGTTTGCTCTGTATGCATGTAGGTGTGTGAACTGTTGGTTTTGTCACTGGAGGAGGGGGGACAAAGCACCCATTCATTTTCTATTGCAACAG
>JAAUXT010049109.1_pt1 | contig 13464 bp, 15 predicted proteins | sample 7278171 | NCBI WGS metagenome assembly JAAUXT01 (sample SAMN14350112, study PRJNA611818) | marine sediment metagenome | isolation source: surface marine sediment (1.8m) | place: French Polynesia: Moorea | collected 2018-08
AGGTGCATTTACACCACCAGGATGAGACTCCATACAGAATGAGAGACAGTGGCTTTGCTTGTGCTCCTGGTGCTCACATACTGGTGGGAATTGAAAGATCTCAGGTTATTTTCAGAGATTTTTAGGAGTACACATCTGGCCTGGGAAAGTTTGACTTTCCTGGAAACTTACTGCCTTATTCAACCAAAGGTTGACCTCTGGTGAAAAAGGTCACGTTCGAGAGAAAAGTCCACGCCTCACAGACTGAGACAATCGACGTCTGGGGACTTGGTGCAACGACGTTTCACTGAACGCCGCGTCAACGTCAACATCGAATGGTGTGTCGTGATTGGCCAGTGCCATGGAAACAGTGCTTGTTCTGACCTTGGCGTTGAAGGGGCGTTCAGTGAAACGTCGTTGCACAAAGTCCCATTGAAAAAAAATCCTTCCCTTGTGCAGAATGCACCCACTCACTTCGTTCCCAATTGTGCAAGAAAAAGGTGCTTGTTTCACAAGGGTAAAAAAATACAAATACAACACTCAGTTTCACCAGCAGATAGTGAACTTGCCTGATCCTTACGGAGACTGTGTGGAGACGAGTGAAACCTCCGTCTCTCAGTGTGAGTTGAGATGCGTCACCAAAGCTGTGGTGGAGAAGTGTGGGTGTCATGACAGCTACATGGAACCCTACTGGGATGGAGAGGGTGAGTCTGAACACGCGTTCACCTGAAGACTGGCCAGGTTCAGCAACAATTAATTTTCACGTGGCCGGTGCCCCAATTGCCAGATCGCTGCCCCAGATCACCACATTTGCTCCCAAATCCAACAGGGAGTTTAAACAGCGACGTTTGGAGTGAAAACTTCAAACGTCACGTCGACTTCAGACCCCCTAACACAGAAAAATTCAAAATGGCAAACCCTGTATTTTGTCAAATTTATTCAATATTATTTTGAAAAAGCAGAATGACTCCCAAATTGGGGAAAATTCAGGGCATGCAAAAAATAAATTCAATGTTGAGGTTGACGTTTTCTCTTTCAAACGTCGTGTGTAAACTCCCCATTGACAAGTGACCAAATGGCATTTGTGTCACTGATCTGTCAATTGGGGCACGTCGGAAAAGGAGCAGACGTGTTTGTTGAACCTCCGTACTGTCATTGTTCTGATCACAAAAACTTTGCTTTGGGGACAGAAAATTCTTTTCTGACATTTGTTCAGTCACCAAGAATTTGGATAATTTGGTTTCAAGCCAAAAGCTGACATTTTGTTTGTTCCCATGTTTCAGTGTTTTCCACACTCTGCAACCTCACCACCTCCTTCAGCTGCTCAAAGCAAGCCATTGGTAAGAATGGGCCTGTTCTATTGTTTCACTGCATTATTTTTGCTCAGCCTGAAACCCACGTGTCTGGGTTTTGTTGATCGCGCGTGACACTGCATCAGAAGGCGCGGTCAGGGTTTCAAGACCTCCGTTTCTGCAGATACACAACTGCATAACGCAGCCCGTCTGTGACGTCATCGTTTTTTAGAAGTGAAACTGCTTCTGTTGAAGTTTTTTGAAGTTTTTTTCCCTTTCAGCTCAGTTTGATGTCAAAGAATGCAAATGCAAGGAGTTGTGTGACAAGACTGTGTACAAGCCGAGTCTGAGCTACGCCGAGCTCTCCAGTGTCAACATCGAGGACTATGTCATCAGAGAAGTGGAGAAGAAGCAAGACATTCAGGTTTGAGGTCTCACTCATACATGTACAAACTGCTGATCAGTTACAGGAGCCTCTTTTTGCTGAGTCATGTGTTTTCCAGAGTCGTCTTTATCAAGCATCTGAGAAGACCGCCAGAATCAACACAAATATCAGGAACAAAGACCTGAAGGAGGCACAGGAGCTCATGGAGGCAGCAGAGAAAGCTCTGGTGGAACTGTTCACTGTTCAACCAAGACTGAACATATTCACAGGATCCAAGAACAGCAATGTCTTGAAACACTTTGCAGAGGAAGTGTTGGATGTAGGCTGTGCTTGTTTGCTTTGGTCATATCCCCCCCAACAAGACCTATGTCCTGTCTTTGAATCTGAAAATTCATGTTTGGTATGTCTTCTGTTTCTCATGTTCAGTCTTGAAAGAGTTTGCCTCCTTTGCAGGAAGATTTGAGAGCAATGAAGATTGTCATTGGAGAGAGAAGTCACGTGTTAAAATCTGTTGAAAGCATGACAAGATACGTGAATGACATGCTTGTTGCTTGGGAAGAAATTCACCAAATGATGGCGCTTGATGGAAACAAATCACTGACGGTTGAGTTTCTCTCTTTCTGTGCAAACAGTTCCTCTTCTGAAACATTATCTCAAAGCAACACTGGACTCCACACTCCTGATTCAGACATGGATTACAGCTCATTTTCATGGCTGATGACAGATGATCATTCACAATGTCCTCAGGAGTTCACCAACTGGAAGCAAAGGTTCAGAAATATTCCAAACTATTCAAAAGCAGAGTTCACTGACAAACTGTCTGCATTGATTCAAATACTTGGGAATGACACCTTTGATTTTATGTCAAACACAAAAATGAAGCCATGCACTCCACTCATTGAGGAAGTACAAAACTGTTTGCTCAGTTTCCAGAAAGACCTGAATTTGTCAATTCAGATGCTGTCTGCGGACATAGTTTCTGAAGCCTTGAGATTTGCACTTGACATCTTTCACCAGAAGGATGTTTTTTTCATGGAACCAAAATGCTTCACAATCAAAACCACAGGTTTGGTGGAAGATTGCCAAGTTCTCATAGAGTGGGGCAAATACATGAATGCTACTGTGGATAAAGTTGCAACAAAACTTGAAGAAGTTGAAGAGCTGATCCACAAGGCAAATGATGTGCTCTATTCATTTGGTAGTTCATTGAAAGGTGTGACTGCAAAGTATCTGGCTCCATTGGCCAATCTGACAAGAAGCTACACCTGGCAACACATCACCAAATTGGAGTGGGCAAACAGGTTTTCCAGTCCATTCAACCTGCAGTCCCTGATATCAATGCAATCTGAAAATGAAAAAGTGAAGAATGGCATACAAGCCATATACAGCTTCACCACAAGAGGAATTGATCTTTTACAAGAAGCTTATGTTCTTTTGATGCCAGCAGAAAATCCAGAGGCAAGCAACAACAAGACTCCTTCAGCTCTCATTCTCAGCACGTTTCTACAGCTGCCATTGGTCAATGCTTCTAGATCTTACAATCCTGTGCATAGGCGTGAGTACAGCTCTTCCTTGTTGCCACTATTTGAACTCTTGGCAATTGACCTTCACTACAAACCATGATGTAACTGACTGTCATTTTCAGCCAATCATATGTTGGATCCTGAAACAGAGTTCAAGAAAGGATTTAAACAAGCTGTCAGAAGGATAGTTGGCTGGATTCCATATGACTTGAGTGCATTTGCACAAAGCAATTTGACAATACTGACTCAAAGGGTGGACAATGTTGGCATAATTATTGACAGAATTGAGGAAAACTTGGAAGAGTTCAGAGATTCCCTGAAGATGGATCCAACATTTTACAAGTACAGATCAACACAAACAACCTCACTCTGATGTTCACAACATTATGTTCTATCCAAACTTCTTCATCATTGGCTGAGCAAGGCTCACATCAAATTTACTTCATCTTTTGCACAAATTAGAAAAGAAAAATTGTTTATCTGTTTCTTGTTTCATTTCAGAAACAACTTCCTTCAGGTTGACATCTTCTACCAGGAGCTGAGTTTCCAGAGGATTCAGCAGAATGTGGCTTTTGAGTCCCTGAGTCTGCTGGGAGAGATTGGAGGGTTCCTGGGGCTGCTGCTGGGAGCCTCAGTCCTCACTGTGTGTGAATTCCTGGATTACACAGCCATGCTTATTTTTAGAAAACTGAACACAGAACTGGTCTGATGACCACAATGTGTGCTGTGAAAGAGCTGTATTCACCGGCACCTGCAGCATGTGGAAACACGTTTGAGAACACAAGGAGTCTGTTGCCACGCAGGTCGCCAGGGCACGGTCACATCTGTCGCTGATTGTTGCATTCTCCCAGGTTGCTGGGGCGGGTACCAAGCCCCTTAGTGAAAATTCGCCTTGGCTGCTTTTCTTTGCTCCCCTTTCCTGGCCGCACGAGCAGATTCTTCATCTACCAGTCAAAAAGTGAAGAAATTTCTCTGCCCCATTGACCAAACCCTGGACTGAAACCCTAGACGTAATCCTGGACTCACCCCAACCTCAGACTCACCCAAACCCTGGACACTGAACCCACCCAAACCCTAGAACCGCCCAAACCCTGGACCCGCCCAATCCCTGGATCCGCCCAAAACCTGGACTTACCCAAACCCTGGACCCACCCAAACCCCAGACACACCCCAACCCTGGACCCGCCCAACCCCTGGACCCGCCCAAACCCTGGACCCGCCCAAACCTGGACCCGCCCAAACCATGGACCCGCCCAAACCATGGACCCGCCCAAACCCTGGACCCGCCCAAACCCTGGACCTGCCCAAACCATGGACCCGCCCAAACCCTGGACCTGCCCAAACCCTGGACCCACCCAAACCTGGACCCGCCCAAACCATGAACCCACCCAAACCATGGACCCACCCAATCCCTGGACCCACCCAAACAATGGATCCGCCCAAAACCTGGACCCGCCCAAACCCTTGACCCGCCCAAACCCTGGACCCGCCCAAACCTGGACCCGCCCATTTGCCGGAACCCTGGATCCGCTTGTGCCTACATACCGGGTTCGATGTGGGTCCTCCCATCGCCTGATATGCAGCGCGATTGGGCCGCCAGCAACTGAACACAAACCAAACATTGAATCGAGCTTGTATCAGCGCATTGCAACCTCCAGCGGATCCACAGGGCTCCAGCACCCAGGGAAAAGGTCAGGGTCTCCTCCACCACAAAGCGCCCCCCACAAAAAATTCAGATTCAGCTGCACTAAGGTCTTCCCCGGACCTGGTCCTGGACCCGATGGGGACCACAGGAACACTTTTATTGTTTTGGGGCGTGGGGGAAAACAAAATCCACCAAACCACTCTGACCACGCAGTGCTGCCTCTTGTCACACCAGATTTGTGCAGAACAATTTGTCTGTGTTGTACGCGTCCTGCGTAGAAAGGCGCCTCCACACACACACACACACACACACACACACACACACACACACACATTGACTAAGACTACCACCACATGCAAGTCCTCCCATACAAACGCACACGCGCACACACAGATCACACACATGGACGCACACACGTACGCACACACCCACATTTCAATTCCTCACACACACGCGCACACACACCTCATTCCAAACTACATTGATCTGAAAGACAGAGGGGATGCCAAGGCGAGATTTTCCTGATGGACGAAGCGAGACTCTGGATCATGGTGGGATTCTCTGGGGACGCATCAACAATTGATATCATCGAGTGCATCACCAGATCCCACTGTCCCGCATATCTAAACTTTACCTGAATTGTCACGTATCATTGGCGCAACGCGACAAAATTGGCTGCGCAAGTTTCAGACATTTCCCCAGCGATTTTTCTGGCAACGCATCACTGTGACGAACAAAGAACAAAAGGCAAACACAGAAGCCAAAGTTGAGTTTGTGTTTCCATCTTGTTCTGGTAACGTGGACATCTCAAGTTTAAATTTCACAAACTTTACGCAACTCGCACATTTGGAAGTTTTCAAGTGGAATGAAAGGCTTTGTCTTGCTGACGTCAGCAGAAAATAGACTTGTATTGCAAGGCGACTCTGACGTCTTCTGCAAAGTTCTCCGCGCCGACAAAACTTGTGCATTCTGTTCACATCATGACCATTAGAAATGGGTTCTCACTCCACAAAAGAGTTCCTGCATGTTCAATATTACAATTCTTTCCTCGACCAAAGATCTCAAAAAACGTTTGATTTCGCAGGAACTATTTTTGTGGTGTTTGTGTGAGAACCCTGACGTCATGCGGAGATGCTTCTTCTCGTTACACTGTGGAAACGGAGCTTTCTACGAGCAGCGTCAGTGAAAACGCTTTGGCCAGGGTCGGCCAACACCAAACGTAGACATACAGGTGAACGTAGAAGTACAATCTCACCCTACAGGGCACAGTACAGACCAGAAAAACATCTCCTTTCATGAAGGAACCAACCGAAAACTGTTTCAACAGTTTTTGTTGCTTCTTGCACTGATAACATGATGAAGGACACTTCTTTTTTCTGAACATCAAATTGCAAAGTTGTGTTGGTATTTTGTGGAGTGTTTGTCCCCACAGGGTGAATTTCTACGTGTACATTCACGTGTACGTCTTCGTTTCTTGTTTACCGAAACTGGCTTTTGCGTGTCAGTCGGACGCCGCTGCTCACTCGCGCAGAACACCCGTGACGTCACGTGACGTGAACTCACGAGTTGGGCTGCTTCGCGTAGGGATCGTGTGTTGATCGACCGAGCCAGATCCATCTGATGCAACTGAAGTTGGCATAGCTGCGTCGTTTCGCATTGTGGGATGTGGCAGCGTGGCATCCTGGGCGTTCTGGAGCAACTATGTTGCAGCTTCCCGGAACTCCAGATCCACCCCTCTCTGATCAGAGGAACGTGTTCGCAAGTAAAACATTGGAGAAACCAGCAACTTCTGACCAAATGAATACTGCGGGCACCAAGCTACCCAATGAAGATACTGAAAGGTCACGCGAAGGTCAAGGTGAAAGCTTGACCTGGAGTACATTTTTTAATGACACCACAGTTCATGGAGTCAGATTCATCTTCAGAGAAACACACATCTTGAGAAGGTGAGACAAGCTGGTCATCCGTAAGGGAGGGTTGGTCAGCCAGGGGGGAGGTCAGGACATCTGACAGACCTTGCATTTCTTGCACTGCCAGTTGATGCTGCACCCCAAAGGCACAAAAAGATGTCATGTACATAACAGGATTGGGGCTGCAAGAAATACACTGCACTTGTGCACGGGGTCATTGATGATGTTTAGCAATGCTAAATTTTCACGTAGCTGGTGCAATTGCCAGATCACCACATTTGCCCTGAATTTGCTCCCAGAGCCAATGAGAAGTGACCAAATTGTATCTGTGTTACTGATCTGGCAATTGGGGCACATCCAAAAAGGACCGGACGTGTTTGCTGAACCTCAGCATTGCATAGAAATGTCCACGTGACAGCTCACTCTACCCATTGTTCCAGGCTCCTCTGGGCGGTGGTGTTCCTCGTCGCTCTGGGGCTGTTTCTCTACCAGGTGGGACGCAGGACACACCACTTCTTCCTCCGCAAAACCAACGTCGACATCAAGAGCGTCCCGGAACCGGAAATGGAGTTTCCCGCCGTCACCATCTGCAACCAAAACAGCTACAGGTACAGTACTTGAGGTCCCTCAGAACCCCAATCAACCACAGGGGCCCATGTCCCCCTGAACCCCAGCCAAATAGCTGCAGGTATCTGACACCCCCTCACCCCAACCCAATCACAGACCAAAGTCAGTCAGAGGGCTCGGTCCCCCTCATGCCCAACCCAAACAGCCAGACGCATCTGACCCCCCCCCCTGACCCCGCCAACCAATCACAGGTGGTAGTGAGTGGCCATGGTCCCTTCATGCCCAACCAGTTGCATCAGTGAGAGGGAAAGAGTCTGCATGCCGCGAGACCTCCAAGACAAGAAAACTACAGGCAAAAAGCCTGGATGGCAGGTTCTGTGGCCCACGGATCCTGAACCACGTTCTGCAGCTCCAGGCCAGGGTCTTGTGCTCTTCCAACAAAACCTTCAACATGTCAGTCAGCGAGAGACTAGGCCCTTGCTCTCCTGCCCCCACCCCCAAAAAAAAATCAGAGCACCTGTTGGTTCAATGAACAAACAATCCCCATGAAACATTTTTGATATTCCTCATCAGCTTTTGCTGTCAAGATAGAATCTGATGTTTCCTGGAAATACCTGCTCACTGGTGCGTGTCTATCTCAGGGATGTTGTGTCGCGTGCGGAACCAGCGTTGCGTGACCAATTAGTCTGTCAGCTGGCTACGTTACAAAACAACTCACCTGCACGCGAGCGTCCCGGCCCTGCTGAGAAACAATTCAACTCCAAGTTTTGTGCTGCAAGTGCAAAAAGTTCTGTGCAAAAGCAGATTTGAAGCTGCTGCTCAAAGGGGTCGGGCGCCTCCCCCGACCAAATCCTGGATCCGCCCCTGGATGCAGCTACCGTGAATATGACACGCATCGGAAACTGGAGGTGCTGCTCTGGCGGGGGGCTCTCCAAAACTTCGTGTCGCCCCTTCAAGTTTTTGTTCCAACCTTTTTCATTTGAAGTCAAAATTGGGCTGTCCTGACCCCCGAGTTGCTCCTGAGTTTAGCAGATCTGTCCAGGGGCGGGTTCAGCATTAGGTCTGGCGAGGTTCAATGACAGTTGTGTGGAGGGAACAGAAATAGCCAGGTTTGGCTGAAATGTGTCCCCTCTCGGGCCGTCCAGTGGAACCTGTGACTGCTTCTCCCTGTGGTCTCGAGCCAAAAGAGATGCGGGAGACTGATGCCTCTTGTCGTTTCAGATTGTCTGCGGCGGTGGAGCTCAACATGTACGGGACGATCGTGGAGCTGCTCAACAGGGGTGCGGTAGTAGCGACCTCAGGCTACGTCCACTGGTCGACTTCATGTCACAGTCATGTTTGTGCCGCCTTGTGGTGTGTCTGTGCTTTTGGCACCTCACTTTATATTGACTGCTGCTTCTTTGTGTATATTTCCTGTTTTCAGAGCTCAAGTCTCCTGCACCAATCACAGACTGCAAGGAAACATTCATGGGGCAGGAGTACCATGGAAGTATCAGCAAAACTGAGACTGGGAAAACCTGCCAGAGCTGGAGTTTGGATTCTCCCCACAACCACACACACCACAGTCTGCCAGGTGAGTATTTCCTTATTCCTACAACCACACCCCACAGCATAAACATGCGGTCCAGCAGCTGAAGTTAGTCACAGCTGTGGAACCTTGATTTTCCCACAAATGTGTTCTTGTTTTTTGAAAGTAAAAGATAGTTTTGTCAGCCATTTAGATAAAAACAATCTGTATTTGACAAGCAATGGACAAAGTAGTTACTGGATTTTCTGCCATGCACAGAGAGCTTCTGCAGAAACCCTGATGGCAGTGCCCAGCCCTGGTGTTTCACAACAGACCCCAACAGGAGATGGGAGTTCTGCAGCATTCCTTTCTGTCCAGGTCAGGTCTGAGTGAGACACATACCTTTCTCATCTTGCTTTGTTCCATCACCACATGAAATGTTTCAGATTTAGTTGTGAGCAAACAAAATAGTTTGTTTGAAAAAATGCAGGTGACAGAAGAGAGTGTAAAGAGACAGTGAAAGGCAATGAGTACCAAGGGACCCTCAGCACCACAGCCAGTGGGAAGACATGCCAGCACTGGAGCCTGGATTACCCTCATGAACACAAATTCAATCTTCTGCCAGGTTGACAATTGAATTGTCTGTTCTGACTTTTGTGATCTGCAATGCATACTTATGAGAGAAAGAGCATGCAAGGATTATATTCAAGAGCAAGTGATTTTTCAGAAAATTACTGCAGGCATCCTGACACCACAAACAGTCCTTGGTGTCACACAACAGATCCTTCCACCAGATGGGAGCGCTGCATCATCCCTGTCTGCGGAGGTGCTCCTCTTGGTTCACAGTTCCTACTTCTCTGTAAAGTGGGACACTCTCCTGTGTTACCAATCAAGAAAATATTTTTGAAATTGAATCCAAAAATGCATGCCTATATGCAATTGTCTCTTTGTTCAAGCCTCAGAAGAGGCTCCAGCGCAGGCCGGGTGCAAAAGAACTCCTGCTGGACTGGAGTACAGCGGAACGATGAACAGGACCGCAGAGGGGCTGGTGTGTCAGCAGTGGGCCCTGGACACCCCCCACTCCCACTCCTACAACAACTTGCCTGGTAGGGTTGGAGCTGCAGTGTCAACAGTGGGGCCTGGATACCCCCCCCCCCATTCCTACTCCTACAATGACTTGCCTGGTAGGGAAACACCACATTGGAATGGCGCGTCTTTTGTGGTTCTGGGCCTTAGACTCTCCCGTTCCAGGGACAACTGCCCTGGAACCCCTGCTGGTCAATTGAAGAAACAAAACAGCCTCAGAGTTTCCTTGACTCCAAACCTGTGCCAAATATGTGAGCATTGCGTGGCAGCCACTCACAGCGCCTCGATGCCTGTGTCTCACTGCAGAGAACTACTGCAGGAACCCTTCTGGCTCAGACGAAGTGCCCTGGTGCTACACCACGGATCCCAACACCAGATGGGGACTCTGCAACATCCCGCTCTGTGAAGGTGACCTATTTACACTCCGTCAATTCCCAATGGTCTTGCAACAAGGGATATTAGAAGTAGAAAGGTCAGAGCTGGGCTCTTATGTTGTAGTTACCAAGCCTCTGGTGACAGAGTGTAAGGAGACTGCTGTAGGGCTGGAATACAACGGCACTGTGAGTGTGACCATGTCTGGAATACCGTGTCAGAAGTGGAGCCTCAACTCGCCTCACAACCACGGATTCAGGGACCTGCCTGGTGAGTATCAGGAGACAGGAGACAGGAGACAAATCTATATCTGTGTGTGTGTGTCTGTGTGTGTGTGTGTGTCCGTCTGTCTGTCTGTCTGTCTGCATGTCTGTCTGCTTGCATGTTTGTCTGTCTATCTGTCTGTGTATCTGTCTGTCTGTCGGCCGACAGGACTCCTGGACCCACCCCTGGTTTGTGTCATTCTGCTACAGAGAACTACTGCAGGAACCCTGACAATGAACCAAATGGGCCCTGGTGCTACACCACGGATCCCAACACCAGATGGGGACTCTGTGACATCCCGATCTGTCAAGGTGAAAAACTCTGGAAAGTTCAATTTTTTTTTGGGGGGGGGGGTTTGCAAAGTACCAAGCACAAAGCCGTGGGCCAACCCAAAGACACGAGTTTCTCAGGCTTGGGTAACCAGAGTGAAAATTTATGAACATGTGGTTCTTTTACAGCTAAAACTGACCCAGTCACAGAGTGTAAGGAGACTGCTTCAGGGCTGGAATACAATGGGACTGTGAGTGTCACCATGTCCGGAATACTGTGTCAGAAGTGGAGTCTGAACTCCCCTCACAACCACGGATTCAGGGACCTGCCTGGTGAGCACACTGTCGGTCTGTCTGTCATCCCCTCTCTCTCTGGACCTCTGCCCAACTCTGTCTGTCTGTCCCCAGTCTTTTTGTTTCTCACTGTCTGTGTCTCACTCTATATCACTCTGTCTCTAGCTGTCTCTCTTTCCACTCTGTCTTTTTCTGTCACTCTATTTCTTCTCTCTCTGTCTTGCTGTCTCTCTGTCTCTCTCTTATATCCCTTTGTCTCTCTTTCTCTCTTTGTCTCTCTGTCTCTCTTCATGATTTGCAGAGAGATTGCTGACAGACAAAGTGACCTTTTGTTCTCCCTCCTGCCAGAGGCTGAAAGGCCCAAAGTCGCAACCAACTCCACTTGACTCGAGCAGAAAATCTTTGGGAGGAATGGCACAAAACTGCAAGTCTTCCAGACACCCCTCGTACTTTGGAAGCCTCTTAGAGTTCCAGTCAGTGGACACGGGTGTTCAGACCTATTGTCTCCTGGTTTCAGAGAATTACTGCAGAAATCCAGATGGTGAGTCCGTGCCCTGGTGCTACAGCATTGACCCAAGGGTCAGATGGGAGCACTGTGAAATTCCCATGTGCAATGGCAAGTGCATCATTTTCTGTCCTTTTACAGTTCTTGAATTGTATCCCTTTTTGTGGACTTGTGCTGAAAGATCCTTGGCATTGTCAGATGATAAGAGTGACTGCAAGGAGACTGTGTCAGGCTTGGAGTACAGTGGAACCAGAAACACCACCAGACTGGGGTATACCTGCCAGAGGTGGAGTTCCACAATTCCCCATAATCACTACCACACAGACCAGCCAGGTGAGAGTCGTGAGTGCTCAACCTTTTGTTTTCAGAGGAATCCTGCCCTGGGAAAATTTTAACAGCAAAAACATTCTGTGTTCCAGAGAATTACTGCAGGAATCCGGACTTGGGCCCGGGCCTGTGGTGCTTCACTACCAACCCTCGTGTCTTCTACGATTACTGCAGTGTACCCACCTGTGAAGGTACGAGGATAGTCTCAAAATAGACTGATCGGAGGACCGTAAAGTGTTCTCACAAGTACAATTGTATGTGTATGAACAAAAACATTTCAAGTACATCTTGCCCTGCCTGGTAGTACCTTCTATCCACAAAAAATTTGAATTTTTGTACTTTTGAGTATAACTGTGTACTCAAAAAGGAATCAAATGTGATGATCTATCCTACACCACAGTTACAGGTTGAGACATCTGTATGTAAACTTGAGAGAAAAAAGAAGTACAAACACCTTATAATTCCAAAAAATTCTATGGCAACAGGACGAATTAATCTCTGATAGCAAACAGACAAGTTTATCCAATTTTTAAATGGTTAAAAGAGGTCATTTGGCTGTGATCACAAGATCCCAGAACTGTGGGTTGATGGGCTGCACCAAACACATTTATGTGGCACAGGAAGTTTTCATTTTTGACCAAACACAAAGATGTACGGTCCTCCAATCGGTCTATTTTGAGACGGTCTTCCCCCACTGTCAGGCAGCAAGCAACTGCTGGAACATTCTAAGTGTCTCATTATTTTTGTTTTTTGTTTGACGCAGCGAAAGAATCAGACGCTGACGAAAGTTCAGAGATCAGTTCACATGGTGGAGTCAGCGTGGAAGATATTGTCCGCAAAACTGCGCATCAGCTGCAAAACTTAATCTTCAGGTGCCATAAACTTGTAATTTTTCATCTCCTTCTTGCAACATCATCTGTGCTTGGTCCCTCATTAACTTTCTTCCTATTGTGTGAATCCAGATGTGAATGGAAAGGGGAAGCCTGCAGCATGAATGATTTTAAAACCAGTGTGACAGATTTTGGAATCTGTTACACATTCAATGCAGACTATCCAGGGCTCACAGTGAACAAAACAGGTAACAAAGCAAGCTCATGGAACCATTGTCGACCGGCAAATGTGACATTAAATTTGTTGCCTTCCTGGAAATTTTCACTACAGCAACTTCCCATTACCTATTTTGTGGCTGTTTATGATGCACCAGGACTCACACAACTGTTCAAAACACTTTTCCAAGCATTTGAGCTTTGCTGACGGAATTACTCCATGGGCATCAACCGCTACCTCACATGTGTGTGTGTGTGTGTGTGTGTGTGTGTGTGTGTAAATCTTTACAGGAGCCAAACACGCCTTGCAACTGCTGCTGAACATTGAGCAGTTTGAGTACATGATTGGTCCTCAGATTGACACAGGAGTCAAGGTGAGGTGTGCTGAACTTGAGGTCTCACTGTATTCTATTTGTGGCCAAAGGTACCACACAGTAAAACACTCTGTTCTTCCTTCATCAGGTGCATTTACACCACCAGGATGAGACTCCAT
>JAAUXT010076579.1_pt1 | contig 13464 bp, 6 predicted proteins | sample 7278171 | NCBI WGS metagenome assembly JAAUXT01 (sample SAMN14350112, study PRJNA611818) | marine sediment metagenome | isolation source: surface marine sediment (1.8m) | place: French Polynesia: Moorea | collected 2018-08
GATGTTTGTGAAATCACACCAGAAGCTCAAGATGTACTGGTTGCCTGGTGCTGGACATGTGGTTCCAGCAGATGTACCAGGTGCTGCATTCCGGATGCTCAACAGAATCCTGGATGATGTTGACTAGATCTATTCTCACCAACATTTGCAGAACACGTTTCTCTAGATGCCATGTCTCCTCGTTACAATCATGTTTTTGGATTTTCAACATTGAGTGAGGATCACACTGAGCAACATAGTTACATTGTTTACAGACTTGAGTCTTTCTGTTTTTCATCTCGCTATGTACAGATTCTATTTTTCATGTGGATCAGAATTGCCTGAAAAGGTGTCAATAAATTTCGTTCTTTCTGCGTAAATTCACTTGGATCAAAGTCTGGAATTTGTGTTGGTGCCACAGCTCTCAAACTGCACATGATTTTTCGGACTCAAAGATTGATTCGTTGATTGTCAGTGGATAACAAGGTACGTAAATCATCATTTTGTCTCCACACATTTTTTCCTTGCGAATCAACAGAATGACAGTTGATTGTGCTTGACTTGTGCTTGATTGGAAACTCCAGTTCCAACAGGTCCGGAAATGACGTCACGCGACCGGATGTACGAGCTTCGTGTTCTGCGCCCAACGTGCAGCGGACAGCGCGGAGGGAGCAACAAATATCAACAGTATCCACGCTGAGGTTCAGAAACACGTTCGTTTGTACCCGAATGTTGTCCAAATCGCTGAAGTGGATCAAGTTTTTTTTCTTTTTGCAGCAGAGATGTCACGTCACGCGCAACTGGAGCGAGTCGTGAACCGGCCGGGAGACGGCGAGACGTCGCATCGCTGCCCTCGACGCATTGTCGCTGGTTCCTCGCTGGCGTCGGCTCGTCATTGTCTGCGCATCGCTCCTCCGGTGTCGTCAGGTTGTAAGGAAAACGTCCGAGTCCGGATCTGCATTCGAAAACGGTGAGTTTCAGTTACGTTGTGCCCGCGGTGTTTGAGTTCGTCTTGTCTGCGCCCGGGCGCGGAAAGCCAAGTTCTGAATGGAAATTTGTGCATCTGCCGGTTGTGTTTTTGATCAGGTCAACGCAGTGCCAATTGATTCAGAATTGAGCAAGGTTTGTGAGGGGCCCTGAGTGATCGAAGGAGATTTGGCCTTGGGAGGGTCCGATGGTCGTTCCTCAGCAGCGCAAACTTGGGCACATCACAATATTTCGTTCTTTTTCCTCTTTCAACTCTTTTTGCTTTGGGGGTGTTTTGGTGTCACCGTGGCGGGCGGACCTGCGGAGAACAAAATTTTTGAACTCATTGCACAATTTGGAAAGCTCCTTCAACGCCAAATACCGGTACTTCAACGGCAAGGTTGCGCAAAGGGATCCGACCGTTGGGTGTTTATAACACGAAACACGAAATGATCACAAATCACAGGAGGCACCGGCATTGAAGGCAATCTTTCTTTTTTTTTCTTTTTGTGTTCCCGCGGCAGGCCCATAGACTCCCTCCGAATTGGACCCGATGGAGAACAAACATTATACTGAGAGCACAGTTTGGAAAGCTCCTTCAACGAAAAACCAATTGGGTTGCTTGGTTGGGCACGGGAACCGACCGATGGATGTTTTTTGAATGCACGGAGGACAAAATGATCACAAATCACCTGAGGTACCGCCATTGAAGGCCATCAAAAAAGTTCGCTCCCCGACAGTCTAGCTCCACGGGAATTGAAACGATTCGCTGGTGATGGACGGAACAAGTCTGCGAGCAAGAAACCGGCGGAACGGTACGAGACGGCACAATCGTAGACTCGCACACTGAAGTGAATCTGCTGCAAAAAGGGGGACGAGTTGTCTGGACAGATCTCGAGATTTTTTTGGTTGGATGCGTCATATTTGCATAACATATATCTTTGCTCCTGTAGATGTGGTGATGCTGCTGAACAGGGACCCAACGATACCAAAAAAGAACAGGACTTGGTTCACAACAACCGCTCGTAAACCTCTTCAACTTATTTGTGCTTTCAGGTGACGAAGGGGCAGCTGTACTAGACTGAATCCTCTGACCATGAAGGCGTGTGCTCTCCTCGCTCTCCTGTGCGCCTTGTATGGCGGAGTTCTGTGTAAGAATGACAGGGTTTTTTGTTCGTCCACAGTGCCATTTGAGAATCATTTTGAAAATTTTACACACTGACGAGTCATTTTTATCTTCAGTTTGTCAACATCATCTTGTCCACTTTGAACAACAATGCCTCCAATTTGCTGGCCAAAGTTTTACATGTTCGCTGTTTTTGCTTTTGTATATCCCAGGTGCCCCTGATGCAAGGCGGTCGTCTGCCGACGGTTCGGAGGAGTGGGGCTACGTCCCTGTCTCTCCACAGGCTTCCTTATTCTACTGGTTCTACAGAACAACCCATCCTGATGGCCATCTCAACAGACCCATTGTTCTTTGGCTCCAGGGGGGTCCTGGTCTTTCTGGAACAGGAATAGGAAATTTTCTGATGTTTGGGCCACGAGACCAAAACATGACTGCCAGAGAATACACTTGGGTTCAATCAGTGAATGTTCTTTACATTGATTATCCAGGCTTCACCGGGTTTAGCATCATTGATGACCTAGATTTCCTCCCACCAAACAGCACAGTTATCGCTGAACAGATTCTTGAGGTACTCAAAGTGTTCATGCGTGAACATCAGTTTTACAGAAGAAATCCCTTTTTCGTATTTGGCCAATCCTTTGGGGGTAAAATGACACCTGTTGTAGCCTGGGTTCTGAACAAGGCTATTCGGGAGGGTGAGATTGAGTGTAACTTGAGAGGAGCTGCAATTGGTAATGGATGGGTTTCTGGATCAGATATTGTGGTTCATTGGCCTGAAATGCTCTATGAAGCTTCTTTAATAGATGACATACAAAAGGTGAATTTAACCATCGCAGCCTGGAATGGTGTAACGGCAGCTTACTTGGAAGACTGGGATCTGTTCGCCGAAGAATATGGAAAAATTAACCGTATCCTTGGTACAATATTGCCGTTTCTAAACTTCTATGACATAAACAAACTGTACGATTATCCTGTGGCTGAAAATAACTTCAAAAAAGTACCAGCTCTGACTGTCTATGACATTCCTCTTAGGGACTTCATGAATGGTCCTGTGAGGCGGAAACTGGGCATCATACCCCAAGACAAAGAGTGGACCTCTGGTGGCCAAGTACTGGCCCAGTTCTACGACGGGAACAGGGACGTTTACAGACCAGTCTTCCATCTGGTGGATGATCTTCTGATTAACTCTGACATTGACATCATCATTTATCAAGGCACCGCTGACATCATATGCTGCACACCAGGGGTACTGAGGTGGATGTCTCGACTCACATGGCCAGAGAAGCAGAACTGGGATGCAGCTCCAAGAACACCCTTGATATCTTCCGGCTCCAACAAGGTTGAGATGTTTGTGAAAGCGCACCAGAAGCTCAAGATGTACTGGTTCCCGGGCGCCAGTCACGTGGTTCCGGCGGATGCGCCGGGGGCGGCGTTCCGCATGCTCAACAGAATCATCAATGACGAAGACTAGATGTTCGACACCTTGGGGCAAACACGTCACAACGTACATGCAGAACACGTGCTCTGTGCTGCAGATCAGAAAAAGTTGTATTTAGATCCGAATTGTTCGCACAGACCCATTTGATGTTGTGTTTCGTGTGTCTCGGTTAAAATCGTGTGTACAGTTTGAAGTTCGGTTTTCATGTTGATCTTGTTTCATCTGCTGTTTTTGTTCTGTTTGTGTCTTGATCAGAATCACTGTATTTTCTTGTTGTTGGATTTTACCAGAATCATTGCAGATTTGACGTTCTGTGTTTGTGCATGTCTATTTTTTAAAATTGTTATGCACAAGATTAATCCATGTTGGCTTTTTTGCCAGAATCATTGCGGATAGATTTGATTTTCTGTTGTTGATGAAAATGGTGTACAGATTTGACATTCTGTCCTTCTTGTTCTGTCTCTGCGTTTACAGTATCAGAATCATCAGCGAGGTGCAGCAAATTGAAAGCGTAGACGTACGCGTGAACGCAGACGTTCAGTCTCACCCCGTGCTCCTCAGTTGGATCCACTTTGTGTTTAACTCTTGATTCTTCTTCAAATTCGCCACCTTTTCCAGTTGTTCCTTTCGCAGGCAAAATCAGAGGAAACAAGACAAAGACGACAATCTGTTTGTTGCTTTGAATTTCAAAATTTGTGGTGCAACGTTGTTTTTTTTTTGCGGAACCTCGCAGTGTGAACGGCACGTTTTGATATGCACGTTTGTTGGGATCGTTCTGTCGGTCTGAGATGTTCTGGCGGCACGCGTCTGAGACTTCCTTGTCGCGGGGGGGGGGCAAGTTGACCGACCCCCAGAAGAAATCTGATATTTGCATGTAGACGGTCGCCAGAACTTGGACTCCTCTCGTATCAAGTCAAAGTGTCAATTATCATGATCTGCAATGGGTCATGGATGAGCACGTTCTTTGTGTGCGACAAAAGAATTGCGCAAGCGAAGTGCTTCGGTGCGAGTGTGCAAGATATGAAGATTGTCACTCTGACTTGATAGATCCTCGTATGTCTTTAACTCAGGGGTGAAGTCGCGCGAGTTCGTCGGCAGCTGGCCGCAACAATGTCCTCATTTTCTTCGCTTTCTTTGACACGGGACCATTTTGCTGCACATGTTGTTCCATAATGCACTCTCTCTTGACTTCGGACAATAAACGTTCAACCGTACGACGTCTTGTTTAATCCGAATCTTAATCCAAGCTCATCTTCGTGAGACACATGTTGCTTCGCGAATGTCACGCATGGCGAGCAGTCGAGTCGATCGAGTCGCAAAGTTGGTCGTGTGTGGCGGCAAAGCGCCCGTTGACCTTGTATCGTCTGAGCGTCAACGAAATCTGACGCTCACAGCCTTGAATCGACTCGACGGAGTCTGGCGACCAAACACACGTCGCACTCGTGAGTACAAATATAGTCCAGACCTTGATGCAAGTGGATTCACAGATGGGAAACCAAATTTATTGTGTCACAATTTTTGTCGAACTCTGACCAACGCAAAGAGAGAGTGTCAAATCTGTACACGACACAATTCTGAACAACATACCAACAGAACATGCATGTACCAAATCTGTTCACAAAAAAAAATATGATCATCACAAAAACAGAAAATCAAATTTGTACACAACGACAAAACATACAGTAATCAACACAAAAATAAGATCAACAGAAGAAACAACGTCGTCAAAATAAGTTTTGCCTCTGCTCCTGCGTTTGGTTGGCTTCCAAAATTATCGCCAACAGAATAGGTTCTGGCGCGAACAAACACGTACAAGTGTTTGCACACAGTTTCAGCATCAGCCCTCTGCAAAATTAGCACAAAAATGGACCTAATTGCTGACAAATCAACCAAATATTGTTGGCATACATGTTTCGCATGTTCCTGTGATTAGCTCATTTCCGCACACTTTCCGATACATTTGAAATGAACTCTTGTGTGCTTTCGTGAACTTCCAAAAACGGTGAGTTGGAATTTTGTCACTTTCGAGGTTGTATCCAACCATTGTGAGAATTATCATGTTCACGCATGTTGTTCACGATTGGCCTTGAAGGACACGGGTGGTTGATTCAAGACAACATTTGATTCACGTTCCCAGTGCAGACTGGCCAATTGGCTTCACCCGTGGACATGATGATTCTTACGGTTGGATAGAGCCTCGTACAAGTTCGTATCCTTATTCGTTTCATCTTTCCAGCAGCAAGACACATCACAACATCATCATCGCAAAGCGACGCAGTGACTGTGGTCTGCCGCGCTGTGTTTGAATTCTCTCTGCATGCTGAACACAGAAAAGAATGTATTTTTGTACCGTGTGCTTTTGTGTTCATGTTTTGTCAAAAAAATGACACTTTTGTGTTTTTGTATCCAATTCCAGCCTTGTCTGCAGCTGTCGTACCGGAAGTTCTGAGGAGAGCGTCTCAGACGAGAACGCGCACGCGCACACAGAACAGAGACGAGGATGTGGCAGATTCCGGTGACCTGGGGCCTCATCTTGGCCGCAGCTGTGTTGATCGGTGAGAAACTCAGGGAAATTCCAGCCCCCCAAAATACCGCGGCGTTGACCCTTTAGGCATGTTTGGGTCTCTGTTCCAACGCGACCTGGCTCCTCAGGGCCTGCGTGGCGGGGGGGGGATCGGGAGGGGATGGGGGGATGCTGGCATGCTGGCGCTCAGCAGAGTCCATGATCCGTTTCTGGGACTGCCTGGACACTCTTTGGTCCATTTCTCACCGGGATCCAATGTGTGTTCCGGTCCTGCAAGGCAATGCACGACACCGTTTGGTCAAACACCGATCGAAGCGTAGTCTCAGGAAGAAGGGGGGGGGGGTAATGGGCCAAACACAATGTTGTTCATTGAACTGATAAACACCCCAGGGACACGGACTTTCTAGAGAAACACACCTTTCGTGTAAAGCCAAAGATTTATCTTCCGGCTCAGCAAGAAAGTTGTGGCTTTGTGCTGCTTCGGCCCACGCATTTCAACGTGGTTGTTTTTCCTTTGCGGAACATAAGGTTGGTTCAAACCAAAATGAATCTTGACGCATTTTGTTTTGATTGCAGAATCTCAGGACCTGAGAAGTGGAACTGCAGACGGCTCGGAGGAGTGGGGCTACATCCCCGTCAGACCTGGAGCCTCCATGTTCTACTGGTTCTTCAAAACAACTCACTTTGATGGGCATCTCAACAGACCCATAGTTCTCTGGCTTCAGGGAGGTCCTGGTCTTTCTGGAACTGGTCATGGTAACTTCTTGATGTTTGGACCTCTAAATGAGAACCTGACATCTAGAGAGGTGACTTGGATAGAAACAGTGAATGTACTTTTTGTTGATAGTCCTGTTGGCTCAGGTTTTAGTGTTGTTGATGATTTAGCAGATATTCCAGACAATATTGAGCAAATTTCACTTGATTTGATTTCAATGCTGCAAGTCTTCATGGCAGAGCATCCATTCTACAGAAACAGCCCATTTTACATCTTTGGTCAATCATATGGAGGCAAAATGACAACTGCCTTGTCTTATTATCTGCATCAAGCCATAGAGCAAACTGACATCAAATGCAACCTCAAAGGAGCAGGAATTGGCAATGGCTTTGTATCTCCCACAGACATCATAGTTAACTGGGCTCCAATGCTCTACCAAATGTCTATCATAGATGATACTGAATTTGAAAAACTCAGTGCAATAGCACAGGAGGCCTGGGAAGCTGGAGAACATGGAGACTGGGAGGCAGTGAAGAGAATATTCACTGAAGAATTTGAAGAGTTAAATTCAGTTGCGCAGTTTATGAACTTCTACAACATTATTGAACCCTACAATGTGCAGGAGAATGAATCTGAAGCTGTGTCTCAGCCTGAGCTCACAATATATGATGTGAACATCACTTCTTTGATGAATGGGCCCGTGAGGGAGAAGCTGGGTATCATTCCGGACCAGAAAATTTGGGGTGACTTGCTGGATGAGGTGTATATGACTCAGTTCAACAGCACTGATATGTTCAAACCAGTGTGGGAGTTGGTAGACAATGTACTCAAAAGCAGTGACATTGACATCATTATCTACCAAGGCCAATTAGATATTATTTGTGACACGTCTGGAGTTCTGAGGTGGATGCAGAGGTTGACTTGGTCAGGCAAGCCTCAATTTGATTTGGCAAAGAGAAAAGCTCTGACCACCCCAGGGACCAACAGGCCTGAAATGTTTGTCAAATCTTATGACAATCTGAAGATGTACTGGGTGTTGAACTCTGGCCATGCTGTTCCAGCTGATGTTCCAGACGTGGCTCTCAGAATGCTGAACAGGATACTGAACGATACTGACTGATGTGTCCATTGTACATCCACGTAAGGCTCGTCTGATCTGGGCACTGAATGTTGAAAAAATGTTTGCGAAGGTGATGATAAAAGATTTCGGAACAGCAAAGTTTAGTTTTCAGTTTTTCTTCTGTGAACGGAAAATCTCAGCGCGAGTGTGCGTGTATTTTTGCGACGCCATCCTGCGATCAGCTTTTTGGAACACACTTTGCTCTTGAAAAAAGCTTTCTTTTGATGGTGTGAAACCTGCCTGAAACTTTTTGATCAGCTGCTGATTCTCCGTGATGTTGACCTGATAAGTTACCAAGGTGAACATGATATCATCTCTGAGACATCTGGGGTTCTGAGTAGATTTGCAAAGGGTGACTTGGCCAGACAAACACAAGCTTGACAAGGCAGAAAAATTTGCTTCCTGGAACTCCTGGAACTAACTTGCCTGATATTGTGTGAAAATATTGTGGTTTTCTGAAAACGTGGTTCTGAATTCTGGCCATGCTGTTCCAGTTCGTGCTCCAGATGTGGCAATGAAAATGCTGAATAGAATTCTGGATGACGAGAGCCAAATGCGACACAGAAAATGTGAACACACAGCGATACAGCGATGTGCAGTTCAGGTCCATCTCCGAGGTTCTGTTTTGCGTCAGGTTTGGAATTCCTGTTTTGCGTCAGGTTTGGAATTCCTGTTTTGCGTCAGGTTTGGAATTCCTGTTTTGCGTCAGGTTTAGAATTCCTGTTTTGTATCAGGTTTGGAATTCTTGTGTTGCGTCAGATTTGGAGTTCCCTGTTTTGCTTGTTGCTTGGTCTGGACTTGTCGAAGAGTCTGGAAATATTGTGGGGACCTTCTAATCTGCAAAATGACAGCAAAGAACAGCAAAGACTTGGACTCACTTGGAGATTTATTTTCAGAAAGCGAACAGAAGAAAAAGGTTGGTTTGTCTTGTTTCAACTGTGGAGAACATCTGCAGTGCTGTTCAGCTATTCAGCTGGGCATGTGGCTTGTTTGTTACCGGTACATAGTCAAAAACAAATAAAGAGGGGCTTTGGAAACATTTCTGTGTCACCAACACGAAAGCAAAATAACTGAATTATGGAATCCAACAGTTGCTCCTGTGAGTTGTGCACCGGACAGTGTCTTCAGCAAACAGAAACAGAAACGAAATTCGTGGAGATTAAAACTGTTCTTTTTGTTTCATTTTTGAAAAGAATAAACGTGCGCACGCAGATGTTGTATTGCAGCTGCAGTAAATTCATTTGGTTTTGCCTGATGTGTTTGTGGTGGACGATGAGAACAGTTCCGTTGTGGGTCTGTACAGGCAGCAGAACCGGTTGTGTCTCTGGATATGAGCAGCAGCTCTACTCAGAACCACAAAACCTCAATTAACCCGCAGATGAATTGTAAATAACTGCGCTTCCACAAACTAGTCACAATTTGATAATTGCAGCAAACTTGCCCCACAAAGTTTATGGTTGCAATTGCATGCACATAAACTGCGTTTGCCATGAAACAACGCAGAGGCTGAAACTGAGCCTGAACTTGGCTGTGCGTTGTTCTGTGTGCACGGGAGTGCGTGCGTGCAGTCTTCGGAACGACAAGCAGCAGACAACGATGACTCTCGTCTTCAAACTTGCTCTCCTTATCGCGTTTGTGGTCGCAATTGGTGAGTAATTCTTTTGCGTAAGTGCTTGTCTTGCGTCCATCTCTGGCTTTTCCTGTTTTGGTTCTCGCTGATACAGTACTTCTGCCAGTGCCAAATGTTTAGAAAAACATGAAGGTATGTCAGTTCTTGATAAGTTGGCGGTTGCGTCTCCGGACAGGCCAAAGGACTGCCAGTCAGCTGTTTGTTTGAAGCAATCACCCGTGTCTAACAGCTCGACAGTGAATGTGTGAAGCCCCAAATTGTTTGACACACCCTCGTTCTTTGTGAAATACAGGTTTTGGATTGATCGTTGAGAGCAGAGTGACCCAGTGATCTTGTTCTGTCCGACGACTCATTGTTGGACCTTGCAATTCAGATAGCGAGGACTCGAGATGTGGAACTCCAGACGGTTCGGAGGAGTGGGGCTACATCCCCGTCAGACCTGGAGCCTCCATGTTCTACTGGTTCTACAGAACAACTCATCCTGATGAACACCTCAACAGACCCATAGTCATCTGGCTCCAAGGAGGTCCTGGACTTTCTGGAACTGGTTTGGGAAATTTTTTGATGTTTGGACCATTGAATGAAAATTTAACAGCCAGGGAAGCAACTTGGATAAAAAGTGCAAATATTCTATTTGTTGACAATCCTGTTGCTGTGGGTTTTAGTATTGCAAAGAATGAGTCGGATATTCCAAATAACATTGTACAAATCTCAACAGACCTGGTATCTATGTTGAAGGTCTTCATGACAGAACATCCTTTGTACCAAACCAATCCTTTCTTCATATTTGGTCAATCATATGGAGGCAAAATGTCAGCTGCATTTGCCTATTATCTAAATCAGGCCATTGAAGCAGGTCAGATTGAATGCAATTTGAGAGGAGCAGCTATTGGCAATGGCTGGCTGTCTCCAACTGACATAATGATGAGTTGGCCTCCAATGCTGTACCAAATGTCCATCATTGATGATGTTCAGTACAAAAACATGAGTGCAGCAGCCTTGGAGGCCTGGGAGGCTGGAGAAGCTGGAGACTTAGAGGGTGTGAAGAAAGGCTGGGACAAAATATGGGCTGCCAAGGCACAATTTGCCAACTTCACAAACATGTACAATGTCGTGAATCCATATGGAGTTTGGTTTCCAAACACAACTTTTGCTAGAGCCAAACTGACCATCTATGACATGGATATTGATGAACAGATGAACGGCCTTGTCAGGGAGAAGTTGAGAATTATTCCTGAGAATGTAACATGGATAAAACGAGATGAACCAACTAAACAAGCCCAGTATGACAGTCTTGATTTGTATGACCCTGTGTGGCCCCTGGTTGATAGTCTTTTGAACAACACTGACATGGATATCATCATCTACCAGGGCCAACTGGACATTATCTGTGACACATCTGGAGTCCTCAAATGGATGCAGAGATTAACTTGGCCAGGGAAACAGAAATTTGACTCAGCTGAAAGGAAGGTTTTATTGACTCCAAATTCAGACTCAGCTGAGATGTTTGTGAAAACTTACAAGAACCTCAAGATGTACTGGGTGCTGAACTCTGGCCATGCTGTTCCAGTTGATGTTCCAGATGTAGCAATGAGAATGTTGAACAGAATTCTGGATGGTACTGACTGAGCGTCAGCAAATGATTCGCTTCATCTCATGTATTTTTGGAGAAAAACATGTTTGTGCTGTTTTGTTGCAAGACACAAAACTTGATGTTGGGGCACATGGTACTTTTCCACACATCTGAGTTGGTGTTCTCTGACAGGACAGTGAGGTGCATACACGTGTCCTTTCTTTGAGAACAAAAACAAGACTCTCACATATAATCTTCGGAAACGTTTTGTGTGAGAGGTCTTCATTGCAATCTGCGTACTGTGTGTGTTGTTTTTGAGCTCACGAGCGTCCACGAGTACTTCATCGATAAGGCAGCGTCGAGAGGCGCTCTCAAACAATCGTCCTCAGGTCCACACCAAAAACGTCACCTTGACAACCCGAGACATGTGCAGAGTCAGCTGAAACAGCAGGATTTTTTGCCATTCGACACGGACTCTTGCTACTGCAGAAAAATACAACAGAACCAGGATTCTTGTCTACGCGTGGACGATTCCAGCCGTGTTTATTCTTGACACATTTTTGTGCAGAACAAAGCTTTTGCAGTGCACGCACGTTGGCAAGAACTTATCAAATGTGGAACAGCAGACAAAAGTCAAAAAGAGGCAGCTGTACAGGTTGAAGCAATAAAATTTCGACTTGGAACATCCTAGTTGTGGATCCTTGATGATGTGTCAATACTTCTACGTGTAACAAAGGATAAAGAATACAAGGTTTTCAAAAATCACACAACTCACTTGCCATTTTTGGGACAGAGAAACCTCACTGAAAGGTAGGTGCTCTTGCAACGAACATTCGCGAAGGATTCCTGCAGGTTCAGATCCAGGGTCAGATCCAGGGTCAGACCCACAGGGTAAAGGAAGGACAGTTATCACACACCACCTCTATCCGGCTCGGCCGGGCTCTCATTTCCTCTGGGTTGAATCTTTCCTTTCGAAAAACTCTCGTGCCGCCTGTCTCAAGGTGAATCAGGTGCAACCAACTTGCAGTCCACAGAAAATGATTTTCGCATGGAGGTCACAAATGCTTCAAACGTGCCTCTTCAGTCCCATGGCAAGGTTCCGACTTTGAACCCAAAGTCTTCAACATTTTGAGCCAAACGACAAGAGCAATGAGAAAGAGAAAACGGACACACCACAAGTTTGGTGTGACTATCGGTGAGGTCTACAGGGGCAGAATGATATCCGCTGTTCAGGCCAAACCGACCAACGTCCCAAAGTTGTTCGTAGTTCCCAGTTCGCGCTCCACTTTGCCGAAGGAAAAAATGCTGACGCTACTGATACGAGCTCAACGTGTAAACTGAGACAGCCAAGACACAAAGATTGCAGCATGCATCAGAATTCGGAAAGTACTCGAACGTAAAGTGTGCATTTTGGCAAGAGCCTTATCTTCTCTCTTTGTGTGCGATCAGGTTTGTGGTGTCAGCAAGAAAACTGGATCTTTGGGCAGAAAAGTTCGCAGGAATTCCAAAACCAGCTGCAGTGCGGAAGAGATCTCGGTACGCGGAACTGTAAGACTAGAGCTTGTTACTCCCCCGATAACCCCTTCTGCGAATTCTGACGTTGATGCTACGTTCCTTGACTTTGGAATTCTTTCAAGCTGAAATGAAAAGTGCGTTTTGGTGCAAGTTTCAGGGAATGCGCCTGTCAGCTGTTCCAGGGGACCCAATCACCCCTCCACTCATCTCGAACCTTGTGGTCGTCCTCAACCAAGTCCCGGATCCACTTCCCTTCCAGTTGTGTGAGAAAGGCTGTGTGTTCTGTGTCTGAGTCACTTTCCTTGACAGTTCAGCCGGATTTTGATCAATGACGCCACGAAGCCTCTCCCGTTGCCCAAATATTTGCAAACAATCACGAGCACGCTCACTTCCCCCATTTTGTGAAGTTTGAAGTCAAATAGAAAGCGGAAGGTAATGTGTGTTGGTTTGCACTTGTGAAATCTGGAGCTGTGTCAACGTCCGTGCTGACTGCGTATCACGTGGCGCGGAGGACACAGGTGAGACGAAGCAGCTTCGTTCTCTGCATGGGCGCAAGAAAACCAGGATTTCCCTCGGATATTTACCGCAAATAGACGCCTTTGTTTCGAAGCTGCGTGTTGCTGGTGAAAAACAGATCTATCAGGGCATGGCACTTTGCTGACGTCTCCTTGGTGTGCGAACAGCGCCCCTGATCACTGCCTGCACCAGGTACATTTTGTCAAACTGAATTCGTCAGTGTTGTATCTCTGAACACGACTGTGGGAGCCTCCACAACCTGACGCATTCAGTGTGCACACGACGTGACACTCGCATCTCGATCTGGGTCACAGAGGCAACAGCAGCAGCAGCAACAACAGCAGCAGCAGTAGCAACAACAA
>JAAUXT010091565.1_pt1 | contig 13463 bp, 15 predicted proteins | sample 7278171 | NCBI WGS metagenome assembly JAAUXT01 (sample SAMN14350112, study PRJNA611818) | marine sediment metagenome | isolation source: surface marine sediment (1.8m) | place: French Polynesia: Moorea | collected 2018-08
GAAGGGGTGAGAGTCAGAGCCGGTTGTGAAGGGGTGAGAGTCAGAGCCGGTTGTGAAGGGGTGAGAGTCAGAGCCAGTTGTGAAGGGGTGAGAATCAGAGGCAGTAGAGAAGGGGTGAGAGTCAGAGCCGGAAGTGAGGCGAGAGAGACAGAGCCGGTTGTGTGGGGAGAGAGTCAGAGCCGGTTGTGAAGGGTGAGACTCAGAGCCGGTTGGACCTGCAGAAGCTTTGCTATTTGAACATTGCTGCTTCACCACGCCCGCTTCAACGCATCCCGAACACCTCTCGAAGAGAAACCAGGGTGAAGATGACTTTACTTCAGTGCCGTTTTCTCCTCTCCTGTGCTGCTTGTGATGTGAATTGAGGTACGTGTCTTTCAGCAACTGGAGACCACCAGTTCTGGCAGTGCCAAGGGGACCAACAAGGGACCTTGGTCAATGGCTTCACTTTCGATCAGTCGCTTGGGAATGGTAAAACACACGTTCGTGTTTCCGCTTGAACAAAATACAGCAGAGAAAAAAGAAACAGAAAGCAAAGATGTGTGTTCATTTTGTAGGTAACATTCTGCATTTGCAATCTTCCACATTCTTCACGACGGGCCTGGGCGCGAGGAACGCTATCATCCACAGCCCGGCCATTGAAGCTGCAGCTGATGGAGTGTGAGTACACAAGCATGCATAACAGTGTTCGAGCTGAGGCCAGTGAGTGACAAGTGTCCACTCGTCGGTCAGACATGAATTTCAGGTTTGTTGATGTTTCTCGCGTTGTCCCACAAGCAGTGCGAAGTGGGTCTGCAAAATCAAACAAGTGAAACGGGACCGAAGTTTGTTTTTTTTTTTGCAGTTTTTTTTTCAAGGTTTTGCATTGGGTTGTCACGCGTCCCTGAACAGAACGACATGCGTGTCACTTTTCTTCCAGGTGCCTCACACTGTGGTACAGGTTTGTCAATACAAATGGGGCCGGAACCTCGATCAACTTCTGGACGAGCACACCGACAGCTCAGTTGACATTTAACTACAACACCGCCACTCAGCTGGCTGGGAGCACGATTTCTGCAGGCGTGGTTGGCACCGCCGCCGACTGGCAGTTCGCATGGCGCCACTTTCCAGCGCCCAGCACTTTCTCCGTCGGAATAGAAGGCAAGGGTTTTGGGTTTTGGCTTCTTGGCAAGAAAGAGAAAAGAGATTTCTTTCGTGGTGGGATTTTGTCGCTGGTACTACGTGAGAATGAGATGAAACCTTGACTGGAAATGCTATCAACCCTCAATTTTTAGGCACCACCAACGGAGGTGGTGACGCAGCGATCGACGGAATCCAGGTCTTCACAGAAATGGAGTCAATACTGCCCGGCGTTTCTTCCTTACCTTGTAGTAAGTAGAGTTTGATGAAAGACTCAGAAATCGTTGTCATCGACAAGCAATGCTTTCAACAACAAAGCGCCACGTGGTTCTGCCCCATGGAGGTTCCCTTTGATCAGAAATGCGAAGACAAAAGCGGAGGACGTGGCTTCTCAACTGTTTTGCTTCTCCTCTCAGCGACCGACGCGCAGCGGGCCAGGGTGGAGCTGGTGGGTCTGTCGTGCACCTTCAATCTCCCTCTCGGAATGTGCTTCTGGAGGAACGTCGTCGCCAACGCGCAGGTGGACTGGACCGTGGACAACGCCAATGGGGGTGTGTGTGTGTGTGTGTGTGTGTGTGTGTGTGTGTGTGTGCGCCTCTGTTTCCATCACTTGATTTGTGGTCGCATTGTGACTGACCAGTCACAGCTTTCAGCTCCTTTTGAATGATGTTGGGATGTTTCAAGCATTGTCCTTGCACCAGATGCACGTGGACTTCAGATGCACTCGACATTCAACACCTTTCCATTTCAAAACGTGGCACAGAGCGCGCCAGCAAAGCAGCGTCTTGTAAAACAAATCTGGAATTTGCAATGGAAATTGCAAAAAACATACATGACAGATTGCGACGACCACGACCAGTTTGTTCTCAAAGACAGCACGAGTGACTGGATGTTCTTGTGCAGGTTCCATGCAAGCCAGCGGGGTCCAGGGGACGTCCAGGGTGAGAAGCAACCTGTTCCCTGTTGTGAGTGCAGAGGGTGTTTCCGACCCGATCCCAAGGCGCCGATGTCTCACGCTGGACTTCACCAACCCCACCGCAGGAAGCACGCTTCGAATCGTGCACAACAACGGAGCCGGTGAGAATCTCGAGAAAATGTTGTGGCTGCAGGAGTGAAGATGCATCTTTGCGGACCATCCCTGTCACTGCGAGGATGCAAATGACGCGTGTCCCTCTTTTTATTGGCAGTAACAATCCCTGTCAGCAACTCAGACCAAGCAGCCGTCCCAACTCGTATCCGTCGAGGGTTTGGCCTGGTGAGTGTTTGCCACTTTTCAAATTGAATTGAAATGAAGCGGAAACAAACTGTCCTTGGTTTTGACATTGTGTCTTTCAGTTCCTGAGCACCGCTCCTGTTGAAATCGAATTGGTTTCCATTCGTTCCTCCACCAACACAGCAAACCCTGCCAGAATTTATGAAACGGTCTTCGAGCCGGGCATTTGTGGTAAGTTACCAGCGATGACGCGTGTTGTCGTCGCCGTGCATGTTGATCTGCCTTCCAGCGTCGTTTTGTTCTCTCGCTAAATGAAATCTCGTCAGATGTAAACATTTTGTGTGTTCGCTGCGATGAGTGAGGGACCCGAACCGACCTGTCCCTTTGTGAGCCAAACGAAGAAAGCGATTGATGGTCGCAGAAATGGAAACGGGAACGCACAGTCAATAGGCAGGTTCGGCAAAAATGAAATTTTTGACGTACGCGTGGACGTAGACGTAGCAATCACCCTGTAGGGTGTTACTCCGCAACAAGTTTCACAAAAAGCTGTTATTTAAACATAGAATATTGAGGAGCTTTCTTCCCCCTCAATTTGACAATATTTTTGAAATATGTGTCAAAATCCTTTATTGATTTAGTGGTGTACTGATCCCCACAGGGTGAGATTCTGCGACCATACACACGTCTACGTCTACGATTTATGTTTGCCGAACCTGCCTGATATTTTTAAAGAATGCCTCGTTCCCTGTCACTGACACCCTGCGTCACATCGCTTATCCACGCAGGCTGCGATATCCGTGGCGGGCGGTGCGACACGACTCGTTTCACCATCACGCCAACTCCGGCCAACGCCTTGCTGCCTGCAGCGACACAACCAGGTGAGAGCAGCAGAGCAAGTTCGAGTCGTCATGATTCATTGCTTGTTCAGTCAAAGCATGCAAAACAAGTCAGCATGCTCTCACCATCAATTTGTTGAAAGAAGAGTTGTGTTTCAGATCCCATTGGAATGGCAAGATGCTTTGCGTCGGAAAATCCGAACTCTGTGTTGGTCAGTGAGAACACCAACATCCTGAGCTTCTCGGCCCCCTACCCTGCGACGAACACGAGGTGTCTCAGGTATGTGTGTAACACCGGTACTTTTGTACAAGGTGACCTACGTACAGTTACCTGAGAATCTGCATGCTTCACCCGTAATTGAACCTTCCCACTTCCCCTGCTAAAAGCCGTGGTACAGCTTCACCTGCAAGAGTACCCTTGAGTAGCTTGGGCACATGAAGCTGACTGAACGTGAAGAACTGGACTTGTTTGTGTATGTTGGGCATGTAGTATGGACACTGTCATGCAGAGGCATTGAGCTGGGTGTGAGGGTCGCCAGGTACCACCGGGCACGCCCGAGGGTACAGGGCAGACCCCCACGAAGCAGTCCTCTCCAAAAGGTTCCGTCATACCCTGCACTTGAGCACAAGCTGAAAAGTTGATGTTCTTGGTGATGTGTGTGGGCAGACCACCAAGACAGTTGCACACGCACACACTCGATGGAGTTTTCACTGTGTCCCCTTCCCCACAGAAATTTTTCACGAAAAAAGTTTCGAAGCCAGTTGCCTCGCCCCCCCCCCCCCGGTGACCGATAGAATATTGAGCAGGTGAACACTTTGGTCGTCATGGCAGGTATTGCAAGGACTGCGGTGATGGTAGAGGTGCAGACCGAGTGGTGAATGGGTGAAAGTCTGTTCTGCCGCTGAAAATAACACATATCCTGATGCTATTGACTGTGATAAATCACGAGATCAACTGTACTTGGAAGTTGCATTATTGGGTTAGTACTATCAGTTCTGATAGGTATATTGTCGACAGAGGTAAGACTAATAATAATTGACTCAGCTGCATGAATATGCATCACTAGTGAATCACAGAGGTAGAAGTGTAAATGCCCAGATGTAAGGAAGCAGCTGCAGGTCCAAGTGAGTACTCAGGGTGCAGAGTGTGATCTCCTCTGGTTGACTCAATAGCTTGGCACAAAAGGTCTGCATTGGTTATCAGACTGCTACACCGACTCGGATATCTGTCACAGACATGTGACAACTGGACATTTGTATACGGAAACTCATAGCTATGGCTGAGATCATACATTTGATCTCCGGTACTCACGTTTTAAGGGACAGAACAGTATTTTTTTCTCCAGCATTGTCTTCCGGAAGTCCACTGGAACTGTCGGAAACCAGGCGTCGGTCATATTCAGGGTCCGACTGACATCCAACACTCGTAAGTTTGATTCTGAATCACGTGAACATTCAAAACAATGAGTTGCTGTCATGTGGGAAGACAATCCATCAGAAGAGTCATCAGAAGAACGAGAAACGTTGGACATTGTTCATTGACAAACTTGTATGTGAGAATCAACCACAAGAAACACCAACAACATAATCATTGAACGTCGCCATTTTTTCAGCCCCTGGAACAAACAGGATCCTGTATCAAGTGAACGGTGCTTTCACTGCTTGGCAGGCAGTACTCATTGAGTACTCGTTCAGCACAGGCCCCCATCAGGTGAGCAATCCTCACGACACTGTTCCGTCTGTGTTTGACCTGCATTGTGGTCCTGTCCACGTGCACGCCGTGTCACGTGACTTGCTTTGCAGATCGTGTACGAGCTGCAGGCTCCCGCCACAACTCAGCCGGCGGACACGGTCTGCATCGCCGAGGCTCAACACGCCGAAGCAGAATGTCGTCAGTATTGACTCAAATTGATTGTTCAACACCGGTCTGTGGCAGTGTGAGGATTTGAGGGTCTGGAGCTCCGCCGCGCCCTTTCCCACGACAAAGATCGCGTACGCGTGCGCGATGGCAACGCTGACGCAACGTGTTGAGTTTCAAATGCTAAATCAATGTCGTCGTGCACGTGGCTGTTTTTAGTGGGTGTGCTCCAGCTGCAGAAGCGAATGATTGATGTTGTTTCTTCAGCGACCTTGGGGTGCCCTGGAGGTTACTTCTGGGACAACCTTGCCGCCAACAACCCACCGGAGATGGACGGACCGCAAGGAGCCGCCGTGTCAATGTTCATCACCTGCAACATCTGCCCAACCAGTGCGTGTTCTTTGAACTGTGTCATAGTTGTGGCCATTGCTCGTGTTGGTTGAGAAAAGCGCTTTCTGACGACCCCGTGACATCCCATTGCGTGTGTGTCGGTTGTCTGCCTCCGTCACACGAACTCGTGAGCGGTGCAGTCACTTTGTGAATGATGTATCTGCACGTAACTGTGTGTTTGTTTGTCAAACATGGGCATGAGCACGTACACGAACGCAAAGACGTGTGGAACCAAACGACAAAGGGCACCATGACAAGAAAGAGAAGGAACAGAGGCATGAAGCAAGAAGAGCGTTTGCATTTCCAAGCAGTGGAACAGCTGCCTCCAAACAACGCAGCGAAGAAACCCTGTTCCCATCAACGCTTGTATCATTGTGGCGCATTTCGTTGCCAGCTGGCTTCTCACCTGGAGGGGAAAATGCCTGCCAGACCTGTGCGACTAACGCCGCGTTCGAAGGCGCCACCTCTGCGTCGCAGTGTGGCGGTGTCAGTAAGTACCTCGGTTTGCCATCTTCGTCTGTCATGACACTATTTTTATTCAGGGGGGATGAGTCACGTCTGAGGCAATGCCTTGCAATTCGTGCGCGCGCAACACACACACACGCACACACACACACACACACACACACTAAATCTGTGCAGCTGTGCAATACGTAGGCTGTATTTGAGTTTCACCCTCGGGTTTGGCCTCCATGCTGGGTCTGTTGGAGGAGTGTGTTTGTGTACACAAGTGTGTGTGTGTGTGTGTGTGTGTGTGTGTGTGTGTGTGTGTGTGTGCGTGTGTGTTAGGGAGGGATCAAGGAAAGGGCCTGGCCTGTTCTCTGCATATGTCACCAGAGCAAGCAAATGCAGTTTTGCCAAGTAGCCAGTACGACTGAATGGCTGGAGCGAACAAAGCAAATCCAGTGCAAGGATATGGGGAATCTGGCATAACATTTGCTTTTGCGCACATGTGCAGCACCACTGAAATGTGGTCCACCATCCACCCAACATCGGTATGATTTCTTCCCCTGCGACGATTCCCCTCCCCCCGCATCTCGAGAAACAGATCACGGCACGTCTTCAGCATTACATTTAGGAGTTGGTCCAGGTAAACCCAGCACAACTTGTTGCTGCAAAGTAAATTTCGTCCTCCATTTTCATGCTCCGAGCACTTGCATTCAAACATGCATTGGATCCTATTGATACGCTCTGACTCCAGGAAACAGAAACGAACAGCCCAAGTTGCTCCTGCTGTTCTGCAGAATGTGCGCGCATAAAAACTGTTCAGAACCGCGTGCGTTTTCCTTTCAGCCGCCTGTACCGCCGGGCAGGAGCGACTCACTGCAGGAGCAGCCTGCACGCCCTGCAGGGTGGACAGGTACAAAGGGAACACAGGCGACGGCCCCTGCACTCCCTGTCCGACCCAGAGCACGACAAATGGAGCCACAGGACAAACGCTGATCTCGCAGTGCTGTACGTATACGAGGGAAACGACAAGAACTGTTATTTTTTGCTCTGATGTTCACAGAAGTGAAGATGCTCTGCGAAAGGTTTTTTTGGTGGAATCAGCATTTCTTTCTGCTTCACCAATTTTTATGGTGAAAAATGCTGAGTAAATATCCCATTGTCCGGTGATACCTGTGCACAATTAATTCTTGGCGGTTTTCTTCACAGTGTGCAATGCAGGATACAGACGAACTGGAACTACATGTACAGCTTGTGTAGCAGGAGAATACAAACCAGGCTCACCCAGCAATGCTGCTACTTGCACTGCTTGTCCAACTGGGAGAACCACATCAGCAGTTGCATCAACTGCAATCAGCCAGTGTGGTAAGACACGAGCACTGCCAAACCCTGTGAAGAAAGGGGATCTTATTTTGTGTTGACGGAATGCACTGTACGTGCTCTGTATGGTTGCAGTGTGTAATCGTGGATTCGAGCCACCATCACCGAACAATCCCAACACTCCCTGCACTGCGTGTCAGACGGCATTTTACAAAGGTAAGTCAAGACGAACACAAATCTCAAGGAGTGATGCTCTGGTTGTGTTCAAAAACTGCACGGGGACAGTTCAAGAAATGACCGAATGCTGTTTGTTGCAGCCACTATTGGTGACACTACCTGTACTCGGTGTGGAACGGATGCGGCCCAGCAGGCGCTGCTCACCACAAGCAGCACTGGATCCATAGCAGTCACATCCTGCAGTATGTTCACCAACCACGAGACGACTTTTCACACTCCATGCAAAACCAACACTACGTTTCAAAAAGGAATCATGATTCAAATGATTTTGTCTTTCAGTTTGTATCGCAGGCTACATACAGCCGACTGCTGGCTCTTTCACTTGCAATCAGTGTGGCACTGGATTTTATGCACCTCAAGGAACAGTTGGAGCAACTTGTACTCAATGCCCAGCCAACTCCATCACAAACACAGCAATCAGTGGCTCAGTGAATGACTGTTGTGAGTTCACGTTTGTGTCCAAAAGACACAAATTTATTTCAAAAATTATGATGACTTGAGTGTCAACAAGTGTCAGCTTGTTTTTGTTGTTGTTTTTTTACAGTGTGCAATGCAGGATTTGGACGAAGTGGAACCACGTGTGTGGCATGCACACCAGGGCAATACAAACCAGGCCCAGCCAGCAACAACCCCTGTACTCTGTGTGGAACGACAGCGGCCCAGCAGGCGCTGCTCACAAGTGGCACTATGTCCACAGCAGTCACAGACTGCAGTATGTGCACCAACCGATACAAAGTTTTCTTCACAAAAAGACAAATGCTCCAACGTTTTCCTCATGCAAATGATTTTCATTTTGTCTTTCAGTTTGCATCGCAGGCTACAGACAGTCGACTGCTGGCTCTTTCACTTGCAATCCGTGTGGCAGTGGATTTTATGCACCTCAAGGAACAGTTGGAGCAGCTTGTACTCAATGCCCAACCAACTCTGTCACAACCTCAGCAACCAGTGGTGGCTCAGTGAATGACTGCTGTGAGTTCACGTTTGTATCCAAAAGACACAAATTTATTTTAATGATCAGGAAGACTTGAAATAATATTTGTTTGTCATTGACAGTGTGCAATCCAGGATTTGGACGAAGTGGAACCACGTGTGTGGCATGTCTGGCAGACCAGTACAAACCAGGAACAAACAACAACCCCTGTTCTTCATGTCCAGCCAATTCCAACTCTCCAGTTCAGAGCACTTCACTGGCTGCCTGCAGTGAGCTTTTGTGTCCTTTGGAAATAACAGACTAGGAGGTCATTGCCACTGCAGCGTCAGAGCGAAGACGACCTCTCAAAGCAACACACTTCATGATTTTCCTATTTGAGGGACGTTCTCATGTCCATTTCATGAAAACTTTCAATCTGTTTCTTACTCGCAGTTTGCCGTGCCGGCTACTTCGAGAGTAACAACCCAACGACCGGGTCGTGCTCCCAGTGCGCGGCGGGAACGTACAAAGTGGGAGCGGGAGACGCTTCAAACCTCTGTCTCAGCTGCCTCAACAACATCCTTCTGGTCTCCGCTGGAGCAACAGTCAGTTCTCCAGCGGGCTCTTCAATGGAGGCTGCGTGTGGTAAGCAAAGTTTGCACAACCTCCAATGCTGAAATTTCTTGAGGAAGTGATTCGAGGGATGGCGTTAACTTGGCGTTTCGACGTGGAGCGGTTAAAATTCAGGGTTTTTCACACAGATGACACAATTTTGACGCAAGACCAAGAACGGACTGGACCTTTTTTTTCACGATCTCCATTGGGTGTCATGTTAAATTTGATGCCTGTGCGTCAAAATTTTCTGCTGCCCCCCACCCTGTGTGAAAAAACCCTTTGTTGGTCCTGCAGAAAATTTGTTTTCAGTCAACCACCGAAGCAAACGTGAGCGCATACCGCTTTCCCAAAATGTCTTCCTCGTACCAGAAACTGTCCTGATCTGGGGACCTTTAGTTGTAACACGTGCGACTCCCCCGTGCCACGTGCGACCTGGCATTTCACCCTGGAAAATCTGCAGAAATTTCTACCTCTGCCATGGTCACTTTTTCTTATTTGCGCTTTGTTTCTCTCTGGGAATATATTTGTTTCCTGAAAGAGAAACTGTTGATGAAAGAAAGTTCATTTCTGACAAGGAAAACATTGTTTTCAAAATTTCTAAAAGAGTGAAACTGATTTCCAGCCTGTAATGCCACGTCGCACGTGACACAAGGGCATAGCACGTATTGCAACTGAAGGTCCCTGCTGTAAAAGGACGCACCGGTTGAAAGCAAACGTCACAGATTGCTTGTCACCTGAATGCAGATGTGTTCAGCGTGAGCTTCACATGTTTCAGTGTGTGATGCTGGGGATTACTTCACGGCCGACGGCGTCGCCGGGAATCCTCTCGGCACGTGCACGCCCTGCCCGGTGGGCTCCTACAATCCCAACCCGGGCACGCAGCCGCAGGGTACGGCGTGTATCCAGTGCGTCGCGACCGACCGAACAACCGCGGCCACAGGCTCCACCAGCGCGACCGCGTGCAGTGAGTAGGAGCACACTACGGAGGTTCAGCAACTTTCACATTCTACGTGGCTGTTCCATTGCCTCCCCACACCACACGGAAGTTCCGTGGAATCCTCAAAACACACGGGATAAACATGCGGTCTCCACAGTTACACGCGGTGTTCATAGTGACCGGCCACTTTCGTCAGCCACGTATTGAGGGCACGTAGCACGTGTTTGCTGAACCTCCCCACTTTTCGTTGGTGCCTGTCGTGTTGGGTCCTGAAGACAAAAGGTTCCTTTTTGTTCAAGCAGCATCGTGTGGTTTGCACGAACAAACGTGTAGATCTCGACCCAGCGACTCCGCACCGCTTCTGAACGGCCATGAGAATCACGTGACTTCGGGGGCGTCTGTCTGAAAAGCTGTGCTCGTGGAGCAGCTGGTTTCCGTGAATGCAGAGCTCTATTTTCCGCACTTTGTTTCTCGTTTGAGCTTCGTTCTCTGCATGCATGTCACACGTCAATCATTGCCAGGTAGGTCTCAGACTCAAAAATGTGGGTGCGCTGTGGAGTAACACCCTCTCTCCACAACTGATCAACAAACCCAACGTTGTTCATTTTTCCGTGTGACTCCATGTGGAATTGTGAGGCTGCATCAGACAGGAAGGACGGAACGGATCAACCTGCCCCCCTTTTCTTTCAATCAAAATAGCAACACTTGTGCTCTCATCTCACTTGCAGTGTGCGGGCCTGGCACGTACGAAAGCGGAGGAGTCTGCATACCCTGTGGGTTCGGCAGATACAAGGCTGCCGTTGGGAACGCCTTTGGTTTGTGCCTGATGTGCCCGGCCAGCACCACAACGACGTCAGATAGAGCCACAGACGTCAGCGAGTGCGGGGGTGAGTACCTCGGACGTGCGGACTGTTGAACACGGGTCGCCGCGAACAAAGACCACTCTCAAGATAAAGCGCACGAAAAGGGTGGCGAAAAATGAAAACCGTCCACAAACATGGACCACACGCACGTGATTGAGTTTTTTTTCTGCAATGAGAGACAGTTGGCGTGAGGTAGAGCTCAGTTTGTGCGTGAGAACCACCTGCGCCACCAAGGAAGCTGTGGCAAATGTCATGAACATAAATGATACAAAACAAGATGCGCTGGTCATCATCCACTTGCCTTTGGAAAGCATGTGTGTGTGTGTGTGTGTGTGTGTGTGTGTGTGTGTGTGTCCACAACAGAAAGAACACAGTGGTCTGTCATAAACGGCTTTGGGGACCCCAGTGGAAAATTGAACACCTCCGCAAAAAGTTCAAAATCATCCCCGATGAAACCAACAGTCATCTTGGTCAGATTCGGAATGGTCTCCTGGCAGAGGGGGGGGGGGCATTTGAGCACATTTTGGGTCCACCCCTGGATCAAGCATTCTTACTGTGCCCCACCCCGTCCCACCTCAATTGATACGTTTTTATCTGCAGCGGGCGTGTGCCCCGCCGGCTTCACGCTGGTGGGCACTATGTGCCAGCGATGCGCGAGCGGATTCTACAAGGTCAGTCACCCGCCGATTCTCAAGGAACACCAATCATACGCGAAATTCACAAGCGATTCTGTCATCTATTCATGAAAAACTCATAAAAAATCTTCTTTTTGTTGGATTCTTTGTTGGTTTTGTTTGACAAAATGATGAACGGAGACTAACTTCTTTCTACCTCTTTTGCTGGGTTCTTCATCAATTTTGTTTGATCACATGATGCAAACACTGAAGAAAAATGTTGTTTTGCGCCTGCAGCCCGCTTCCGGTGATGGCGCCTGCACTGCGTGTCCCGACCCCGACATGGTGTCAGCGCTGCCGAGAACGGCCCAGACCGACTGCCGTGAGTATCGAGACGCCTGGGTGTGAAACTCGGGATACTTCACGCACAAGGGTCACACTTCTTGGGCCCTGAAAATTGAAAGCATCACTGGGAAAAATTAAATTTTTGTCGCTGAGTTTCATTGAGACCGCGAATAGAATCTGATCTTTGGATGCGCGCTGGACATGGGTGTGACTTTTACATGAGTGGATACGGCACACGCGTGTGCTGCGCGCCCACACAGATGTGCTGGAACACATGTGCGAACCACAACAAGGTGGTCGCATTTTTCTGATTTTTTTCTGTCCTCTGAACTTCGTGGAACCCAGACATCTCGGAGCAACAGACGCCCCCTCCCGTTTTTCTGCTGAAAACCCAAATTCTTATTCACTTGCCACATTCACAACTGAATTCCAAGGTTGGAGTTTGGGTCCTTGGAGACTTTGATCCTCATGTCCTCAATCCCGGTGTAACGAAATAGCCAAACACCCCACATGAGGAGGCACGGGTGTTTGGCCATTTCAGCTGACTAGAAATGGCTGGACATGGGATGAACAATCTCTGTGTGCACAAAGCAAGGGTGCTTGGCCATTTCACCCCCAAACTAAAACAGGGAGACACGTGTCTGGCTATTTTAGGCTCCCACCCCAAATGATAAAACACCTGTGTCAAAAGTCAAGGGTGTCTCCTCATTTCGTTACACCGGGCCTTGATGCGACTGCGCATGCGTGGGTTGTTCGTTTTCAGAGTGTCCGGCGGGTCAACGTCTCGCCACGAGCACCAACTGTGAACCGTGCGGCTTCGCTACCTACCGGGACACGGCCAACCGCTCGCCCACGTGCACGTCGTGCGGAACGAACCGGAACACCCAGAGCACCGGGGCCAACTCAGAGACACTCTGCAGTAAGTCACTCACTTTTTGTCCTTGACCTTTTTCTCAGCCTCAGTCTCATGCAGGTCTCAGTTCATTTCAGAGTCTCTGGCTCTTCCGAGAGCTGCTTGTTTGGTTCTTTCGAGTGTCACTTCGACCTCACCAGTGGCCAGTTGGGGTAGCACTTGGAGGAGCCAGTAGGTGGCACTCAGAAGAGCTGGGTAGTGCTTGGAAGAGCCACCAGGTAGTGTTAAGGAGCACTGGCTCTTTGAGTACCACCCACAAAAAGGTGGCCTTTGGAAGAACCAAAGAGCATTCGGAAGAGCCAGAGACTCAGAACTGAACTGAGACTGAGACTGACAAATAGATGGAAGGAGGTCACTCAAGCCGTTTTCACATTGGTGCCGTCGACGTCAAAGTTCAGCAGCATTTTGACGTCCACGTCAAAATTTAACCTGACGCCCAATTGGTGGGTGTCAAAAAATGGTCCAGACCCTTCTTTGATGTCGTGAAATACAAGCTGACGCCGTTACCAATGTGAAAACCGCTTCACTCATTGTGCGATGTCCCTTTAGGGAAGAGCACTTAGTGGTGTGCTGAAAATTTTTCTTGTATATGGCATCTGGGCCAAGATGTCTCATCCCATCCTCCCCCATGGAGGGCTATTGGTAGCCTATCTCAGTAACTGCTGAAGGTACAGACTTGATCTGGGGCTTGTTAGAAAGGTCTTTGAATCCACATTTCAAATTTTGAAAAATGGAATCTCCATTGCAACCTCCCTAGCAACCAGATGCAAAACTCCTTAGCAACCAGATGCAAATGGCTAAATCTCAGGTTCTTTTTGTGATAGAGACATAATATATGGCTCATATGAA
>JAAUXT010117598.1_pt1 | contig 13463 bp, 15 predicted proteins | sample 7278171 | NCBI WGS metagenome assembly JAAUXT01 (sample SAMN14350112, study PRJNA611818) | marine sediment metagenome | isolation source: surface marine sediment (1.8m) | place: French Polynesia: Moorea | collected 2018-08
AGGACCAGGAAGAATTGATAAACAAGGAAGAATTGATGACATTAATGCCACTGCAACACTGCAAGGGACTTCGCACTGCAGTTGCCTTGAGCACTGCTTCTCGTTGTCAGTTTTGCTGAAAGATTTTTGTTGCGCGCGAAGATGTGCAGCTGAAAGTCAATACTTTTGAGTTCCTTTTCCTCTACGAAAGCTTGCGCTGGATTTAGCTCACTGTGTGTCATGCACTGACCAAGCTACAAAATAAGTCTCACACAAAAATGTTCAACGGTACAGGAAACGTTCGCCTCTGTTGTGCTCGCGATATTGTTTTGGTGGGTTACTAATCTCAGTGTATATACTTTTCGGAGACGTACAGCATGTGGACGCAAAGCGTGACAATCTGCCCTGAAAGCAGCTTTGGTGACGTTGGGCTCGGCTCGACCCTGAGCACTTCTGGGTTTCTTTTGGATTGGTGACTGCAACAAACAACTGAAGGTAGCGTTTTCCCCCAATGGTGTCATGTCACCGCGAAAATGACGAACATACACGAAAACTTCAGAAGGTTCTCCTCCTCACTTTCTCTTGTTCCTGGTTTCTTTCGGAGAAAATGTGAGAAACTTACAACCCACACAACAAAACAGCTTTCCGTCAGGTTTTAATGTAATTAATATCTTTGAGGTATTTTTTTCTCGTGCGACGGAGCCACTCGTAAAGATGGTTTTTGACAAAACGTTGGCTCGAATTGCTGTTGTACAACTGCACTGCTCTGAAACAGAATCCAGTATTCTGGGGACACAACATGCTGCCGAACAGTTGTTTTATTTGACTGGAGACTTCAGAAAAATGCGCAAGATGGGCAGTTCATGGCCATGTAATGTGTACGAATGGGACCAATTTTGTCTGCACTTGGAAGACTCAAAGTGCTGAACACGTTTGGCTGACGTGCTGCCGGGCGTTGTCCTTCGGGCTGGTAGTGTTGACGTTTTGATCCGTAATGGACAAGCCGGAGACTACTCTCGGACTTCTGGTGAAAACCGTGTTTGCTTGATGAAACCATTTTAAAACAATACTGCCAAAAATGTTCATGCAAAGCACCACATTCTGCAGATCGAGACAGCGATGTAATTAATTTGTTCCCCGCTCGTATTCGATTAGTTGATGTGGGTGATCTCGTAGGGCATAATTTCATCACACATTGCATTACATTGGTTATGAAACCTCAGGGACCAACTCGTAATTAGCTTTATTCTCATCACAGCTATTGTCTCGTGTACGAGAGGTACACAGAGCAGTTCTTCGTCTGCACAACGCGTCACACATCTGAACAGCGCGCAGGCCCAGGAAACTTGCAACTTTTAAATTTCTGGCAAAGCACGAAGGGCAGGTGATCTGAGCTGACAAAATAACTTGTGCGTTCGAGAATTGGAACAGAGTTGAGATCTTACGACCACACCCTGAATGTCACACTTTCAAATTTCTTTTGGTCGATTTACGTCTTGTGATAAAGTTTGAAGTACACCTGTCAGGCACCAATTTTTTTGACGTCAGCGAGCGAACACATACAAACGTGTGTGTTCTCAAGAGCACCGAATTCGCACGTCGACAGCGCGGTGGTCTCACCGAAGCTGAGTATGTTGAACAAGATACATCACTTTCTGCAGTGTAACCACCATGATCATCTGGATACATTATGTGCTAATCATTCTCTTTTCCCGCAATATCTCGTTAAGAATGACTGATGACAAGGCGCAATTAGCCCAAACCGCTGTGTCCCAGTCTGGTGGAACACAGCGTCTCAAGATTGAGAAGCTCGCCCTGAAACAATGCCTGCGAAGCTGTCTGGGCTCCGCAAGTTTGACGACAACGGCCAACGTGGCCAACGCCCGAAAAAATCGGACTCCAGAATGGAACACGCAATGCACGAACACGGATTCTCATGGCGTCCGAGTGATTCTGAGAGTTCTGCTCACTGTGTGCGCTTGAGGTCTGAGATGTTCGGCTTGTAAGTTTGAATCCCAGTTCAAGTAACTTCGATTCTGGTGGTGATGCCACAAACTTACTTTCCTTCCCCAAAGTGATTCTCGAGTTCACCGAACGAACAGCAGGTAGAAGACCTGATAACGCGATTTTCTGTGTCTCAGTCACGAAGTTACATTCTATTACCTCCACAGGAAAACACGGAAATCTGCTAAAAAGAAGCAGACACGGGGGACGGTGCACTTATTACGCGGCGTAAGATCCCCATCTGTGGAGCACAGGTCCGGATTTATTGGATTTAGGAAATGTCAATGGAAGCTGGTGAGGTGTGCTATCCATTGCGATCCCAGCGGAGTCGAGTACAACTGTAGTTTGGTTCGATCGTTTCAGGCTTTACGCGCAACAACACCATCAAAGGTGTTTTGCACTGTTCTGATTTCATACGAGGCTATTTTCACAAGTTTTGATTCGTGCTGCGGATCAATGAGTTCTAACTCGATTTGGTCTGCGAAAAATTTATGTGAACATCTCAAGGTGTCATGCCAACAAAACCACATGCCAACAGCAACAATGCCAAATAAGAAGCATGCTAAAAAACGATTCTAAAAGTGGGTGTGCGCAACAAACGGCGACAAGAACAAACAGCAAAGAACAGTTTGGACAACTTGAACTGACAGGCATTTCTTGAGCTTGCACTCAGTCAGAATCACTGTTCTCATCATCCTGAGCATGATTTGGTCCAAGATCAAAGTAGGGATCGAACGGCACTTCCAGACCACACCCCTCGAAATACTCTCCATTTGCCTGAAGACACTTTCTCCACCTCATGGGTAACTTGACCAAGGCCTCCTGGCATTGCTCCTCAGTGATCCCCCTGAGAACACACCGGACTGCAGTCTTCAAATCACGCAAATTTTGGTGTCTGTGCCCCCTGAGTTGTTTCTTCAAATATGGAAATAAAAAAAAATCACAGGGGGCAAGATCTGGACTGTAAGGGGGATGTGCAAGGAGATCTTGGTCAAAGAGAAAGGCAATCATCCTGTTGGAGGTGTGGCAACTGGCGTTATCCTGTTGGATTACAAATTCTCTGTCGGTGTGTCCGTCAACCCCCCCCTTCCACATGAAGGGTCTCTTTTTTCTGATGGCCTCCCTGAGATTCTTGAGAGTTTGAATGTAACTGTCAGTGTCAACAATGCCATCATTGAATTCAGTGAGGACGACTCCACGTGCATCGAAGAACACAGTGAGCATTGTTTTCTTGCGGGCACGCCCTCTGAGAGCTTTGGTGGGTCTCTGTCCATCCTTCGGGAGCCATTGCTTGGATTCACTCCAGGTTTCAGGGTCTAAAAGATACACTGGAGATTCATCACCACACACAAGCTTATCCAACAGATTTGAATCTGTCCTCAAGCGCTCCAGATTGTCAGAACAAATCTTCATTCTCATTCTCTTCTGCTCATCACTGAGGATCCGCGGAATGAATTTTGCCACTTTCTGCTTCAGTTCAAGTTTCCTTTTGACCAGTCTATGGGCTGTAGTGATGGACACATCCACTTTCTGGGCAATTGTTTTGAGTGTTGCACACCTGTCTTCCTCCACAGCAGCTTGGGCAGCTTCGATTTTCTCAGGTGTCGTCTGGGTGGTCGGCCGACCAGATCTCAAATTGTCACTGACAGGAGTCAAACCATCCCCTTCTCTGAACCTCAAATGCCAACATCTGACCGTGGGTTTGCTCATTGCCTCTTCACCATAAATGAATTTCAAGTTCTGTCTTTGGTCAAGAAGGCGCTGCATTGTTAATCCAAGAAGAAACACTCCAAAACAGAGGAAAAATCACAATTCAACCAGCATCTTCCATCACCGATTGCACCAAGAAACCTGTCTTCTGACCTAATTTGCACCGGGATCGGTTGCACTTTGATCAGTGACATTGACCTGTGATGAAGGTCTAAGAGCCAAAGATCAAGTGGGGCATGTTTGAAAATTTCCAAAAGTTTTGATCGCGAAGTAAACAAGCACGAATCAAAACTTGTGAAAATAGCCTCGTAGCCGTCAAATGTCACGGAGGTGCAGTACGACTGCAGACAAGAGGATGAAGCACCAATGGGATTACCTTCGTTTCTCGCCTTTCTGTCTCTCGCCCTTTCGACGCGGAATCAAGCCATTCGCGTCTCAGATCAAACGACAAAGCAAGGATGCTTGTTCTGACAAAAGGAAATCCCACACAAGAAGACTCACTCTGAAGGAGGATTATTCATATGTTTGTCAAACAGAGGCGGCTGGCGTATTGAGCAGAGGTTCACTGATCTGCTCTGTTTGAGAATCACCGCGATGCATCAAAGTCCGCCGTGATGTGAAGTTCCTAATAAAGACAAAGGCCCCCTTCACTTCTTCACCGTAAGTTTTCCGTCATCCGAGTCATTGACTTTCGGAAGCAGGAAACGAGCTGATCGCTCACTGAGAATTTTCTTTTTCTTCATCATGAACACTCCAACGGAAGAGAACACAACGTTGTGTGATTTCTACTCCTCCACTGTTGACAATTCCAGCAGTGCTCGGTAGTCATAACTCTGAGCCCCACACAGATGTGACCAAGCCAAATGGAGAAAAGGGGTGATTTCAAAATCATAAAATCAAGACATTGTCTGTTGAAAACAGTTTTTTTTTGCAGGTTGCCCATTGTTGGTGTTGTACGAGTCCAATGGACACACCATCTACAACATGAGGTGGTTCTTCTTTGGTGAACACGAGATTGAAGCTGTCGTCTAATCTTCTGAAGGTTTCCCTTTCCATTCACAACGTCTTCATTGGAAAAGTTTCCCCTATGACACAGGAAGGAAAAGCATCCTGGCTTTGAAATGAAAGGCATCATAAGACGGATAAAAAGCATAAAGACAGCAGTTTTTCCAAAGGTTACGCACCAAGTGAAACATAAACTTTTCCTGAGATCTTCCGCGTGGCAAGATCATGAACAAAAGTGTGTATGTGTGTGCTTCTGAGATAAATCTGTGTAACTTTGAAAGCTGTATGTATCGCCCCATCTCCTGATGAAAACACAAAAAAGGAATCCTTGAGGCGGCATTCAGAAGAATTAAACAAACAGCATGCAATCCGAAATCACAAATTGTCATCCTTTTTGCAAAAAAGTGAAATTCTTTGTTTCAAGTGCAAGCAATTAAAGCAGTTCTTTGTCATTTGAAAAGTGAAACAGTGTTGTAAATGGCATCTGCAAACAGATTTCTGCGTCGTTGCAGACGCACTGAGTATTCCCCTCGCGGCACCGAAATCTCTCGACACCCGCTGTTTCTTCGGGTCCCACAACAACGCTTCAATTCCCCACGAATCTCAACAATCACGCAACTACACGTGCAAACAGTACCAAGAAAAGTGCGAGGACAAATACGTTTGAAATTCAGCGAAGGATTTGTTTGTACGTGGCATTTGTGTCGATCTTTTTCAGCATGCACAAGAGGAGGGACGTGGTGACGCAGCTCCGCCGTCCGTGTCTCTCGTCTCCGGAGCAGCGAGCGGACAGGAGATGACGGCTGAGTGGTCACCTGCCCACACGGATTAAGGTCAAAAAGGATCCCCCGTCGCAGTTGTGGGAAGTTACAGGGTCCGCGACAACAAGGTGGCACTTTCCAGCTCCCAAAATTGACTCGTGGGATCACTCAATCAGCAACAGGGTCGAGTCCGAAATCGTTGATCACAAGGTTTTGCTCAATCCTCCCTTTCAAACAAACGGCCAAAAATCAAGCTCATAATTCTCATACTTTCGAAGCGAAAGGGAAGGGAAAGTGCCTCAAATTCATGTCGCCAGCTTCCAGCTGGTAAATGGTTCCCTCTCAGCGAGATGGCACTTACGAAGCGTTCCTGTGGGAACCGGCCTGAATGCACTGAGAAGGGAACTGCCCGGACACGAGTGAAGCGGGACTGGGGGAGCCGGGGACTAGGAACCTACCTCCGAATCCCGGGCGGAGATGTTTGTCGTAGCCGGCGATCAGCGAGTTGAGCAGCTCGGAGATCTGCTTGTGGAAAATGCTGGACGAGTTATCTTTCGCGGCAGAAGCAGCCTCGCTACAATCAAACAGAAGACACGGAAATGAAACACACTGGCAAATCAGCACGAAGCCAGGATCCTATTTCATTATCGGTGGTCCTCTAAACGCGGCGATGCTTGAGCCCCAAACGGCTGAATTCAAAGAATGTCATGAAAACTGAGAGGATATACAGTCAGAATGCACATATCTCTGTGGGTTGCAGGATAAACTTCTTGTTCCTGCAGCACAGGCAAGCACAAACAATTCATCTCCAGCCAAGCACCATTCGTGGGAAATATGAAAGAATAAAGAGGACGCGTACTTTTCTTGTTGCCACAGACATCAGAGTAAAATCAGATGTTTGGTGATCCCAGCAGCAAAAGGATGGCCGCAGTATTCTTGGCCTTCCAGGATTCAGGCTTTCCTCAACCACAGATAATGACAGTTCGGTTGCCCATCATGATGTTTTGCTTGAGATTGTCCCATTTTGAGACTTTGACATTCGGTAATTATTTTAGGCCAGGCTTCGGTGGCAAAATGGGAAGAATCTCCATGACACTCAGGAAGCCAAACAGTGACGCCGAGTGTCCAACACGGTTTATCACTTACTGTAATATTTGGTCAGCTGATGACAGAAAGACCACCCATTGATTTATGTTTTGACACAACTTCCACTCAGATGGAAGCGATTTTCCACTCTTGTGCCCACAACATGACCAATATGGACACGTCCCCGGGAGTCCGAAGAAGCCGAACTTCTCTTCTTTGATTTCTCAATCTTTGATGCTGTCAACCGAGGAGGTCTACTTCTCTGTTGCTGGTTGTCAAATGGAGATCTCGACGCTGACGCGTGCCACAAAAGTTGCTAAGATATTCTAACGCTTGAGCAGAACAAAAACACTGTGAAACAAACAATGCACTCATTGTTGCAGAAACCAAAGACACGGAACATTCGTGCAGGGGTGTGCACAAAGCACGACAGACCAAGGGACCTTGGCTTCTGTAATGACCTGATTGGAAAGGAGAAAGTGTTGAACAGTGACCTAAATGGAGGGGGGAAGCCGACTTTCGAGAAAACCCTCTTTCACATTCCGTCGAGACCAAAGGCACGTACCGCTGGCGAGTGGGAATTTGGCCAATGTTACAGTCGACCCCGATAAATTCGACTCCAGTGTGTTCTTTTGAGGCCTTGAACTCCTCCTATTTGAAAACCACTACTGTTGCGCCACTTGAAGCTTCACTGCTTGATTCGAAAACCTGGTTAGTTCGTCACTTTTGGACCTCTACTTCGGCCAGATTTCCACTCAAGACTCTTTTGACAATTTGAATAAAGCGCGTTTATCTGACACTCAGGAATGCTTCCCACTGAATTCGACATTACCATTTCGACTCGATCAGCTTGTTACCGACAAATGGAAGCATCATAGGCCCGTCTTGATCAAGAACAACGTCGGGAAGGGTCCACAAGAAACAAACAACTCATTAGCGAGAGGCAGGTTTGGTTTTCGTGTTGTTTGGTGTTTCTGAAGAAAAACGAATTGCTGTCGGATTTCTTTTGCAAAACACTCAAAGCTATTGACCAAAGACGCAGTTCGAAGCAAACTGACGAAAGCACCTGTTCACCCCGTCGAAGGTAACAGCAACGAAAAAGGCAAACTTGTGTGTTGCGGAACCTTGCATTGCACATGTCAACCTTCCAACAGCTGGATGCGAGGGCCTCATTTCGGCCGTTTTGTTGCGCCTGTACGTTTCTGGCATAGTCAAGTGCGTGTTTGTAGCCTGAATATTGCTTTGTGAAAACTCTGCTAGTTGGTTTGTTTTTGCTGTTGATTTTATTCCTGATGATCAGGTCAATTTACCTCGGGGAGAGTTTGAGAGGAACAGAAGCCATGATCGATGCGTAACGAGGTCCAAAGCCTTGTCGTCCTGCCTGATTGGTGACAGCTTAACGATCAACCCAAGTCAATCCTGGCTCTGTTCAACTGATAACAACATGCTGTGAAGCTGGTCGTGTCAATAGTCAATTGTTGACCAAAAGTTTGGAGTCGCGAACACACAGTGACTCCAAAACCAAGTGAGGAGGGTCAACCATCTTTCATGTGGTGGTCTGCTCACCTGTTGGTGGCATCAAACGCTCTCTGTTCTCAGTGGTCTCATCAGATCACAAGGCTTGTGTCCTTCGTGCTTTTTCACTGGGTTTTGGATTTGTCAAATGGAGCAACAGGGCTGACAACAACGGTGCGCTTCTTCTATCTCCCCAGCGTTGTGGGGAGTTTGTTCCCTGTTGAAAGAGAATGGCTTCATCGCTTTTGACTGCCTGACTGGTTGTTCTTTTGCTTGCAAGTGTGGACAGACACATGTCCTCGTAAAAAACGGAAGGAGCGTTGCGCTCCCGAAGACACCTGTCTACTTTCGAGCGCAGGATCACAAGCGACTCCTCGCTGGGCTCAGGCCCAGTGAATTGGCCTTGTCCGCGAACTTAGCATGCTTATCTGCTTAGTCTTTGACTTACCTCGCGACCAATCATTGTAATGAGGTTAGGCAAGTAGATCTCATTAGACTCACTCAAAAGCCTCATCTCCATATTGAATAGCGAGGGGCATCGCAAATCTCGCCTTGGAATATCTGATCGCTCCCTTCCCCAATCTCCCTGTCAGATATGCTGAATGGAAATGGCCACTTTAGCGGCACCATTCTCTTCAAGAGCAAGACAAAACCCGGAAGATCCATAAAGATGAGGGTTCTAAAATCAGGAAGAAGCGCATTTCAACAAAACACATTTCCTTCTCTTCCGTAAACATGCAGATGCAACAGCTTTTTGCGGTCTCAGATTTCCACAGCATTGACGGCTCGAGCCCATGCATATTAACTACAACACAACCTCTCATTAAAAACACAGCTCTGTAATTGATCAATTCAACTGATCTATAATGCATACACACGTGTGTTTTTCCACTACAAAAGGAGTGTACTTTGCCCGTGTTCTCTGTGCAGGGGCGAGGCAGCACTAAATGTTAATGACACAGCGAACTGTGTAAAGATTTCCACTCAGAGAACTTTCCCTCGAAGCTCTTTTTCTACACTTGACAACCTCGGAAAGGTTAATGGCTGTTTCTTAATAAGTGCTGCAAACAACGCTGGTTTTGACGCAATCACCCAGCTGAATAGCAGCAAAGTGAATGAAACATGTTCTTTTATCTTGGAATATGTGTGAGTGCTGCCCGAATCAAAGTTTCAGTCAACAAGAGACCGTGGGATCACCTATTGACACTCTATTACGACATTGGTTTGCTCTTCTGCGGTGCCAGAATGGTTTTCTCCTGGTAGAGAAAAGAAGCAGCCTTTCTGCACAATTGCTGTTCATATCTCACGCACACGTTCTTTGGGGAGTCTGAAGTACGTCCTGTGCCCCACCCCACCAGATGTTGAAGTATCTGATGGCATTTTGTACCAGAGTTGTATTGCAGGTGCACCGAACATACATGTCTACTTTTCAGTAAGAGTAATTCCCTGTTTCCTCTACAAGACCAAATCTGTCAGCATCAATTTACGCAATGCCACGAGGACTTAAGAGGCTTTTACGGTACTTGTAGCTGGGTGGGAGTTGTCGGGCTAAAAGCGGTGGAAGGTGGAAGCGAAGGGGTGCGCATACCGTGGAGGCATTAGGGCCCTGGGAAGGGGACACTCCCGATCGAAGACACAGTCGCACAGAACACTCCCCAGACCTATTCCATTTCTTTCTCCGCCTTCGGGCAACAGTTGGCAATAAGCGGCAATCACAGCTTGGCTGTACACCACCCAGTTTGTCATTAATAAACACAGTAAAACACGCACGCACTCATAAGGCAGCACTAACAAGGGGCCAAAGTTCTGATATTTTCTCATAAAACCCCCAGCCGAGGAGCGGACTCTCCTAACAAGAAATCAATTCCTTTTCCTCATAATTTTCTTTGCTGGTAATGTAGAGCTTTACTTTGCGAACTACACATGAAATCTTATTTGCCGAATGCCTCCCACAGTTGCAGAGCCTTCAAATAAAGGAATGGATTCCATCCTTATAATTGAATTTCCTTTAACTTATGAGCCACATGTTGCACAGGCTCAGTGGTGGGATTTTACAGAACAAGGGGAAATGAAAGCGGCATAACGTTTCCGCGAGGGAAAACTCTGAAATGAGGAATTAGACAAGTATGAACATTCTCTTTGCAGTGGAAATTCTCTCCTTGCTTTGAACCTCCAAATTATAAGTTGGCGCTCTTTCCCCAGAGTCAACTCGCCTGTAAAGTCCAATAAAGCTGTTGTTTGTCGCCAGCCTTTGTGGACGTCTTTAGAAATGTGCTCATGACATATTGCTGCGGGGCTTTAGTGCACGACACAATTAAGTCAGGCGGACACTCCATTAAAAGAGCGCAGACTCACAGCGAGTACATCACTCGCACCATATTCACGGTTGCTTCCGAACGTGACATTAAAATTATGGCCGGTCAGCCCTGCTGCATTCATGAAGCACATTTGGAAAACAATTGGCGGCTCCTGTTGCCTGAAGTTCAGCAGGAATTAAGAGCTGCAGATAAGAAGACGGTGATAGTCCCAGCTCATTGTACACAAAAATGTGTTTATGTTTGATGGTAACTGACTGGTGTATGTCCATGGCTTTTAAGTACAATCTTGACAGACCGTATCCTGAGCCACCAATTGGTAGAAACTGTATTTGAGCGCAAAAAAGCGGAAGATGTCAAAGCATTCGGCCACTTCAAATGCAACCCCCTCAACACACACACACACTCTCTCTCTCTCTCTCTCACACACACACACACACACACACACACACACACACACACACACACAAAGGTGCTGAACTTTGGTTCTTCAAATTGTATCCTGGACGGCCGAATGCCTTGGGGCAAAGAGCTTGAGCCCATTCACCGTTGTGTTGTCTTGTGTCGCCCTCATTTCAGCGATGAACTCTTTCGTCAAGAAACCTGTTGCCAATTGTACGTGAGACAATAAACGACGCACCCCTCCCAGGTATTGTGGTTTGGCATCGATCACCCAGTCCGCGCACTGCGTGAAGCTCTGCGGAGGTGAAAGTGTCAAAAGCTGTTTATTTCGGCTCTTTTCGGTTTCACTTGGGCAGAGGAGGTCATTACGATGCAAGTCAATTTGCAGAGACCCATTCTACTGGAAGGGCGTGCCAGGACTCCACTGTCCATGAAGCCAGACTGAAATAAAAGTGCAAGTTCCTTTCCTCTTCAACAAAAGAGACTGCTTGTTCCCGTATACGCCGTGTGAGTTTCAAAATTAGAAGGACTGGACTGCTTTTTTGCTTGCATGTCGTTGTAGGGCGCAACAAGTTTTGTGCAGGGTCGCTATTTTCAAGCGTGTTAAATATTAATGTCAAAGTACACCAGCTCTCATGTACATTTATTAAACACAAGATGATCAATATTTGTTTTTACACTTGTCTCTCTGCAATTGAATTTGCAGGAGAAATTTCCGACACATTTGCACCACACAACTTATTTGCTTTGATTCGTCCAACTTGAATTGAGACATGTTCATCCCATTCAAGGGGCATCTGTTGCACACTTTGCATTGATTCAATAAAAGATCAAGACAAGAATCCCGCTTTCCCTCCTCATCATGTGCTTGTTTTTCCAAACTCGTCAGACGCAAGGTCATGGCCTTGCTTTTGACTTGGTTTTGACACAGATTCTGACGCGACTCTGTCCGATCAACAGGACTCACCGTGTGGCCGGTTACACGACGAGTGGAATTGTTCACTTTACTTTCTCAACATGGTGGAAACAAACCAATTTTAATTGAATGATGCGGGACACCCATGTTCATTTCATGTCAAGCCAACTTGGTACGACATGGACTATGTCTCGTCCCTTTCACAAATCCACACTGGACAATTGAATATGGCGACGCGCTGGACTGAACCTCATGGAAATTTGATTGACCGGGTTGTGATTCTCAAGAGACTTGACTGTGATGGTGAACTGAAGACAGACTTTCTCTTGAACACTTCCACTGCGTTGACGGACACAGTGAATGAGTGTTTTTTGACACTCGGTGCTCGTACGAGGAATGAACGCCGGAGACAACGCGCGTCAACCCGAGATGAAGCTGTCATGATCGCAGTGGGCCCCGTTATTACTCTTTTGATAACTTCGTTCGTTGAAATCCAAACGTAAGAATGACAATGAGACGAACCGGATACATACCTGACGATTGATGTCAGAAAAAGTAGGTGCAGAAGTTTGTGTTCGGTGCGGGACATGGTTCCGGTGAGCGCGCACAAAGTTAGTCACAGGTTCACAGCGCACGCAGTGCTTCCGAGTGAGTCGCGCTGTCTCCAAGAAGCCGTCTGCCTAAAGAAATTGTCAAGTCTAAGTCGAACGAACAGGTTTATTGCTTCTCGAGTCTGAAGGGATCAATTAAAGCGTGTCCGCAGTGCCAGCTGAGGGCAACAAAGCAACAAGACTTGAAGAAGGAAACATCTGATTGTTGCTTCACTCCATAGATTCTCGAGCGCGTGTAGTGTTCTCCACGCAGCTTCAGTGAGTAAAGCTGCCCGCCTCTGCGCCATCTCGTGAGGCAGGCAGCCGGGCCGGGCCGCACTGCACGGATCGGCAGCGCTGTTCCTCGACGCGCTGATAAACACCCCAGGGATTATCTCCGGCTCATTCCTGTTAATCTCTCCGTATTCAATGCGCACCGACCACCTGAAAACACCAGGCCTGATACAACTTCAGTCCTCAACACTCTCAGTGTGTTTCCTTTCCGCATTAGATCTGGTGGCGTCGCAGAGATCCACGCAGAAAAGTTTCCACGTCGCTTTGCTGAGACAAAGCTGTTAGTTTGGCCTCGATGGAAGCTAAGTCGAGGATACTACCTGTTCGCTTCAATTTGTATGCAAACGTGATAATGAATGGAGATCACGATGCAAATTGACTAGATTCTGTTGGCAGACAGTGTTTTCTGACCGTGAAGGCTAACAACGTGTACTTTATGGAGCCAGACCTATGAAGTCAGAATGTTTGTCTGTGTCCATTATTTGACGCGAGGATATCGGATGCGTTTGCTGCAGATGTTCGATTTGCAATTCTCAGACGCACCATTGTCTTGCCGACTGAATAAACAGATGTGCTTCGTTCATGGATCTGTCAAGATCTTGTGTTTGAGGTTGGGACAAGGCTTTTAGTTCTGGCCAAAGTCCTACTTTTCGCCCAGAATTCCGAATTGTTTCTGCGAAGCCCAACAAATTGCCAGGTCGCCGGTGTTGTGGTTCAAAACGTCCACTCTGTGTGCAACACACGGCCAAAATCTTTTTTTTTTTTTGGGGGGGGGGGGGGGTTGTTGGCCTTTTCTCAAAACTGTGGGGTGTTGTGGTTTCGGAGTGTGGTGTTGTTACAACGCTTCATTTAATTCAGAGGATAATCTTTAATTTTTGGGTTACAG
>JAAUXT010143015.1_pt1 | contig 13463 bp, 14 predicted proteins | sample 7278171 | NCBI WGS metagenome assembly JAAUXT01 (sample SAMN14350112, study PRJNA611818) | marine sediment metagenome | isolation source: surface marine sediment (1.8m) | place: French Polynesia: Moorea | collected 2018-08
CTTGAAGGTGTTTATGAACTGCAAACGTTTGTATGGACCACACGCTTTTTATGCGTAGCATTCTTGTTGACGCCTGTATCCACACGTTACCAGGTTTCCCGCTTGGTTCACTTGGTAACACGGTGTGTCTGGTCTCTCAAATTTTGTGGTGGACTGATCACTGACAGAAACAAACAAGATGAAGCATTGTGTCGTCTTTCTGGGTGAAATTATTTGATAGATATTTTGAGAAAGGTCTTGTAGAAACCCACGCAAAAGGCATTTTCTTCTCAGGTGTTTCAAAACTTGTAATTTGTGTTGGCAGCTGCAAAAGACAAAAGAACGCATTTGCTGGGACTTTTATCGCAGCTAAGAAACAGCTTTGTGTGCAGTTTCAATTTATGTTTTTGTTTTGCTGCGTGTTTGTGTTTTGTTTTTCTTAGTTTGAATGCGCAGCGAATTCAAGGGGAATCACCAACGAATCGGTCGTGGTTGAAACGTGAGGTTGAAACGTTTTAAGTTCCCGAAGAGAGTTTCTTTCAACCATGTATGAATCCAAGACAACGTTTTCCTGGGGATTTTGGCTTCTGGTTCGTTGTGGCTGCATAATAAATTAGCATTGAAATGACATTGCATTGGTGGGTGCAGCCCTCGTTGCAACGGTTTGCCAGTACTTGAGACTGATGTCAATAACCTGACTCCCAACAAAAATTTGCTTTCAGGTTCCCCAACCTTGGCATACAGTGCTGCAAGAAGAGAGACGTCGGAAAGGCCCTGCAAGAACGCTTGAAAAACCGAGTGGATCCCTTCAGCAGTAAGTGCGAGATCTGCATATTTTGTCCCAACTGCTCCGTCCGCTTTCTTTCAGCGTTTGACGTGTCTGTTGTGGTTGCAGATCGTTGTTAGCTTATTGTTCTTCCTCCTGTGATCGCCATTTTTGGACGTGTGTTGCAGCCGGGGTCCCGAAAGACGTGAACGCCGTCGACCTGAGCACCGTGCGGCTGTGCTTCCAGGTCTTCTTCTGTGATGAGAGGAGGAAAGTGACGAAAGTCTTGTCGCCCGTCGTGTCGCAGCCAATCTACGACAAAAGTACGTCAGGTCATCAAGAGTGTTGACACGCTTCAAATCGGAAGTTTTTCAAAGGAAAACGAGTTGGCTTTGATGTTACCTGTTCTGACATGAAAATCGTGTGGAAAGCAGTGACGTGTTTTCGTCGTGTAATTTATTCAGAAGTGAACAGACGAGACAACAAAAGTGTCCCACACCGGGACATCAGCACACGACACGTGAAAAAGGTGCGAGGTCAATGAAAGATCTGTGTTTTGTTCTTCAACAGAAACTGTCAACGACTTGGTGATAGTGCGAGTGAGCAGACATTCCGGCAGTTGTCGCGGAGGAGACGAAGTGATGATGTTTTGTGAGAAAGTGAACAAAGGTCAGTGTCCATTGAAAACGGACTCAGTTCAGAAGGGAAGTTTGAAACTGGTTGTTCGATTTGTTCTTCCCTCCATATGACCAATCTGACCACTTCTTGATGGTTGTGTGTTTGTCAAAAATTTTCTGAAAAACTCGTTTTTGCTCAACGAAATTTTCCTGCGTTCACGTGTTTCATGTTGTGCGTTGTTGCTGTATTCAGATGATATCGAGATGCGTTTCTACGAGGAGACAGCCGATGGCGTGGCGTGGGAGGGGCGCGGCGAGTTCGGCCAAAACGACGTGCATCGTCAGGTTGCCATCACCTACAAGACGCCTGCGTACCGGTTCCAAGACATCAGGCAGCCGGTCACCGTGTTCGTGCAGCTGCGACGCCCGTCCGACGGCGAGACGAGCGACCCGATGCCCTTCCAATACACTCCCGAGAATCTGGGTGAGTCGGCCAACTAAATTTCTGCTTCGAATTGGGTGCGTGATGGGACTTGTTCGCACACGGTGTTTGAGTTTGCTTCATTTTCCTGTTGCAGACCCGGAAGGGATTGAGGGCAAACGGAAACGTAAGAAGATGCCTTTTGACAACTTCTTGAACGATACGGCCGGGCTGGAAACGAAAGGTTTGTGACCATCCCACGTTTTGTGGTAATGACGTGTGCCTCTTGAAGTTTAGAATTTTGTAGGCTACAGCAAAATCGCGTCACTAGCCATCACCGGCCGAGGGACACGCCCCAAAGAAAGTAAAAACTAGCAACTGAATGCGTCACTTTGTCGTCTTGCAGGAGATGGGAAGACCTTGTTGCGTGACAAAATCCTGAAGGCTCGCAGAAAAATAAAGAAGGAGCCAGAAGACTTTGAAACCGCTGCAGCTGGCTTCACGCCACAGCCCGGAATGGGAGGCGAAAACGCTGCAACAGGCTTCACGCCTCAGGCACCACAGTCCGGAATGGGAGGCATGTCCAACCTGCTGCGCCGCCCACCGGCTCAGCCGTTCAACGCCACTGCCACATCCACGTCCGCACAAACGTCGGGTGCCTTCCTCGGGGGCCCGCCTGCCGCTTCAATGGGCGCGCCAGGTGTGCTCGACGTGACTTATCCCCAGCCACAGGTGACCATGTCCACCGGGGTGAGCGGAGCGCCCGCCACCTTCACCCACCTCAGCAACATAAATCCGGCCGTGCCGCAGGACAAGAACGCGCAGCAGGCAGCAGCTACAGCCACGGAATTCAACGCACAATCCATACTGAACGAATTGTCAGAAGGAGGTTCGACCTGCAATTCCATGAACATTGACTCTGGTCTTCTGAATTATATCACCGATTCACTTGACCCGGATCAAAGCGATTCACTGACAAAGTTCCTGAATCAAGAAATAGACGCAAACAGTGCTGTTGTTGCAGGCAACATGCAGCAGGACAGTTTGATGATGCCTCTTAGCAATGACAACTTGCAGGATATACATCAACAGCTGCGAGACCTCAACCAGCAGTAGTAATTTTCTGATCCTCTTGGAGAGGGGAAGATGACAAGACGGGGGTTCTCGCGAGTTTGCGCAGAGCGACACAAACGGAGGCTCTCTCTCGCTTAATCGGGATGTAACTTTGACTTTCAGTCGAAAGGTGTTGCCCGACGTGTTCGCTTTCAGTCCTTCTGGATCTCCTGGTTGTTAGGCGGACTTTTTAAGTTCTCACAAAATTTTGTCTTGTTCTTGTTTTTCCACGTTCAATTGTTGCGGAAAACGGGCGTTTGCCCATTGTAGTCGACGGTACTTAAGACGACGACTCGCTCGCGTCCTGTGCAGTTGGTTCCTTTGGCAGTGAAATTTTGGATTTTACTTCACGATTTTAGGCTTAGAAAATTTCTCCTGCTTACTGTCATGTGTTTGCTGTTGTGTACTGGACTTGTTCAAGTTTGGTGAATTTGTTATTTTGTTTGCGAAGTCAGAGTTTGCTTTGATTCTTGTTGGATGTTGTAAAGTTCTCAGACGTGTTGTATCTTGTGGAGCAGTCTTAAATTGAAGTGGAAACTTCGTACAAAAGCACCTTAGATGTAGTCATTCTCAACAAGTAATTTGACAGGTGATCTATGCACGCTAACATTTTGAACCTTGTTCGAGCAGTTGAACATCGAAGGTTTCAAACATACGCAGGCTGCCTTGTGGATGTGGTCTTGACTGGTCACAGAGAGATCATTCTCGATACTGCAACCCTTGTGAGAGAATATGGTTGTCTCCACACAAACTTTGTTCTCGAGAGAGAACCAAAATTAGTCCTTTTTGGGTCAGTCTTTCCGGGTTGTCGATTGACCTGTTGTCCCATGCAAGTTACTTCATCTCACCAGGAGAAAATGCAGCTGAAGCTCTGGGTAATGTACAAAAATACAAGGACACGAATTGATATTGGTTTTGAACAAGTGCGTGCCTGTGTGTGTGGTTTGTGAAATCTGAAATTGCTGTGGAAAACTGATCATGTACAGTTGTTTCTATTGGGCAAAAAGCTCTGAATTAAGAAATTCTGACTGAAGGAACAACTCGGTATGGCTTCCGCCAATACTGCGAGGCAGATTGATTCTGACGTTTGGTTGTTTTGAAACACCGAAGTGACACGGCTAACGGCGTCTCATGTAACCCTTGTCACGTGGTTGTGCCAGAAGCAAGATTTTCAAACGCGCGCAAGAACATTCATTATCAGTTGTGTGTGATAGTTGCAAGGTGATTGGTGCAGGGCACTGCATTTTTTTGTACGGGCAGCAGTTGATTGTTTCTTTGTTCTTGAAACCAAATGTGATGGTGTATGTTGGCTTTGGTTTTGTGGCATTTTCAGCTCAAGACCCAAACACGCGTGACCAAACCGTACACCGAAATATGTAAAGAACTTAATTTTAGCATTGTGATGATGATGTTGAAGCAAAATGAGCGCGCCTGTTGTCGCTAGTTTCGGTCAAAGAATGGTTGATCGTTCAGAATGGTCGGTTTCGTACACTTTGGTTTGTAGAAAGAACTGTGAACTGTTGAAAGAAATTGAGAGCAGACAAACAAAACTTTCTTTCCAAAGTCTTATTTCCACAAGCAATCTTTAGGTCCACCAACATGTGAAAGAAACCATCGCACGGAGATTTTTGGGAGGCCGGGGAGGAGGCGCCTGCCATTCAGAAATTCTTGAGGGTCAAGTTTACCTTTGCACTGGCGCTTGATCTGTGCAGCCGTAACCTGATATCCAAACGTGGGCGCAGTGACTCAGGGTGGCCGGTGCTGTGTGGACATTGTCCCTCAAGAGCCACACATGTGAAGGGGGAACGTGTCCACATTTTGGGGGCTTGTGTCGCGACCCCTTCCGTCAGAACGCGGGTCCGGTGCGTTTTCGTTCACCCCGTGACCTTGATTGCTCTTTGTGGCTTCACGCGCACTCTGTGTACAAAAGGTTGAACTGAAAATGAAGCCTCATATTATGTCTGCACATAGTGTCTTGAAAACCAGGCCAAACCTGTGCAAACCCTGGGTGAATGGGTTTGACTTGAAACTTGTCTGAGACCATCCAAATGTGACACATATGGTGGTAGTGGTGACGTGATGGAGTGGTGATGGGTTGTTGGTGCTGTGATAGTGATGGGTGGTGATGGCAACCAATAGAAAGCAAATGGGTCACCATCACCACCCATCATATTACATTTCAAAAAAAATCTCAACATCACCATTACATCAACCCCACCATCAAACATGTGGCCACTCAGAAGAGTGGGTACACATCGAGATGATGTTCTGGCATATACACACAGGTTGCGTCACAAGTGTCTCTTGATTCCAGGCCTGTGCCTTGACATGAAGCTCAAACTAATGTGCTGGATGTAACTGTTGACCAATCGGAACCTTTCCTTGATCCATCATACGTTGCGGCGAAAAGTCCCATTTTGACTCGTGGAGCACGAAGAAACCTGTCTTGTGTGTCGCTACTTGCTGCAGTCTCTGTCAGTTGTTTCGACTGACTGGTATTTCCAGGTGCAATGGTGTCTGTCTGCTCCTTTGAGTGGCTTGGGAAAACGTTGAACAGGTCCGTACTCTTCTGCCACAGCAGTTGTCGCGTGTTTGCACTGGATGGTTTGGAGGCAGGTTCTCCCTTATGTGCGTTTGATGTCCGTTCGTTCGTGTGTTGTACTGTTCTTAGTCTTGGAGATGGTGCGATGTTGGTGAAGCTTTGAGCGTTGAGATGTCTGCGAATGTGAAGAAACTCCGAAAAATGTTCGTTCCTGTTTGCATACACGAATGGAACCACAGCACCTGTTGTCCAGAACGTATAGAGAAATACTGTGTCGGCTGCAATGGAGATCTTTGCTCCAGAAGCACTGTGAACAACTCCGACGATGATGTAGGGCAGTTTTGTGCAAACGTACACGAGCACCAGAATCATGACAGTTTTGGCGGTTCTCAGTTCTCCTGCAAGTCGGAGTCGGGTCGGGTCCATGGAGGCCGGCTGGACTCCAGTTTTCGTCCTGTGTATCACATTCCACGTCTTTGTGCAGCTTGCTATCATTGCACCTGTTGGCAGAACGTAACCCACCAAGATCACGACACAACTATGTGCGGTGCCTTCGTTTGAGTGGGACACATGAAAGACGTAGGCACAGTGCACGTAACCCTGTTTGTAAAACGATGCGTTCACGGGATCCGGCTTCACTGCGTACCAAGGTACGGACAACAGCATCGCTACCACCCATGACACGGCAATGGCGCTGTTGGCGAGTTTGGTTGTCGTGTCTGATCTGGGAACCTTGGCAATAACGAGATACCTGTCGAGTACGATGCACGTGAGCATGTAAGTGGATGCGATCGCGAAAAGGTTGTTGAGTGTGGACTGGAGAGCGCAGGTGACGTTGTTGCCCATAATCCAGCTTCGCCGCGCGATGGTGGTGAGTGTCAGCGGCACGCACGTCAGTGACTCGAGCAAATCGCTGATTGAGAGCCAAGAGATGAAGGTGTTGGTGAAGCTGGTGCACTTCAGGTGCTTCCCGATGAGATACAAGACCAGCGCATTTCCGATGACTGTCACCAGCATTATTGTCACAAGATACAGACATTGGAAAAAAGTCACCACCCCTGCAGAACTTCCTTCCGTTTGAACGTTGTGGATGATAGTTGTCTCAGAGGTGCTTGTGAAACTTGCGTTCTCGAACAGATTGGTGACACTACTCATGTTGTAGCAGCATCAACACCTGAAACGAAAATAGCACGGAGATGAGTTCGTGAAGGAAGTCAACACAGCGCGAAATGCCGTTACGGGCGTTACAACATCCACGCCTGCAGAACGGCTGCGGGCGTGTATATGCTGCTCATTTGAGGTGCTTCTTCACATTCTTGTAACATTGAATCATCTGCACGCGTCCATGCAAGAGCAAGATGCAACTGTCAAGGGGACTCTTGGGGCCCAACTGCATGAGACTTGAACAAGAGTGAACATTCGATATGTTGTGTCTGACTCAGACATGATGAAGCGAATTTTCTTCAAGGCATGAAGAAACATGCTGCTGAACAGAAAAATCCTTGAAACACAACTGCTCTGCTGAAAACTTGATACACATTTGTGTGCACTTGATACACACACTCACTCTGCATGGCGAGCGTAAAAAGAGCTCTGTTCGGGCAGCTCCGAACCTGACCCCAAGTGAAGCCCATTTTACTTTTCCAGCCTGGTTTTCATCAGTCCACGGGCTTGGTCCAGTCACGATTCTATGCGTGTTCTGTGCAGGGGTGGGTGGGATGACAGCTGAGGTCATCTGGAGTCTGGCTTGGTGCTATCTTCAGACTTCCCCCCTCCCGCCCTGCGGGCGGGATCATAGCGTCAGGCCCTGTCCCAACTGGAGTCTGACCTGGTGCTTTTATTGACCCCACACACACATACACAAACACAAACACACACACACACACACACACACACACACACACACACACACACACACACACACGGAATGAAGATAGCATGGGGCCACATCCCACCTGAAGTCAGGCCTGGTGCTTTCATCAGGACACTTTACCCATGTAGGATGGTCGCGTCAGGCCCTATCGAACTGGAGCCTGGTGTTGTTACTGTATTCAACCCCACACCCATGCAATATGATGATATCATCAGGCTATGTTTCACCTGGAGTCTGGCCTGGTGTTATCATTGGCCCCCTCAACTGTCATCATCTCTGCAAAAACCAAATGTGTGACCATAATGGTACTCAACTGCAGCTAGCTGTCATCCCGCCCACGGTCAGATCTCTTGCTGTCAACAAGAACTATCATAGCAAGCAACAATTGTTCCACCCACATCAATTGGGTCAAGTACCGCAAAGCCGCGGAAGCAAATCTTTTTGGGGCCTGAGCTTGAACGTCGAGGCAGGTGACTTGGCCAAGCCGAAGGTTGATGCATGCATGCATGGGGTTTGATCGCAAACAAACCACGTACACTCTTCTCAGCTTCCTGCAATGTGAAGACAATTAGAGGACAATATATATGTATATGTCAAGAAGAACCAAATCAGTTTGGTTCTGCCGCAAACGTCGTTTCAAAATGAACATCTTCTTGCATTTGGCTTGCAAGCAAAATGATGTCCACAGGACAACAATGTCTGTAAACTTACAGCCAGTTACAACAACAACAACAACAACAACAACAACAGTAAAACAAATATATTTATCAAAACAAAATACAAATATCTTTGTTCCACTGACCTGACACTTCCAACGCAAGGAGCGTTATCCAAGCAACGTCCACAAGAAAACGGACTGGGATGAACAAGACTCTTGGGCATTGACAGGTGTGTCTGGTCCATGCAGATGAAGTTGAGCACTGCAGTTGCCAATGCGAAGGTTCCGGAACCAGACCAGCATGTTCCACCCCTCCCACTGAGCTCCACAGCATCTGAGGAAATTAATGACGGAACATCCCATGCGGAAAAGGCAACAGGTAGCAAGTCCATTCACTCAATCTGCCGGCAGCTTCACTGCACAAGATCCGCCGTTAGTTCATAAATTCCACCCGAGAAGCTGCAGTCTGACGTTTTCTTTGACAGCTTCAGTAACTCTAGGGACGTCAGAGGAGGGCAAGTGCGTTTCCCTGACGTTCAATTGAAGTCACTGTGGTGCCTCAGGTGCTCGTGTCAAGCAAATCTGTCTGCATCAACTGTGTCCACTTGATTTCACAAGATGTGGATTGAACTTATTTACCAAGTTGGATCCCAGATCAAACACCCGCGAGCCCTGTGCATGTGCACGGAACAAAGGGACAGTGAAACATCGGGAACTTTTTGACAAAGGTCAACTGTTGCTCCGAAAACAAGATGAGGACTCGATTGTTCCTCCGATCGCGACACACATCAAGGAAGTTCTGGCTTCAACACATTCCAAATGTAATTTATTAAAAGGGGTGTAAAAATTTCAAAAGTGAGACATCATTCCTTCAACAGTCATGGAGTCCACATCGGGACGTTTCAACAGCTTTGGTCGTCTTGAGCGTACGCATAGAAAATAGAAAGAACGGGAAACTTCCCAATCACCGAAAAGGAACTGTACAGACTGTAAATAGACTGTGAAATCAAACAAAAAATTCACAACAGCAAAAGATAATGTTTGGCATGGCGAATATTGTGCAGTCTCAGTGAACGCAAAGGCACTTTCCACAGGATAGGGTATCAGTCCGCAGATGTTAAACTTTTTCCGATCTGTTTCAGCCCACAAAGAAGCCTGAAGACACAAATGTTGGTCAGTCTTGCAGAACAGGCAAGGGTGCAACGAATCATGAGTGCAATTTTGGATGTCACACTGGGGTTTCGGTAAATGCCCGTTGCTGACAAAGGAAGATATTTGGGAACTCTCAGATCATTCCCCTCGTCATTTTGAGCAACAATAAAAGCACACGTGCAGTTCTTGAAATGACAAACATGAGCCGACGAACTGATCGCAACGCAAGTTCATTGGAATGTTTTGGTTCACGAATCACATCTTTGGAAGTCTCCTCGCTGACCACCCCGTTTACTGAGCAGCTTCACGTCGCCCAGTTCCATGTCATGGCTGACTGCTTTACACATGTCGTAGACCGTCAGCAGGCTCACTGTCACTGCAGTCAGAGCCTCCATCTCCACACCAGTCTTTCCAAAAGAGGAAACTTCCGCCGTGACGCTGACGGCAAAGTTGTCTTCATCCAGTTCCAAAGCCACGTCGATTTTGTTCAGTGGAATTGGATGACACAACGGAATGAGCACGCTCGTCTGCTTGGCAGCCATTATTCCAGCGATCTGGGCCACTGACAAAACATCTCCTTTCTTCATTTTGTTTTCTTTCACCAACCTAAAAGTCTTTTCTCGCAATCTGATTTTTCCACAGGCCTTGGCTGACCGCTGGCTTTCAGCCTTGAAGCCAACATCGACCATCTTCACTTTTCCAGCAGCGTCTGTGTGCGTCAGGAGGGGTTCAAAACTACTTCCATTTGTCTGGTCATTTTGGTGCAGCTCACTGCTTTCATTTGGCACAGTGGTGATTTGGTCCTCGGAGGGATGAGTGTCAGAAACGAATGGATTTCCTGATTGAAACATCTTTCGGTATTGTTCGTAATATGCGATACTGTGGCCTTGTTCGTCGTCAGAATTTCCATGTCGCGCAGAGTAAGCTCGCAGGGAGTTCTTCGTGACACCCGTCTGATTTCTTGTGAAGAAGACTTGAAAACTGGATGAAAGAGCAGCACCCTGAGTGCGATAACGGTGCGAAAGACTTGAAGATGTAAAATTCTGCAGCAGCGCGTCGCTGAAGTGCACTTCGGAGTCCGACAGTTCACCTTCAAAAGACACGAAGGGGAACATCGTTGATTCGACGATGGACTTTCGGTCACAAAGGGAATTCGTTCAGACACAATGGCCAACCGCAAGCCGATGACAAGTGCGAAGGGGAGCGATCGTGAAAACTCACCCACCAATTAGAATCATGGGACGGTTCTTCATCTTGGACAGGTTCAGCATGCCTGCGGAAAATCAAAGCAAAATCACTGATAGAACCGTCCCACCCACAAAAACTGCCAACTGTGCTGACTCGTGATACGTCAAATTTGGACGAGCATTTTGCTTCGAGCACGACAAGACAATTCTTCTCTCAACAAAGCTGTGTTCGGACGACGAACCTGCATGCTGTTTCTTCTTGCGACCCACTGCAGCACCAATAACTTCCTTCAACTCGTCGTTACTGGCGCCACTGCGCAGTACATCGCGCAGCGAAACCTCCGAGTTGCCGAAGAGGCAGACCTGCGCAAGAACCAGCACAAAAACTCTGACCAAGAAGGAGAATTGTCTGATGTGAGACAAATCATCACCAGCGAAAACACAAACTTTCAAATGAGTGTGAGTGTGAAGGGGACAAATGACAATCAGCGCTCAATGTGAATAAAACTTGCTTTCAGATTGCCATCAGCTGTGATTCGTAGACGGTTGCACGTTCCACAGAAATTCTCACTCATCGATGTGATAAATCCAACTTTTCCTTTGAACCCTGGCACACACCATGCCTGTTTAGAAACAAGTACCGAAAGATACATGTTGCAAAATCAGACTTTTGGCCAACATACACGTGTGATTTCTTCACCCTCACACACTTGGCGTAGACCTACACAGCAACACACTGACCTTTGATGTGTCATTTGGTTTGTCGGAGAGCCGTTGAAAGTTTGTGTATTTCGATGTGATCGTGTCCAGCATCTCTTGGTATGAAACCATTTTGCTCATGTTCCATTTGTTTCCATCGAATGGCATGTATTCAATGAATCGCACGTCAATGCTCTGAAAGGTTTTCGCAGATGTTTTTGTGACTTTTGTTCTTGTTTGCTTGCTTAGAGCCACTGAACTCATCAGAACGGTACGCAGAGCAAGTTTCTAATTTCATCCACACACCACACACCTTGTGCTTTGTAAGTTCCACGAAATCACAGATTTCGTCTTCATTGATGCCCCTCATCACCACGCAGTTTACCTGTCAAATGTCTCTTTTTGTGAAAAGGGAACGTTCACCAACACTGAGAGGCAACCAGGAGACAAGTGAATATCAACCGAACTGACCTTGACAGGATCGTAACCCATCTCTACAGCAGCATCCATACCGGCCATCACATTCTTCCAGCCCTTTCTGCGCGTGACAAACTCAAATTTCGGCTGCACTAAAGTGTCCAAGCTGATGTTGATATGATCCAAACCGGCATCTCGCAAAGCAGGAAGTTTTCTTTTCAATGTCACACCATTGGTTGTCATGGCGATTGACTGGAGGCCAACTTCTTTCAATCGGTTCAGTTCACCTGCAAAAGAAGACACTGAATTTTTCTGTCGACTTCAGAAAACCAGGGTGAGTAAAGATTACACCGGTGACCAACCTATCAGCTCCACAAGATCAGCTCTGATGAGTGGTTCCCCTCCGGTCAGTCGGATCTTCGTCACGCCCTCCTGCACAAAAACTTGTGCGAGAGTGATGACTTCCTGAGTGGACAACAGTTTCTCTTTGTGGGATAACGACACTCCTTCCTCCGGCATACAGTACTGACCTGTCAGACAATGAAGTGTGGAGAAGTCTGAAGTGTGAAGATGGATAGAACATACACAAGTTTTCAATTTTAGGGCAACTGTGAAGTTGCCCCTCTGGAGAGATTAAAAGGAATATATCCTCAAAAAAGCTATGCTTTATGAAGAAGAACGGCCCCAGTTGTATTTGCACGAACCAGGACAAAAACTGGTGTTTCTGACTGAAGTGTCCCACAAAAACAGCCCGTTGTGTTGCATCGTTTTGGCTCTGCGACTATTGCAGCTACGAAACATGACATTTCTGATTGTTTTCAATCCAACGCTCACATCTCAAGTTGCATTTCTCTGTCAAAGAAATCCTGAGATAATCGTGCTGCCTCTCGAAACTGTCAGTCAGAAAATGTGAGAACGGCTCCGCATCAGGGAAAAACCTGCGTTCGCTGGCAATCGTGTTCTTCTGCAAGACAGAAACAGACATTTCCAGATCCAGGTTTGGGCATGGATCCATGAGAACACAGACTTTACACTGCAGGATCGGATCGGATCCAACCCCGTAAGTTCTGTGCGCCATGCTACGACAACCTCAGGTGAATCTGACAAACTGAATGAAGATGTCACAATCAGAATCATTTACCTCCTGTAAACATGTGCTTGTAGAGAAGAACAGACGTGGTAATTTGGGAAGGTTGTTCACAACAAGCTTTTCTCCCCTGAAAATTTGTGGAAGACGAAGATATCGGAGCCTCCCCGCCATTTTGGATCTCGTCTTGGTCATGTGACCAGGGAAGAAACGGGGCGGCAGAAACGAAAATTTCAGAAAACATGGAAATTTTGATTTTTGGTGCCGTCTGCATTCATCGGAGCTCATGATGGCATCCAGGAAATTGAAGAGACTTGGTCTGGAGCCAGGACTTTTGGAAAGACTGAGAAAACACAACATCTTGACTTGCAGAGTGAGTTTTGGAGAAATTGTCCCGACTCCACACTCGCAAGTGGATCCGTTGGCAAGGTAAAGGTGGGGTGGGGGGGGGGGCATTTCTGTCCAGAGCTTTGACATTTCGGGACTTCACGCAAGTGCCAAACGTTTCCATAGAGCAAATAACTGAATCTGGATCCATTCTCAATGGACACTGCACTCTTCTCCCGTTCTAGCAGCCCTTTCCTGTAGTGATATCACAAACAAACAGGTTGGTATCTCAGGAAAGCCTGTCCCCGGGGGTGGGAACCTCCATATTTATTGTGTTCAATCATGCCATCTGGTGAGTGGTTCCAACATTTGGGTCTGGTGTATCACACCACACTCCTCCCCCACTAGGGGGTGTTGGTATCAGCAGACAATTTTTAACTCTTTCTGCCCCAACCCATAAGAAACCGTAAATGCAGGCAAGTACCAAGCCATAAGAAACTGTACAATTTAAATCCCCATCTAATCACCTCAGAGGTGACATTGCCAAGCAATGGGGAGTACCCTACCCTACCCTACCCTACCAATAAAACTGTCACATCAATCAAATTGAGCCACCCTCACTCTC
>JAAUXT010008354.1_pt1 | contig 13462 bp, 9 predicted proteins | sample 7278171 | NCBI WGS metagenome assembly JAAUXT01 (sample SAMN14350112, study PRJNA611818) | marine sediment metagenome | isolation source: surface marine sediment (1.8m) | place: French Polynesia: Moorea | collected 2018-08
AAACCACTTGACCTTGACGATCAGAGGCCTCTCAATTGCTCTCGAATGCTCCGCATCTCGAGCGATTGAGAGGTCCTCCTCTCGTCTCGGTCGGCATGGTTTATTCCTGTCTTAATTTGCCCAATTAAGTAATCAACTCAATTGTCCGAAAACACATTGTGATGAGGTCATGAGATACAAAAACATAAATTGTTCACGCATTGTTGGTGATGTCCACAGTTTAAAATTTTTTTGATAACTCAAAAAAACCAAAACAACAGGTCAGTCACAGATTTCTGCTGGTAGTCGTTGGTACTTGTTGCGCTATTCGCAAAGTGATATGACAGTCAGTAGTGGTGTGACAGTCAGAGCAATGTTCCTTGAAAGTAAAGCGAACATGAAATGTTCACTCAATCCAGGGCACACTGTGCGTTCCCCGAATCGTTTTCTCAAGTGACCTCCAGACCAGATGCGATGGACTTGATGTGGACATACTTCTGCAAGTCCCTGGAAAGTTCCTCACTTGCTGTGTTGACGTCACATGAACGGCATGATCTCTCAATTGTCGTGAGACTTTATATTCTTTGGTCTCGTTTCACCACCCTGCAACAGTCCAGTTGAGTTGAAGAGACTCGTCCGCTTTCTTATTGATTTGCCCATTTTTGCTACCCAGCTTGTCAGGAACTTCTCACTCAGCAACAAGATTGTTCAACCTCAACGTGCAAACTCGTTGTTTCTTGATTTTCGAAATTTGACAGGATCTTTGTCATCTTTGGTTGCAGAGACGGCGCGGACGTGCGTGCATGGCGACGCGGAGCACACCGACGGAGAGACGTGGACGTTGGGTCACGATGATTGTACAACGTGCACGTGCAGTGAGGGACTTGTCTTTTGCGCTGCCGTCAAGTGCGACGACATGCCGCACAACTGCGGGTGGATGGGCATTCTCGAGAATGAATGCTGCCCCATCTGCAAAGGTGAGCGTCGTGGAGCAAACGAGCGAGCTTCGAGTCACTGGCTTTGCGCATTTAACGTAATCTATCACTGACAGATGAATCGATTGCCCTCGTCACGGTAGCCAACAAACGCATTGTCCTTCGGACACCAGACGTATCCCATGACAGTGCATTATGAATTAGATTCACAGTTATGAGCCAAATAACTCACTTTTAAATACAGCAGGAAAATTGTTTTTGAGATAAAATAACAGTCAAGTCTCTGCAGTGGGCTTGCCCACATTGACATCGCGGTGACAGCAGCAGCTGTTCCATTCTCGCAGAGAAACTCGAGAACAAGAGAACAAAGCGCGTGTCAGACGCGTGGCGCACATTATCTTCCGAATTATAGTTTTTCATGAGATCGTAATGTAAATTTTGTGTTGAAAATATCAAACCCAGGCAGGAACAACTAGGACCCTTCAAAAGAACACGCATTCTAAAATATTGGGGTCGTCAAATTTTTAGAGGCCATGTGAGACTGAATTTAAAATGCCTGTGACCCCCTCCCCACACACACACACACACACCAAAGGCGATGCGGTCGAAATTGCTGGATTTCCGTCCGGCGAGTGTTGTACGCCGACAGCATCCTTCAGAAACCAATGAATCGCAGCAATCTTTTGCAAGCCATTGGGGTACTGTGTTGGCGGGACGGACAGAGAAAAGCGACGAAACTGACAACCTCGTGGACACCTTTGATTGTGTTTGAGTACAGGATGAACAGATGAGAGATGGGTAGAGATACTCCACGCTTCGTTTCGAAAAGTCTGTCGATACTTTCTGACCACTGCGGAATTTTTGCGAACTTGGACTCAAACGCCAGTGTTGGAATTCTCGATTGCAACAGGTCTCCGAATCGTGGTGTTTTCTCTCACGCAGGTTGCATCGCAGACAACGGAGAGACCTTCGAGAACGGTGCCGTGTGGGAGAAGGACCCGTGCGTCACGTGTCGCTGTGACGACGGCGAGGTCTTCTGTCAGTCGGAGATGTGCGGCGTGCGCTGCTCGCACCCGCGCAAGGTGCCCGGACACTGCTGCCCTGTCTGCGACGGTGAGTCCAGAGGTGCCGTTTCAGGACAGGATTTTTGTGCTCCAGAATATTTGTTCGGCAACCAATGAGCGGATCTGAGAGACCAGACAGTAGTGCAGGAGGCAGTCAGGAACGGACGTCAACACATTTTCTCCTTTATTTGGCCCTTTTGAACAGATCACAAATTCTGTGTGCACTGACACACGCACGGCCCTGCCTACGGTACGTATTCGGTTCCAACCAAACTCGGATCGTGCAGTGGAGCCAGCGGTTGCGGATTCTTCCGTGTGTGGCACACAGGAACGGAAAGTTAACACAGAAGGGAACTTGTGCTTGAAATCCCAATTGGGAAGTCATTCAAGTCCCTTGTTGGTTGTGAGGGACTTCGTATTAGACTTCACTTGGCCAGTGAGAGAACTCTCATTTCCTCCACTGTCGACACTCATTGCTGTTGTTGGGAGGCCAGTTGTCTATTGTGCTTGCTCCAGTCTGATTTATTTTTATGGGTGGGAAGGTTAAAATGTTTTTCCTGTGGAAATGTTTCAAACAAGGACAAAGAAAGCACGAAAATAAATCAAAACCGAAAACAAACCAAAAGCATATCTGAATAATCATTTGCAGTTTGGGAGAGATTCTTGTTTGTTATTTGGCTTTCGGCAGCAACTGCCAAACAGTACCGCCCTGCCTGCACAACAGGAAAATACGAGCAAGTAAAATGCTGACCTTCTTCTGACGTGGGTGGTAGGAGCATGTTAGGCGTCCAAAATCTGAGCGAGCTCAATGTTTCGTGCTGAGAAGTCGCGGAGTGCGCTTGCGATCCCCGTTGAAAACATTTTGTTCAACGAAGTTCAGTCACGTCTGGAATTAATGCCCTCGCATTATGACTTGTCATTGATGAATCTTCGTGATTCATCTGTGACTCTAAAGCACTTGTAAGTTTCATCCCTCATATTCAGACCGCTCAGAAGTGATAACACTTTGTGGTAAATCTCCTGACATTTTCTGGCTTTTCATGATGTCCTTTCAAATTGTTAGAGACAGTTCCTATTATTGATTGCAAAACGTTGTGATTCAGGAACCGTTCTCTATTCAATTAAAAGTTCCGAGTTCGTTTACACCTCAGCGTTGCAGGGGGTCTCACAGAAACATTTCTGTGGCACAATAAAGCTTTGAATATTGGATCATTATAATATTCATAGAGCGACATTTGCCCCCAAAACACTTTAGCACCCGTCACCTGATATGACGGAGGTGTATCAAACGATGATGAATAGCTGCCTCAAGTTTATAAATCAAGACAAAATTATCATTCCACAGACTGGTCTCTGTTCGTGTAGCAATTTTTATCTTACCAAATCTACAACGTATAATCTTTCGGCAGAGAAAGTTTGCCACAAAACTGTAATGTTGCTAAAAGCAAAAACATTAAACTTTTCTGAAGTCCAAATAAGCAATCAGTCATTTTGCAGGGGGTACACTGTGTTACTCGTATCTATCAATTGCAAGACTGAGACCAAGTGCAACTTATTGTGACCAGAAGAACTACTGATTTGGGATCCAATGTCCATTGCAATCGTACTTTGTCATGACGATACGTAGCTGTTTTCATAAGTATTGATTCCTTGACCGTGAAACTGATGCAAATGACTGTCAACTGATGTGAACATTTTCAAAAAGTATTGCCGTGAGTACACAAGCCGAGGAATCAATACTTATGAAAACCGCCTCGTACAACGCAGTTAAAAACATGATTGATAGGGTTTTCAGCGCGAGAGCAACGACTCTTCGTTCCAACACGAAGCTTTCGCTGGATGGGAAAACGAAATCTCTTTCCCTGTAGGTTTCTGATGTCGCCAGGGAGAATTTGTCAATTATTTCTCACTGCATTGTTCCCTGTGGTGTCCTGAAGGAAAGTTGATGCGACCTTTTCAAATGTGTGTGACAATCCGCCGCGGAGAAATCGTTTCCAATTTGAGCTTGCCTGCAGAGGGAATTGTCGAGAAATCTGCGCGTCTGCAAAAAATGCCAGAAAGGTTGCTTCACACAACAAAGAAACACATCAAAGGATCCGATGATTCCATTGTGTACACTGAGCAGTCACAAAGTCACCACCGAGTGCGACCAAATGCACAGGAAACTCAACTGCGAGCGTACGGTACATGCAGTCACATCAGACTGCCTGACCCCTTGTCCAGCGTTTGTGTTCAGGCACTGTGCTTTTTCTGTAGAGTTTGCATGCCCATGTCATTTGGTTGGTCCTTGCTTCTTTGTCATCAAAATCGATGCAACTAGTTTTGCAGTTCAGCACTCCGCCAACCTATCGATGCAGTACAAAACTTAACAAATAGAAATTGTTTTGCAGAGGTCACGAGTGTCACACTACCGCCACACTGCCCATTGCTAGAAAACTGTACGATACGGTGTCCGTTGGGTCTCATGCAGGATCAGCAGGGATGCTACTCTTGTCAGTGCAAACCTGGTACGTTCTCTTGCCGCAACGCCGTTGGGAATGAAAAAACAAGCAAATGGAATTTCTTCAAATCAGAAATGGCGCCGGTTTGTCTGTCCAGGAACAAACTGGCAAACAGCTCGACACCAAGATGAACTTTCCCCTTTCCGTTCTTGGCAACTAATCAGCCCAGTGTGGTAGATCTAAAATGCCCCCTTCAGATTTGTTTGCGCTTTGTGTGTTCATCGTACTGTTGGACTGTCCTTCGCCCGAGGACGTTCGAAATGGCGACACCTGGTTGAGGTTCGCCCGTCTTCCGTCTATTGAATCCGTGATGTACATCCCGAACTGGATATTTGCAGATGACTGTGAGCTGGAGTGTCCGCTGGGGCGCGCGATCGACGAGAAGGGTCGCGAGCTGTGCGAGTGCGCCGAGCCGGACAGACCCAAGTGCCCCTCCATGATTCGCTGCCAGAAGAACTGCGTTTACGGATACAAGGTGCGACATTGTCGGGGAATTTCATGGGAAACTACTGTCATCTTTGTGCGACAGCAAACCGTCCACCACCTCCACCTGAGAAGTCTGACTTGTGGAGTCAAAATGATGATCCACTAGCCCAAGAATTCGCGCACACAGGCACACACTGCTGTGTTCTCTGTTTGCATGACACGTTCAGCTTTCAAAATTGACTGTTTCGCTCACTCAGGTCAATCGTCACGGATGCCCTCGGTGTCGGTGCAACAAGTGTCCAGCGTTTTTCTGCAAAAAGAAGTGCCAGTTCGGATACCAAGTGAACAACAGGGGCTGCAAGCTGTGCAAATGCAACAGTAAGTGTTTTACGTATAAGAAGTGAGAAACACGAAATCAGCCAGAAGGGCTTGGGTGAATCCGAAAAATTGGTCTGAGAACTTATGTTTTGCTTTGGTGCAAGATTTGTGGGGTCAATCAGTTCCCACTCCCCGGATCCACTGGAGTCTTCGGCAATGCCCAGAATGTGTGCACGCTCTCTTTCCGAAATCTAACAGCCTGTAACATGTTGCACAGCTGAGCCGATCACAACGACGACGGTGGCGCCACCTACGACGCCTGCGCCGCGCGGGCGCTGGTGCATGTCGTGGGACGGGCGACACATGGACGACGGCGAGTCGTGGTTCGACGGCTGCCGGAAGTGCTTCTGCCACGAGGGGCGCGAGATGTGTTCGCTCATCACGTGCCCGGTGCCGCAGTGCCACAACCCCGTCATCCAGCAGGGCGACTGCTGCCCTTCGTGCCGCGGTGAGTGGGGCGTCCGGTCCGTCCGAGGCTGATCGCACTTCCCGTCAGTATTCTTATCAAACAAGGACAAAGGACACGGAACATTTCAAAGCACAACTGCCAGAAAATTAAACCCAAAGCGAACTCAAAACGACGTAAACTCCTCATGTGCGCTGCCTGTCAAACCAATTAATGGGCGGAAGAGAAGATTCACAAAACTGTTGTTGTCTTGCCTGGATGCGTTCAGCACACACGTTGAGTGTTCGTGCGCATTTTCAGATGGAAACGGTCCGTTGGTTCCGGGGATCCCGACGCGCTGCCAGGCGAGCGACGGCAAGTACCACGCAGAGGGCGACACGTGGATGCTGGACGAGTGCACGCAGTGCATCTGCCACGACGGCGGCGTGTTGTGCGAAATCGAGAGCTGCCCGCCCGTGCTGTGCCACCACCCGATCAAACTGCCTACAATGTGCTGCCCTGTCTGTCCAGGTACTGTATTTTCCTGCCACTTCTTTTGTCGTGTCGTCTGGTTTGAAATCGGGTCTCGACTGGCGTGCGTCATACATTTGTTTCGCGTCCTGGTTCAGCGGCGAATTCAAGACGCTATTGAAGTGACGGATTTTCTCGCGCCTTCCTCCGCAGACGACGGCGTGATGCTGCCGCCGGTGAAGAAGCACAAGATGTGCACCACGTCGTCGGGCACGCGCTTCACAAGCGGCGACTCGTGGCGTGTCAACGCCTGTCAGAGCTGCATGTGTCAGGACGGCCAGATCCACTGCTTCTCACAGGCGTGCCCACTCCTCACGTGCAACCACACCATCCTCAAGAAGGGCCAGTGCTGCCCCTACTGCGCAGGTAATTCGCTTTTGGGAACGCCGCGATAAACTCCCGCGTCAAGTTCTGCGATATCGGAAGAAATCACTCTTGAACATAGTGCGTGTTGAGGGGCTCTCTGTATCTGTGTTGGAGCCACGCAGGAGAAGTTGTGTGTGTGAGCGTGTTTGTGTGCGTGTGTGTGCGTTTGCAAAACGACGGTGGGATCGCTACTGCTTGACTCGTGCGCAAAAACAGCGCATTCCGTGACGTGGTCGACTCGGAGGTAAATTGAATCACTTTGAACAAATTATCCATTGGTCACTTCCAGAGGTGGATAAGAGTTTTGAATCCACGAACAAAAATGAGGTCAAGTTTCAGACCCCAAGTTTGAAAGTTAGTCTGTTGGGAGAAGCGAGGCTTTGTCAAATCCAACGTCCGCAGGCAACAGCACAAACGGACATATCGGTGCCCACGACTGTAATTTGAGACACAAATTCATTTTTCTTTTTCTTTGGTGTTCTGCGTGCAGTCAGATGGTGGTGCACAAAAGCAATCAGAATCATGACAGTTTCCTTTTCAGCAAAGGGACATTGTTTGACAGGTAATTACACTCCAGGACACACGGCTCAACCCTTGGATTGTGCACGAACTTTTTAGTGACATGGAAATGCATTCCACAAACACAATTTTGACTGATTTGAGTGCAACCTAGATTCTGGCCCTGTATTCCCAGTTGATGAGCGTCCGATCGGGAAAACGTGTTCGTCAGGCGGGGAGCAGTACAGCCACCGCGAGACGTGGATGGTGGACGACTGCACCAAATGCATCTGTGACGCGGGCCACACGTCGTGCACGCACTACACATGCCCACAGCCCAACTGCCCCGACCCCATCAAACGCCCTGGCGCCTGCTGCCCCATGTGTTCTGGTGAGTTGTGCTGCAGCAGAACGACGCGTCCACACGCTGGAGGGAACTGGACGAACAACCCGTCACGCCTTTGTTGCTGAACCCCAGAAGAAAGCGCTCTGAGTAGCAATGAACCAAGTGAATTTTATTCCATCTTCTTATCTTGTACTCGTAAATTTTGTGAAACGAATGCAACTCGACTTTGTCTTTCTTGCACAGGCTCACATTCAGACTTCATTGGTCCACATGGTGCAACACCAACACCACACCCAGAAGTACAAGGTAACTGTCATTCGTCTGCATGCGGTGTAAAGCAGGGGAACAGATTTAGTCCTTTCACCCCATCTTGCCAAAGCGACCTGGTCGGACCGTCTAAAAGGTGCTGGCAGAAGCTTTATTTTGGTCTGTCCAACCGACACGTGCATTTCATTTTATTTAGATTACCCCGAATCAGGGGACGGTGCGCACACGCACCGCATCACAGACAGCATTCTCATCGCCTTCGTCGTGCTGCTCAGCATGATCGTCGTCGTGCTCTTCATCGTGCTGCTGCGCACGCGGCGGAAAGACCCGCACCACCCGCCGCCCGCGCCGCCGCACCACCACCCTGAGCCCGTCCTCACCGCTATGGACGTCAAGCTGCGCCCTAAGTCCACCAACGTGGAGCTCCAGGGCGTCTGTCCACTCCCGTCTCCCCCGAGCACCAACACAGACTGCACCATTGGAGGTGGGAAACTCGGGCCCTGGCAAACGGAGGAGCAGCAGGGCAGTGCAGGCAACAAGCCCTCTTCACCTCCAGGGCCCGCTGTGGTGACTGAGAACCTGGATCCCAGCAAGGTTCCCGAACTGTACCAGTTGATTCTGGAAGGGGAACGAACTGGAAAGCCTCTGCTGGATCTCCAGTCGTTGGCGGATGTGGATCCAAATAGTTTCAGAAACAGTGTGTGAGACAAGTGGAAGAGAAAGAATGAGGGGAGGAGCCATGCAGGGTGGTTGGTTGGTTGTTGGCAGGGCGATGATTTCAGTATTGTTCACGTTTTGATGTTTGCTGCGTTGATTTCTTGTGAAGAAGTGACCAGTTTTTCCTCAGATCAGTCTGCCAGGCAAGTGTTGCCTTTGCTGCCTCATGCAGTTACTGTGCATTGGGGGCTTACGAAACAAAAATAATCTCCACCGAATTTTAGATTTTTTTTTTGATGACCAGCACTGCATTCTGAGAAAAACTGGAAATGGTTGGACTTGAAAGCAACTGATGTGACCTAATTTTGAGTGATGTGTGTTCGTCGTGCACCGCAGACAGGTCAGTTCTGGTGCCTCTGGACGTTGTGCGGGCTGGCCTGCCTGTGGAACTGCTAATGGACAGCTGAGCTGATATTTGTTGCAGAACTGTGATAGGCTAATGATCTGGCAAATATTGTGTTCCAGAAACTGTTATCATAAGTGTAAGAGACTCCCTGTGCTGCATTTATAGTCCAAACAATTTGCGCTGGTGTGTACATTTCAAAATGATGATTGTTGTTCTGTCGTGCACTTTGTACATTTTTTGCTATTTATTGGCCGATTCTGACGGCCCGTGTATTTCCTTGCTGCAGCAGTGCTAAACCAAAGTTCGTTCAATCACTTGAGTTCACTTGAGTGTGGCACTTTTAATTTTGTATGAGTTGATTTGTTTCCTTGAGCAATGTGATTGCTGAACTTTCTGAGTGACTATAAATGCTTCACACGCAGATTTTTGTACGTCCTTTGTACAGTTTGAGAAGAAACTAATAATTTATGTTCATGTAAATCTCAGATGTAAAAGATTGCTTGTACATACATAAGAACTTTCGTATTCTATCTTTGTGCTTGTTTCGATCACGTTGAACACTCAGATGTAAATGTGATCTTTGACCGTGTTTCAGAACCAGAACTTTTTCAGGTGGGGGTGGAATTGTGGGGGACACAAGGATTCCGCGAAAAGCTCTCATTGAGACAAAACAACTCGGAATACTTCATCAACAACAATCAGAAATAGGTTGAAAGAAGAGACAAAGACGGGTGTTCTTCATTTTTTATGTTTTTGCAAGCATGCACGTGGTCCGCCTCTTGTTTCTCTACCGTGACAAGAACTGCAAGTTTCCTGTCAGCCAAGTTGGCGTGGTGGAACCGCGGGTTTTCTTGGCCTTCTTGTTGCAGACTCTTTTCTGTTCAAGTGCTGCAGCCTCACGTCAACACTTTTTCGTCCGCAAATCTGGTGACTGCGCTTTTGTTCGAGAAACCGACCAAACACAGTCTTTCACACTGTGTTCCTGAAAACATTGGTGCTTGTATCTGAAACATGACCAGCAAATGGGATGTCGCTTCCTAACACATGACAAGCTAAATTTGTGGGTGTATACTTGTGAATTATCAGGGTAATTAGCTTGAAACAATAGACATGACTGCACCTCTTTGGTGAACTGTTTCTTCTAAATACTATGCACCACTGTAACTTGCAAATTCAGCTCAACGCTTGACTGTGTTTTCTGTCTTGTGCCACTGAAAAACAATTTTTCATCAAATTTTTGTTCAAACCTCGCGCCATCGAGTGAATACCGGTACATAACCCTTGCAAGTTCTCAGGCTTGCTTGTCTTCTTTTGTGTTTTGTGCCACTTTCCTTCTTGCACAGATTCTTTGGTTTTCAACGTTCAAAAGGGTCTTCATAAATGCTTCGCCTGAAAATCAGATTTCACGGACCAAAAAGTGAAACCTTTCCAGTCATAAGGTGAACAGCTGCTTGCTGGGCAGTTTTCTAAGGGTTGAACAATTTTCTGCTCGTTTTCCGCTCAAGAGATGTGGCAACGGCACTTGTTTTGCGCCATCAGCTGTTTTGCGCTGTCATTATGTACTTTCATCCGTTTCGCAGGTTCGTTTTTCGTCGAATATTATGTGAAAGTGTAAAAATAAAAAGAGTTGCTCTGTATACTGACGTCATTTCAAGTTTTGACGGCACAAGAAGTGAACGGGAAACAGAAACCCTCGGTTTTGACCACACAAGAATGCAAGGCTTTGAACACAGGCGCGTCGTTTGCTCAATCGCCAGTGTGATGGGTTTCTTCAGGTGGGCATGGGGAGAAATCACCCCTGATCATTACTGAGTACGCCCGCCCTATCTCTCACAATTTTTGGGGACAAGGCGGCAGAGGATATTTCAGAAGTGAACCCTCACCCCAGTTGATGATCGCAACTGCCTCAACCAACACAGGGTCGCTATGAAAGACGCTTCGGTGTGAAAAGACAACAGCAATTGACATATTTGGTTTTGAAATTGTATTGACGTTGGGTAAAACAAACGAAAACAACTGACACAAACTGAACAGTTGCCACAGAAATAAGTTCCATGTTTGCGGAAACTGCAGATCAAGGTTGACTGTTCAGTGATCAATGCCCTGCAAACAATTCAACATGGAAGAACAATCCAGGTAACAAAAACAGCAGAGATTTTCAACAACATGAGTGACAGAAGCTTCGTAACAACCACGAACCTTCACCCCGAATGATGCAAAAATAGCACCTAAAATAAACCGACAAGTTTCTCGCTCGCCGCAGCGAACAAACTCACTGTCGACTCCACAAAATGAGAAAGAATTGTCACGTGGATCGTACAGGCAGATCGCAACAGAAATTCATTTGAAAATTCCTGATCGAACTGCAGCAAACGTTTAAAAATCTCCACGACACTGCTAGAACCAACTGCAGTTGCACTCTGAACAGAGAAACAATTTGAAATTGATGAGCAAGTCATTTTTGTCACTTCACTTTTTTCGCTCCATACGTTGAAAGATGCCAGTATCACAGAAACATGACGGTGGAGGTTCAACGGTCTGGCGGTGGATCGTACGGGAAAGTTCGGGTCACTTCTCCCATTCCTTTGGTGCGTCCTTCTCTGAACACTAGTCGGCTCCCTGGACGGATGTATTCTGGCCGATTGATGAAACGGAAGGTGACCACAGCCTTGTCGTTTGTCCGCAAACAGCTCTGCAAGTCAAAACACTCACTGAAAAGCGTGTTGGTTGCACACAAATGCTTTTTCAAAATTTCCTTTCTGCCACGCAAACTCAGGAGTTGGAAAGTCAGTTTTGGCCTCAAGGGGTGGTTATTCGCGAGGTGGTTCTTCAGTCGTTTTACAACTCAGAACAGGAGTCGTCAATCGACGTCGAGCTCACAAGAGACGCAAATTTTAGCATGACTCTGGAGTGGCGATCACCAAACTGAATCACGCAACACTGCCAGAGGCTAATACCTCGTTATGAACAGCTCCAATCCCATGCAGGCGACGGTTTTCGAGCGTTCCAAACCAGAATCGTGGCGCGGTGTGATTTATGCCTGGTTTGTGTTGGCAACCCAAACCATTCTTTCTCACCTTGTTCATCTTGACTATTTTGGCAGTCTGGCAGACGTTCCCCACATGTATGACAGTTTGGAATCCTTTGCATAGATACGGTTTGTGGTAGAGCAGGTATACATCAGCCTCGAACTCCATGCACGCCGTTGGATGAATGTCCGCACTCACCAACACCATGCCCTGGAAACACATGAAACCGCCTCACTAACAATGCAAGCGCTTGATAAATGTGCCGTTGTACCTCAGTCGTTGTTGCATTGAAGGACCAACAAATATCATTTCAACACAACAGCAGCGTCGAGAGAAAGAGTTTTCATTTGTGGCTTCTTCAGACAAACAAGGTTTGAAATTTCCCAATTTGAGAAGCCTCGTTACTGGTGGATACACCGTGACGGCAACGTACCTTTCGTACGGGACAGTTTTCTGGAGGACTGAACGACAAGGTGGCCGCCTGGCCTGCACTGACCACCCTGAAAGGCAGCCTGTTTCTGTGGATGGAAGAAACAGTCACTGGATGGAATCTTCCGAGATCTGTTGGGCCGACCAGAAGACGGTCCGATTCTTTTATCGTTCCGCGAACCACAGTCCCTCCGGCTACGATTCCAACCCCATTCACTGAGTACACGACGTCGATCTGAAAAAGGGAGAGATTTCCACAGTTGAAGCATAGCACGCGTAAAACTGCATACACGGATTGGGAACTGACGACTTGCCACTAACCTGATGTTCTGCGTGATCTTGAACCTGTTTTTCCCTCTCCTTGGAGTTGTGCATTGGTGGGACAACATTCAGGAACATCTCCAGCAAACAGAGTCTCTTCCCATTGACAGACGACACAGTGAAGATTGGACACACACTGAAATAAGTCAATCCAAAATTTTGTAAATGCAAAAAGTAAGCTCACTCCGATTCCCCACAAGACCAGCAAAGGATGATCTTTCAAATTGATTGCCCACTTGTCGCTGTGGAAAGACGACGCCGCAGTCACTGCGTCGTCATCAGTTTCCACTCTGAACGGAACTTTCTTGCAGCCGGGCGACTTGAGCAGCTTCTCCAACTGTCTGACGGTTCTCTCCACCTGACTGTTCCGGCACATGTCCACTTTTGTGACCACCACAAACACTGGGACTCCCAACGCGAGAGCGTAACCCAGATGCTCTTTGGTAGTTCCAACTGAAGCGAGATGGGGAGACTCGTCAGTGGACACTTGATTTTCGTGACAAAAGTATTTCTTCCAAAGCCGCAAGCAACTAAGTACAACCTCCACGGACAACAACAGACACTGTTTTCTTCGCTGAAGTCTTCACACTTGTGTCAGGCATTTTCATCGACAAAAAATACCCCCAGATAACCCCAACCCGCTTCGTCAGGCAATTTTTAGAGAGTAGAAATTCGCAGAACTATTGCCTTTTTGCTGAATAACTTCTCGCAAATAAATAAACAAATAAATAAAATAAATAAACAAAACAAGAACACTGAGCAGTGTAGACACACGCTAATTTGTCCCTTTGGTCCGAAAGTGGCTGCAGAATACATGGGAAAATTTTCCAAGTCCCAGGCCCAAGCTGAAAAAATTTCAAATTTTTTTTTGTTGAAGCTGCATCAAAGATCAAATTTTCCCAAAATGGCGGTGGGGGTGGGGGTTCTGGCCTCAAAGTTTTCTT
>JAAUXT010104693.1_pt1 | contig 13462 bp, 15 predicted proteins | sample 7278171 | NCBI WGS metagenome assembly JAAUXT01 (sample SAMN14350112, study PRJNA611818) | marine sediment metagenome | isolation source: surface marine sediment (1.8m) | place: French Polynesia: Moorea | collected 2018-08
AGTTTGAAAAGGTAGAGTCTAAATCTGAAATATCATGGATGGTGTGAGAAGGTAAGGGGGTAAGGATGGGGTGGGATTTTGGCAAAATTCCACACATTCCATACATTCCAGAGTGTGGACATTTAAGCTGAGAGCGGCACCTAGATGGCTGCTACGCGACCATCAATAATAGCAACCTTGCATTGCAGGATCTGCCTGGATACGAAGTGAAGGTAAACTGTGCACAATTGACCGTTCAATTGTGAGTGTAGATCTATACCTTTGTTCACAGTTGTAGATCCACCCACAATCATATTAGGTAATTGCTTCACTTCACAGTGACATTTCTTGCTTTGGGACCATTCGATTCGATAACAAACCGGCACATTGTTTCCACTGTGGTTTACGCTGGCTACGGTCGAATTGAAATACCCCTTTGAGACGGCCAAGCGACCCCACTCATGTTTTGTTCACAACAAAGACCTGTCTACCTTCACACATCTTAACAAGTTTGTCTACACATAAATTCGAGCTAATTTTGAAGCTGTGTTTGTTTTTCTCAAACTCTTCACAAAAATTGTTGCCACGAATCCTCATTCCACGTTCTCCTGTGCTGTGAGCTGCGTGTGTTGTGTGTGTGTGTGTGTGTGTGTGTGTGTGTGTGTGTGTCTGTGTGCGTGAGTGTGTGACAGACATACAGACACACACATACACACAGACAGAGACAGACACACAGGTCTTTACAGACAGACAGACAGACTCGTTGTTCTTTTCCAGCATCCAAACACATACCAGGGCTGCACACAGACCATCGCGGACGATCGTGGTCACCTCGAGGGCTCCAGATCGACCAAAAATCCCTGGGGCAACTTTGTCGGAACCTGGGACTTGCCCAAACACATACCTGGTGAGTCGCACACTCAAACAAGAAATATCAGGACCAAACACAAGGTTCCTTTTGAGAAGATTCCCATGCTTGCACTTGCACTCTGATCATTTGGATTCACTCTCTTTTCGACATTTTTGCACCTTTTCCACAGGAACGCGCGTCCATGTGCCGACCGCTCGCTCGGCGGACGCGCATCAGCGACTGAGCAACAGTGCGCGGGAGGCGGCGCGCGTCCTCAGCGGCGACGACAAGAACGTCAAACGACAGGCTTTTAAATCTGTGAGTGCGATGGGGACTGTTGACTCTCGTGCACAAACGACCGAAACTGTAGTATTGATGAATTGCATGTACCCAACTCACATGTGGTGCCGTTTTGCGTGACAGGGTGATGCCGCCGCTGCACTGAAAGATGACAGTGAAGCCAAGAAACGGACCAACAAAGCACCAGGTGGGTTTTTATCCAATCTTGTTGCCGCAGTTTTGCAGTTTTTATCTTTTCAAGAAGGTTCGAATCACCAAATTTGTTTCCAAATCAGGTGCCAGAATCCAAAATTAGAACCTGAGCAAACCCTGAAAGGGAAGGCATGCAAATATTTGAAGGAAACAGGCATCGCTCTCTTGGCAAGTTCCTTGCAAGTTCCACAGGCATGCATGGAGCAGGGACAACACACAGAACTCCGAACTTGAAAAAGTTGCATCTCACAAAGTTTTGGGATCGAAAATGTTTTGTGTTGTGCTTGGAATGACAGCATGACAACAATGCTGAACAAATCCACAGTATCAAACTGCACAACCACTATTTTTGCTTGTGTTTAGCATCCAAGGATCCCTTGTGGAGTGACCCCTGCTGTGGTGTAGGTCCCACGTGCAACACTCGGCCCACTGGCAGCACCCCTCCTCCTGTTGATCTTGGATCTGGCGCTGGAGTATGTCAAGGTGTGTTGAGTCTTCCAAAGAATTATGCCCTCTGTTGTGTCAACAAGTTTGACCATTGCAGCAATTTGCGAATTGCAGCACTGTTTCAGACATTTCAAGTCCCTTCTCTTGGTTCCAAAAGAAAACATTTTTGTGTGCACACTGGAAGAACAGCAAGAAAGTTTTCCCTTCTACAATACAATCGTCAGAAACAAGAGTCTGCCGACAATGTCCCACTTATGTCCTGTTACAGCGAAGCCTCCATGCTCACCGGTGGCGTTGCCTGCAACACCGCCCGAGCTGCAGAAGATCCCGACACCCGGACTGCGCGAGTATGTGACGCCGCCCCCAGGGCTGCTCAGTGGAGAACTCAACTTCGTGAGTAAACTGCTGTGTCCCTGTCTTACAAGGTGCAGGTTCTTGTGCTGAACAAAAGAACTCACAACATCGCAGTCTTCAAACTCTCATTTCCCTGATGAAAACATTTGCGATTTGTGTGTTTTGTCTCCTGTCGCTCGACCTCGCGGGGTTTTTTTTCTCAGTCGAACCCGACACTGGCTGCAGTGGGAGGAGTGGATCAGGGACGCGTGTTGTCGCCCCCTAACGTGACGCAGAGGCACTACAGTCCCCTGGGGATGGGAGGGAATGGCTCAGGGTGTGCAGGGGCCGGAGAAGAGCTCCCGAAAATATGTACACCACAGGTTCCTCCCCTCAACACGTAAGTACACATCTCATAAAGCTGCGTGACCAATGTCTCGTATCAAACACTCTGCACACAAATACACCTTCTTTTACCCACAGACCACCACCTGTGCCCATCGTCAGCGACCCTTGTGCGACGATTCAATAAAACTAAGCAGGACCTTGCAATAAGACAAAGCCAGACCTGCGGCACGGAAGTCTCGCTAAGCGCTCACACGCCTCCAACTGCTGAATCCACGTCCACATGCATATCATGAAACAATTTTACTCACGACAAAAACACAGGTAAATGACATTGGTGTTGATGAAAATGACATGTGTTTAGCTTTGTGAGAAACCGACAGCCAATTCTCTATTTTGCACTTGCCCACCCATTTTTCGCCCTCCCAGAGCAAACTCATTTCTGGCTAAGTCCACTGAAGCCAAATTTCTCATGGACAAGAGGAGTGGACGCCAGATCCTTGATGCACTCTTGTTCAGAGCAACACTCCGATGACACAAAACAAGTTGTTGACAGGTCACATGTCAGTTCATTTCTTTTGCGCAAAACGAACACAAACCATGACCTTGTTTGACAGTTTACAACTTTTATCAGATTTCAGGTTTTCTTTGATTTTTTGGGGTAGTCCATGTGTCATTTACACTTCAAGGCACAAAAAATAAATGGCAAAAAGTTGACTTGACTGGTCTGTTTTGTTGCTAAACATACACACAACAATGGTATAAAATCAGTAAACAGTCAACAAATTCAAATTTCGTCGTCATTTCTGCAAAATTACGAATAGAACATGGCGCACCTGGTGCAGTGAACGTTGTTGGGGAGTCAGAATGTGGTGAACAGCGAAGCATCGTCTTTGTTTTGTTTTTGTTTTTCGAGGACGGAAATCTGAATGGCCAGAGACTGCAGACTGAAGCGCCCTGAACAATTTGCTTCCCTGAAGTGTAAAAAAAAGATCTGAAAACGACCCAAATGAGCGACTGACATGAGGTTTTTTGAAACAACAGCAAATTGGCAAACGCAACGTCGTGCTGCCGCCATTCGTGCCGGCGAACTCGTAGGAGTTCTTTTCAATTGCGCTCCCCCCACCAACGCGCACGCATACACACGCACAGTCGATCAAGGTTCGTTCTTCTTCAATGCCTTCCAGACAACGGAATTGCAGATAAGATATGGGTGGCTTGTGTACGTCCCAAAAGTCCCCACAAATCAAACAGGAAACACAGTACACACAAACCACGAATCACAGAAGCGTATCAAGAAACAACTGTCTTTCCGAATTTCTTCTTTCTTGAACGTGTCCCTTGACCGTCAGTAAGTTGTGCAAAGCCCCACGCTCACACTACTCAACACAAAACAGCCGAACAGTCCCGAGACAACAAGTGAGTTAAAAAGTCAAGTTCAATATCGTTTTCTCACAAAACGAATTTGACGAGCCAAACGATGAGTCACCGAGTTCCGGCCCGTTCAGCAACAAAGAGAAAAACAAACTTTATCAACAAGATACACTTTATATCCGCAGTAAAGACCCCGGCTTGTCCTTTGAACACCGGCGCACCTCAAGATAGGGGAGACACCAATGGTTGGCAATCACGGGCCCAACACACCGGATTATTCCTCTGCATGAAAACAAACGCGCAAAGCGACAATTTTCTTCACGCCAGAAGCCAAGCGACCGTGACAGTTGCCCAATTTTCCACATGTGGGGATTTTTTTGGTGGTTCTTTTGTGGATTATGAATGTTCATTGAACCCCAGAACCAACAACAAATTTGAGGCAGTCATTGCCAGGATCACTGCATCTTCACAGCGGCTTCAGCTGTGTCATTTTCAAGGGTCAAAGCGCGCTTTTGACAAAGCAGGAGGTTCTCAAGTGCCACTTGCTTACATGAAGTTCAAAATGTACATACATTGCACAAAATATTTGAGTAGCTCAACATGAACCCTTGCAGGTGTCCGAGAGCACAGGACGCACCACTGTGGCAACTTTGTTTTGACCAGTGTCCATCAGATCTCGCAGTGCTAAATTGTGAATCGTGGTCACACACCAACAGTGATACAAAATGTAAAATATCAACAGCAATTAGACACAAACTGACTTGAAGTAAAGAAACCCAGAGTTTGCATTCACAGTCAGGGTCACGCCGTGCAGCTCGTCAAAGTATCAAAACGAAATAAAAATCCAAATTGTGTGTCTTGCAAAGATTGTCCAGAAAATGGGCCTCGTAGGGAACAACAATGGAAACATTTCAAATGTTGCGCTTCCACCAAACTCAAGTTAAATTTACAAAGTTTGCCCGCTTTGCCAGAATTTCGACATGTACCAGTGCAACAGAATCGTCAGACAGCGAAACCAGGAGGTGCAGTGTGAGGGTCCCAAGACTGTACTGAAGGTCAGGCAGGTCTAGCCAAAGGCTCTTTACCCCTTACCTGATGCAAAGGACACTCAGAGACTTTGGTGAGTGTTTGATTACTGTCAGGTGAGAATTGAATTGATGAGGCAGCTTTTGTCTCCTGATTTCGGGTGTCTGGCAATTTCGTTACACCGGTGTTTCCTCATTTTGACCCGAAGACAGTGCAAAAAGAAGCTTGGAGGTGAACACATCAGCCGCTCCTGAACGTGGTTTGTTACAAGCCAAAGTTTCCTTGCAGGAGGTTTCCACCGCGCGGAAGGGGGTCGAACCCTCCGTGTCAAAACACAGACGGGATTAGACGACACAACAACCGCCTGTCCGGACAAGGGGGCTGTACAAACTGAAACCGACCAACCAAAAGCTCAAAGCTTTGTGATGGGCATTGTTTCATCTACATTGGACATATCCTCCACCACGAAGGCTTTGCTCGATTTGTCCGATGCGACCACAGATTTGTTCGTTTTGGCTCCTTTCAACAAGGCGTCTTTCTCTGATGCACTGCACTTGTCGCTTCCGTACACAGAGCTGATCTTCCCTGCACGATCCTTATTCCCACTGTCATTGGCAACAGCGTTTCTACATTCCTCACCAACGGGTTTTGTTTCCGGTTTGATTTCTACAGCAGCAGAAGTCACCTTGTGGCTCTTCACTGAAACCGTCGCGTCATTTTCTTTCGAACGTTTTTCGAGAGAACTTGGTTGAGCGGATTCTTTTTGTTCACAAAGAGATTCCATTTTGTTCGTCGTCTCTTCCGGAACGATACTGAAGTCTTTGTTGTCAGAGGCAACGGGTGACGTGGGACTCTCATCAATAAATTTGATCGAGTCCTGTTTGGCGACCGAACCTTTCTTAGCGACTATGCAAACCACTGTGTCCTCGCCTTCGCCACCAACCTTGTCAGCTGCCATGCGACTCTTGTTCTCAGGAGTTATTTCCACACTCACGACGTGAACTTTGTTGTTATTGTCACTGTTTCCAGGTTCACTCTTTCGACCCTCTTGTTGCCCTGGGGATAAGTCTCCCTTTTCAAGATTCGCATTTCTTTGTGACTCTTCACAAGAATCCGGCAATTTGTCCACAGTGTTTGAGGATTTCTCGCCATTCTGGGAAGATTTACCCTCGTCATTTGTTTCCGGGTTGCCATGGCCACCACCGTTTTCTCCACCTCCTTCGACCTCCTGGTCACGCGACTTCGTGATGTCGATCACGTGATCAGATTTTTCTGCATCCCCATCTGAAGAAGGAAGAGACCATCAGTGACAATTAAGTATCACCAATGAGTGCACGGTACTGGCGCATCACAAGCAGTGCTCACCAGTGGGGTTGGCGGCGGCCGGCCCCTCATGTCATACGGTGTAGCTGGAGTCCGAGTCAATCGTCGGCGAGCGAAACTGACACGGAAGCAGCCAAAGCAAAACTGGGCCTGCAACAGTTGAAAATACCGCATTCTGTAACATCAAGATGGCAACCAACAGAAGCTGCACTGAAACGACTCGAAACATTCGACAGCAAGACCCTTGGGGTACAATGCGTGCTGTTGCTGCAGAATGGTGTTTATTTCCAGTTGATCAAACAGCTCTTTCCTTGCAACCAGAATTGTCCAGGGATGTGAATTGCGGGGTTCTTTTGGTACACACCCTTGCCAAAGACCTCTGCCATGAGCTGCATTCTGGGCTTGCGGGGGCGGTAGGGTCCCTGCTTCTTCACGTGCTCCACTGCCGTTTCGTCCGTCAAAATAGCCTGCATCTGCAATGTGACGAGTACTTCGTAACTCCCTACAAGCTAACTCAGCGACGCAGAGCCCATAGATTCGCACACGGACACACAAGCCAACGGGTACTGTGCCGACTATAGACACAGAACCAGTACACTGACACGACACACGGTACACTGGGCGTAGTGCAGATACGAGAAGCTTGTCAAAGATTTGTAGCCTCAACCTACGAGAACGACGTCTCAGCACTTGGGACGACCCACTCTCGCTTGCGACTTTGTACCGTCAACGTAAATTCCATCGTACGACAGCAAATGCAATGCTCTGCTCAGTGTTCGCGCCAAAAAGACAAGGGGAGCCACACTCCACAACACAACACCAAACAAAGTTCGTTTCTTTTCGAGTCGACTCACCTGATCGCAGCCAATGGCGACAACAAAAAGTCCAAAAAGAATGGACTCCACCATAAGCACAATGGAGTGGATGCTGCAAGTACAAAAGCAACAGTGTCAGTTACTCGTCAACGAAAGTGCATCTCTGTCTCGCTTGCGCCCATCTCCACTGCGGAAATGCAACGTTGACACAAAGTTTTGTTGCGCAAGCGACATTTCAAGTCACAAGGACCTGATTTCTGAAAAGGACAAACAAGACATTGTGAGTCAATCGAAACAGCATGTGTATTGCAATACAACTTTTGTAAAAACAGGCAAAACCTTACAAAAAGAAATACACGAAACTACAACTGAGGAAAATTAGGAACTAGACAGCTTCTTGTGTGGATACACAATGGCAATGCTCTGTGGTTCTATGCTCGATGTAGCACGGTCAACTCCTTCCTGCATCTTTAGTTGCGAACAAAGCGAACAATAGGGAATTGAACACTGAAGAAAAACTACAAAGGAAACGTCTTGTAACCTAGGAACCCAGTCCAGCTCTGGTTGCGTCTTGCTACAATGTAGCACAGCAGCAAAAAGCACAAATTCTTTGGACCAGGTCAGCCCAGCTTTTCGACTCGCACGTCAACGCACTACTTTGTCCATTCAACCACTCTTCTGGCACAGCCTTTCAGCTTGAGGATTCTCACTGTGGAGCGTTTTCTAGGAAGCGCGTTTGTGCATCTGTGCACAAAAACATAGCTTTCTGTGGACAAAAGCTGTGTCAAGGATTCTGTTCCAAATAGATTCCTTGTAACTCTCGGGTGAACATTGTTATTTTCACCTAGATTCCAAATGTGCTTCAATGCGCGTTGGCTTTACAACGCCTTTGAGACTTCGTACATGCGCGCCCAATTTACTTTCGATGACGAAAAAAGGAATCAGCAAAACCGAACTGCATCACAAGAAGTCAAGGGGTTCAAACGGTGGTACTGAAGCATTCTTTGCCAACACAAACACAAATTGCTGCTTTCGTTTCAAAGCCACTGGCTGGACCTCAGCAAGCAGTGCTTCATTAGGGCGAAACTGGAGCTCCAAGCAACCTTCGATTCCAATTTCACGTGGAGCACCTTGACAGTACAACGTTCCAAAGATGTGACGTTTGTAAAGTTAGTTGAGGGATTGAAATCTGTCGAGAGAATGGGTGACAGACAGAAGTTATTGTGTTACCGAACACCTTCAAAAGTGTCTTCAGCAACAAGGCTGCGGAATGGTTCAACGGTTTGGTGCTTTTCCCTTTTGAGACACTATCAGCTGCATGCTGCTACTGTTGGACTGCAAAACTTACCGACTGGTAACACCCCTGAGTATTTATCAAAAAAAAACTTTGAAGTGTATGTCTTGGTCAGCAACAAAAATTGCGCAAAATTTTGCGCTGCATCGAAAATCACTCGTCTCGACATCTACTTGTTCACAGCTACCGTGCAAAGTTTTCATCGAAGCTGTTGTTTCATCCAAACACAGGACGATACCACTCATTCACACCACTGCACCCATTTTATTAAACAGAGGTGTCCACTGCATTTTGATGTCCAATCCCAGACTGGAAAGTTGAATTGCCGGTATTTGCTATCAGACCACGTTTTTGTGCTTCTTGGATGCGAGCGGATGTCTCTGTTTCGGCCCTCTCACAACATATCAATGCCTGTACCAAAGGAACGGAACAATTTTACTCACATTCGTTCATGTCTGGATTCATATCGACTTCCCTTGGGATCCAGCACCCAGGCCGCGATGACCAGCCCGATGGAGTACAGACTACAGATGCCTGTGGTGGATAAAACGGAATTGAGCGCATGACTACTCGTACAGCTGTGTTGCATCAGCAATGAAATGCTTCACTGCATTGGTGCACAATCAAAACTTGTATGCAGTCAACACAAACACTCGTCAGCAGACAAGTGCCTCATGGGTGCGTCTGCCAGACAAGGCGTCAGCTGTTGGGCAACATTTTGAAGACAAAATGTTGGTGTCAATGTCTTCCTGCGTCGTTGAATCAAACTTTTATGGGAATGTCAAACTGAAGAAGAACCCAACCAGATCAACAGATGCCAAAGTAGAACCGCAGGCCTCAGCAACAAAGCGTGAGAAAATGCAGCATATCACTCACCGACGTAGAAAAGGAACTGAATGAAGAACTTCTGATTGAACTCGCCCACGCAGTTGTTGATCCTGGAAAAAGCAGTCCTCCATTTGCTCGTTCTGCGAACTTTACGGCGTGGTCTCGCAACCACATAACTTCTTGTTCATGTCAAAGAAGTTTCCCCCTGTACAAGTCTTCAACGAACAGCAGGGTTGTTGAAAGACATGTGGGAGACATACCAGGGACAGTGGTGGTCCATGCGGCGAATGCAGCGGCGGCAGATACGGCAATGGTGCGCGCGGGGCGGCCGGTACGTTTCGCACTTCATACACACCGTCCAGTCAGAGTTTTCCTGAGAAGTCAAAACGCCAAGTGCGTGAGCAAGTGCCCTGAACAGCCTCCGTTGTCCGTCAAACTCTTGAGAAACGAGCGTTTTGCAGTTGCTTTTTGAGCATAATTTGTGTTCATAAAGGGGTCTAAAGACACTACGTAATAGTTGAGGCAAATTTGTTGAAGTGTCACACATGCTACACTGATCTGCTACACTGTATTGTCAGTCGAAGGAAATGGCAAATCCATCAGACAAGCACTCCTGCACTGCAGTGTAAACAACAGCCGGTTTCCATTTCAACGCGTCCAAACACATGTGCCACTATGTCTCCAAAGTGTTCACAGATTCTCTCTGCGTGATTCCGAACATTTGTGTTGGCAAAAACAAACTTTACTTGTTTGCTCCTTTTCGACCTGCAGAGCCTCAAAGCTGCACTTCAAATCTGTATTGGTATTGCACGTCTCATGTGTGTGTGTGTGTGTGTGTGTGTGTGTGCTATCGATTTCAAAGAAGTGTTCGAGTGGTTCCAGCCTCACCCTTTCCTTTTTCTGAGCTGAGTGCATGTCGGAGAAGTCGATGTTGGTTTTGGGCAGCGGGACGATGCCAGGGTCCGACACCACGGCGCGAAGATGCGAAATGGTCAACAGGAAAATGACCGTGTTGAACAGCACCACGTTGAAGGCGCCCCACAACCTTGAAATGTTTGAAACAGAATGTGGAGTCTTCAATCGAGAACCTGTGACTGATGGGAGTGAACGTCAAGAATTCCCTGATGAGTGCACTTACGAGTCGGACATGGTCGGAATGACCAGATGCCTGATAACCACGTAGTCCGCGTACCCGACGCATAGATACGTAATGAACATGCACACAATACCGCAAGGATCCGTCCTAAATACTGCCATCTCGGCTTTGAAATGAAAGAAAAAAGTAAAAAAAACAAAATTTTCCTCTCAATCGGAAGTGGTTCCCAAAAAGTTTAGAGAGGCGTGTTGTGATTGGTCACGGCTCAGGCATCGCGACGTCAGATGACAGCAGGCGCAGCCCAAGAATTTCCCGCCATACACGGGTTCTTTTGGTATTTGGCATGCAGGTGCATCACATTCGAACTTTCAAGGTGGGAAACGTGAAGGTTGCGCATGCTGGCAAAAAACAGGGAGCCAAATACGTTTAGAAGTCAGACTCATGGGGTCTCGCTCTTTGGAAACATTTCTGTCAGGCACCGCAACTTCAGTGATGCAGATACTAAACAGCTGTACCAGAGTGATCATTCTGGTCGGGTTTTCATCCCAATGCCCAGGACATTTTTTGACACAAATCAACCTGAAATTATTTTTCAGCGCCGTAGTTTCGGTCGATCTGTGACTCCAGCTCTCCCTACAACCTTGTACCATCGGGTCCAGCAGTTTTTACAAGATCGAAATTTTCAAAGGACGGAGGCAGTCTGACTGGGATCTCTCGAGAGGCGGTTGTCAGTGTGCTTCGAATCAACGCATTCACTTCTGTTGATGTGTTGATGTGGATCAAAGCCCTCCTCTGGATGTCCTCACACCATAATTTTACATTTCCCGACACGCGTCGTTTTGAGCAAAAATCGTCGAACTTCTGTTTGTGACAACTTTTCTATCTGAACGAAAACAGTAGATCACATTGCGAATATGAACATGTGACTGAGAAGGGAACGAAAACAGTACATCACATTGCAAATATGAACATGTGACTGAGAAGGGACAATTGCACCAGGCAACAGGCAAGTTCTGAACAAAGGGCGGTGAATTTTTCTTTTTTTGCTCAAGAGTTGCGCGCCAACCACGACTCCTTTGTTCCTTCCTGGATTGTGATCGAACGGTCTTTTGCTTGCCTGTTCTTCAAGAATTTCTCAGTTGAGCACACGCAGCGTTGTCGAGTCAATCTGAATCATCACTGGGAATGGAGTTGGTTTGTACGAGTAGCTGCCGCTCGAACTGGTTGATATCCTGCATGACCTGCTTTGGATCAGCATCCTCGGTGTCACTGTCCGAAAATTCGGCAACTTTAACTCGTTCCACAGCGCTGTCCTGCACATGTGTGCGTCCGCTTGTCGTTGTTGACTCTTCTCTCTGTTCAAAGTTGGAAAAAAGAAAGCAGACCTTTGAAAACAGGCGCGTCGCGAGGTACGGCATCCTTTGGGTGGGGTTGGGGGGAGCAAATCACCTTTCTGTCGAGGAGGGACACAGGACCCACCTAAATTTGGGTGCAGGTCCTGCCCCATCCAAGACCGATGTGGTGAAGGCAAGACAAGCCCACTTACTTTGGGTGGGGTTGGGGGTGGAGGTGGGATCCAGCTAAATTTGTAGGTGGGCCTGACCCCCGCCCCTCCACCGAGGTAGGTCTGGTGGTTGGCCATCAGTCCACCATTCCTTCCCTTGCACGTCATCACGCCTCCAGCGATTGCCCAAGCACAACACAAGCTCGCTCCGAAAAACGCGCCAACGTAAATATCAGAACAGAAGTGCGGACGCTTGGGATGAGCAGAAACTGACCCGATTTCTGGTTTGCCGGAGTTGGTGCAACAAAGCTCTGTCAGCCTCTCTAAATTTCAGTAGGTTCTGCTTTCTCTTCAATTCATCAGCTTGAATTCTTTCGTTTGCTTCTTCAAGAAACTTGCTCATTTCTGCAAGATAACGTGTGATCACATGAAATTTGGTGCACATCAGAACGGGCTGTGCGACAAGAAAACAGAAAAGCACGCACTTTGCAAGGCACAACTCACTCTGACGCTCCGTATCCACTGATGAAGCACTCCTTCTGGAAGGGGCTGCAAGGGAAAAGAAAAGGCGCGTTCTGTTCGTTTGAACTTTCTCCCGTACATGTGCAGAGATGCCCATGCACGCGAACACAAGAACGAACTTGACCACAGAGTAGAAGACCAGCCGCGCGCCATCGAAATCTCCAACCTACAACAATCCAGCTGCTTTTCAACCAAGGATGTTTTTGTTGGAATCAAGTGACATTGGTGCCAAATCAACATTGCAGCTGTAGATCTTTTTGACAGCTGCAAAGCATAGATCCAGATTTTCTATTGTCAATATTTTGGTCCATGAAAGCAACTTTGCCGGGTTTGGGAGGGGGGGGGTGCGGGTGGAAGGTGTATGTGTGTGTGTTGGGGGGGGGGTACAGCAGTGAAGTTGAGTTCTTTTCAGCAAGTTGCTTTGTCAAGTAGATCTAAATAGATCTAAACTGAGTGAACAAGAAGGCAACCGCCTAAAAAGGCGCGCGGTCTGCTTCGGGCCAGTCAGTTTCTCGGATGGCCACAGTGCTATGGCCACGGTTGAGTTACCCCTTGGGGGGGGGGCAACTCAACTGTCTCGAAACTTCACCAAAATCATGGTAACTCAACCATTGCAAAACTTCACCAAAATCATTTTTGGGACATTTCAGAAAAATTTGAAAATTTGGTTGAGTTGGCCCAACTCAACTGTGGGTGGGGGTGGGGGTGGGGTAACTCAAGCATCGCAAAACTTTACCAAAATCATTTTTGGGACATTTCAGAACAACTTGAAAATTTTGTTGAGTTGGCTCAACTCAACCATAGGGGGGGGGAGGGGGTAACTCAACTGTGCCATAATGAAAGTTGCTTTCAATGGTATAACAAGAAGGCTATGCCAATAAAGCGTGTGGTTCATGACAAACATTACTGAGTTATGAGCCATGTTGAGTTGAGCCAGCAGCCCATGTTGAGTTGAGCCAGGAGCCCATGTTGTGGTATCAGAGGGGTGCAACTCAACACAGCCAAAAAATGAAAAATGCTTCAAATGGCCTGAAAATGATCCTGGCTCAATTTCAGCATGTTGAGTTTCCCCCCCCCCCGGCAACTCAACATGTACACATACATACATACATACATACATACATACATACATACATACATACATACATACATACATACATACATACAGACGGATGGTGATTACAACAAGTGCTCAGAAGGCTGAACCGCATGCTTAAAATCATTTTTAGGCACG
>JAAUXT010094402.1_pt1 | contig 13461 bp, 19 predicted proteins | sample 7278171 | NCBI WGS metagenome assembly JAAUXT01 (sample SAMN14350112, study PRJNA611818) | marine sediment metagenome | isolation source: surface marine sediment (1.8m) | place: French Polynesia: Moorea | collected 2018-08
GTGTGTGTGTGTGTGTGTGTGTGTGTGTGTGTGTGTGTGTGTGTGTGTGTGTGTGTGTGTGTGTGTGAGGGCGAGGCGGGGTGGAAAGCGTGTTCCACAGCATGCGCTACGTGCTCCGTCTTACCGCGCAGAGGGAAGAGGAGAGATGCAGCAGCTTTACAGAGCTCAGGGTCAGTGGTGTGTGTGTACGTGTGTGTGTGTGGGGGGGGAGGGTGCATGGGATAGCTGGGGGTGAGATGTTTCTTGAGATGCGTGGTGAGGATGGTATGTCTGTCAGGGAAGCAGTCGGGCTCGAGCAAATCACTTGGAAGCTTCACAGAATGAAAAGATCGGGCTCACTTGGAGTCAGTGGCCCGTTGGAAAGCGAGGGACACTTTGGTAGTTTCACCGAAAACGCATGGTGTCACCTTGGCAACCACGTATGGGAGACGCTTGGTGTTTCCTTTGTTACCACGAAGGGGATATGTAACCTGGGTAACCACGTGTGAGAAACGCATTGTGTGACCTTGGCAACCACATGAGAGAACCGCATGACGTCACCATGGTGACGGCGACGTTGTGTCTGCAGATGAAGGCGCTGCTCGTCTCGACGCTGAGTCACGACGTTGACCACCGCGGCGTGAACAACACGTTCCTGCTGAAGCGCGGCGACCCGCTGGCGACGCTGTACGGTTCGTCCACCATGGAGTTCCACCACTACGACCAGACCATCTACATGCTGCAGGTGTGTGCGTGTGTGGGTCAGAGTACGCGTGCATCACGGGAACGTTTGCGTGGAGGGTGTGATATACGAGGTGCTCTACTGGTCGTCCACCACGAAGTTCCAGCACAATGACCAGACCATCTACATGCTGCAGGTGTGTGCGTGTGTGCGTGTGTGAGCTGGCGTATGCGTGCAGGGTGGGGTGGTGTGGCGTGGGCACCCGCTCACCACGCTGTACGTAACGCCCACCATGGAGTTCCACCACTACAACCAGGGGAAAAGTGTGTGTGTGTGCGTGCGTGTGTGTGCGGACGTGTTGGTGTGAGTGTGTGTATCTATGTGTGTGTGCGCCAACATACATACTCTGCTCTCTAACCCCTACATGCAGCAAGACGGGTGCGACATCTTCAGTAACCTCTCCTCGGGGGAGTACAAGGCGGTGCTCGGCTTCATCCGACACGACATCCTCGCCACGGACCTTGCCACGTTCTTCCCGAACCAGCAGCGCGTCGCGCGCCACCTGGAGGATGGGACGCTCGACCTCGAGGACGAGACGCACTTGTGAGTGAAGGTGTTTCTGTGCTGGATGCGCCACGTGTTGCAACCCTTGCAGCCACTGAAGTGCGTTCCTGTGCAAGACGCACTTGAGAGTGAAGCCTGTCTGGCTCGTTTCATCACTGGCGATGCGTGTTGTGAACCTTGAGGCTTCTTCGATCATCACCCGGGTAGGGGGAGGGGGCGTTGCAGAGAAAAACCAAGCAACGGATGGGGAGTTTTGTGCATCTGACGTGGCCCGTTGTACTCACTGAGTGGCGAGTTTATGCTTCTTTGCAGCGTTGCTCTTGTTCCACTGAATGAATGTGGAGAACAGCTGAGGAGTGCGCGACGTGGATCGCATCGCACTGTTGAGCACGCAGTCTGTACGCCTGTATGACGTCACTCATGATGAACTCAGCAAACAGTGATTTTGAGCTCCCGTGCAGCGTGGCTTGTTTCACAGCCGAATGGAGAGTTTAGGCATGTGTTTTGCGTGGCTCGTGTTGCAGCGCGTCGGTGACGCAGCTCATGATGACGGCAGCGGATCTCAGCGCGAGCTGCAAACCGTGGGAGGTGCAGGTCGGCATCGTCAAGACGATCTACGAAGAGTTCCACAGACAGGTGACGCACGCACACACATTACACACGTGCACACACACACACACTCTCTCTCACTCTCTCCCACCCTCCCTCTTTTCCTCTCTCTCACCCACCCTCCCACCCACCCACTCGCCCACCCTCACTCTCTCTCTCTCTCTCTCTCTCTCTCTCTCTCTCTCTGTCACACACACATACACACACATACACACACACGACACACGTGCGTGCACACTACGTCTCATGCAAAACCACGCTGCGTCGCGTGCCTGCTCAAACGACGCACCCCATTGAAAACAAGAATATTACCGCGCGCAGCTCTGTCACGTGACTGACTGATCTTTGTCACGTGACTGACTGATCGTTTCCTCCCCGTGTTCAGGGCGACCTGGAGAAGCAGCGCGGCTTCACCCCGATCCCGATGATGGACCGAGATCACGCGCACAAGATGCCCTCCGACCAGGTGCGGAGTCACACACACCACAACACGCACACACACACACACACACCGCAACACACACGCACACGCATACACACGCACACACACATACACACACACACGCGCACAAGATGCCCTCCGACCAGGTGTGGAGTCACACACACCGCAACACACACACAAAACACACACACACACACACACACACACACACACACACAACACGCCCGTGCGTGCACACACCACGCGCACAAGATCAATTTCAACCAGGTGCTGAACTCCGACCGGATGCGCAGTCACACACACGCACCATGCGTACTCACACCATACCACAGGCACACACATCACATGACATCACTCACGCACGCACATGCATGCAAGCACACACATGCAAATGACACACATGCACAAACACACCACTTGTGCACACACACACCATGCTTGGACCAGGTGCAAAACAGACACATAACAGGCATACACTCACACCAAACAGACAGGCACACACACGCACATACACACTCACTCTGACACACACACTCTCTCTCTCTCTCACACACACACACACACACATACACACGAACACAGACCTCTGGCAGAACGTCACGTTTTTGTCAGCAAGATCCCTTGCGGCTCAAAATGTCACAAACATTCGAACACACGTGTGGCCACCAGAGGTCACCAGGTGCCATGCGGAGTCAGCCGAGGTCTTCCTTTTTCAGGTCGGCTTCATCGAGCACGTGTGTTTGCCGTGCTACGCGAGTCTGGCCGCCATCTTCCCGGAGATAGCCGAGCTCGCCGACGGCGCCAGGTCAGTGTCACGTGTTCTTCCCGGAGATAGCCGAACTCGCCAACGGTGCAAGCTCAGTCACGTGTCTTCCGCGGACCCTGCGAGCGCGTAAACCCGTTTCACGCCGGTAGCGTTGTGCCCTGCGTTGTCTCATTCACTTCCTTCAACCGTTCCCGTGCCGAAGAATGATGCTGTGTCACCCTGGATGCGTCGTGCGGATGCTGTTTTCACGCTGGGCGCCCCGGTGCAAAAATAGTCTTCGAAGACACGGGCGTCTGGCCATTTCACGTCAACCTGAAATGGCCAGACACTCCCTGAAAAATTCCACTCTGATCCTGGTTGAGTGTTTGGCTATTTTAGATCAGACTTGAAATGGCCAGATACCCGCGTGTTCATGTTTCGGGGTCTTGTCCTTTCATCACACCGGTTATGTCGTGCGCCGTGTCCTGGATACTCAATGCGTGGCGTCCCTATTCAAACAAATGCGCGAAGCGTCGAGATTCTCGCAAAGGACGCGCCCTTTGTTTCAATGCCCAGTTCAGCTCAGCTGTTTCGTCTCCTTGTTCTTCAGGCGCAACATGGAGCTTTGGCAGGAGATCGTCGACAGAGAAGCGTCCGTTACGGCCGCCGACTGAGCTCGGAAGTCTTCTCCATCTTCTCCACACCAGGGCATCTCGGGGCGTTTTGTTTGTGCGTCACGTGTGTCGTTCCACGTTCGCGTTTGTCTCACGTGTGCCGTGTCCGTGCTGTGCGTTCGGCGGGGCAACATTCTCGCGTTTGAAATCAAAGGTTCGACGTTTCAAAGACAAATTGATAGCGTTGTTCGCGTGATGTTCGTGTTTGTGCCGTAATACGTATGATACGTTCGTTGGACTGTCGTTTCTCGCCGAGATTCGCAGGCTTCTTCTGAAATTGGTCAGATAATCTGCGTAAGGTTGGATACATCCAAGGCTATCTGAAGGCAAGTTGATTCCGCCTCAGTTTCAGAGTGCTCTTCTTTTGAGCGCTGTTTCACGTTGCGTCTTTTTACCTGGCATTTGGTGAGTGAATCGAACGCAGCCGACTTTCAGCGAACAAGATAAATCTGGGACGGGTGGATTTCGCGTCAGTTTCAGACCGTTCTTTTTGTACACTGCGGCACGTTCACGTCTATTTGGCTGAACGGCCACACGAATATGCCCGAACCGTGGTGCGTTCGACGAGCGAATCGAATGCGACCGACGATTGCCACAGTTCGTGAGGACACAGAACGTGATCTCGACAAAAAGTACTTTTATTCGCTGTGAAACACGTGACGGTCACATGACAGACACAGCAGGAGCTGATGCGGATCTGGACGCTCCGGTTGGTCCGATGTTTCGCCTATTGTAGTGAATCATGGAGGTACCGTATTCACCCGTGTAATGATGCACCGTGCGCCTCAAAATTAGCGTCCAAATGGGTGTGTCTTGTGGATGGGAAGGGGTTTGCCTTTGTCAGTGGGATCTCAAAACCAGAAAATCAAGGCTTCTTTTTGGGACACGTCGTCTTGGGCGCGACTTCAGGCCAGTGAATACGCTTTTGTGTCACGACGGAGAAGACTTCATACAGAGCTGCAGCAAACTCATTGCGTTCTGCATTGTGCGGCAAAGTGTTGGGTGGCATCAAAATTTAACATGATGCCCAATATGCTGCAGGTAGCTTGCCGCAGATAATCGCTGGCAGCTGATTCTTGTCGCAAGAAACTTGTGGACACAGGCATCAATGATGCCGCAAAATGCAGGATGCAAAACGCAGCTCTATATGAATCCACATTCACTGTAATTGGCAAATGCACGCGCACGAGAGTCTGTTTGACATGGGATGTGTCTGCGTTGTGACTCTGCACAAACAGCCGGGCATCGGGCCTCTGGCTCCAACCGAACAGCGTCCAGCGTTGGGACTTTGAGACGTTCAACGGCACTGGCCGGGGAAAAAAAAACGATCATAAAATTTGTCGCGTTTTGTACAATTGACACTGACATTGATTCTTTGTACAATGATGATGATTGGTGCAAAAAACACATCTCTTTATTCCTTTGTACAATTGCAACACATCGAGAGAGTTTGAAGAAAAATAAATGACTTCAACAAACGAAATAGATTCCAAATCTGGAGTTTTGCGGTTCCGTTCGATTCAGACGCAAACTTTGAGTATGCAGCGTGCAGAAAAGTGAATACCAGTTCGGTGGTGCACAGATGGACACGGGATGGACTGCTTCACACGGAACGCGTCCTGCCTTGCGTCTCCTATATACGTCCACTGCGTCGCCATGGCAACTGCTTGACGTGCACACGACGCGACACGTGACGCACTCAGTGGGGAGCAGACCCGAGTGAGTGAGTGTTCTCCACAAGCGCACTGGCGCACACTTGCACAGAAACGATCACTGTTGTGAACATTCAAAAGATCTCACAAAACAGGACGTAGGGTTGGAGGGTACCCTTGCTCAACGTATCTAAACAGAGTTCAAGGCCACAAGAAGAGAACGAATTTCTACTGATCATATTCTTCACAACAAAATGCAGGCAGACAGCACGTGGTTTTATCACGTGGAAAACATCGTTTCCACTACGATCACGGGGGGACTTTTTGCGCACGTACGTACAACTCAACGACGACTTCTGTCCACTGATCAAAACAGCAAAAACATCGCTCAAATTAAAATTAAACTTCTCCAACAACACCATCAGCTCCACACGCACACCCACCGAAAATATCTTTGAACAATTCCTCCAATATCATTTGAACGTTTTCCAACGTGAGAACATGGATATGACTGAAACATGATAGTCTTGCATCGGCTTCACTTTCCTTCGACATGCCGGAAGATAAAGATGCCGGGTTCACACTGGATGCGTCAAGCGTCGTGTTCTTGTGCAAATTTTTGCGACGCAGCGTCCGTTGATCTGTGCAGAGACGCAACACAGGACGTATCCAGTGCAAACAAGGCCTGAAGACAACTGAACTTGAAACTCGCAGCCAGAAATGCTGTGTATTGTTTGGTGAGTTTTGTTTTGCATCAAATATCCACTGCTGCTTTGCCTCGCACACACACACACACACACACACACACACACACACGTGAATGCAGAGCTCGGGACAAACCGGCACAGCTCAAAGTGAGAACTCGCACACGGAAGAAAGAAGACGTGGAAACTCGAACAAACCAGACACTTTTACAACCTATTGGGTCTCAAAATTTCTGATCAAAAGTCCAAAATAACAGTAGTGACGTAATGCTGAGGTTTGACAACGAAAACGAGGCAAGAAAGCTGAACCGGAAGTGCTTTCTCCCGTGCGCGAGTTCCGGTACAGTGAGAACGAAAATCCTTTGCGAACGGGCCGTTGTTGGTCCGAACTGTTGTGTTTTGGGATGTAAAAGTGTAGCCAGTCTCACACTGGATGCGTCGTGCGCTGCGTCCCTGCCTTTGATGATGGGCGTTGCGTCGATGCACCCCGCTGACCTCGGGAGACGTTTCACACTGGGTAATTCGTGCATTCTGTCGCTGAACAAATGGTGTATCACACGCAACATTGTTGACTTGCACACGGGCGTGACGCAGGACCCAGGACGAAGCAAGCCTTGTGGGTGCAACGCACTCAACGCACCCAGTGTGACCCTGGCCTTTGTGGTCTCTCCCTCCTCGCTCTTGCCCGACTCTCTGTACAATGTTCAAGTGTCTCTCGCTTCACTCACTCACGCCGTTCGCACTTTGCCCGGAACATAGTTCTTGTCTATGACTGGTTCTAACAGGAACATGTGTAGACAGCGCTCGTTCTGTGCCAGGGGGTGGCCCGCAACTCTGAAACAACAAAGGCAAAACTGAGAATCTTTGTCGGCGAAGAGACATGCAGACATCTTTTCGCGTCAAGGGAGCTGGGCAAAATTCTGCTGGCAGGTGCGCGCTCGCGCGCGTTTGTCTGTATGTGTGAGTGAGAGAGGAGTAGGAAGTCTTGTCAGGGCTCAGACGCCAGAGCGCGCCAAACAGTGGACGTCGGGTCACAACCTGAGGTCAGGACACAGCACAATCTGAACCAATATTTGACCATCACGAACCTTGCAAAGTTTCACTTTTGCACATGAATTTCAGCAGCACACAAAATTTACGCAAAAAGTTTGTTCTAGGGTTTTGAATGAGCGTACAAATTTGAAGTGCCTTTCTGCCAAAGCGCCACCAGACGTGTCGGCGTGAACATTCTTTGCGAACGTCAATTTCCACGTTGAACGCGCGTTCAGCGCATGTCTCCATTCAAGACTTTCTGATGCCTCTCGGCGGCGGCGCAAGAAAAACTCACTTGTTGACGAAGGCTTCCAGTCCTTTCCGCCGGTCCTCGATGAAGTCGTCGTCGAAGATGCCGTCGTCCTTGCGGAAGGGCATCTGGCGGCCCCAGGCTTTACCCGGCAGCGGAGGCACCACGATCTGTGGGGAGAGACGCGACACCGTGACCTCAGGGCGCGTTCGATTTTCCCTTCCGACAATCCGGAGTTGCACCCCGCACACACAGGATTTTGTGCAATTCTGATCATAATGGAGGAATCTCAGCCTTGACCTCAACAGAACAGAACGGTCTTTCCGGAATTGCAACGTAGGGACGGAATGGAAAATCGGTCTTGGGGCGCGTTCGATTTGATGACAGGCTGGCTGAGAAAGAATTATTTTTCATTGGGTTTGATGTGATTTGAGAGTTTGGATACGTGTGCCAAATCGAACACAACGCGAGCAACTGTTTCTCAGAGTGGGTTCGATCAGGCATGTTCGACTGGCTCCAAACACATTATTCTCCACGCGCCCAAAAAGAAATTGTGACTTTTTAGTGAAAGAGTGCGCTCAATCGAGCACGACACGTCCATCAGTTCACACTGCATTGAAGCTCGAGGTTTCTGAGTTTATCAGTTACAGATTGCCCACAGAATCTACACGGATATGTTTGCTGGTGTGATCTGAACTGGGGTAGAGCTGGAAAGTTCCCTAAGGACCCAGCTTCTGTTTGGGTCAAGTTTTCGTGTACTTTCCTTGTTGGAATCGATTCGCATTTGTCTTGACCGAGACTTTCTGTGCACAGTGGATCACAGTGCAGATGTCTTCTGCATGAGGTGGACTTGTTGAGTACCAGCAGGCACTCCATGCTCGTTTGTTACGATAATGGAAAGCTTTCGCAATGTCACAAAACTTGAAAACTTATCGTACCTTACTGTCTCGTTCAAGCTCATTTTTCAGCCAGTCAAAATCGCTGTATCTTCTCCGTACACTGGCTTCCTTCACCTTAAACACTGGTAAATTTGTCTGCAAGAAAACAAATATTTATCTTACATTGTGTGCAGTGCTCAGTATTTTTACCTTGCTGTCTCGCTCGAGCTCCAGTTTGAGCCACTCGAAGTCGCTGTATCGCCTACGCACGTGCGCTTTTTGGTTCTTGAAGACAGGAAGGTTCGTCTGCAAAACAATTTTTACTCACACAGACATTCAGTGTGTGTGTGTGTGTGTGTGTGTGTATGTGTGTGTGTATGTGTGTGTGTACACGCGCACTTGCACACATTTGACGTGGACCCTCAAGTCGTCCCAGTCTCTTCGCAGCCCGATTCCACTGACAGGACGTTATCAGCGGAAAAGCTGCGCGTGATGCGAGATAACGCAGAAGCAGAACCTCAGTGAATGGCCCGTACTATTCCAAACAAACAACCTCGGCGGGCGTGGCCGATCAATTGCACTCAAAGATAGTCACAGCAGACAGGACACACACAGAGTTTCTTGAAGTGAAAATGTCCGTTGTTTTGACACCCGCACTTCTGCGTCACAAACACGGGATGAACCAACAAGATTGAGGTGTTCATTTTTTTTTTTCACAGGAAAGGGAGATCCGTTTGCACTGTCTGAACCCCCAATCAAAACAAGATGCCTCAGCAATGACTCGGATGGGAATGTCGCGAAGGGCAGAAAAAAACTTTTCCCTATGGGAAATTGTGTCGCTTGTTGCATGACAGATTCGATCCACACCCCACCCAACACCTTTGTACGAAAATGACACGTCCACTGTGTCAGTAGATATCGTGGATTCAAAGGGCGTCGGGAAGTTCGTTTGGACACAAAGCCGCTCGTCACATGATTGGATTGACAAGTGACCACTTCCTTTCACAAATTTGGTGTTTTTCACCCATTCTCGTCCAAACTGACGCGTGAAACAGCCATTGTGAAGAGTCAAGAAACGTCAGAGCGAAAAACTTCACAACAGGGAAGAAAAATTTGAACATTCTCGAACGAAGGGGGTGGATCCTTTAATGAAAATTCTCACCAGGAAAAATAGGTCAATTTTACGCACCCGCATTCGCACTTCATAGTCGGTGTATCTGGCTTTTCCGACGCCATGAGTCTGTGAGTCCAAAACGTCGATTTCTAGGAAGTTGGCAGGAGGGGCATAAGCGTCGTCCAGGGTTTGTTTCTTGGAGCTAATCCTGGCTGTCGCCGGCGCGGCGTTCTGCGTCGAGTTCGCCATTTTCGCGACTTCCGGGAGGAAGGAAAAGCGCGAAACACGACGGAGCGACGGGTCGGAGCGAAGAGACGAGAGGGCGACACCAGCTCCCAGCCGCGGGAAAAGTCCTCCGCTTCAAAATACAAAACCATCCCATTTGTTCCTTTCGCTGCCAGCGACAGACAAAAATTTGTTCAGGGACGCCCGACATCCAGTTGGGAGCATACAATGATGGTGAACCGTTTGATGTTCAAGCTAGTACTCTCGGTGCACAGAAGATATCTTTTGCAGTGCGAAGAGCAGAGAAAATGTCAAAGAAAGATGACTTTCAAAACAATCAGCTGTTTATTTTGTAGAAATTGTCTCAACAAAAAGCAAATGTATCACAGCACAATATTTTGTGGCTTCATCACAGATATGCCACAGAATTTGAAGTAGATTCTACAGTATCATCTTCCTCCAGGAAAAATTCTTTGATGTTGACTTTGTCAGCTTGGTCAACACAACAAAAGCAAACTGGCAATGGTAACATTCCAGATGCACCCGAGAAATTCCGAGAGAATCTGACAGCCCAAAGTTTCTCGGATTCTCAAACACCCTTCTCAGATGACAACAGTTGTATTTGTCAGAAATCTGGGAATCTAAGAAGCCAACACGTAGACAGAACAGCATCACTGAAAATTTGTGTCAGTCAGCTGTTTCAGTTTCAGCTGTGGCTTCTTCCAACGGATGCAGCTTTGGGATGAGGAGAGTGGGCACCCGGGGTCTGACAAAGCAGAGGGGCCTCCTCCGCTTCGGCAAAATTGACTGTCTCAAGACCACCAGACGGTGCAAACAGAGGAACAAAAGTATTCTTTGGTGATCTCGCGCCCTGCCCCCTCTCGTCCGCTGGAGCTGTTCACCACCAGGTGGCGTTTGGCGACGCGGCGTCGCCCTCACCACGTGACTACGCCATGCCGTAGCCCTGGCTCCCGCACTGCAGCGCCACCAGGAGTCGGTCCCGCGTCTCCGCCTTGTCCGGGTACTCGGGCAACTTGAGCAGGTTGATGCTAGGAGACAAAACAGAACAAACAGGTTCCGCTCTTTTTTGAGCTCCAAACGACTCGGACTGCACAGACCAACGGTACTTTGAACCGAAAGGGTAAAGAGCAATGCACCAACTTGCTTGAATATATTGAACGTAATGGGAAACAAGAGCAATGAAATCACTCGAGATTTGGCCAATGATGAAAGGGAACTTGGTGTTCCCAAAGTTGTGCGACTCTGTCACAACGGGCACAAAGAAGCTCATTTCAACAAAGAGGCCCTTCCGCGCAAACGTGCAAAATTCGATTGTTCCAACAGTGCTTGTTCTCGCACACGTCAAGGAGATGATGACAGAATGGAAAGTCACGTGTCTCAGCTCTTACCACGTGCTCGCTGTGGGCAGGAAGTTGGGTTGGTACTCGACATGCGCGATGGTGAACCTCTGCGGTCCGCCGCCGCCGCTGAGCCGCGCGAAGCCGCCGTGAGGCACGCGTGAACTTCCGGTGACGAACTGCAGCAGCTGAACGCGTTCCTGCTGTGAAAAGTCTTCCACCGTCTCCCAGAACCACTGCAACGGGTAGAGAGACGTGAGTCTCAATGAGTGAACTTTGCTACCAAGGACAAACAACGCCAAGTGACTCGTCGCTGTTCTGCAGGGTGACCCGGAACTGAGCTGTATGACCTGATGCGTTTTGTCGAGGCGCGGTGGCCACGGCAATGGTCTTCTCGTATCAACCGGAACTGACCTTCAAGAGGCTATTTACGGAACTGACATGCACGACAGCGCAAACTGGAAAGTTCTGACCTTGACGACGGGCTCAGACGGGCGGTGCCCGGAAATTACCGACACGACGGCGTTTACCGGAACTGACCTTGACGACGGGCTCGGACGCGCGGTAGCCGCTGTACTCCGTGTTCGCCCTCCAGTCCAACAGGTCGATTTCCGGGAGACCCGACAGCATCAGCTCCTGGGGAGAAAAAATCTGGCCAATGACGCGAGCAAAACGCCCGTGAGCTCCTGATCGCAGCGAAAAGACATCAGCTCCTGAGACAACGGCAACAGTGGCCCCCAGATAGTTCTTGAAGGCCCCCTCCCACGGTAATGTGAGAACCTTGCGCTGAGATGGCTGCCTCAGAGGTGAATTTGTTTATCTCCAGCACTCACGAGCAGCTGCATGAGCGGTTTGACACAAGTACTCACGAGTTCGTACTCGTCGAACATTTGCACGAGCGCCTGCGGGACGAACTGGTGGAACCCGGACAGGAACGAGTCGATCTGAGGCTGGATGGCGCGAGTCATGCGCAGTTCCGTCACCAGCTGCGCGTACTCGTGCTGAAACAGGCAAAACTCGCGCAGCTGTAGATCTGGGACAAAACTCGCGCAGCTCTGCACCTGGGTTGAACTCACGAAATGCGACAATCAAAGTGCTGCGAGTGCTTCTCCGGATGGGCACAGCGTGAACCTCTTTCCTTGTTCAAAAAGAAGATTTTGGTACATCCAGCCTGTGAGACTGGCTTGCAGCACGACAAGTGACGCTTGTATAAATTTGCCCTTTCACCGACGCACCCATGGGGGGCTGGGCTACCCACCTAATTCTGGTTGGTGACTGGTACCACCAGGGTCTACCCACCTTGCTCTGGTCAGTGACGGGTATTCCCACTTCCCTCAGGGGTCTACCCACCTTGTTCTGGTCGGTGACGGGTATTCCCGCTCCCCCAGGCTTCAGCAGCACCTCCTGCATCACGCCGAACACATCCGTCTCCACACAGAACGTCAGTCCCAGACCCAGGTCGTCGATGTCGTGGTCCAAGATCCACTACAACGGACACAGCACGAGTCACCAACATGGGCAGATGGAAATCCCCCCTGCGTCTCCAGAAAGCAAGACCACCAGACTTGGATCATCTTCAGCACGTTAGACTGACGCGACTGAGGCTCACCCGCGCTCCCACAGCAAGTGTGTACAAGATTTGTTTTGCACGTGGTGCATATTGTGATACTGGATTCCATCGCATCCCCCACCCCACCCCTCGGCACCTCCCCAAGTGCATAAAGGTGACAGGATTGTGAACATCGGGAATCAAAAGGCTCCACACGCGGCGTCCTTCTGTTGACACTCGTGGGCGCTGCGTCGCAGGGACGTGCCGCGACGCGTGACGATACCACTGTGGACCTGGAGGAGTCCACAAAAACTTGCAGGTTCTTCGTCTCGTTCCCTTTTCAACTGCAACTGCGTCGCATGGACGCCACGTGTCACTCGCTTGAATGAGCGCTGCGTCACAGTGACGCATCCCCTGTGACCGCGCCCTGAAGCTGGAGGGTCTGACTGACCTGGAGTTGGAGGGTTTGACTGACTTGCACCAGGGGGAGTCCACTGACCTGTAAGTTCTTGGCGTACTCTGGGTCTATGGACGCCACGTCTTTGTAGTTCACCGGGATTCCTGCAATGCCCGGAAGATTCAATGAAGTTGGTCTGCAGAACAGCACTGAGCTGTGGGACCAGGTACCAAGGACCGCTTGCCAAAAGAGCTGAGCATCCAAACCTGCCATCGCTGGTTCCGCAGTCGCCAACATTCAAACATTTACGACTGACATCGAGTGTTGCGTGTGCACAGACCGCTGGATTTTCATACAAATGGATTCTCACACAAGATGTGTCAATATCTCAAGTTACTCGGTGCCAAAAAAGGACACGCCACCGAATCGAAATGTGACATCGAAGAGAGTATTTTTAGTCGTGAAAGGTGCGACTTTTATTATCAGCATATGTCTGTCTGTGATGTGTGACGCAGAGCTAACCCCCCCCCCCTGTTGGGAAATCTGCTGGGAGGTCCAGATCTGACCTCAAAAAAATTTCAATTTTGTTAGAGTTTTTGGACTTAGA
>JAAUXT010128697.1_pt1 | contig 13461 bp, 15 predicted proteins | sample 7278171 | NCBI WGS metagenome assembly JAAUXT01 (sample SAMN14350112, study PRJNA611818) | marine sediment metagenome | isolation source: surface marine sediment (1.8m) | place: French Polynesia: Moorea | collected 2018-08
GTAGAAAAAATGGGGTGTGAATATAGAAATATTTCCATATCTCAGAAGGCACAAATATTTGGTAAAAGAAGTATATTGATGAAATGTAGTGTTTTGTATTGGGGTTTGAGAGGTAGCATTCAATTTTTGATATTTGAAAATTTTTATATGGTTTTTAGATGGGGCTAAAGTTTGGGTTAAAAAGTCATTTTTCACAGAAAATTTAAAAGTGGATACTGGGCAATTCTTTTGGTTGATATGTAGATATTGTTGCGAAACAATGTGTAAAAGTTCCATTTGGTCAAATTTGTTCCATTTGCATGTGTACCAAATGAGTTCCCTTGTTGTGAATGTTGAGTGAAAAGTGACCAAAATCAGAGTGAGCAAAATCAGAGTGAGTGAAATCAAAGTGAGTGAAATCAGAGTGAGTGAAATCAAAGTGAGCGAAATCAGAGTGAGCAAAATCAGAGTGAGCGAAATCAGTGTGAGGGAAATCAGTGTGAGGGAAATCAGAATTTCCTCAAATCACCGCGAGCTCCATGGAGCTATTTTTTGGACAGAACTTCACGTACTTTCTTTTCTTGGCTTTTCTCCTTTTTGTACTGCGACCTGTAGCCTCTACCCGCCGGATTTTTGTCACTGCCGAGAGTGTACGCTCCTGGACTGAAATGCAGCTCGATATGAAATCGCCCTTCCGTCCCGAAGTCCTGTAAAATAAACGATCTGACCAACATCTGTGTCACCTGTGGCTCGGGAAGAAAAGAGTCTGTCTCTATCTCCGGAAACGTTCTGCGACCTTGCCTCGTACGAACCTTGGTGGGATCTTCGTAGAGCATGATGACAATCTGCGTCATATAGTTCAGCTCCGACACACCGTTGACGTACTCCATCGCTCTCTGCCACTGCTCATCGTCCAACTGGAATTGGAACGGTAGTTTTTCGGAAACAAACATGAAAATGAAAATGCAAGCGCAGCGGCGGGAAGTTCTTGGCTGTCTGAAAAGTGGTCTCTCACCTGCAGTAACCCACCGTATCGGAGAATGGTTAACAGTGAATGAATGTGACTCTCACTGGTGAAGTAGAGACGTGTGCGCACGTGTCTGTGTGGAGAAGCTACTCCCAGGGAGTACCTGTCAATTGAGTCAAAATCATTTTTGCAGGCTGGTGTCGCAAAGATCAGGAAAAACAAGCAGAAAGAGAAAAGGCAAGCAGCAAGACCTGGAGTCCAGGCGGGTGCTTTCCTCGTCCATGTTTCGCTGCAAGTCCACAAGAATCTTCCTCAAGAGCGGGATGCAGATGCACTGAGCGATCAACATCTTCTCCTCTTTGGTGATGCCGTACTCCTACTCAGACATAGAGAAGGGGAACCTTCAGCAACAAACGCCAATGCTTGACCATTGACTACAAATGCAAGCTGTGACAGCAAGGATTACCTGCGGAATTACGATGTCGGCCATGGCCTTGCTGAGAGTGTGCAGCGCTCCCAGCTCCTCGGCGTTTATCACCTTGTTGTTGTGCTGCAGATCGTACTTGGTGCAGTCGTAGATGTCCGGAATCTTGCTGATGTCGAACAAACCGGTCTTCAGTTTGAAGTCTTTCAGCAACTTGCTCCAACGGCGTATCATCAGCTCCCAAGACTCGTTGTGGTACAAGTCCTTTTCTGCAAAAGAGAACTTCACTGGCAAGCACGGTACTCGTACATTTGTCATCGTGGCTTTTGCAAGTGTTTTTGTCTGTGCAACAAAAAAGGGACGACGAACTCGCTTTTGTCGAACGTAGGACGTGATTTGTTTTCGTGTGCTCGAACTTACCGTCATCAACTGTCTTTGGATCGTCTCTCAAATCTTTGATTCGTTCGACGAGAGACAGCATGAGATTGAAGATTTTTTCGCACGTTCTGAACGGATTGACGATGAACTTCATAGCACTGAGCAAGGATTCACTCTTGGTCGTTGCCAGCTGAAATAGCCAAACGCAATGTTCCCCCTTCAATGAAACAAGAACACTTGCACGTATCCATTTCATCTGAATATTTCAATGCAGTTAGATTATCATCGCTACACACCAAGCCAGTAAAGAGCGTGTAAGTGTGTGCAACTTGGAACGTGTTTGGAAGGGGAATTCAAAATTGTTTCCTGAAAATTTATCAGACACTCTAAACTATTGTGTGAATAGCAGCCCTCGAATTGACCGTCACACCTCCCTGCGAGTCAGAAGAAAATATTGCGAACTTGCTGTTTTTGTTGTTGTTGTTTTTGGGTGATTTGAGGTGGGTTGCACGATTTGGGAGCTTGTGGAAAAAGCGAGCCAAATCGGTGTGAGCCAAATCAAATCACTTGTGGGCAGGGTCTTCCAAAAGTATGTGAACAGCAGTTTCATAGTCAAGATGAAGATTAATTCAGGATCTTTTGGGCTATTTTGGTTCAATTTGGGTTGGGGATAATGCTTGAGGAAGGAATTTATGAAGTTTGAATTTTTGGCTCATGATGTCAAAAAGTTTAAAATTGGAAGTGCAGAAAATATGGGGTATTGATGTAGAAATGGGTCCATATCTCTGAAGGTACAAATTTTTTGTGAAAGAAGTATATTGATGAAATGTAGTATATTGTGTGGGGGTTTGAGAGGTAGTATTCAATTTTTGATTTTTGAAAATTTTTATATGGTTTTCAGTTGGGGTCAAAGAAAGGGTTGAAATATCAGATTTTATGAAGGTGTTCAAAATTGTTGTTAGGGTAAGAGTTGGGTTCATTTGTGTGTAATCAAGCATAAAAATTATTGGATTTTGTATTTTTGTAAATTTCAGTATTTCTTTAGGTATTTTTCAAATGAAAAGTGAGGTGTGTAAATTTGAGACTTTTTGAAACTGTTTAAAATAGATATGCAGAGTAGAGTTGGGTATATTTGTTTGTAATCAGGTGCAAAAATATTTGATTTCTCATTTTTGTAACTTTCCATTCTTTCAGGTCTGTTAAAATTGAGTGCAATGGAAGCTCCCAAGAGATTTGGTTTCAAAACGCACAGCCCATTTTGCCGTCATCAAATCACCGCGAGGTCCAAATTTTTGGACGTTATGTTTGTTGTTGTTGTTGTTGTTGTTGTTGTGTGTATGTGTGTGTGTGTGTGTGTGTGTGTGTGTGTTGGGGGGAGCTACCAAAGACTTCATCGTTTTACCGTGTACAAAATGGCTCAATTTCCTCGCATTTCTCTTCAAATTTTGACAATTTTGTTCATGAAACTTCGTTTTCACTTTCCGCCACAGGCAGCCCAAAGTTCATCGTCCTGAAGCAACTCCGCAGACAGTGACAAAAACTGTTTCTGGATTATTTGTGTGTTCCAGAGGCTGTGAGTACCTTGTCGAAATCTTCTTCAGTAAAGTCCCTGTCCAGATTGAGCATCGCCTGGAGTTTCTCCTTCACACTAGAAATCACAAGGAAATCACACATTGATGCTCCGCTCTACCTATCGTGATTCACACAATGAATCAGAAACAGAGTCTGCGGTTTATGCCTTGAAAAATACAAACAAACAAGCGGAAAAGGTAGGAATGCAGGGAACAAAGAGTTCATGATGTGGAGTCCCCAAGCACAAGTTGCCGACAACCGCTGCGCACTTTAGCCAAATTTCGGCCAGAGGCCTGTTGTGCGAACGAGACGGTTTCTCGTGAAGGAAACTCTCTTGTCTGGCTCTCCGTGAGAGACCAACACTGCTTATTTCAGACCGCCCATTTGTTGGTTTATGGTTTGTTCGACAGGCACTCCGAACGGACCAAAGGACTCAGTTGTAAGTGTTCAGAGAAGAGAGATCCCGAGGTTTCAGTGCTTCAGATTTTGCAGTGAACACCCCAATTTGTGCACGATTCTCTGCACGTAAGTAGCAAGCAACACAAATGGCTCAGCAATCACGGAAATTAAATAATATCTTCAAAGCTTGCGGATTTAAGGAGAATCCATACCAAAAATGTGTCACATCTTTTTTTCCGACAAGCCTCTGAAACCACTCTCTGAAAGTATTCAAGTCAGCAAAATGCCTTCAACAACGTCGAAATAAGATTGAATGACAACAAAATTTAAACAAACAAACATAAGCAATGAATAAAATTTCGTTCGACACAACAAAAACTGCAATGAAAGCAACAAGAAAACAGCGCTGTTCTTTTTTGGCCACACTGAGCCCTGCACTAGATCATATTGTCTCTGTACGGTGTCATCCGCAAACAGCAGCTCGACACTGCAAGCGAATGTCACAAATGAGACAGGATCTCCAAGCTCAAGGTCTTCAGAGCTCTTCACGACAAAGTGCAAGCGCTTCCACTCACTCAGAATCATTATTTCGAGCGTTGTTGAACAACGGTATGAAAAAAAAACCATGCAAGTTAACATGCACAACCCGGCAGGCATGAACTGGATTTTTCCTGCAACAGAAGAACGCACTGAATGGTTAGGTTTCAAACGCCACAAGGAACACGTAAAAATGGTGGTCACTAGAACGAAAAGTACAGCGATAGCGACTGCCTGCCAACGAAACATCTGATTCCACTCAAGAACTGGAAATCGACGCGCGGTCTGCAACATTCACAGATTTGAGAAAATCAGATGTGTTAACACTGTGGTGTCAAGTGTTGCGAGCAGCTTTGTCGGCAAAAAAGTCTCTTCACGGACGGAAGCGCTTGGAGCCGTTGCCTCTTCAAACTTCTGAACAAGCAGGAAAAGCCATCCATGCTGGGGAATTGTGGTCCTTCGGCAGTCACATCAACACAACACAATAAAGTGAAGATGCACGGCAGGAGTCAATGTCACTTACTTTGCCCGAATACTTTGTACCATACTTATGTACAGCAGTAGAATATTAGGCCTACATCAAAAAGGTAGTGAGAAAGTGCACGTGAGACAATGATACCAAGACCAATCTCTGAGCGACGGACTCTGAACACGTCATGAAACGTTGAAAGATGCAAGAACAACAGACTGAAAATCAAGCATTTCATTTGAAATGGAACAAAACTAAAACAAAGTTGTGATGGCCGAAGACCCAGAAATAGAATTCTGAAACGCGTTTGCTGACATGAACAAGAAACTCCTCCCGGTGAAGACACGCGTTGTTTGCAATCAGACTTGTGCCAAACCCCTCACCATAATGAACCACCAGACAGCAGAACTAACTCATCCAGTATGTCTGCTGCGTAATTTCTGACAAGAAGTTACGTACACCAACCAAACCCACATGAATTGGCAAAAATGAAGCCACAAGATTTTTGTCCCTGTTGGGGAGGGGAGGGGGTTGCCAAGAACTTTTTGCTCTTTGAAGACATCGCCTGCATTCATTTCCGCCCCAAACTCCTAAAGCCGTATCTGTAGAAACACAGAAATGGATGCCGCGTGGTGATTGCAATACACGCGCCGTCACTTCAGCAAGAGCGAGAGCGAGAGCGAGGCGGCATGATGAAACTCGTTCTCTTTCTCCACATCTGAAACAGAGGTACGAAAAACTAACAGCTTTGACACTCACATGTTTTGGTATTTGGAAGACTCGTTGTCGTTGTCGAGCAACCCATTCATGTTGGCACTTTTCACCATTTGCACAAGGATCGGCGTCAACTCCCCTTCAAGGGCCAGGAATCCCTGAAGATACCATCAGCAATGACGACATCGGGCAAACAGCACGAAAGAAAATTTCCAAACACACAGAAAGTACCCAACAAATGTCACACCCACCTTCGCAAATCCAGCTGCTGTCATTTGGACTCTGCCTTCATCAGATGCGTATATTTTGAGATCATGTCGAAACGTTGAATGCAGACGCAGCAGGCCCAGCCCTGGAGACTGTCCATAGTCACCTGAGACGGCACAAGACAACAAGAAAAGTCACCTGAGACGGCACAACAAGAAAGCTACGCTCAAAAAGCCCGCGGTTCTCAACTCCGGTTCGCGGCTCGGTGGCTCTAACTCTGCTGGCTGGCTCTGCAGAGTTAGCCTGACTGTGCGGGCTCAGCAGAGTTAGCTTAACTCTGCTGGCCCAGCAAAGTTGGCGACAGGGGGGGGGCGGGTAACCCTGCTGGCTCAGCACAGTCAGCAGTGACACATGCCGAAGCCTATGGACAAGCCAGCAGAGTTACTCCCCACCCATACCTCTGCCAGAGTTTGCACAGATAGACAGACATACAGAGACCGACTGCACCAAGCCCGAGTTTACGGCGGGCTTTTTGGGAGGTCATCTTCAACTGTCACACTCTCAGCTGACACATTCTTCAACACATCACGCACACACACGCACACATGCAAAAACACTCACCTTGGCCACCTGGGTACATGCAGCGGAACGCTTTGCCGAGTTCTTGCGCCTGAATCTTCCCAGCGGGAGTGAGCTCTCCACCCCACTTGAGAATCAACACGAGCGACGGTTCGCGTGGTCCATCTGCCAAACAAAATCGAACACTGCATCCGTGGCATCATTCTCACAACTTTTATCAGCCAAGGCAAGCACTTTTCCACAGTAGATTATTTGAACAATTTAACACCACATCAATGTAGACATGCGAGGTGCCGCACGCCTTTTGCAAGCAAACTTCAAAACAAGAATGTGTGTGTGTGAGCATTGGTGCGTGGCCAAAAGCGAAATCGCCACGAAGCTCGCAGTCGAATTTTTGGATGTCTGTCACCCACTGCAGTGACAATCAAGTCCACCAGGTTATAGTCTTCGATGAACAGGCGTCCAAATGTTATTTTAGTTTTTCGCTTTTCAACTAACCTGGTGCCTCTAAAGTCAGAATTTTTTCAAACATATGTTGGCTGTTTCGACCAACTTCCATGGAGTGACGACGTGGCTCCAACAGAACTTTGGCCAGCTGCTAAATTTCCACACAAATCAAGATGTGAAAAAATTCTTGGGCGAGGCATGAATTGTACTTTTCAGCAGGGGGGTGTCACTCTGAGGCGACAGACATCCAAAAAATTTACATTCTGAAAACAACACAAAAAATGCCCGATTTTTGCTTGAAATCCTACAGTACCAACAGGTTGAAACAAGTTCATTTCTTGTTTCTTGCCGAGACTTTCTGTCTTCGTGGAAGAACTGACATCAGTTTCTGGGACAAATGTGGTTCATTGATGTCGGCACATACAGAGTATGGCATCACAAGCAAGACGTCCCCCCTGTGACAAAAAAGTATCGTGACCACCAAAGCAAACTATCCCGGGACATCGCACTTGCAGTTGCCCTGTGCACTGCTTTACTGCTTTGTGTTTTGGCTGTTTCTCTCACAGGTCCATCTGAACGTTGCAAATCAATCTAAGTGAAGCGTGAGTTTTCTTTGGGCCTCCCAAACATTGGTTTACCCAGGGCAATATGTGGAGTGACATGAACTGAGAACCATGAACTCACCTTACTGGTTTGGATCTGGGGTGTTCGCTGCGAGCTGCTGAACCATGATGCGAAGACATTGGTTTGGGAGAGGGGCCCCTCCATTGAAGTAGTAGATGACTGCAGAAACCACTTGGTGACTTGTTGGGGGTAATCCCAGTCTTGTTGACTCAAAAATTAAGCATCTTATCATTGACTGTTTGATGGCGCTCCACGCTTCAGTCTGGACAACATCCATTTTGGTTCAAAAAGGGAAAAACCCAAGTCATGTGATCACCCCATGGGGGGGGGGAGAGGGATGCTGGGTAAAACTCAGCAAAATAGTGATATTGTGCTATTATGTAGCTATTTTTCTATCTGATTAATTATTGTAAAAATATTCAGAATATTTTCAATTGTTGGGCACTGCCAACACCCCCTACCAGGGAAGGAGTGTGGTGTGACACACCAGCTGTGAATTTAGAACCACCACTCACCAGATGGTGTGATTTGAAGGTCAATAAATACGGAGGTTCCCACCCTCGGGGACAGTCTCTCCTGAGATACCAACCAGTGTGTTTGTGATATCACTACAATAAACCAACCAATTGTTTACCTGGTGGGAGGGGGGCAAAACCAACCAACACTTGGCTGAACCAAGCATGGTGAACAGTAACATTGATTTTGGTTCATCACACTCCAGCAAACCAAGTCTGCAGACACACATACAGACAAAACAATTGCACTCAGCGCTAGCGGCTTGACGGAATGCCACGGGTGAAAAAAAACACCAAAAAAAGCGGCCAATAAAACTCCACCCCCTCCCAGAAAAAGTAACAAGTCGAGCTCACAAGGACTACCTTATTTTTAGGTGTTAGAAAGCAATGGTATCATTTTGTCGAAAAGACTAGGAAGTGTTGCATTCAGTAGCAAAGTGACCAATTCTAGATGTACTTGAAACAATGAGAAACTCACTCCCAAGTTTGTTTCTTTTTTTCGTCAAGAGACACACGCAAGCAAGCCAACACAGATAAGGCATTCCAACTGGCATCTGCAAAATCTACTGGGTCAGAACAGGGAGGAGCATTTTTTAGATTACCATCTTCTGAAGACCATGTGTAACCTTGTGGCTGATACTTCAACTGCACCTTGCGATTTATTCCTGAAAATCTGTACCTGACAACGACAGGATTAGTGCTCAGAACCTCTACCAAACAACAGTGAAAGATACCCTACTTCTGCAACGCTGACAACCAGTCAACATCCTACTACCTACGTGAAAAACAAATAACACTGTACGCTATTATTCTCTGCAAACAGGACAGGACACTACGGCTGAAACAAAACACAACCCCGGAACAAATATGGGTCCCACAGATTCGAAGCAGTGCCAGCCAGTAACACAACAAACCCAATTCAGACAGTCTACACAAGAAACGATTGACTAGGTGATGGTCACACATCAAAAATGGCTGTCTGAAGATGTGATTTTTGCTTGTCGACCAAACGGGTTCAGTGTTTCGGAAGTAACGTGTTGATTTCTTCAGACAGTTGCGAACAAAAGAGATCCAACAAGCATGACAAGAAGGTTTGCAGGCTTCTTGGCCGAACAATACACACCATCGTCAGACGAAGTCTTGGGTGCCCCATGCGGCTGGTACTTCATCTGAACTTTGCGATTTATGCCGGAAAAGTGGCCGTACCTGGCGAAAAGTGTTCAGGAAAGAGCTCAGCAACTGCGCAACCAGCGGTACGAATCTGTGTTGTGACATGCAGAATTGGGACACCAGCAATGGTCACTTTTCCCAAGACCAGCGTTACCTGCAGAATCGAACTGTGTTGCAGCTGTCAACAAGGGCCTGCAATGGTCTCACTCAGTGTTTTCAAGGCCTCTGTGATGTTCTTGTGACTTACTGCTGCATACTTACATTTCCAGCACAGCTTTCAGCTGTTCCAGTTTGGAAATCTTCTCTTTGATTTCCGGATCTGAGTCCGACTTGTGCTCGGAGATGAGAAATCGCGCGATGTCCAGGATTTCTTGAAGTTGGTTTGGCTTTTTTAGCTTCAGCTGCCCAGTTTTGAATCCTCCGTATTTCTCGAACAGGTGGAAGAACCTGCCGATCACGCACGTGCTTTCTTCACGAGTCGCAAACAACGAAAGTGTGGGCTAGAAATTGCAAAATATCTGGCAAACCTACTTTTGGTGTCTTACTTCCATCTTCATTTTCTGTTTTGGCGTTCGATCTCCATGTCGAATCACTGCTATCACACAACGCAACTCCATCCTGGAAAGAAACGGGGTGAGCCCCTTGCGCCGAGCAAAAAGGAATGAACACGTTTTGTCACGTATTGGTTGGTGGTGGCATGCACACATCTCTAGGCTGCCAGAAATGCCTCACATGGTTCCAAACGTTGTTGGCACAATCGGTATGTCTTCCGGTTGGAAGGTGATGGAATAAGGAATATGAAGCTGCGGCGAAAGTTGTCTCAGAATCGTGTTCCTGCAAAACCAAATACTACAAGTTGACAAGCATGAGAATTTTCACAATGGATCTTGACAAGATGGGGAGAATTCCCACTCGAATCAAAACAAAGGTGCTGCTGACCCGAGGATTTTCGCACAGTCGTCGTAGTACTTTTGCGATGTCTTGACGAAGCTGAATCCGTTAACGTCACAGACGTACGATCGGCCATTCGCCCTCAGCATGTCAAATCCACACACTGTTTGCTACAAACAGGACGTCAAACCAGGTGTCAAGCAAAACAGCAAAGATTATGGTTTTGAACACTCGCCAGCAACCAAAACAAGGCTTTACCTTGAACGCCAGACAAACATTTCTGGCCAAAAGCTTTTCCGTGGCGGACAGAATCACTGGATATCGAATTTCCTTTCCGTTCTTGTCACGTTCCACTTTGCCATCAAGTGCTGGAGACTTTCTGGCTTCAGCGTGCGCGTAGTCAGGACCAACAGTGTACACCTGTCGGTGAAACACGAGTCGATGTTTGCATGATGCAAATTCGCACCACGTTGGAAATGACTGCAATTAGAAACTGGCTTCCAATTCCCACCTTCACATCTGTTCCGTCTGTTGGCATAAACTCTTCGTAGATGTAGGACCCAATCTTCCGAACGTCACTAACTGAAGAGTAAACGCTGCTCCTGCTTCCGATCTGAAAATAAAATAAAATTCATCTCATGTGAAAAAAAGAATAAAACACGTCAGACACTTTTGCTCCACATTGTCCACAAAATCTGTTTTAAAGACAGGCCACCAATATCAATCAACAAAGAGGACTCACTCACTCACAGTCTCTCTTCCTCACTTTCACTCTCTCTCTCTTTATTTTTCGTTCCCTTTTCCTGTTTTCTTTTTGTGTGTGTGTGTCTGGAAAGTGACTTCCGCGTGAAGTGAACGCGCCTGAGCAAAACAAAAGAATTGATCAAAGTGAAACCTTGCCTTACCTTTCGAAACAGCCTTTGGCTGCCGCCACCAGCGCTTGAAGGAAAGTATATATAAACGTTGTGGTCTTCGGCCGACACGGGTTTCTCCACGAATGGTTTCTGAAAAACCACTCCTCCAACTGTGATCTGATCTTCTTCTTCAATCAGTTCGCAAGCTGCAGTGAAAAGGTTTACAAGAACACTTGGAAATGCAGACACGTGCCGATCAGACAACACGATCCTCGTGAAATGAGCTGGCGACAATGAAAGCAGATCTGGTGTCCAAGCAGCAAGTGACAACAAATATTCGGGTGGGGTCTGCCAGAAATATTGCTTTGAGGGGCGTTGGGCGTCCCCGAGACATTTTGCTCTGTGGAGGGGTTCCATCAGCAATTTTGCTCTCAGGTGGGGAGGGTTTACCAGAAAAACTAGTCTTCAGGGTGTGTTCCTTGAATTTTGCCGAGGGAGGGGAGTCTCTCGAACTTCACCGCATCTCGGACTTCACCACTGCAGAGATAACTCCTGAGATGGTATCCTTTCTCCACTTACCTTTGTCGCCATTTCTCTCCATGACGGCGTACACGGGTTGGTCAACATCGGCTTCTTCCAATATTCGGTGCACTTCTCGCCTGTTCAACAACTTGCATTTTTGTGCATTGAAAAACACGAGAATTTCCACTGTTTCCAGCTCTCAATTCAAAGTACAATGAATTCTACAAACTGAACGTAAACTCATCAAGCAATAGACATATAGAAAGACCCTCAGACCTGTCTTGAATCTTGTACTGCATGTACAAATCATTGATGACAACAGGATTTCGTAACTCCGCATATTTCACAGCTTTGTCGAGCGGGAAGCCCTTCGAGTGAAAGGACACCAAAGCGTCGACCAACGGCCACTTCTCAATTGGTTCTTCCAAAATAACCTGCAAGAAGCAAGCAAAATATTTTTTCACCCGCTCAACGTTTTGTTAGCAAACTTCGAAATGAGTTAATTTGCAAGTTAAAGTTTCAAACCTTTTCATCAAACACGACAACTGTAATTTGTTCGAAACGATCGATGCGTTCCAGTATTTCTTGCATTGGTTTTGAGTGTGATTTCTTTTCCATTGCACAAACTCCAAGAAGAACTTGACGTTCCTCCATTTGTTCCCGCTGAAAGATACCGAAGCAAACAAGCTGATGTGTGATTTTCTTGGCAACAGGAGATCACAGAAGCGATTTCAGACACTTTCAATTTCACGTCAGCGAAGGCCCCGCTGTGGTACTGACTGAGCTCGTAGATACCTGGTACTCGTTTGAACATTTTTTTGAAAATCAATTTTTGTGAATCGAAATGACTCCAGTGTGCAACACTGGACAAACAACAAGAGATCAGAGAGCACGACACACCGTATCTTTCGTGGCTGAACAAGTTTTCAACGTGAATTGTGAGTAAAATTGTGAGTATTTTGGAAAAAGAAAACCGGACAACTCGAAAAAAGTAGAAAATCAGCCGCGTCCCATCCAAATCTTCCGCTTGAAAAGCAGCTGGTAAATTTAACCATTTTTTCGCTCAGTTTACCGGTCATTTATCCGGTCAAGCAACTTCGCCGAGTTCGTTTGCCAGAGAGGAGGGGGTAAAGCAGCGAAGTCGAGTTGAGTTGAAGCTGAGCTCGTTTTAGGAAATGAACTTGAAAAGAACCTTTTTTGCCAACAGGTACAAACTGACAAAGTTTAACTCAGCCAACACGAAAACACACCTGAAATGTTCATTTGGCACCAGTATCACTTGATTTCCACCCCTGGTTGTTGGACTATTCCTCTGCTCGTTTGGAAAGGGGACCTCGAACAAGGTTCTACTCGTGTCAAGATACGAGGATGTACTCGTAGATTCTGCTGGTCAGCTTTTGTCCAGGAATCAAACACCCGTGTCCAATAGTTCAACAGTTAACACGCGTAAAGTCTGCGTACAAATGGATTCTTCAGTGTTTCTCGTACGTCTTTTATTTCACCACCGGATGCAAATTGTGCGCTCTTTTAGACAAGAAAGGGCCTGGTCCCAGACGCACCAACCTCAAAAGATCACCTGCAGGCGTAAACCCTCAAAACACACCGCGAAACATGCTGCACTTTTGCTCCATTGTTTTCTTGCACCCACCTTGGTGCTTCAACAGCTTTGTCCGTGTTTGCCCGTTGTCGAAACAACCCGGAGGTGACCTTGGTTGGTTCAGTTGAGTCATCAACTGCTTCCTCTGGCAAAAACTTTGAGAGTTCGACGTATTTACCTTGCACATTTCTCATCTTCCAATGTGCACGAAAATGGTAATGCACATTCTCACAGCCAGTCTTGATATTCACAAAACTGACATTTATTCCAAACAGTAACAAGAATGCTACGCATAAAAAGCGTGTGGTCCATACAAACGTTCGCAGTTCATAAACTCCTTCAAGATCAGAGGGGCATGCTCTGAATCCTTGTGAGAAGCAAGATATTACCATTTGGAAAAAATTTTCCTGGACCCACTTTTCAGCCAAAGTAGGTCTAACTAGGGGGGTTAGACCCACTTTCAAATTTTTTTTTTTTAAATGATCAGTGATGCTCACTGACCATTTTTCCCAAAGTGGGTCCAACCCCCCTAGTTAGACCTACTTTGGCTGAAAAGTGGGTCCAGGAAAATTTTTTCCAAATGGTAATATCTTGCTTCTCACAAGGATTCAGAGCA
>JAAUXT010151403.1_pt1 | contig 13460 bp, 13 predicted proteins | sample 7278171 | NCBI WGS metagenome assembly JAAUXT01 (sample SAMN14350112, study PRJNA611818) | marine sediment metagenome | isolation source: surface marine sediment (1.8m) | place: French Polynesia: Moorea | collected 2018-08
ATATCAGAGGTGTCTGACATGATTTTAACTTGGGTGCCAGAATCTAGAAACTTGTTTTTTAAATGATCAGGCAGGCATTTATGAACAACGAACATTTATGTGACCACACGCTTTTTATGCGTAGCATTCTTGTTTTTTTTTTTGGAAAATTGCTGTACGAGGACTGTGCCAGGGATTTTCCTGAATATGAGGACTATGTTACTGGCTCAGTTCCCAAAGCTGGCACAAAGCAGGCCAACGACAAACGTGATTCCCAACAGACTGTGGTCTGCAGTTCACAGCGAAGCCGGAATCGCTGACAAGTTCAACAGTTCAATGTTGTGGATGAGAGCAAATCTTCTGGGCCGGTTGTCAAGCGCACGAGAGCGCTTGTAGTAGTGCAGACGCGCGCCGAGCCGAACATAGTTGCAGTGCACACAGTTGCGTGCTTCAAAATTATTCACAAGTGGTTTTTTTTGGTCACGAGTTGTTGCGTGTTTTGTTGAAGAACGAACACTTTATTTTCAGAAAATTAACAAGAAAGAGAACATTGAATCGTCAAGACAAGAGAAGTGTGAAGCGGGAAACAAGGAATTACAAGTCACTGCAGAACCTTCGTCTGGGAGACACAGAAAAGTCTCATTCGAATGTCAGGATGAAGAAAGTGAAAGCAGAGTTTCTGTGAAAAGGAGGGTCGTGTCATCCAAACCAAAAGGCTCAAAAAAGTCGCCCAGAGTTACACAGGAAAAAATGCGCAGCGCAAAATTCGAAACAGAATTTCCAAGCCCAAGAAGGAAAAGGAAGAGTTGCGCAGTGGGAGCGGGAGTTGCCTGTCAATCAGAGTGCCTGGAGACAGAAGACAGTTCGACTTCACAAGGCAATCCAGAAGACACAAGATATCTGCCCACACAGTCCGAAGAGGTGGCTGTTGTTCCGGATTCCCAGTCAGATGACGGTGGTCAACGCAGTGACAACGTATCAACTCTGACGGAGCAGCAAAAGTGTGCAAAGGTCGGCACCGTGGGACCAATGGCCTTCAGGTCGAACGTCACTCCTGAACTCAAACCAAGCCAGACCGGAGTCTCTCTTGCTTCGAACAGTACCGATGATGCTGGTGGTAAAAGTGTTCTTCACAGCAGTGAGCCTCGCTTCATCGCCACAGACGCTCTTGGCCTGAAATTGCAGACGTCGAAACCCGACAGAGATCAGAGTGCAAAAGGAGCAAAGGAAGCGGAAAAGATTTTCCCGCATCTGTCAGATGAAGAAGATGTCACGAACGTTTATGCGTTCAAACGACGTAATGGTAAGAAGCAGTCGAAGAAAGGAGAAGGAAATGGAGGCACGTATCCACTGCGTCAAGACTCTCAAAAGTGTGAAATGAAAAACCAAAAACCACCAGTGAGAAAGAAACGAAGTTCTGGCGATTTCTTGGACTTTTCTTTCCTGGACAATGAGGAAAATGACATGTACAGCCAGATCAAAAGCCGCAGGCGGAACAGCTCCTTGTCCTACACAGCATACTCTTCACAGTGCACACCTCGAAACAAAAGATCAACTTTGAAGAGAGGGAATGGCTCTTCAATGAACGGCGATCAGGGTGGTGAGTCAACACAAACGGTCGCGTCTCGAGGTTCGGATGATGGTTCTGAAGTCAGAGGGCCACTGTCAACTGACTTGAGCGTGGCAGGCAATGCCGAAGGCGAAGCGTGCACAAGTGCATCAACGCTGTGGTCCTGTCGTCCTCGAAAGCGAACGATTTCAGCAACAGAAAACCAAAAAGGAGGGGATGAGCTGGCATTGAGCTCTGCGAAAGACACCTTCATGAGAACACCTGTGGAGCAGCAACAAGACAACGAAGCAGAGCAGCTTGGTGCAAGTGGCACAAAAATCGCCATTCAAGGGGAGACAGGATCACCGGTGAAACGGCGCAAGACAACTGGTGAAGTGTCGTTGCCGTGCTTCATCAAATCTGCAATTGTTCAAGCATTGCAAAAAACGGACGCAGTGATCGAGCACTTCAGCCTCCCTGATTCGGACTGCGCGCAACTGAAGCAGGACAAAGCGCGTGAGAACAGCAAAGAAACTTGCCAGAGCACGGTTGAGTCGAGGAAAGTCCTGGATGAAACCAAGCTGGCTGCCGCTGCTGCTAAGAAGAGAGGAACTGAAGGTCAAAAAGGTAAAAAACGTGGCTCGAATGGCTTAGAATTGGCGCCAAGAGACACAGCAGGTTGCCCTGTGGATCTGATGCAAACAGGAACTGTGCAGAAAAATGTGTCAAAATCTGCTGGCAAGACCAGAGGCAGAAGGCAAACAGGTCCATCTGTCCGAAGTGGAGATCACGTGATTGAAAGCCAGGAACCTGTACACAAGCAAAATGAGGACAGAGAGTGTAGCGAACGGAGAAATTCGGGAAAGCGGTGCAAGCAAAAAATCTCGACAGCCACTGTGAATTCGAGTGCAGTTTCGCACGGAGATGGAAAACCTGGGGGCAGCACAACCCACAAATCAGTCATCTGCGATTCACAACCTGGCGGTTCAAGACAAAGGATCAGGTCAAAACTAAACTCCAAAAACCAGCCAAAGGACTTTCACATGACAGAGGGTGGCATTGTTGGCAGAAGCACTCGAAGCAAGAAAACACTCAGTGCAACGGACAATCCAGAGGTCTCAGAGGTGACAAATGCTGGGCCATCTGGTGGCGTTTCGCAGTTGGATGTTTCCAGTATCAACCGTGCATCTGCAGTTGACCAGACTTCCGGTGACTCTTCCAATCTGTCGAACGTAGTGAGTGCAGAGGTGGACATTATTGCCAACATCGGTGGTGACCTGGACTGGAACATCGCTTTCAATGATTCTGAGATTTCAGACACAACGATCAGCACGCACAGTTCAGCAACAAGTTGTCATTCTGTCAAGAAGGACAAGCGTGTTGCAGCAGATCAAACGAAAGATGACTATGCAAGAGAACCTCGAAGTGAAGTGTTCCAAAAGGACAAAACTCCGTCCAAGGAAGCCAGTAAAAGTCGAAAAAATGTACAGAGTAGGTCCAGGAAGAAGAGTAATGTTTCTCACAAGAAGAAAATCGCGATCGCTGAACATTTTGTCACAACGGGCCAAACGGTGCGAGAGGGTGGTGACGTCCAAAAAGCCACAGAGACAGCAGGCGAAAATCTGTTGGGTGGGGCGAAGAAAGACACAAGCACAAGAAGTTCGAAGCTGTTTTCCGCACTGAAACCTCAAACAGTGCCAACCAGGACGAACAGTGGACGAACCTTTGATCTGGTCAAGAATCCGGCTGCGCAAAGTCAGGCTGCGGACCACGACGCAACAATGTATTCCATTTACTCGTTGGGTATGCTCGGATGCGGGGCAGACACTCAAACTGCCGTCACCCAGAATGAACCTTTGTCTAACAAAGCAACAACGCAGCGGCCAGAAACACGGTCTGAACAAAACGTCGGACAACACAGCGGAGACGAACCTGCAGCAGATGTGGCCGACACCGCGCCTCAAGTGACGGCGTTGTGCGTTAGTTCGACGTGTAGCTCTCAAAAGGTTGAACAAGCACACTCGCAGATGTTGGAGATAAAATCGAATGCTCGGACATCGCTCCCCTCAGAAGGCGACAGTGAGGAAGATTTGGTGCTTCCGGAGACCGAAGAGGACATAGAGGCAGCCGATGTTGTGTCAAAGCTCACGAGGAAGACGCGAAGAAAGCGATCAACTCTGACACCAGGTTGTGTAAAAAGAAACGGCATAGAAGAAGAGCCCACGTCAAAAAGTTTGGTTGTGACTTCGATCCAAAATGCAAGGGCCGATCGGGAATTGTACAAACCGCCTCTGTCTCAGAAAGCAACAAAGCAAAACTTGCATGAAACTGCATTCGACACAGAAGGTTTGGTCATCAATGACATGTGCACGGACCTGCCGAGTGAGGGAGAGGATGTGACCATCCCTGAAACTTGTGTCGCCCAAGAACAGACTGACGACCGACCGGGCTGTGAACACACCCGGCCGCTGGAGCAGCGGGTTGACAAGACCAATCCGAATCAGCACGAAAGTACTGCAGCGGAGATGATTGAAAATACTCCCCAGTGCAGCAAGCTTGCATCACTCGGGACATGTGGAGCTAAAGACAGCGATTGGTTTGCTGACACAGGTGTGGTCAGACAAAATGGCAGCGTGCCCAGAGAGACAGAGGAGACAGACGAGCCAACTGGTGTCGAGTCTCCTCACAGTGTGGACCTGTTCCCGGACTCGCCAGTTTCAACTGTGGATAACGCCACAAGGGCAGAGCTTGGAAGTCAAGGTGATGAAGACCACTGCTGTCTCGAAAATTCAAACGTCGAAAAGTGGAACGTGTCTGACACTGCAAAGGCTGCATCGGAGAATGTGTCGTCATTCAGGGCCGATGGTGAAGTTGCGGGTGAGAGTCAAGCAGCAGCTGTTGAGTCTCCGTGTGCCCGAACGAGCGGAATGTGTTCCAGCTTTGAGCAACAGGTTGAAACCATTGACCAGGACGCGCCTGACATTCCATTCCCTGCAGAAGATCTCAACGATAACTTGTACTTGGAAGTGCCACACAGCTGCGTCTCCACTCGCGTGTCTGAACCAACGCAAGACCTTTCCTCTCAGATGGCACAGTCGTCAGTGGAATCTGACAACCGCAGTGACGTTGTGTCCCCTTTGACGGAACAGTGGGCCTCTCCAAAAGTGGACAGATCAACTTGGTTTTCTGAGACAAAAGAGGAATCCCAGTGTGCAGACGATGCGGCGCCTGTCACTACACCAGAACGTGCTGGCACGGAACTGGGCACAGCTTTATCTGACGATAGCTCTGGGATCCTTACAGAGGGCATCGAATTCCTTCAGTCGTTTGAGGTGAGGACATTTGACGTTGGTTGTTTTTCATCAGCCTTGTGTGTGTCCGTGTTAGATGTTTTTTCCACTCTGCTTCACAGGTTGGTCTTGCACTCGGGGGCGATAAAACCATCCGCTGCGTCGCGGCTGGAACTGACGAAAGTGAAGGCAGTGTGATTGAATATCTCGTGGTGTGCGCTGAAAGAGGAGGAATACAGCTGTGGTGCCAGCCAACAGCGCAGGAAGAGTTTGAGCTTGTCAACACTTGGGTGGCCAGCCAGGTACGAGGTTTGTCGCAAAATTTTCCTTCTTTTTGCGATGGGGGTGCGGATTTGGACGCGAGGAAAGATGACTCAAAGCAGCTTGATGCTGAAACTGTTTCTTCAAGTAACAGTACATGTGGAGGCGTGCAAAAAACATGCAAACAGGCGTAAAATTGAGTAACAAACATAGGCAAAAAGCACTGATGGCGAAGCCAACTCTAGTCACTGGTTTCCTTGTTGTGCAGCTTGATTTTGCTGGTGATTCCGGCCACGCCTTTGACCTTCAAAGTAGCCTCCAGCTGCGTCGATGCAATGCCTGTACCGCACAGCCAGCTTATCGAAGCAGTCCTGGTACTCAGCAAGAGGGATCGCCTTCAAAGTTCTGATGATTGCTGTTTTGAGATCATCCACAGACTGGAATCGATGGCCCCTCAATTTGGCTTTGAGCAGAGGGAATGCCCAGAAATCACACGGAGATAAGTCTGGTGAGTACTGAGGGTGTGACCACAGGTTCATGTCCGTGTTGTGGAAGTACTCCAGGGCATCCAGGGAGGTGTGTGGAGAGGCGTTATCTTGCAACAGGATGAATGAATTGTTCCTCCAAAGGTGTGGCCTCTTGCGCCTGATGGCTTCACGCATTCTTCTCAGTGATTCAATGTAAATGTCAGAGTCAACATTTTCCTCAGTGAAGAAGTGGCTCACAAGTCCATGGGAATCATAAAACAGAATTAAAAGTGTCTTCTTCTGAGATCTGGAACGCCTGGCTTTGGTTGGGCGTGGTTCATGTGGTGCCAACCACTCCATGTCAGCTTGTTTTGTGCGAGGGTCGAATGTGAAGACCCAAGATTCGTCCGTCGCAATGATCCTTGACAACACTCCTGGGTCAGCTTCAATTTTGGTCAAGTTGACACGTGCAATGGTGAGGCATGTCCTTTTTTGCTGTTCTGTGAGTACTTTCATGATCATCTTTGGTGCCACCTTGGTGAAGCCTAAATCCTTCTTCAAAATCCGGTGGGCAGTGTCCTTGGAAAGTCCTGTGTCCTTGGCCAAATTCCGCACTGTTTGATGCCTCTCACCTTGAAGCTGGGTTTGAACAGCTGCGATGTTTGGAGCTGTCCTTCGGGAGCGCGGGTGACCGGTGTGTTTCCCATCTTTGACAGGTCGTTCTGGGTCATTTTGGAAAGTCTTGAACCAGTGCCACACTTGGGTGACACTTAGGGCATTGTCCTGCCACACCCTTTGGAGTAACCTCAAGGTCGACTGGAAGGTCTCCCTGGGGCGGACAGATGTCTTGATCTCTGCCCTCTGCTGCATTCTCACTTCCAAAGAAGCCAGGAACAAAAGAATCACAAACATGCTGACTGCCATCGTCGGCTGTCGGATCAGGAGTGCACTTATTGATCGCCTGTGACCTCCAATTGGGTCAGAGGATCAAGATCACAGAGTGGGACAAGGCCAACATGTCTCCCGGACTGATTGCGACTGAAAACCGCGATTGTCATCTCCCGAGGCAGGCCATCACAAAGAAAGAAGGAAAATTTTGCGACAAACCTCGTATGTTTTCCTGACGTGTCCACGGACACAGACGCGATTGTCAAATGTGTCTGCCACGTCAAAGCAACCGGAGCTCGTGGACCAAGGAATTCATAGAATGCCTTTGCCTTTTCAGGACGCTGACGTTTTGGCCGCAAACTTTTTGACGTGCAGGGATCGCGTGGTATTTCTTGTGGTGAGCAGCTCTGCTACTGTCTGGCAGTGCGACGTGCACACGTGTCACCAGGGTCACGCCTCCACGTTCACAGTCTGCAGGACATTCAGGTGAAGTGGGTCCTCAAACAACTTTCAGCAGAGTAGCTGTCAAACACTTGAGCAAATGCTTCTTCAATCGCATGAGAAGTGAGGACTCGCGCCTCAACATCACACCATTTTCTTCTGTTGTTCTTGGATCCTCGTGTATGCACAATAAGGTATGAAATGACTGACGAGCTGCATTTGTTTTCATGTTGACGCCCATCGCTGCTTTTCTCGCGAGACAGTACGAAACTTCGTGGAACCTCACAAAAGTTCTGGACCCCAGACAAGGAGATTGTGTGATCTTGTGCGGGCGTCAGCAGTTGCTTCACACTGCCCGTGACCTACAGGTGCGGTTTATTTACTGCAGGGAACACTACAAAAAACTCGTCGCTTGTGTGATGTCAGACCGGGAAATTTGTATGGCGCACCCCAGCGTCACAGCGAAGGAGTGCAGCCAACTTGTGAGACGCACGGAGGTCACGAAGTGCATTCTGTCCCGCAATGCGTCGGAATGTCTGTCGGAGTTGTCTCTGGCTGAGGTTTCGGACACGGTGACATCCCTGCGGCGTCTGGTCAACAACAAAGCTGCTTTGCTCGGAACTTCGCAGAACACACTTTTCATTTGGTGAGTTTGCAGATTTGTTTTGTGCAAGATTCTTGCCACTGCAAAGAAGGAACAGACAACGTGAAAGGAAACGACCTTTGGTTGCCATGGCGTGTTCATTGTACCTGGATCAACATCTCGAGCTTTTTCTTGCCCAACACGTTTGCACAAATTCGACCTGCATTTGTATCAGCGTTGTGACCTGCACAAGTCGAAAACTCTGTCCAAACACCTGACAGGAACCACGACAACAGGAACCTGCTGAGGCGGATCCGGCTCACGACGGGCCTGACCCTCGGGACGGAGCTGGAGACCGCGGCGCTGCTGCGCGCTTGTCACTTCGTGCTCGACGTCGAGGTGAGGGAGAGAGTTCGTCTTGCGAGGAATTGTCGCGTTGAGTACCTTCTGCCCTGTGGAAATGAGGTGATTCAGCCTTCAATGACAACTGGACGCGTATGCGAGTGTTCTTCCCACAGTAGAAATGTGAAGACTCTTGCTCCTTTCGCAGGGTATCCTGTACCTGACCGTGACGAAGTTTCACAAAGGCTGCGACCACGTGAGCGTGTTGGCTGTCAATCCATTGAATTCCAAGTGCATCTTCGTCCGTTCCATGAGTAACCCAGATGCGCCTGTGTGAGTACCGGAATTTGTTATCTTTTGGTCCCGAGAGTCCGGGGGTAAACATCTCTGTCCAAGCTGTTCGTTCCCTGTGTTCAATGGCCATTGTCCTCCGGGGCGGACATTTTGAAGCAACTGTTCTGTGTGACTGCAGTGACTGGAGAAGCGAGCGCATAAATATATTCTGAAACGTCGTTCCCTTCGTTCTCATGTTTATCACCCAGCCAGCGATGGTCTGTTTGCTGGCATTTTCCGTGTTGTGAGCACAATGTATGTTGTCCGGTGCCGCGGGCTCGTTGATCTATTGTATCTTGTTCTGAGCGAATTTTGTCAGTTTTGAGACGGGTATGTGCACATTCCTCTGCAGGAGGAAGATCCGGGAGGTGCATCACCGCGGAGAGCTGCTGTGTGGAGTTGCGGACCATTCTCTGCTGATCTGGACCGTCAGCGGGGAGCTGATCGCAACCAAGTCTGCCGCACCAAACACCACCATGTGTGTTTCACCCGCGGGCCGGTTTTACCTCGCCTCTTCGGGCCACATCGCCGTGTACAGGCTGAGCAATGATTGAATATGTGCAGCCAAAACGAACACGTCCAACTGAGCGGTTGTTTTCATCGTGTGTTCCACCCTGCAGAATGAACTGAACGCAGTGAGGAGGATCATGGTCACGCCCATGTGTGTTCGCACGAGTTCTTTGTCACGCCGTTAGACTGGGAAAGGGGAGTTTTTGCTACTGGTCTCTTCTACAACCCAGAATCATTTTGCGCATAAACAGATGTTGGAGAGCGTGTCGTGCTATTTTCTGCAGTCACTGGAATTTCCGCCAAATTTGCATTTTGTTTTCTTTCTGTGGGGTCCAGTATTTCCGCCACACTTGCACTGCGTCTGCATTCAGACTCTTGGATCTGTTGTTCAAAGAGTGCGGGACACTCAAGGGATAGCTTCTCTGAGACTGAGTGGGACTCGACACGAGTCCCGCAGTTCAGCCAATCACACAGCACGAAACGTCTCACACCGTGTGATTGGTTGAGCTGCGGGAGTCGCACAAAGTCCCGCTCAGTGTGTCCTTAGTCAAGCCGCAGACCCCCTTTGCATGGGGAGAAGAATGTGACCTGTTCGACTCCCCGTTGAATGTAAACCAGATAAAAGAGCGAAAAGAATTGTTCGTTTTTGAGAACAAATCACTTGTTTTCTCTTTTCGTCGATTTCTTGAAAGTTCACACTGACATTGTTGCGTTTTTTTATTGTGAAATTTCCCTTTTTGACAATAAAACTGAAAACAACAAGGAAAGGTTTGATTCTTAATTCCACGACTGAACAATTGGAACCCTACAATACTGATTCTGTTGCAAACGCTTGTGATCTACACTGACAACAAAACGGATCAAAGCGAACTTTTTTCGTGTTCCGTAGATTCTTCATCGAGTGGAGTTGTCTTTGTGCCCAGTCCAGGTGTACTCTCGTTCATGCGTTTGGCCACAAGTATTCTACCACTCTGCGATCTCTAAACATGTCGTACGAGCTTGCATCATGGTAGAAATGGGTTCTCACCCCACAAAAAGGTTCCTGTTCAATCACACAACTCCTTTCTCGACCAATTGTCTCGAAAAGTCATTGTGTGATTTCACAGGAACCGTTTTTGTGCAGTGTGAGAACCTGTAATTCGGACGTTCACAACACCGATGACAAAACGATTTCACAGTTCCTTCCGTCACCAAGCAAATTGCCAGCAGAGCGTTCTCCCTCAGTGCCGTCTTTGGTGCACAACTATAAGTGTCCGGCCGACAGACTGAATCAATTCTCCCACGCGCGACACAGATTCGCTCTTCAGACTAGTCTTCCATGGAGATGTGCTGGAAAAGGTGCGACATGGACTCCTGGTTGTGGATGCGCCTCATGCCCTCTGCCAGCATGCTGCTGATGTCTACCGTTTTGATCTTGTGGCACTGCATCTTCTGGACGTCGTGAGGTACCGTGTTCGTCACGACAATCTGGAGAAAAAATCGAGACTTTTAATTCTGCCTGCTACCAGTAATTTTCGCATTGCCTTCCAGTTCAATACAATGAATCTGCATCTTCCAGTGACGACGTCGTACACTTGCCTCATCAATTGGCGAGTCTTCGAGCAGTCTCGGGGCTTCGGCCGACAACAAACCGTGCGTCGCCATCACGTAGATTTTGTAGGCGCCACGTTCCTTCAACAACCTGGCAATGGTCACGAACGAGTCGACGTCGTCTATCATGTCGTCCTGAAGGCGGAAACAATTCAACCTGTTGATGTGGGGCAGGGCAGATACTCAATGTCAATCATCCGCTGCAGAGCAGGAAAATCTTCACGTACCACAACAATCGCAATTCTTCCTCCGACATCTCCAACAACGTTTATGGGCGGCTTCTCTTTGGCAGCAACAGCTGTGTAGAAAAAAAACAACATCTCAAATGTGAGCATTCCACGACAGCATGTACCGCGTGATCGCACTTCTCATGTCACGCACCTGGCAGGTATTCCAGCCCGAGCGTGTAGGCCGTGGTGCGTGTTTCGACTTCCGGCGGGGGCGGCGAGTTGCGCCCGTCATCCTGCTCCGAGTCCGCCACCTTGTCGTGGTCGCCGTGGATGAGCGCGATGCCGAGGCGCAGGCGCTCCGCGTACGACGTGGCGCGCTTCACGGCGCCTGGGTGCCGGGCCACGATGATCGCGTTTCGGTAGTCCGGAATCTTTGAGAAAATGACACAATCTCCACTGAGCAAGACGCCTCTGCTTTGTTGTTTTCGAGTTCACAGTCGGTGTGTGGTTGTTTGTTTCTCAAGTTCCCACCTGAAATTCACCTCGCCGCGTGTGTGTCTCACCTGTTCCTTTATGTATTGTATGAGGAATGGTGAGGCTCGCAGATTGTCCACAGGAATGTCAAAGAAGCCCTGGATCTCCTTTTGATGCAAGTCCATGGTTATAAGATGAGTGAAACCTGAAGGAGAACCAGCCGTGAAGCTGATGCACACAGACACCGAATGGTTTCCAAAGAGGAGGACAGTTTCATGAGAACGGCAGCTTACCCGATCGACTCATCATCGTGGCCAGCAGCTTGGAGACGATGGAGCCACGTTTGCGCATTTTACTCTGCTTGCAGTACGGCAGGTACGGCATGACTCCGATGATCTTGTTCGCAGAAGACGTTTTGCAGGCATACGCCATGATCAGCATCTCCATGATGTCATTGTTCACATCTCTGTCGTGGGTAAAAAAGTCATGATCAAAAGTGAATCGTCGCAATCCAAACGCAAATCGACATGGCAGTTCTACTTTGCAATGTGCTGCAGTAGAATACAACGTAACTGAAACAAGTACTTTTTGTTCCACGCACAAGAGAATTTGCTGTCCAAACACTTTCCATCTCGTGAGGAATTTTGTTTTTTTTGAAACTTTTTCTTTGCGGGTGGGGGGGGATGAAGGAGGATGATACGTAAAATGATGATGCACAACATGCAAAGCAACTATTTTTTCAGCAAAACAACACTTGGGAGAAAAAATGCACGTTTTGTGTAAAGCGCTGCAGAAAATGTCCAAAGCTCCTTCAGTACAGCGGTGATCATTGAAAGGCTGATTGGTTTCCCTTCCAAAGAGCTTCACACAACCACCACCACCACCACCAAGCAACGTAACCAAGCAGAGCATTGCGAGGGGCGTTCAAAATGAAAGACCTCATCTGCGAACATTCTCTATCTCAAAAAATTCCACGTGTAAAAATGTCCCCAGAAGTTCGACATGGTGAAGACTTCTTGAGATCACCACGTGATTGCTGATGAGGGGTTCTGAATGTTGACGGGGGTCTGATTGTGGAATTTCTCAATTTTTCCCCTTTGAGCCAAATTGATGTGATTTTCGGACTTCCCAACACACATTTTCACACGCCATGGACAGAAATGGTCTTTCCTTGGACGTCGCTCCATTTCATGGGCACCATAGAACAACACCACTTGTGGCAAAAGGGAAAACTTTCGGAAACTACAGTTACTTACTTCGTCCCCGTTTGAATAAGAAAACAATCCCTGCCTCGCAAAGACTCGCAGAATTCAACAACAGTTTCTGCAACCAGGCCAACAACACAGAGATCCGCATTATTGACAGAAAAGTGAGTTGATTGCTGTCAAGCACAGCTTCAATCAGGCTCAACCAAACCTGTCAGCAAGTTTGTGCTTTGGACAATATTTTTTTGAGTTTGCGATGTCAGATATCATGTGTACAGTTTGCTGAGCCAAGTTGAAGCTTGTTACAAGTTCAACCAACGACAGTAGTCCTGGCCGAGGACATGTCCAAAGGTTTTGTCGTCAATGTGAGCAGCGTGGTCCCCATCCCCAGGTTCAGCAATTGCTTCTGCCACTGCTTTTTCCGCCTCACTCGACATCGTTTAAATTCAAGCTGAAGAACAACCAACACTTCCTTCTGGTTCAGACTTTTATCAAGCGCAGCTGCAATCCTCCTGATCGACCACACAACATGTGGTTGAACCATGGAAGTGAATGTATCGAAACGCAGCCGCCTGAAAACGAAGGTAACCTCCCGGGAAGCTCTCTCTGCCCTCGCATTGGAAGGAGAATCAGCGATCCCAACCAACCAGAGACATTGTGTGTGGGCCAATTCCCCAACAAAACCCTAGCTTGGCAGAGTGAGACTGAAATGGAGTTGACACGCGCGATGAAGTTTCACTTCCAGATTTAGATATTATCTACTGCTGCTGCTGCTCCGGTTGACCCAACTCCGCTTGCATGGCGTCACCCCTCAGTCAAGATACGCCAGACATTGACGGACCTTCTGCGAAATACTCGTATCATTGCAAGACGGCCGAACACACCACGGTTCGCTGTCATCGCAACACGAGATTCGCAACTTTTGACAACTCAAAGAGAAAACCACACACAGCATTATCGAAGACAATCCACCCTTTTGAACACAGACACACAGACACACACACACACACACACACTGCATGCACCCTGACAAGCTTTTACCAAGTCCATGATAAAATTGCTGAGGAGGGGGTGGCTGTGCACAGATTCTGGGCCACAGTTATCATTGTGCGATGTCCCTTTAGGGAAGAGCACTTAGCGGTGTGCCGAAAAATTTTTTGTATACATGCCACTTTGGGGAAGATGTCCTGTCACGTCACGTCATGTCACGTCATATCCCCCCCCCCTGTAGGGGCTATTGGTGGCTATTGGTACTGGCCTGGGACAAATGGGCTATTGGTGCTGGCCTGGGACAAATGGTCTGCTCAAACGGTCCACCAATGTACAAAAGTATATGGCATCTGGGCCAAGATGTCCCGTCATGTCACGTCATGTCACG
>JAAUXT010008208.1_pt1 | contig 13459 bp, 13 predicted proteins | sample 7278171 | NCBI WGS metagenome assembly JAAUXT01 (sample SAMN14350112, study PRJNA611818) | marine sediment metagenome | isolation source: surface marine sediment (1.8m) | place: French Polynesia: Moorea | collected 2018-08
GACTTGACTTGGGTGTGTTCGAGTTGACTCAGGTGTGTTTGACTTGACTCGGGTGTGTTTGGCTTGACTTGGATGTGTTCAACTTGACTCGGATGTATTCAACTTGACTCGGGTGTGTTCGACTTGACTCGGGGTGTTTGACTTGACTTGGGTGTGTTCGACTTGACTTACGGTGTTCGAGTTGACTCGGGTGTGTTCGACTTGACTCGGGTGTGTTCAGCTTGACTCGGATGTGTTCGACTTGACTCGGATGTGTTCGACTTGACTCGGGTGTGTTTGGCTTGACCCAGGGTGTTTGACTTGACTTGGGTGTGTTCGACTTGACTCACGGTGTTCGAGTTGACTCACGGTGTTCGACTTGACTCGGGTGTGTTCGACATGACTCGGGGTGTTCGACTTGACTCGTGGTGTTCAACTTGACTCATGGTGTTCGACTTGACTCGGGTGTGTTCGACTTGACTCGGGTGTGTTCGACTTGACTCGGGTGTGTTCGACTTGACTCGGGTGTGTTCGATTTTGCAGAGACGATCTGCGATAACGACGAGCGAAGCCGCATGACGCGCGTCACCGACGTCGTGTGGATGGACATGTCGATCGGAGGACGCGATATGGTACGTGCACGCATACATCAGTCCACACACGCACACACATCACACACGCACACACAAACGCACATCCTGCGCGCGCACATACACACACACACACACACACACACATCATACAGATGGACATGTCGATCAAAGGACATGGTACGTGCACGCATACACCAAACCACACACGCACACATCACACACGCGCACACAATGCGCAGACACTTACACCGTGTGGATGGACGTGTAGATTGGGGGTGCGACCTGGTGCGTGCACACACACCACAACACACACGCACACACATCACACGCACACATCACACGGCCATCACACACAGGCACAACATACGCATACATCGTGTGCAGAAACATGTCGATCGCGGGTCGAGATCTGATGCACGCACACCTGAGCACACACACGCACACTTGTTGCAGGGCAACATCACGCTGGGACTGTTCGGAGACATCGCGCCCCTCACTGTGCAGAACCTGGTCGGACTCATGAACGGAAGTCTCGAGGCCGCAAACGGCTACACAGGCGCCATCTTCCACCGCATCATCTACGACTTCATGATGCAGGTCAGTTCTGCGCACGCGCCACTGGCACCCGCGCCTGGCGTGACGTCATGCCTCGGTCGGTGGACGCGCACGTGGACACAGGGGGAACCCGTGTCAAAGGTTCTGCATACCTGGAGGTCATGAGGCCAACACCGAAGAAATCCTTCAAGGCTTTGGAGGATGCCTGACTTCCGGGGCAAAAACGTTCATAACCTCCAAATTTGCAGTGCAAACTGAAGACCTAGACTTGTGAACACGTGGTTTGTAAACCACGTGAGGCAGAGATCACGTGACCTGAATCCTGTGTTTGACTGTTCTTGTTGTAGTGCGGGTCCACCTGACCTCACCTGTATCTCTGTGTTGCAGGGCGGGGACTACCTGACCGGAAGAGGCTTCGGCCACAGCTGCTCCATCTGGGGCCGCGAGTTCGACGACGAGACGTTCGAGCTCAACCACAGGTGCGTCACGTGAGACGTGAGACGTGGTGTGTGACGTCACGTCACGTCAAACGTGACGTGAAACGTTTCCGGAGACGTCACCCAAACCATGAGAGGAGAGATGATGTTTGACTCGACGTGTGACGTGACATGAGACACCACGTGACAATTACGTGACGTCACGTAACACATGTGTGACGCGACGCGAAACGACGTGACGCGACGAGACACGTGACATGAAACGGGACACGACGTGACACACGTAACTTGACCTGACCTGACGTGAGAAAACGTCCCGTGATTTGACGTGGTTGATGCACCGCGACAATTCTTACCCGACTGCCACACGTTGAGTGTGACCACGTGACTTGAAGGGACGTTTGCACTCTCCCTTGCGCCGCGCCTGGTTGCCATGGTAACGTCTCGGTGTCTCCAGGTGCGGACGTGTCTCCATGGCGAACGCAGGACCCAACACGAACGGCTGTCAGTTCGTGATCCAGTTCGCGCGCGACGCCCCGTGGCTCGACGGGAAACACGTCGTGTTCGGCGTCGTGCTCAGCGGTGGGTGCACGCATACATGCACACACACGCACACACATGCACACACGCACACCACACGGACACACATGTGTACGCACACACACACGCACACGCAGACACAAACTGATGAGAAACACGTCGTGTTCGGCGTCGTGCTCAACAGTGGGTGCACGCATACATGCTCACACGCACACACATGTACACACGAACACGCATAAACAAGATCTGAAAGCAACACACAAGCACACACACCCACAAACACACACACACACACACTTTCTCCTTGATGTCTAATAACTGAGCGCCTTTTGCCTGGACCACACATCCTCAAATGAGGGCCAACCCTTGAGATTTCCCAAACTCGTCTGACCTGATTTCACCACGTGTGTTTCCGCCGCAGGGTTCGACGTGGTTCGCGCTGCAGAGAACGTCGCGACGGACGACGACGACCGGCCCCTGGACACGGTGCTCATGAAGCGAACCGGGGTGCACGCGAACCCGCAGCCCTACCCCTGGTGGGACCTGGACACCCCTGTGGGAGACTGCCCCTTCTAAAGGGGTGAACACCTCTGGACCCCCTTTGAACCCCAAAGTCCCCTTGGACCTGCCCCTTACACTCAACACCCCTTGAGGCCTCAGCCAGGCCCGCAGTCCTACCTATTGTTGGACCAAGACACCCCTTTGGGAAACTGCCCTTTCTGAGGGGAAAACACCTCTGGACCCCAACCCCTTGACAAACCCCAAAGTCCCTTGGGACCCCTCCCACGCCCAATACCCAATGAGGCCTCAGCCAGGCTCGTAGTTCTGCCCCTTGTTGGACCCAGACACCCCTGTGGGAGACTGTCCTTTCTTGGGCCCCAGGAACCCCAACTCACTTGTGAGGCCCCAGCCCCCAGCGAAACCCAGGTATGTCAGCAGTTGCCCTCTCGGACGTGGTGTCCCACTCCCGTGGACACTTCAGCGGTTGTTCACAGTGCAAAAGGGCCACCCCTCCCCCCCCCCCCCGGGGTTATTGGAAGGTTCGCCTTTCTTGTGTCGTCCTCCGTTTGACTCTGAACTCTCGAGACCGCCCGACCAAGCTCGTCCACCCGCCGATGCCGCTCCTCACCACCAGATGTCACTGAAAGCGCACTTCCGGCCGCAGCGGAACAGGAAGTGACGACATCATCTCCCAGCGCACATGACCTGACCCCACGTGACACTCAGGAATGACGTCACACGTGTAAAAACACGAGCCTCATCACTTCAGCGTAAATCAAAACAAACACACGTGTATACTTGAAACCAAATGAGATTAGGGCCCGGTTCACGCTGGATGCGTCACGCGTTGCGTTGCTGTACGAGTGCACAACGCCGCCTGATCAAAATGAAATCACAGCGCGTTACGGATCCAGTGCGAATCAGGCCCCAAGTATTTGCAGGGACAGTGTGGTTGAGAAAACGAATGCATCTTCCACCCTGGGGTTGTCATGGTAACGCGAGGGCTCTGCGCGTCAAGGCATTGCAAACTGGAAATCCTTGTGAAGAGGGAGTGACAGTTCAAACGTAAAATTTATGTGTTGCACGAGCAGAAGAATAGACGAGTTGGGGTCAGGGGTCAAGATCCCAAAGAGGTTTGGATTGGGTTCCCCCCATTCTGGATGTGTTTGTGAGCTTCTTGGAGATGTTGGGGGTTTCACGAGTGAGGGGCAGAGGCCCAAGGGGTGGGACACACGTGCTATTGTTTTTGTCGTCTGTTTGTAAGGGAATCCAGAACAGAATCCAGAACAGAACGCCACGTTTGTTCAACACTTGATTGAGTAGAACTGCTGCCAAACTAACCAAGTTTTGCCAAAGTAGTGACACAATCTCAACACTGAACTCAAGCAGTATGTAGTGAGTAGAGATGATTTTTCTGACCTTTGATAGATTTATCACATGCTTGGTGTGTGGGAACCTAATTCAGCTGTTAGAATCCTGGCTCACCTGAAGTTTCCACATTGTTAGACCTCAGTTCTAAAATTTCCTGTCAATTTCATTGTTGTGGCAGGTAAAGAATAGGGGGGAGGTCAGGTCAACTACCTTTGTCTTTCAAACTGTTGGTAGAATCTTCACATTGTAGTGCAGAATTTTTGAAATTGTAGAAGTTCTGTAAAATTTGAAAAACTCGTGAAATGCTGAGGGAGAGAAAATTTTGCTTTCTCCATGACAGGAGAATCACTGTAGGTTGACATCTTTTTCTCGCCACTATTTCCCAATTTGTGACTGCCAATCTCAGAACCTTGTGAACTTGTTGAACTTGTTGGACACAAAATTGCACAAACAGCCGACGTACTTGTAAGGCTGGAACTCAGAGACATCGTCACCAAATATATCATTGATCCCGACTCGTATTTTGTACAGAAATGAGACTTGTGTGAAACGTTCTGACCTCGGCACAGGTCACGTGGTGTCCGCGCACAGGTCCCCGTCCCCAGCTTGCCCGAGTGTTGGGCTGTGTTCTGTTGATGGACCAGAGGCATTACGAACCAGAAATCCCTGGCTCCTGATCCTGGTTTGGTTTGGCGTGTTGCGTTGCAAGTTTTAACGTAAAAGTGTCAGGGAAGAGGTTCTGTGTGTGGACGCTGTGTGGTACTTTGTCCTGGGTCACTTTAATTGGAATGGTGGGTCCAGGGGGCGGATCCAGGGCCTGGCGCCTGGTTAAAAACCACACCAGTTTTGCTCCAAATGGGCAAAATTTAGATCCATTTTCCAGCTGGACCCTGACCTGATCCGAAGTCCACTCTTCAATATCAGAGCCTGGACCCTCCCCTGGGGTCTGACCCTGGACCCTCCCCTGGGGTCAAACCCTGGACCTGCTTCTGGAGTGGGACCTGAACCCTCCCCTGAACCTGCCTCTGGGACCGGACCCTGGACCCTCCCCTGGGGTCAGATCCTGGACCCTCCCCTTGATCAGACCCCGGACCCTCCCCTGGATCAGACCCTGGACTCCCCTGGATCAGACCCTGAACCCTCCTCTTGGATCAGATCCTGAACCCGCCTCTGGGACCAAACCCTGGACCCACCTCTTGGACCAGACATTGGACACGCCCCTGGGGTCCACGGACCTTTTTCCCTTGACTGCTGTATGCGCCCTGAGCATCACATGTTCACAATGAAACAAAAACATTCCAATCGTTACACCATGGATCTGGCAGCGACTTTCCATCCGAACCGTCGTCGTTTATGTTGCATTATGAAGATGCCTTGTTTCAGATTGTACTCTCTCCACCAGTGGTTCCAGGAGGGGCACCTGCCCCCCTCAACCCATGGACCCCAATGCTTCCATGACAATTTGCTGGCGCAGATACAAAAATTTTTACTTTCTGTGCGTCAAAGGGGGGGGGGGGGCGACCTCCTCACCCCTGGATCCACTGTGGTTGTCCCCGGCTAACTCGAACAAGACCACTTCGAAGTCCTGTTCAATTCGATCTTTTTGACATGAAGACCCCCTGATCCGTATTGAGGGAACATTGTGATTCGAACATCGACTGATTCGAAACGGTTCGCTTTGGGGGGTTCGAATCTGGCGCGGACGGGTGAAAATATTGTTGTGCCTGCGTTTTGGTCTTGATCTGGTTCACACCGGGTGCGTCACGTATTTGTACCACACCAAGTTGTCAATTTCCGCAGACGTACGTGTATTCAATGGTGTGAATGACTGCGGCAAATTTGTGCAGAAGCTGTAGTTTTACAATGGCGAATGTTTATGAAGTATGTTGTGTACAAAATGTGTAACATTATTAATCATTACAAATTGATGATAATAATGACAAACTGATTGACAGTTGTTCTTTGCTCAGAGTACGTCTGGCGAAGAAGGAAGTGGGACAAATTGGATCCAGGGTCGGGTCAGGGGGCACTTCTCAGCTGGTGTCATGGCGGCAGATCCTCAGAAGCTGGTGGGGTCAAATTTTGTTTTGTTGGGGGGAGGGACACAATTTCTAGATGGCAAATAGAATTGGTGCCATTGGTTCAAAATTGATGGGGATGAAGCTTTTATTTGGGGTCAGGGAGGGCCAGGCTCACTAGATCCGCTGGAGGAGGAGGGAATTTCTATTTGAACCTGGGATGCGCAAGTTTTTGCAGACAGGTCTGCTGTTGGGGAGGGGAGAGCAAGGGCTGGCCCAAGACAGACACAGACAGACACACGCACATACGCACACACAGAAGTAGTACACACAGCCCCCCCCAAAGAAACTCACAGACACACACAGACACAAACACACACAGACACATACACACACGCATACACAGAAGTAGTATACACAGCTCCCCCCCCCCAAAAAAAAAATAACAACTCACAGACACACACAGGCACAAACACACACACACACACACCTCTTCAGGATCCACCAACTCCGTGCGGGCATCTGGGCAGGAGGGGGCGACACACGAGGAGGCGGCAACAAGGGGGGAAAACAACACAAGTGAAAAAGGAAACAAGTCTTCTCTCCCACGTGCAAATTGTATCGGGGAAACCTCTGGGAATTCAGGTCCACCGGCCGGCCCCTGGATCCGTGGATCCACCCCCGGGACGCACACACACACACGCACACACACACGCACATTTGTAATCCCTGATTCGCATATCAACAAGAAACGCATGTTTCGCACCGCTGCAACATGCTGACTCCACACACACGAACATGTGCGCTCCCAAGTACAATGTATTTGGGTGCGCATCAGAGTGGAACGACTCAATGTGCCCAAATTTGGAGCAACGCGGTGTTGACCCAATATGATTCACAGAAATCAGAGCAAATGTGAGGAAAACGCATGTTGTACAGGATCTTGAGTGTTTTTATTGCTGCATCATTGTTCGTGATCAGAAAAGTCGTTTGCAAATAGCCACAGTTGATTGCTCGACGGACACACAGGGATTCACGTGTTGGGACGTGGGGAAACTGACAACACCACAAAAGCTAAGGCAAACGTGAGTGAGATTTCTCTTTGATAACTGTTTGATATTTCTGTTGTTGTCATACAGGGGCGGAGCCAGTGATCAGGGGTCGCCCTTCAAGACAGGCCCTGATTTCAAAATGTGCACAGAATGAAAAACTTGCACAGGGTGGTGGAGTCAGGCCCAAGACCCCAGGGTCTCGTGGATCCGCTATCCAGGATCTGAGATCCTTGGCAGCGCGGATCCAGGATCTGGTTCATGGAAAGATTTGACTCACGAGAAACCTTACATCCAACCGTGCAAAATTACGGCGGGGGGGGGGGGGGCTGCACGTGGATCTGCCCCTCCTGAGACCGCCCCCAAACCCACAACAAGGGGTTCCAACTGTTCGCGTTTTCTTTATTTGGAGTGTGGTTCTACACGTGACTGGAAACAGCTTCCACAGCTTCTTCAATTTAGATTGAAATTTAGGACGCCTGTACAAGGAGGCAGATCCAAATATGGATTTGTGTGGTGTCTGTTTGCTGTTCTCCACACATATGCTGGTTTCCATATTTACACAGTACACGAGTTGAGTTGATTCACCCCAGTTTTCGTTATGCTGACACAGCAGTGTAGGGACACGAACAGGGCGCAGCCACAGGTGTGTGGGGACACGCACACACCACGCACACACACGCACACACACAAACACATTCGTAAACACGCACACATTCGCACTAGCGTTCGAGGTGTACACACTGTGAAATCTTGCACACACGCGTGCACACACACTCTCACACACGTACACATATTCGCATTGGAGGTTTGAAAGGACACTTACCCACAAACACACACACGCACGCACACACAGACACAGACGCACTCACACACACAGACACACAGACACACTCACAAACACACCCACACACATACTCACACACACACACACACTCACACACACACACACACACACACACACACACACACTGCTGCAGTGCGGATGCGGTCACACGCAAAAGGAACCAACAGTTTCTCTTGAAAAATTGGACGGAACTTTCAACTCAAACTTCCGCTTTCAGCACTGCACGACTTGGTGACACAAACCCACTTCCGGCATCTGAAGGCGCGACTGAGGTCGCTGAGGCCCTGATCACGTGCTCACTGAAATCTGACAATCGGCTGCACGTAAAATCAGCAATTCAACTCCACGGGTGATCAGCGTTGGAGACAGAAGGATATTTATCTTCATACGTACACCGTCCGTCACGGAGTCAGGTGAGTGAAAACTGAAATTTTCGTTCTGAAAAATAACATACCTTCGTGAAATTTTTGTTGAAGGACGTGAGATGCAGGGTCTGCACCATGTGCCTTTGGTCCCTTTGCCACCCTGGACCCCTGGACCTCAAGCCCCCTTCCCCCTGCACTGTGGGCCCCTGGCCCCTGGTGCTCTGGCCCCCACCTCTCTGCCCCCGGGTTCCTGTCCCCTGGTTCATCAGTCTGTGGCCCTCAACCACAAATTGCACACGGGTTGTGCAAAAATATTTGGAAGTTGAGATTTTGGAGGCTACGATTGAGGGCAAAGAGTGCTTGAATATTCCAGAGGTTTTTGGTCTTGACGAGGCTATAGGTTCCTCCCTCTCTTTCGGAAGACAAAGTTATGATATGCACATGCAGTGTAGTGTATTTTCAAACCCCTATCACAACGCATTTTGACGGTCGGGGGCGTCCTTGACCCTGACCTGATTCTGGACCTGACCCCTGGGGACGGGGCACCTTCGCACCCGACCCTTTTCTCCCAGACCCCGCACTGACACAACGGAGGTTGGTCTGTTTGCAGTGGAGCTTGCAGCGCGGCACTGAACGCTGCAGTATCTTGTTGACCTGCGCAACGTTGTTCTGGTCACCATGGAGACGGCACACTGCAGCGCGTGTGTGTGTTTCCTCCTGGGCCTTCTGATTCACATCAGTCCTGCAGGTACGGTTCTCACGAGGCTTGGCTTTACAGTCCATGCAGGGGGGTTCCAGGCGCGTTGGGGTAAGAACGGGGCTGGGGTGGCGCGGGGCCGGCGGCGCGGGCGGGGGCCGGGGCAACGGGTGCGCAGGGGGGGACATATTTCTTATTCTCAGTCTGAGTTAATTCATGAGTGTGTAGCTGTTCGGGAGTGTCACCAAAACCAAAAAGTAAATTGAAGCACAGACGCGGGGTGTGTTCACAGTGGGGACGGCGCCCATCAGGTCACTTCCGCTTCCGTTTGAGTAGCAATCGACGGCCCACAAACGTGCAGGGGAGCAGCAAGTTGCGGAAATCCCAATTCCCGCCAGAATCGAGAAAAGGATTCAGTCCTTCAACGGAAATCTTTTCCGTAAGTTGTCTGAGTTATCTTTTTCTGTGTGAAAATATTTTTATTCTTCTTCAGGAGGTGAAGTGTGCAGATCCGGGTACAACTACCCCCCGTCCTGCCCGAGATCATGTGAGTATCAACTCTGCAGAATCCAGGGGCCGTGGAAGCCCAAGGGAGCACAGGGGCAGAACTCAACAGAGGCGCAGAACCGCAAAGGAAAACGTGCATGCGTGCACCCTTTCAAACAAAATGTGAGCCTCAGGGGTGGAATGAATCCATGGGAAGGGGGGAGGGAGGAACTTTGGCCCCCTGGGACCTTTCTACGATCAACCCTTGCAATTCCCTCCTTCGTTGCTTCTTGTTTTTCCCCTGGATTGACGCAGCGCTCCCAGAGACATGGAGTATCCACTGTACTGGACCCTGTGTTTCTCTCGTATACAGCGGACCCTCCGGATCGGACCAAGTGCTGCCGGGACGGGCTCGCACCACACTGCTGCGAGGAGAGAGCCACCAGCGTGTGTACACAGCAGAGAGGGAGGAGCGGAGACTTTGGTGCGTGGGGCGGGGCTGGGTGGGGGTGGGTGGGCGGGGAGGGGGCAGGGTGGGGCGAGGGATGGGCTGGTACTGCACTGCTGTGAGTAGAGAGGTGGGGCGGGGCGGGGAGGGGGAGGGCGGGGCGGGGTGGGGTGAGCCGGGAGGGGTAGGGCGGGGCAAGGGAAGGTGGGGTGGTGTGGGGCAAGGTAGGGTGAGGCGGGGCAGGGCCGGGGTGGGTGGGCGTGATGGAGTGGGGTTGGTTGTGATGAGAGGGCCACCAGCGTGTGTACACAGCAGAGAGGGAGCGGTGGAGACTTCGGTGGGTGGGTGAAGGGTGAGGGGTGGGCGGGGCGGCGGGCACGGTGGGGCGGGGTGGGCAGGGTGGGGTGGGGTTGGCTGCCAGGAGAGGGCCACCAGTGTGTGTACACAGAAGAGAGGGAGCGGCGGAGACTTCGGTCAGTGGGGTGGAGAGGGGCAGGGTGGGGTGAGTGGCGAGGGTTTGGGTGGGGCAGGGTCGGGCGGGGTGGGTGGGCGGATGAAAGTGTGCAGAGGAGTTTGGGTGGAGCAGAGATGGGACAAGGTGGGCCTTGGGCACAGCGGGGTGCGTGGTGTGGAGTGCTAGGTGCTAGGCTGGGCGGGGCAGGTGGGGTGGGGAGTGGAGGAACGGGAAGAGATGGGGCTGGGTGGGCTCAGGCTGCCTGTTCTGAGGCAGGGTGGTGATGCAGATTGGCAAAGGTAGGGCGGGCTGATGGGAGGTGAGACATTGCTGCGCGGAGCACACCAACTGATTGATACATCTTTGCTGTGACCTGTACCCTTGACCAATTGATTGATCAATTGATTGATTGATTTACTCATTGATTGATCGGCAGACCCTCCCTCAAACGTGTACGCCGTGTGGTGCCCCCGCCCGGGAGACGCGGACGACGCGACAGTGTGTAACCGCGGCACCAGCAGCGTGTCCTGCCTCTCAAGGAAAACGTACGTCAGCACCCGCGGAAATAGGTCAGCGTGACGAAGTAGGTCAGCGTAACGAAGTAGGTCAGCGAGGAAACAGGTCAGATCAACACCTACAAAAATAGGTCAGTGAAGTAGGTCAGCAACTAAAACAGGTCAGATGGCTGGAGTACGTCATCATATGAACGCAAACAAAGTCAGACGCAAAAAGAGGTCAAAACATGAAAACGCACGTTTGGAACTGACCACGAGCTGAAACAGTTGAACACATGGTTCTGAGTCTGACGTGAATTTGGCCTTGACCTTCAAGGTCAATCGTGACCTTCAAGAAGGTCAATCATTGATTCCGATTCCTTGTCCGGAAGGTCACTATGAACCGGAAGTGGCTGCGGACTGACGCTCTTTGCTCACGTGACCAGGTTCGCAGGCATCATGGGCGGCGTGTTCGGCGGCCTCGTTCTCATCGCTGTCGTCATCCTCGCGATCTGCTGCTACTGCGTCAAGAGCGGCCGTCTCGTCTGCTACAAGGTCGCGGACGGGCGATACCGGAAACGGTGCGTGGGACATGCGTCGAGCACGCTTCTTGTGACGTCATCATTCGGCCGCGACGTCGCAAACATGAACGCGCATGCGCAGAGGAAAGCAGGGAGCGTTGCCGCTCATCGCATCACGCGATACGAACGCATTTTGTGCGGTTCAGCCATGACGCCAGGGTAGATCCAGGGGTGCACTCAAGACCCGCTCCCCTCACAGGGCAAAAGTAATTCCCCAACCCTAATGTGTTTGCCTCGCGGGCGCAACATGTTTGCACGCATTTGGACACTTCATTTTTTCCTGCTTGAAGTTGGCGTGCATCTGAAGTTGGGCCTGCCACCAAGGGCGTCGGGGGAGGGGGCGTCGGGTCTCCACTGAACCAAAAGCGCAGCGCACGACGCGTCCGATGCGACACAACCGGGCGAAACCCTACTTGATCCGGAAGTGATAATTTTTTTGACGTAGATGACGTCACTTCCTCACGTGTACGTGAAACGTTTTGTCCACGTTACAGATACCAACTCATCACCAGGGCGAAGCACCAGCGCATCCTGGAGCAGCAACGCGCCCAAGGTCAAGGTCACACCGGTCTCCAGCACCACCCACCAGGGGGTGTTGTGTACCCGGCTCCCGCTGCGTACCCTGCTGCGTACCCTGCCCCGGCTGGATACCCTCCAACCTACGCCTCACCCAGTGCCTACACCCAACCCACTACTGCCTACATCCAACCCAGTGCCTATACCCAGCACAGTGGGTACGCTCCATCAAGCAAGTACGCCTACCCCACATGAACTCGAGTGCGCATGTGCGGACTTTGAGGGGCGTGGTCCAATTCAGTGAAAGTTCACTTCAGGAACAAGACGCATTGTCAGGTGCGGACGTGACTCATGCATGGCGATGGGCATGTGTAGTTTCTTTGTGTGGATACTTCAAGCCATGAATCAGGGACACATACAGAAGACTTCTGTGATACTTATCTCGTCCCACTGTCATCTTTAACTGTTTTCCAATTGTTGTCACGGGATTTCAGGGTCGGGGGTGCGGGCAAGTCCCCCCCCCCCCAGGGGTGACGAAATGACATTTTATCTGCAGATAGATCTGTCAAACGCACTCACGACGACTTGATTGGGTGTCTCTTCAATTAAATGTTTGTACAAAAAAGAATCTCATGTCAGTAAACCAAACAAGAACGTTTGTCAGTGTCGACACGCGTCTACGCGGTGACAGAGCCCTGTAGAAAATCGAGCCAGCGACACACACCTGACGTTCCCGAGACGGACACGTCACTTCTCTAGTCGCGCCGATGCTGTAGCGAGTCTGCGCGCGAGAACAAAACCAATGCACGACGTCGAACGCGACAAAAGACAGAACTCCACAACCAATGAATCATCGTCTTAATTCACAACAGGTTTTATTTGCACAAGAGATAATTGCATAAAATCTCCACGTTCTCCCCCTCCACAATTCTGCCACCCCCCAACTCCACCTTCCCCCAAAGGCAGATGCACTGGAAACGCCCCCACCCCACGCGTCATGAGAATCACGTGACAGATTCACACAGAGAGCGTCACACCTTCCGACGCCGAAGAATAGCGAGGTGTGGCATCAAGTAGCGTTGACGCAGACCCGAGGGTCGACATGGATTTTCACGCCCGCATCAAAACGTCAAAATTGCCGTTCTTACCCCACGTCAAGTGCGTGACTTTTTCATGAGATTTCTGGGTCTACGTCTACGCTTGCGAAGAGTGTTGCCGAACCTCTTGGTCGTCGCACGGACTTCGCCCTCACAGATTTGGACCCGGAAACCGAGGTCAAGGTCGCCCCCTCCCCCCCCCGTCGGTTCTGGATCCGCTGGATATCATGTTTGGGAAACTAGATCAATTTTTCACGTTTTCGCTCGTGAAAAATTTCATGATCGAGCTCAGTTATTCACGGATTCACAAACTTCAAGTCATTGATTGAACAATCCGTGACATCACACGCGCACACACACACACGCACACACACACACGCACACACACACACGCACACACACACACGCACACACACACACGCACACACACA
>JAAUXT010033846.1_pt1 | contig 13459 bp, 16 predicted proteins | sample 7278171 | NCBI WGS metagenome assembly JAAUXT01 (sample SAMN14350112, study PRJNA611818) | marine sediment metagenome | isolation source: surface marine sediment (1.8m) | place: French Polynesia: Moorea | collected 2018-08
CAAAGGTCAATATTTTGTTATCATCCTGAACATCCTTTGCTCCGTGCTTTGTATACTTTGAGTAAAAATCATTTCTACCCTTGGAACAAAAAGTTGGTTTGTTGATCAAGATATTTCATCTGACGATCAAAACTTTGTCATTGTCATCGTCTTCCGCCTTTCGTGAGCTTCGAGAGGAAAAAAGTTTCACACACACACACACACACACACACACACACACACACACACACACACACACGAAGTCCGGACAATGTCCAAACATGGGCTCCGTCACCCGCTCCATTCTCAGACAGGTCACTCATATCAGCACACGGTTGCTTGTTCTGCACACAGCCTGTGCCTGTTGCACCGTACCTGGCAGATGTTGGACATTCTGGGGACAGCGACCACTCGGTACACTCCTCCGCCGCTCGGAAACATCTCTCAGTTCCTCAGCATCTCTCACTGCTGCATCTGAAACAAAGATAAGGAAACCTTTCACTCGGACGCACAACGGCTTGAAGAGGTCAAAGAGTTCGAAATCTGCAGAGCTCTTGACCAGCATTGGCAGAGTTTGACACCCCTTGTTCCGCCAAGTATTTTTCAATGATAGTGCCCAAAAAAGGCCAAATGAAGACCAGACCTTCATCCCAAGGACTACTTTGCTTTTGGCGTTTAGAACTGTGGATAGACAGGATTCAAACGACACCGACAGTGGTTCAACTCTCGGTCAAGATCCATTTTCAGGTTGGAATCTGTGCCTTCGAACAAAGCTTGGAGAGTGTGCAAAAACCTTCCAAAGGAACTAGCGTCTACAAGAAGATCTAGACAGTGCAACGATCAAGAACCGAAATCAAAAACTCACCACAACGTCTGCAGAAAGAACAGAGAAAGTGCCAACATCAGAGAAAACACGTCAACAAACAAGGCCGTTGGATGCTCAACTTCCGGTCGTGTGCGCTCTTTGCTGCAGCTCACGGTCGTAGGAATATCTTCAAGATCAACCAAAAAATCTCCCCAAAATAGCATAATTTATTGCCTTCAAATAATTACTTCTTTGTAAAAGTGCTGTTTATGGATGACAAACTGAAAATTTAGAAACTTATGAGCCTTTTTGGTCCTGAGCTATTTGTTCGCGAGAGATCATTTCAAATGCAACACATGGCGGCGCCCATGACTTCCACTTGTGCTGACTGCAGGAGTTTCAATTTTTCCAGTTGATCTTGGCTGTCATTTTCTCATTGCTTGAATCATGGCGTCTGTGGAGGACCTGGTGAAGGACGCACATGCGGAGGCACTGCACTGTGTCGTGGAGACCGGGGGCGGCAAGTTCGTCTGCTTCTCACGCCTCGTCTCCAAAGACGCTTGGGTTTGTAAACAAGACTTGCGACTGTTCTCTGCTGATGAGACCCATGTGGACCAGAATGTTGATCTGAGAACTGAAATGCACAGAGTTGCTCCATCTCCTGTTTGGTTGGCAGGTCCTTGGCGCCACCGACGGTTGCGACGTGTGGCGGCTGGAGCTCGACGTCGACGATTTGGACGCTCAGAGAAATGTGGCAGACGTCAGCTCGCTCGATGCCTTTCTCTCCAGAGTCAAGTGCGTGACAATTGCATTGTACAACACATGGACACCTTGTGGTGGCACTGTCAAACAAGACCGTTGGATTTTCTTTTCTCTTTGTTCGTCGCACAACACGAGCATTCTCGAAATTTGGTCGGACAGGTTATCCAAGCAACAGTCCAGGGGCGCCCTCAGCGCTGTTTGTTTTGGGCAGGGGGGGGGGCGTCAACCAAATCCAGGATTTGTGCCTGGTATCTTGCTTTTCTGAAACCAGGAATGCGCAGAGTGAAATCCAGTGGCAACATGATTCGTGTCTGGCCCACACGCAAATTCTATGCCCCTTTTCAGAAGCGCGTTTGTGCATGGAGACGTACAAGTGATTCAGACGGGCAGCAGAAGCGTGACTCTCAGCATCGGCCAGGGATCGAAGTGCATTTCCATCAAGCTGTACGAAGCAAAGGCGCTGGACAAGAAAACGGACATGCAAAATCTCATCATTCGACTCGCCGAACAATCAATTGACCTGGAAACAAAGTTGGAGAAGGCAAATAAGAGTTTGGATGACGTCAAGGCACAGAAGGGAGCTGGTGCCGGAGGACTGTTTGACTATGGAGACAACAAGAAAAAGGCTCAGGCCAAGGCGCCGCCGAAACAAGTCGGTATGAGCGCGGTGAACCCCGGCAGCAAAAAGCGCAAGAAGGCGCGTGGAGTGCAGTTTGATGAAGACGATGATTGATGGTCTGTTCGTGCAGAGCTACTTGTCAACAGTTTCACATTCGCACTCTGAAAACAGTTTGTCTGGATCAAAGCTGACAATTCAATTCCCTTGGGTCCAATTTGTCGACGTCTTTTGAGTGTCACGCACTGGTGCCACGTGTATGTCATTCCTTCTCGTATTCAGTGCTTACTTGGGTGAGTTTCAAGCGAACAACTCAAATCAGAAGTTGGAAGACCTGTCGTTTTGAACGTGGGGGAAAGCAAGCGTGACAGTGTGATGTGTTGTGCTGTAAACGGGGCGTATCTCAACCCTGGTAAACGTTAATATCTGGCAGGTTTCTTCATGCCCGATACCAACTCTCCAATATCAACTGTTGGCACCACATTTGCATATTTTCTGTGCACCATTCAAAGCATATTTTCTGTGCTTGTTTTCTGAAAACATGTTTGAAGACGGTCTTTGGAAAACAACAAAACAACAAGTTTTCGTGAGGTCAAAGTGCATTTTTTCGTCAACAGCAAAACAGACCACCACTTATCACACACTCACCAGTTCCCGTTTTGATTGAATTATACCGGTGGATCTATTTCTGCCTGCTTGGGAGGCTCTGAAATAAGCCCGCGTCTGACGAGGACTGCCGGTTTCACTGCACAGATGCCACCGAATACAGAAACACAACCGTCCTGCGGCGGAATGAGTCTTTAGTCCAAATATTTGGCGAGTAATAACTTGGTGTCTTTGAACCGTCTCTTTTTCTCCGTGCCCACAAGGCTTTCCATTTCCGCCTTCAGTTTCTTCACAGTTTTCACACACCGTTTGTAAACATTGTCTCCTTTTCGCTCAAGTCTACTCCTGTTCGATTTGAGCAGTTTGGCCACGTGCATCACAGATTTGCATTCTTTGAGTTGGTTTGCAAGTTTCGCCCGATCACCGGCATCATGTTCCTTGGGCGGCCGACAGCCATCTGAAAAAAAGTTCTCTTCTAGAAGCATACGATCAGCACAAGAGTGCGACCCGGTGAACACAGGACTGCGAAGGAACTGCAGCTACCACACTCATACAGGGTGCAAGTGGGCACAACACGGCAATAACAGGGAGACAATTCCACGGGACATTTTTCAAAGACGCAGCTGTATGCGGAGCTGTTTGGATTTAACCTGCACGTGCAAAAAAATTTACTGCCAAGAAGCCTTGACTTTTTCAACAGAGTTTGAGAGAAACCCCGAGTATCCCTCAACACGTCGGGTGTCAGCCAGATCGTTGTCTGCAAGCGGACACAACCAAAGCAGTGTGTGCCGTAGGCCCGCCACCTGGCAGTGTACAACAATTTCGTTCGACCATCTTGAATTTTCGTCGACTGTTGGGACGGGAATAACTTGTCAGACTGCCAATGTTCTCCTCACCCTTCGGAACTTCTGGTGGCTGTGCGACAACCTGCGCTGTTTCAAGTTCTTTCCTTTCCACCGGTGTCCCCAAGTCTTCAGAAGTTTGAAGAGTCGAAGTCATCCTGAAAGCACATTCTGAGAATTACTTTCCACATCTCACCATTGGATTTTGACAACGATGTGAACGTTGTCCATGGAAATGACACGAGCACCAAAGGTTGGAAAGTGCAGCACTTGTTTTTGAGCTCAACACCTACACGCTCTCAGCCGTGTCATCTCGTTCGCTGCTGGCCACGTCGTGAAGGGCAAATCTGTCTATCAATTTATCGAGCACAGATTTCTTGCACTTCATGACATTTTCCAGTCTGCAAAAGACGAAAATTGCTCAGTAACAATCTCCAACAACAAATTTCGACGAAAAAACGAACAGGTGTGCCAGCGATACCAACCTGTCCAGTTCCACTGTCTCCCCGAATAGTTCAGTCAAATTCTCAGGCAATTCGTCAATCACTATCTGCAAGACAAGTCAGATCGGGGCGAAATGATGTAGTTCATTCACTTCATCCCACATAATTCTTTCTCCGATTTGTAGCAAGGCTGAGGGCGAGCTCTGAATGAACAAGCCTCTGAGATTTTCACAACATTGTGAAGATGTGCCATTGACTGGACTTCTTGAACGATTGCAGCAGTGACACGAAGGCCAAGCGAAGCGACGGAGACCCACCTCGGGCACCTCAGAGCGCGGTAGGTGCGGAGCAGCCCGACGGAGTTGCACGTACAGCTGTGCGCTACGTTTTGCGAACGACTGACACAGGAACCTGCAAGACACCAGATACCTTTACATCCAGGCGCTCACCTTTTTGTTTTTTCAACAATTTATTCTGCGCGTTTTCTCTTTTGTGTTTCCGACAGTCCCAGAACACTTGACTCACCAGAGTCTGCTGACGCAAGCGCAGAAGACAATCATGGTGTGAACAATCATGCCGCGTTGCACCTGCTGCAGAGATTGTTCGAATGCGAGGCGCGCGTGCAACGTGGCACCGTGCAGCACGCCAGTCGTTCCGACCAGCCGGACCGCGCAGTGAGCGACGCGTTGACGCGATGGCACGTACACGCTGCTTGCGGCAATTCGCACATCATCTGGGCTACAAATTATTGTGAACCGTCACCACACAATGTGGTACTTCTACAAGGAAGGACAACGAAAGGCTTTCCACTTGCTGAATATCTCAGACGCGTTCTTGAACAATTTCAAGCCAAAGAGGAGAGGTGTTGTGCTTCTGCAACATCGCTGATATGCACTCGTATGTGCACCAGCTGGCATTTTGGGCCGGGGGTGGGGCAAGGAAGAAACGTTTGCGACACACGACATTCAACACCAACCCTCACGGGGGCAGTTCATTGTCAACAAACGAACGTAAAAACTGGCAAACTCACCTTGGCCAAGACTCTGAAATTCCTCTGACGATATTTGTGGCATTCAACTCCTCCAATCTGTGCAGACACTTTCGCAGCTATGAAAACGAAACACACCTCACTTTTTGGTTTCAGAGAGACCGACAGTTCGCTGGGCGCAGCAGATGGAAGACAAACATCGAAACTACAATTCTGATACACGCTGATTGGGCAATGAGTTCTCGTACTGTGAGGTGCCGGTCGTTCTTGTCTCACCTGTTTCAAGTGGCTCATGAGTTTTTCTCTTCTCAGCGCCTGGCACTGTTTGTACACCATTCTGTCGAGCAACTGAAGTTCTTTGGTCAAGTGTGGCAGATGTTCTTTCACGTACCCGTTCCAATATTCAAGTTCGTTCCATGTTGACCGGTAAACATCTGCAATGTATCAGTCCACACAAAATTTGAGAATCGGTTCACCACTCATTGAACGAACTTTCTCCCCTTCCGCAACATGCAATGAGGACAAAAGGAATCGCTCTGAGAGTGTTTTCGTGATGCAGCACCGAACACTAGCCTGTCACACAATGAAACAAGATGGCACGCAATCAGCAAGAGACGTCTCACATTACTACGATGACCATCATGGCCCTGAAGGTTGTGGCCATTTGATACTTAGAGATATGCCGAAAGCAGTGGATTCCGCCTGTGCAGGTGAGAGGTGAGGTACGCAGCCAACCACACATATTTGGTTCACTAGCGACCTTCCACCCTTCCTGAGAAATGGCCGGTGTACAGAGTACTCTCAGGCCAAAATCAGGGCAACAGAGGTCCACCAAAAAAGGGACTGAGTACCGAAAAATGACGGGGATGGGGGCAGTGGTGACCCATTTTAGACTTCTCCATCCCTCTCGCCTTGACAGCCATCTTCAGTACACAAGTACTGCAAGCAGGGAAAAAACTATTTCATCACCGAGGACGTGTCAGAGAGCGAGTCAAAATATTGGATGGCGGTCACCCCCAGACAATCAACCGTGCAGGCTGAGGACTTGTAGTGGTATCACAAACACACAGGTTGGTATCTCAGGAGAGACTGTCCCCGAGGGTGGGAACCTCTGTATTTATTGTTGACCTCTTTCCAATCATGCCATCTGGTGAGTGGTGGTTCTAACTTTTACAGCTGGTGTGTCACACCACACTCCTCCCCCACCAGGGGCAGAGAGGTTCAACTACAATTTTTAATATTTTGAATATTTTTACAGTAATTATTTAGAAAGAAAATAGATAGAAAATAGCACAATATCACTATTTTGCTGGCTTTAGCCTGCATCCCTCCCCCCATGGGATATCATGTGATCATGCAACTGGGTTTACCCACTCTCTTTGCAAAATGGCTTCTACCCAATGGACTGTTTTGGAAGTTGAAGCATTTAACTGTTTGAAACAAGCAAGTCAGGTTCTTAATACACTTTGAAGAAACCAACAGGGTGCCCACAACACACCCTGCAGCAGTGGGGGCCACAGAGGCCCACTTTAACTTTTGGGGGCCGGTCCCCAACCAGGCCCTCCGGGCCCTGATCAAAGGAATAGCCGCAGACGTGGTTGCGTCGCATCAGTAGGTACGTGGTTCTCAGCTTCATGTCACCCCACAACTGTTGTGTCGGACACTGAGCCTGGAGCTTCAACAACACTGGGCTTCAAAAGAATTTGGCAAATGTACACCCATCACACAAATTGGGGCAAACACATCTCAAACTGAGGTCCGACACAGCCTGTCACACAGCCTGAATCAACGGTTCATGTTTGTTCAACACACAATGAGACCGAATTGACTACCGTTTTTCACGGTTTCCTTCGGCAGTGGCATGGAGCAGACCGGCGGTGCTTCCAAGTATCTGCAATTCCAAACATTCATTGTCTGTTCTATATCCCTTCCAAAGTTAACTTAAATTGCTGCTGCGAGGCCTTCGTTCTCTTGACAAACATCAAAAACAATACAAATCATGCTTTTCTGTGGGCGCAGCCATATTTTCACACAAGATCTCGCGGGAGTCATGTGATCGTCACAAAGTTATGTCCTTCCCTAGTCCGGGGGCGCAGAATTGTTCTTGACACGTTTGATTTCTGACGCATTTCCTCACAGACACAGAAAGAAAGACTGACTAAATGCCAAATTTCTTAAACAGCAGCCTGTTGAGTCCAAACTGTTTGCGTCACACTGGACACTCATGGAATTCTATCTACGGCAAGGAAATTGATAAATCTCCGCGGCCGAGATTTTTCGAGAGCGGAAGTTCCTAGATCTACGTGTCAGGGAAAACATAAAACAGTTAGAAATATGAATTGACAAAAACATCACAAGAAAACAGAGTAGATCATATTCAGCGCGCTTTCGCGACGGATCACAAAAACTTCTGGATGACCATTGAGCAGAATCTGCTTTGTGGCAGAAAGTATACGGAATAGCTCTGTTGTCAACAGACAGACGTTCTGACAACTCTCTCCTTCTTGAGAAATTCATGTGAACGATGGGGCTCTGTAAATGCCCCAAAAAGAAGGTAGAACTTTTCACTTGATCCTGTTCAAATTTTCTTCATTCACGAGAAGAGTTGCCGACACATAGATTTTAGTCTGGACATCCAGACCATGAACACCCCCCGGTCCACGGTCTGGAGACCTCGCCACACCTCTTGGCTCTGGACACGACTGAACTGAAAACCAGTCACACACCAGTGTTCCCCACCACCGGTCCGCAGAGCTTGAATTGTGTGTATCACTTTTCGCAAGACCGCCGCCAACGCACTATTTACGTTCTCGTTGCAGGTCACGAACCTTTTTTGCTTTGAGCATCGCGTCAATGTGTGTGAGCACTGTCTCGTGTCGAATCACCCAAAGGTGGGTGCGCAGTCAATCCAGATAATTTCTGCACGCAGAGCCTTTGTTATTTGGAAGATGTTATCAGAACAAGTTGACAAGAACACTTGAACTAACAGAATGGGAAAATCGAGCCTGGGGATTTTGTGAACTAACTTACTTCTCTTGTCGTATTCAAATTCAGAAGACACTGACCTGCGAGAGTGGTGTTTGTGTTTCAGTGCATCGTGCAGTCATACCTGCAATGGCTGCAGGACTCTGACTACGATCCGACTTGTCGGCTCTGCTCATCACCGCTGACCGACGACAAGCAGGGTGACTGTGTTCGCCTCCTCTGTTACGGTGAGGAAAATTTTTTGTCCAATGGTTCACGCAGTGGAAAAAGCTGTCCACCAGAAGCTTTCAAGCAAGGAAACGCTGTGTTTCAGTCGAGATGTGAAGCACCTCAATCAGCATTCACCACAGCCGCAGAATTTATTTTCAACACCAGTCAATTGACCCTCCAACTTGTCACTGCAAGAAGCGCATATCAGCCTCGCGCTTTTGATGGTTTACAACAGAATTTTGCGCCAGTTGCCGAGCTTTGAAATTTTCTTTGCTGGACATCCGACACAATCTTTTCCTCGCAGATGTGTTTCACTGGCGGTGTTTGGACCGGTACGCACGAACGCTGCCCGCCAACACGGCTCCGGCCGGCTACACGTGCCCCGCCTGTCAGGCGGCTGTCTTCCCCGCCAGCAACGTCGTGTCGCCCGTTGCGGAGGCGTTGCGGAGAACACTGACTCAAGTGAACTGGGCGCGCGCAGGACTCGGCATGCCACTGGTAATCTTGCTTGGTCATTTTGGTGGAAGCAGACGGTCAGTCGTGCAAGCAGACTGTTCTTGTGGACAAGGAGTCGCCTCGGACTTGACACATTCGGGGTCAACTCCATACCCTTCGTTCAAATAGTGTGAAGTTTGGTTTGAGTTGGGAACGAACGAAGCTCGTCTCTTGTTCTTCAAACACCAAGCGTTCGTCGCCCTCATCTTTCTCTCAAAAGTATTCCATTATTTTGGCGTGTAGAATCTGTGACCCTCTGAAGCGACTGGCCCGGTGCCGAACTGACTGTGTCATGTTTTCCCTACAGATCGATGAGCCTCCAGCGGAGGGGACGACGTTCGTCTCCAACTCGCACATTCCGCAGACTGCTGCAGCCGAGACGCCGTCAGCCACTCAGAGCCACAACCACACGGCGCAGCAGCAGCAGCCGCAACAACACGTCGTTACTGTGTCTGATCCGACTCCGTACGCCCGCGGCGCCGACAAACCCGACTACAGTGAGAAATTTGCATCTCCCAAAATCGAGTCAAAGGGGTCATTGTTTCACACAAACGCGTCGCGAAGCACGTGGCCCTGTATTTTGGTGTCCGTCGTTCAATGCCCATCAACCCCCTCCCCCCGCCCTTTCCGAGTTGCTGGGTTGAGGATTGTTGCTGCGCAGCGACGTGACCAATTTGAAATGGATGCGCGGGATTCCAATGTGTTTCTGATGAAAGACCAGCACGAGTTGAGACCAGATAAACAGTTGGTTGAGTTTCGCAGTCCTGCTCAACCACCCCAGGTTTCCAATCTCTGATCGTACCACCCCAAAGTGACACCAGACATGTTTGTTTCTGAAGCTGTCACGTCCACGTTGCAGATCCGCGGCGGCTGTTTGACAGCACGGAGACGGACGTGCTGAGCCTGTCGCACGACCACGACGAGGACAAATACAAGCGCCGCCCTGCCATGCAGTGGTTCTTCCGCTGGTTCCAGTGAGTAGTGTCTTCGACATTCGATTCTCGAACAGAAGTTATCTCTGATTATGACGCTTGGAAAACGACGCCCGAAAAATCATCTTGATCTCGGACTCTGTCCAGTGTGTGTTTGCTCCGTGGAGCAGTCTGCAGAAAGCGTTGTTCCATCACGCATAACCCAACTGACCTGATGTCCTGTTCTCTTCCTGCTGCAGATCCGTATCTGGCGTGAAGCCAAAGCGAAAAGACCCGAACGCTTCGAAAAAGCGTTTCTTCGTCATCATAGTGATCGGACTGATCGGATTCTTCACGCTTCTCCTCATTTTCTCGCGGCTGGGCAAGCAAGCGACGGACGATGACCCATTCCTAGACCCGATGGCGAATCCCAACATACGGGTCGCGGGGAACTGACATTGGGTCAACTGACAGCACTTGGATCGTGTTGAGTCATCATCACTTTCACCTGAACAGCACGTTTGTAATGACTTGTTTCAATGAGACTGCGGGCCGCAACAGATGGGATTGATCAACCGAAGATAAAAGCGTTCGTCATGGCGCTGACTAACATTCAGTCTGCAGCAACTCAGCAGGTCGTGTGGAGAACAGTTCTCACTGCAGACAGCACACGAGAGGGCTGGCTCTCAAGTTTTTGTGGTGCCAAGAGGAGAAGGGACGAGGGTCTGTCTACTTCTACCTTCCCAACAAGAGTCATGGCACTATTGACGTCAATCATTGCTTGTGTCGGGAAGACAGAAATGGACAGGCCGTCGGCCATCGAGACAAAACAGCGAAGTCTTTGCGCAGCTCGCAGACTGTTACCCAGGGCCCGCATCTCGGACGACGAAACGTGGCATGACCTGAATCAGGAGGGCGTGTTGCAATGTCGTCTACTTGGTTGCGAAGTGTTCAGCATTGTAACATCCTCGTGAGTTCTTCCGTGGGCGCAATCACCGATCACGAACAAGCTGCCTTCAAAGAATTTGCGATGTGAATGCTTTTGCAACGAGTCCTTTTGTTTTCTTTTCGTGGTATGGTGGAATGAAGTTGTTGACTGTGACAGCTCTGTCCAGTTAAATTTGCAATTTGAGCAGCTTTCAAACATCGTTACTCCATCTCACACGAAGGATCACAAAATGACAAAAGATCATCTTTGTGACAGAGCCCACCGGTCAGTTTTGAAATCAGATGTTTTCTGGAATGGCAAGCGTCGGCGCGTGTCCCCTGATGTGTCAAATCACGCTACGCTGTGTCATGCTCTCAAAAATATTTATTAACATTGACTAAAGCAGAAAATCACAACCTTCCAGTGCACACTTGTTTGTTCTTGGTGTCTGGCAGCAAGAAAGTCGCACTGCTCTCCTTTGGTCGTCTTCAGTCGGCGCTATAAAGAACTGTCGTGGGGTTTCTGGGGTTTGTGCGATGTCGATCAGTGCCATGAACCTTGGCGGAACTGGAGACTCGCTGGTCATACTGTACTGTTGGCAACTCGGTGTTTACGAGATATTGTACAGTCCAATAAATGTTATTCAAACTTTTTCTGTGGTGCTGCTCCGAGAAATTGCTTGAATGCGAAACTCATCAAACAAATCTTGACACTTTCTTTTTCTTGAGGACAGCTGAAGAGCAGGAGGGATGTTTGCAAAAGATTCTTTGCAGTTGCGCACAGCGCGGAGTCTACTGATCCAAAGAAAGGTGTGCGATGTGTTCACTTGTCCTGTCCAGAATGCGGGAGTCGATGAAGCGACGAACGAAGAACGTCGGGCCTAAGAGACCCAGTATTGTTCCTTCCTGTATCCGAGGAAGCGGATTTCGAACACAGTTCGCAGCACAAATATCACGATGCTTGCAACTGAAAAAGAGAAACGTGTTCAGCTGACGTATGAGGCTCTCTCAGTTCGCTCGAGTCCTCAGCGATGGCTTGGGCTCGGGTCACTTCAGGGGTTTTCAGATCGGGTGTGGAATCCGTGATGGTTCGTTTGCACAACCGTATTCAAAAGAAAAAGCACAGAAAGGCGACACTGACTGACGATAATAAGTGCAAGCCAGGCGAGCACGCTCCTGTGTCCGTCGGACTTCCAGCTGAGCACGAAGGCCACCAAACTCATGTACAGCAGGACGGCGTGAAGAAGCTGAAATTAAAGGTGCGTTATAAATATGTGGCAAGCATCCCACGAGGTTGTATTAAAATATTCTGTCGCTCTTCATGTTCAGTGTGCATGTTGGCAACAGACACGGGTGGCTGATTCCAGACAATGTCAGACTAGCCGATTCTTTTGTCCTTCAAAGTGCAGACTGGGCAATTGACTTGGGTGCTGAACATGCAGAGTGACAGAATAGTGAGGTTAAACAGCCACATTTCACAAAACATCGGAATTCTGATGTTTGAATGTCAAAACTACTGTTTTGATGTTTGGATTTTGAAGGCAATTTTCAGTTGTGAAACGGCTTCCAACATATAATTTTTGAATCCATATTGAGAAGGAGTTCTCAAGCTTGACTGGTGGAAAAACAATTCCAATCAGTATAAAAACAAGAGAGCTGTGAGTGGATCTATTACAAAATGGAGTGGAGCAAATGCAGGTAATTCAGGCCAGCATTTTGGTAATTTGGGCTTCGCAACTTTGACAGCAAATTTCTCGAAAACCACACAGCCAATTTAAATGAAACTAAGACCAAATGAAAGCCCATTTTCTTGGCTGAAACATACTCTGAAACCAGCTTCCAAATTAAAGTCCTTTGCCTTCAAATGGTCAATCTTTCTCCTGACCCCATTTTGCATCAAATTTGGGCCTCATGCCTAATTCAGGCCACTGTGAGAATATTGTGAAGGTAATTCAGACCACCTAAATTTCTCAACAAAAGAGCATAATTTCTGCAGTTCCTATGAAATAGTCTGATTCTATATGTCTTTAGCTTTCTGGAGGCAGTGAGATTTTGACAATAAGGCTTGTGGTTGCTGAGAAACAAGACATTTTACAAGGCATACCAAAAAGGAAATTTTGCAGAAATCTGGCAAAAAAAATGTACCAGTACAAAAATCATAATAACTCACTGGAAACATTATATTTTTATATAAAACTTGAAATCTATTTGTCTTATGACCATATCTTTTAAATCTTTCGTAGAACTATTGAAAAAAATGCACCAAAAAAGGAAAAGCCTGAATTACCTGCAACAGTTGAAAATTGCAGCTAATTTAGGCTACCCTCATAATTCAGCTCCAAATTGGAATTTTTGCACAGTCAAAAAGAATTAACAACTACAAGTCTTCCTTTCATTTTTGTTGTTATTAAAGTAATATTTTGAAGATTTCACAACAGAAGAATGCTTTCAAAAAATGTTATCCAAATGACAAAATGTAACTTGACACCCTATGAAAAATAAATAAAAAATTTATACAAGATTAAGACAGCTGTAGAGCCTTTATATTACAAATGTGGAATTCAACAATGATGAAAATGGTTGCTTGGAACATCAGCCTACATTTTTGTATCAAGAGACGGAGGAAAATGTCAAAAGTATGCCTGTAAATGGAAGTTTTGTGTGGCCTGAATTACCAGCCGCCTGAATTACAAGCTGTCTCACAAAGATGAGCTTGGATTGAGATTCGGATTAAATAAGATGTCATACGGTTGAACGTTTATTGTCCAAAGTCAAGAGATGAGTGCATTATGGAACATCCTCCTTTCACAGAAATTTTGAAAAGATCAAAAACTACATTTTTCACACTTTGCATGCATTACTACCAGCTGCCATTGCTGAGGGTGTTACC
>JAAUXT010142537.1_pt1 | contig 13457 bp, 9 predicted proteins | sample 7278171 | NCBI WGS metagenome assembly JAAUXT01 (sample SAMN14350112, study PRJNA611818) | marine sediment metagenome | isolation source: surface marine sediment (1.8m) | place: French Polynesia: Moorea | collected 2018-08
AAAACCTGTGCGTGTGTGTGAAGTGTGCGTGTGCATCAAGTAGAAAACCTGTGCGTGTGTGTGAAGTATGCGATGGATGAGAACTGCGAAGCAAGCGTCATCAAATGTTGTTCAGTCCAATTGGGTCCCAAGTGAACGAGAAGTCATCGAGAATTGGAAACCGCGCGTTGACGAACAAGCGCGCACACGCACACGCACACACACACACACACACACACCAGCGATTATTATATTATGCCACAACAATAACGAGTGTCTTCGCAGAAGAGCAGGTTTTGCACAAACTTACTTTTGATCTTCTGGGAAGTACAGCAGTTCAAGTAAGGACGGATCGAAGAAGGCTTTCTCTGAATGAAGAAAACACGACAGATATAAATCAAATTGCAATGAACGAGCGCCCATTGGTGTGCGGAACTGATGTGAGTTTTGGCAGTTGTGTGTGTGTGTGTGTGTGTGTGTTTACCGGTACATTCGCACGTGTGTGTGTGTGTGTATGTGTGTGTGTGTTTTCCGGTACATTCGCACCTGTGTGTGTGTGTGTGTGTGTGTGTGTGTGTGTGTGTGTTTGTGTGTGTTTCTGAGCGTGTGATCGCAACGCGTGACGCATCCAGTGTGAGCACTCCTCTACCTGATGAGAGGATGGCCTGGCGCGAGGCGAGGAAGGCGTCTCGAAGCTGCCCGCGACGCAGCGCGTCTCGCGACGTCGTGATGGACGTGACGGCGCGCGACACCTCCGAACCTGCAGTGAGGCGTACAACGTTGCACAGTGACAAACAAACCCACGACACACTCACCAGCACACACAAACAAACGCACGACACACTCACCAGCACACACAAACAAACGCACGACACACTCACAAGCACACACAAACAAACACACGTGCGCGCGCACGGCACCAAAAGGAACACCTTCGAACCTACAGTGAGACATTGAGTCACACACTCACACACACACACACACACACACACACACACACACATACACACACCTTCCAACCCGAAAGCTGCGGACAAAGACGTGCACAGAAAACACAAACATGTACAAACACATGACGCGCGCAACTTGACCCTTGTCTTTTCCTGTTGGTTCAGAAATCGTATCAGACCAACAGATACTATGTCAGATCCTTGAGCAGCTGACACACCCACCAACCCTCACCTGCACACATACACGAGAGCGCACGCACACACGTCTTGATACTGACCGATTTCGTCGTTGATGACGATGTTGCCGACCTCTTCGAGCAGCTGCACCAGTGACGTCAGCGTCGCCGTCGCCGTGGCAACGTTCTCCAGGGCACGTGACCGCAGCCACCGGTCCACCTCCTGTCAATCAGATACAACCAAGCCGGTGCAACAAGGAAAGCTTTTGTGGGCGACAGGCTTCTTTGTTGCTTCTGTGTTTTGTTCACTGCTTTGAGACCTGTGTGTTGTGTGCTCCTCTGAAACCACTGAGGCCCATTTAACATGGTATGGACACGAACAACTGTTGTGTGCGACAGAAGTTTCCAACACACAAACACACTCAAACAGCTTTGCACAGCAGTGTGGCGAACACACATTCCAGGGAGCTACTCACCCACTCTGTGACTCCCGCGTTTCCTGGCTGTGATATGTGCGCTTCTTTGGTGGATGTCTGCAACACAAAGACACATCTCTCTGAAATTTGACAAGTTTCATTATCGCACCGCAAATCGCCGAACACTGCTGAAGTTTCGACCACCAACTTCTCGTGCGCGCACACGCACACACACACGCACGAACCACACACACACACACACACACACACACACACCGCAGTGGCACTGACCTGAGTGTTGATCCCGATGAGCATGCGCAGCTGCGAGATGAACACCTGCATCACGTGACGCATGTCGAGCTCGACGGGCGCAGGCAGCGGGACGCCCTCTCCCGGGGACGCCGCGTTGTAGATGAGCATCCCGCCCCAGCGCGGACTCAGGAACGCGTTGTCCGTGCTCGCGTTACCTGGGAAACCAAGGTCAAATGGCGTGAGAGAAGCTTCACCCTGTGTGAAACAGGCGCTGCGTCATGGAGTGCCACGCCAACTCAACGTCACGTACTTGAGCGCGACACATGACGCATTCAGTGCGAGGCAGGCCGCACTCAAAATTCGTATCTCATCGCCTTTACCAGATCGCAGTTCGCTTTTCAACGCGATTCAGCCATCAGGGCGATAATGGAGAGGCCAGGGCCCCAATGGACCTTCATCTGCAGTACCTTGTTCGTTGACGATGTACAGCGGCGCCTGGTCCCGGGTCGGAACGTACACGATGAAGTTGAGGTTCGGGTTGATAGACACGTGTGAACCTGTGAACAACAAGAACACTTGCTGGAGAAGAGACGCGCGCGCGGTAGGATCCAGCGCTCAAGCCAACCTCCCCGATCACCCCTTCACAAACAAGCACACACACACACACACACACACACACACACACACACACACAGCTCAAAACACCTGTGAGCAGAGGAGCAATCATTGCCCATTGCCCAAACAAGAGCTCAACATGCAGCACCAGTGGCCAAGAAAATACTGCAAGAATCCACTGACCAAGGTACGCCTCTATGGGGTTGATGAGGTGCGGCAGTGTTTCCTCCGTCAGAGTGAAGCGACTGCTCTCTTGGTCCCTCTGCGGTCGCACGCTCAGCCCCACGTAGTGCAGGTACTGCGACTTGAACGAGATGTCCGTGAACATCTCGAAGGATTTCTGCAGCGGGCGCAGATAGGCTGCAAGAGGAAGGGACTGATGTGAATCGGATAGATTCGGAATCACAAACGATTTTACCAAGAAACATGCGCCAATTTTGGGGTGGTACGTTGTACACGAGAGTTTGTTTCCACTAGTGATCGCTGTTTCTTTCGCCCTGTGGATCTAAGTTTGCGCCGGAGGTCCAACAGTTTCTTTCTGTGCCATGAAATGTTTTGTGGTAACAGAAGAGATTCACCCCTGTCCCTGACAAAAATCGAGTTGTTTCAAAGGGGCTGTGCTGCTCGACAGCGGCCATTCGTCTGCGACTGGGGGGCAACAGTTCAAGCAGACGCCAAAAGCGCCATCCTTACAGGACCAGCACACCCTGAGCAACTTATATTTTGTGGAGTGCTTTTGTCCACTCACTTGAGATGGCGCCTCTGATGTCCCACGTGACGCGCAGGATGTCCGGCTGCGGGTTGAGCAGGGTGAAGGTCGCCTCGTAGCCCGGCTGGTAGCGCACCGACCGCATGCTCGCCTTGTCAGCCTGTGAAGGTGGGAGATATTGCTATGTTTATCGATGTAACTTCTGTTTCGCACTCAAAAAAACATTCTAGGGGCCAGGTCAGCAGTGCACGCGCTCAAACTCACCTTGAAAGTTGGAAGTCCGCGTTTTCCTTGACAGTTTCATGCTTTTCTGTGGTCAGACGTCAGCACACCACACACACGCACGTCAGCGCACACACGCTTGCAGGTTCGCAACACACACACACACACACACACACACACCGCTGACTGACCTGTTGATGGACGGCACCCTTGGCCGAATGGAAGGATTTCCCCATCAACATCTCGTCGACGAAGATCTCGCTGATCACGTGACCGATCGTGTTCACCAGACTCGCGACGTCTGAAACAAACCCACTGAGTCAGTCCGTTCGTCGAACACCGATCGGAGGACCTGGATCTGGTCCAGGGAAACCTAACCCCAACTCCAAGACAGAAACTAGCGTGATACGAGGTTCTATCATTTAATTTGTGGAATCTTCGTGATCACTGTTGTTGTCAACATTGCGTAAGAAACAAGTCAAATGGCTGTGCAATTTGCGGCAAATCGGTCGTCGCAGATCATGAAGATTCCACGAATTAAATGATAGAACCTCGTAAGGGGCGTTTCAGGTGTCGACGCATGAATCCGCACGAACGGGCAAATCGCTGCTTTCGGTTTGAACAGTGAACCGTTGTTTCACGATGTAAGAACAAACGACGTTGTCTTCGCGAGTCAGGTGAAGCTCACCACTGTTCCATCTGATGTAAGCAGTTCTGTGCATGGAAACGATGCTGTTCGCATCAAATCTGTCGTTCCACGACGGAGGTAGCACCGCCATGTTGTATTTGCCCCGCTCGTCCAGGACCCGCAGTCGGGCAAGGCGCTCATCCAGCTCTGAAAATCAAACAAGAACACCAGCGTGCTGAAGACGCGTCGCCGCGTGACGGAAGCGAGGACCCCGACCTCAGGCTTCACAATCAGACGTTTTGCGAACTGACGAAAGGCATCAATCTAGAGATGCACCTGACTGAGTACCACGGGTCCCTCGCCACACTACATTCATGGTGAATTTTTAACGGGTCTGCTTTCAAAAATCAAGTGGTACCGTGCTGAAATGAGACTCCCAGTTGTGGGTCTTCGCACCACTGTGCACAACAACGCACGACCCTGAACGCACCTTGTATTGAGTTGGAGCCCTGGAGCGCCTGCTTCTCTTCGTCAAACGGACGACGCACGTTGTTGTGATATGTCAATGACAAGCCGTCCAGTTCTGAAAATGAGTCAGACAGTTTCACACAAAAGTGTCATTATATTTCCTCAACCAGCTGCTTGCATAACATTCACTTCAGTACAAACTCTGAGCTTCACAAAAGCGTCACGAGTCACTGTCCTGCAAGTGGCACACTGCGGCAAGCAACACGGTTGACGTTAACTTGTTCGGAGACTGAAAGCAAAATTCTAAATCTCACCGACTCTGTTGATGTTGATCCGGACGTCTTTACTCAACTTCTTGAGGAACTCTGCGTCTCCTTCATCAAAGAGAATCACGCTGAACTCGACCTTGTGCGTCACCTGAAAACAAATGAAACTTTCAGTGCTTTGTCCGTGTTCTTTTCCTGGTGTCTGAACCTCAACCAGTCCTGTGCTTCCCTTCGCCTGCATTGACTGCAACACCGTTTGAGCTTCTTCCCAGTGAAGTCAAGCAATTCTGGCACAAAATTCAAATGCACACCAGAGTACAAGCGCACAACGAACATCCTGCCTTCAAACTGAAAAGTTGCTGCAGAGCCCAAAACACACCTGTTTTCGAGGTCAACTTTGGGCAGAAATAAGTGCGCGTTCTATTTGTGTCAGTGACTGGGCTTGGAAATTTGCAAACAACTGTACCGGAGCAGTGGCTAAAGCTGCTATGTCTGAGTAGGGCAGCTGGACCCTGTAGACCTCGGTCGTCTTCCACCAGAGGGGGACTCCGATGACGATGCACACGAACCCGACGCTCAGCGCTGCGTACGCCTGCACCGCCTTGTCTGCAACAGAAGAAATAGAAAATGGGGTTTGATCGGTGTGTTGGGGTCCGGGGGGGGGGGAAATTCAGAAATGAAACTCGGATTATCTTCTGCAGAGGGGCCCGTGGTATGAAGTGACAGATGTCCAAGCCTGTTTCAAGTCTCAAGCTCAACCTGAAATTGCCAGGCACCCAGGGCCTTTAAGCCCCAGGTGATCTCTTGATTCCCACCGGCAAATTTACGTGCGTGCATGTGTGTGTGTGTGTGTGCGCGCGCGCACTGATGTGCGTGAATGAGTACGTGTGTTGTCGATCAACTGTCGTCAACTGTGTGGTCAGTCGACATGACTGAGCTCTCATTCAGTTGGCAGCAGGCAGCATGTTTCCCTCCATTTCACTCACGCTGCTTGATGGTGTTTCATCAGATTTGATTCTTGAGTGATGCTTGCAGTAGATCTAGATCCGGAGCTTTTGTCTGTTCTTGACCGAACTTCGCGGGCATCGACTTGACAGATCAGAAGGTGAAAATTTGTTGTCAAAATACCGCAAACCAGTCGACTCTCTCAAGAGATCTAGATCTATTCTAATTCTGTTGCAGGGATCGACTTGAAAATCAACACGAAGACACATACAAGTCTGCCACGTAGATCGTTGCACCTGTATCCATGTACTAGATAGCTTTATGCCTTCATTGTGCCTTTATCATCGACAAAATCAAATGAAATTCCCAACTCACCGGTGCGTTCTCTGTTTTTGTCCTCCATGTTGGATTCTGTTTCGCCGGACTATTTTGCGGCGCTGCTCTCTTCGTTCCTTTTTTGCGCTCTTTCCCACGCGTCGCGACGTCAACTTTTTGCCAGGCAACCGAACGCCCTCAGAAACAGCGCCTGGAGATGAAACGAAGCACACGGAAGCAACAACGTTTTCAGCAATTTTATTTATTTTCACAATGAAAAAGATACTTCAGCAAGATGAAACTGGAAGAAATCTCAACAACAAATACGGGTGAGCTAACTGCAAATCTTTTTTGCGTTTTCCCTGCACGTCTGCATTGTATTTTCCGGGGAGATCCACGGGGCCCTGTCCCCTGCCAAATCTACCATTCTTTGTTTGTTTCTTTCTTTCTTGCGCGTTACTTCTTCATTCTTTGCTTGAAAAATTGACTCACTCATTTTCAGGGATTAGAACGGGGCGCAATTGCAAGTAAATTTCCTTGTGTTTGAGCTGCAGGCCAAGTTTTTGGAACCAATTTGGGGTTCAATGATCTGATAGAGACCATCTAGAGTCTAGATCTACCTGAGGTATTGAACAAAACAAAACATTGTGTCAATTTTTGAAGCCAGAAATTGACGACCTCGTCAGATTTGATATGGACTCTGGCCTTTTTCCTTAGCTCGTCTGTAGATCCACACAGAACTTGGAAAGATCTAGATCTCAAGACTGTGATTTTTCAGCCGGACTTTCTGAAATCGACAAAGTTTACAACATTTCTTTCACTGAATGAAAGCTCATAACTCAGTGCTGTTTATTACCTTGTTTTCTTGTGACAAAATGTCAAAAAAGAAACATCAGAATCCAATAATTTCAATTATACTTTGCACAATATTTGCTTCTCATCACATGAGAAACAGAGGATTTCTTTTGGTTGTTTGAAGTGGTCATTATTGCCTCTGGAAAAGGTGTGGAACAAAATTATGAGAGCAATTTTTGGCCAGTGTGTGGTGTCATATGCTTGCCCAAACATGAGTTCCATAAAATTTCCTTCAGTGCAAAATTGTGGGTGTGAATCTGCCCTGGAATCAAAAATCCTTGACAGTGGTTCCAGACATCAAATCTGAAGGTAGGGTGATCCCATGTTTGTGCAATGTCAAGAGCACTTAGTGTGCTGCAACATTTTGCTCCTGCTTGTGACCACATCTTCACCAAGATGTCCCCTGTGATAAAACTTTGGCTCTGGAGCTCATTGGTAACCATGCTCATTGGTAACTATCTGTTTTAGAGGCAACATATCAGACCTGTGGTGGTTGAACTTGGAACATTTCAGCTTGCTGAGCCCCCCTTACAAACAAAACCTGGGCTCTGGACCACAGGTGTGACTTGGAATGGTTGAGTGAAAGTTGGACTCAGAAAACATTGGTCTACTGAGACCCTTCTTGCAAGTTTAACTTTGGCTCTGGAGAAGAAGTGTGACTCAAACATTTATTCTACTGGGACTTCTCCTCTGGATATGAAAGTTATGCTCTGGAACATTTGTAGTGAAACTGTTGAGTGAAAGAAGTTGAGTGAATCCACAAAAATGTCAATGTCTCAAAAACAAATATTCTGATAATAGATTTTAAATGAGCTTGAGCAAAAAAGCTACTTTTGACAAGCCTTTCACCTGATGAAAAATTTACCCTCTTGATTGGGTGAAGCTCATTGTTTTTGTGGTGAAATACCATGTTGTAAGGGTAAATTCAGAAAAACCAAGCAAGAAAGAGCTTTTCTGACAGCAGATTTGAAAGAGCTTGATCAGGAAAGCTTCTTTTGGTTGTCTTCTGCCTTGTAAAACGAGATGACCAGGAGGTCACATGTCGTGTGGTCAGATGTGCAGACACCAGATGTTAGCCAAAAATTTTCTTAGTCAAAAAACCCTAACAAAATTGAAATTTTTTTTAACTTCAGATCTGCATCTCCCATCAAATTTCCTGGGGGGTCCCATGGGCCAAAAATTTTCTAAGTCCATAAGCCCTAACAAAATTGAAATTTTTTTCACTTCAGATCTGCATCTCCCATCAAATTTCCTGGATTGGGGGGTCCTGTTGGCCAAAAATTTTCTAATTCCAAAAACACTAACAAAATTAAATTTTTTTTTACTTTAGATCTGCATCTCCCATCAAATTTCTCGGATGGGGGGTCCCATCAGCTGAAAATTTTCCAAGTCTGAAACCAGGGGGGGATCCCTCATGGCCAAAAATTTTCTAAGTCTGAAACTGGGGGGCGGGGGTCCCTCAAGACCAAAAATTTCTCAGTCTGAAACCAGGGGGGTCCCTCAAGACCAAAAATTTTCTAAGAGATCTGGACCTCCCAGCAAATTTGCCGATGGGGGGGGGGGGTCGCTCTGGGTCATATGTCACAGACACACACTGACAATACTAGTTGCCTTCGCGCGACTAAAAAACCACCTGTTTTTATGGTGAAACTCTTTTATTTTGTGGACCTCAAACAAAATTTTCAAGTGCACTTGCTTGTGCTTCTACTTTCGTTTTGTTACAAAATATGAATTGAATCATGCCTTCACAAAAGTGAAAAATATGTAGCAACATGTCTGCATCATCCAGGACAGTTGTGAATGTACAACGTTGCTGAAGAGTAAGTCCTTGTGGGGTGAAATGGCCTTGTGATCGAAGCACTTATGTCCGCAAAAGAGGGAAACTTCCTGAGTGTTGAATCTGCCCCTGTGCCAGGTGAGTAGTCTCTTACAAGTCATCAGGCACATCGCAGACTTTGAAGAAATTTGATATTGAGGTCAAGTTGACTTGAGTTCAAGTTGTTGTTCAAGTTCCTTGGGTGGAAGGAACTTGGCCACAGCCCCTTGTGTTTTTCGTGTGAAAAATGTGAATGGTTGAAGAACAAGCCTACTTGCTTCATTTCCTCCCCGTGGTGGGAGAACAAGCAACCCGAATGAATCTTCAAGTCCCCTGGAGCTCTTGGTGAACCGAATTAAATTTCAATTTCTTATTTCCTTTGCACACAGATACAGATCGGTGCGGAGTCCTCCTCCTGAGGTCATCGTGGAGGAGATCCTGGCTGAGCAGGCCGAGGCCATGAAGACTGACCTCGGGGTCAGCGGGGTCAAGGTCAAAATGGGCCCGGAACTGCCCGACTCCGTCAGCAGATGCCCCGATCTGGAGGAAGGGAAGCTCGTGCCAGTGAAGGAGGCCCTGGAGAACTACGTCAACTCACTGTTTGCCTTCCAGGTAAGAAAATGACAAGTTTGGGAAAGCCCCAACTGCCAACGAAGCCAGACCATGATTGTTTTGAGATCAGGAAAGTTGGACACCTTGGATCTCTCACAAACGAACGTGGTTGCCCTGTTGGGTCGAGCGATGTCCTGTTTGTTCCTCCAATGAATTCCAAGAGTCTGCTGAACATTTTTGTAAAGCAACCAGTTTGGTTGAAATGGAGTTCAGCATGAATCAGAAAATCAAAGTCCCCGTCTGCCGATCCAGGATCCTTGCAGAATTCCCAGTTCCTGAACTGGAGATATGTAATCTGTTGTTCCCCACGGTGAACAGGGAATCCCCTGCTTCTTTCAGCGATGGTTTGAGACGGTGTATGAGGAGATCCTGCTCACCTTTAGAGACGTGGAGTGGTTCGAGGAGCAGGTGCTGGCGTCTCCCTACCTCGGGGTCAGTATCGCCTGTGGCGCATCCGCAGGCAGACAATAGATCTATCCATGCATGGGTGGGGCCTGTCCCCACCCTCGAATTGGTGCATAGTATGAAAAGCTAATTGAAGAACCCACTGGTTTTGAAAACTTTTCAAAGTTGACGTCGCTCTTCCCCGCGCAAGGGGTTTAGCCTCGCGTCCTGATCCCGGATTCGCACCTGCGCATTGGTTGGTAAATTTGACCTTTGCTTCCGGGTTCACCGTCGTCACTTCCGCTTCTCTGGCGCCCTCTGCAGGTGCACGACGTCATCGGGGACACAGTGCCGCTGATGCTCGCCAAGGCGTACGCCCGGCAGGCGCTGCACATCGAGCAGATCCTGGGAGATACGCGTTCACCCGGCGTCATGGACCCAGACTACCAGTGAGTCCAACAGCGGTTGTGTCCTCATCTTGCTTTGGCAGACCCCGGGGGGGGGGGCGGCCCCTCATCCCCAAACACTAAGACTTCGCAGTTAGAAAGGCCAAACATAGGGCTCGTGCGTGTCTGTCCAGAACACCTCAAACTGGAAATTCTAACCACAACGAGAACGCGGTCCCTCGATTTGGTCACGGGCAACCCTCCGTAAGCAAATTTGACCATCTGGGCGCCTCGCACACCACAAGCAGCAAACGGGTCCCTCTATTGGTGACCTTTGTACCCACGATTTTAACAACGTCGCAAACTATCTGGAAGAAGAGAATTGGGGGGGGGGGCACGACTGATCTGGACACAATGAATTGGGAGGCCACAACGCAATTCATTGGGCGTGATGTTATCGCAGGTTTGTGAAGGATAAGAAGAGCGCAACACCGAGCAGCATCTTCCACAGCCTCCGGGACGTCGTGTTCAGCGCCGCCCTCTCCATACTGCGCATGATCGACCGGAACCCCGCCCGCCTCCGCGCCAGGTTCCAGGTACATACTTACTGTATGTACTGAAGGCTTTCGGTTCAGGGGTTGGGGGGGGGTGCAGTGAGGGGTTCAGGTTCTGAGGATCATTGGCTGAAGGTTTTCGGTGCCAGGTTCTGAGGATCATCAATTGCTTGGTACTGAATGTTTCAGGTTCCAGGTTTGTGTTGAACGTTTCAGGTTCTGGGGACCACAGGTTTGTACTGAAAATTTCAGGTTTGAAGATTCCCTGTATGTTCTAAAGATTTCAGGTTTCGGGGATCACTGAAGGCTTCAGGTTCTGAGGATCACAGGTAAGAACTCAAGGTTTCAGGTTCCAGGGTCACAGACGTGTGCCAAAGGGTTCAAAGGTTGCAGGTTGACCAGAACACAACCAAATTGACTGCTGGTGGAGGGGAAGGGAAAGAGACGTGAGAGAAGGAAGACAAAGAAAGGGAAACGAAGGTAAGGGAAGGAGGAAGGGGAGGGATGGGTGACAGGAAAAGAGCAAGGTTGGAGGGGAGGGCAATGGGACAATGAAAAGCCTGGGGTGGGAAAGGGGAGAGGAGAGGATGGGGAGGATTCTGGGAGGAAAAGGGAGAAAGGGCAGTGATCTCACAAAAATATATAATACAAACAAACAAATTAAACAAATAACCAAGCAAAACAAAAAACAATTCACAATTTATATATTTGTTAGTAACAACAAATCAATAACAACAACAACAAAATAAGAACATAGATACCATAAACCCCACAATCATACAAATATACCAAATAATACCAATCACAAATTAAACAATCACCACCAATAAAATAAATAACACAAAATAAGTATACAAATAATAAATACAAATAAAACATAAAACACATATTTATTTATTTGTCAGCAACAATAAATCAATAACCACACAAAGAAACTAATAACACAGATACTATAAACTGCATTGTCATATAAACATAAAAAATTAATACTAATAACAATAAACAATTTCCACCAATAAAATATGTAACTCAAATAATTGAATAATCAATAAGTACAAATAAAACAATGAATATTCATCTTTTTATTAATTAATTATTTATTTATTTATTTATTTATTTATTTGTTTGTCAGCAACAATAAATCAATGACTACACATATGTACTGATAACACAGATACCATAAACCCCACCATCATATTAATACATCAAATAATACAAATAACAAATAAAAACAAATGCCACCAATAAGATATATAACTCCAATAATTAAATAAGTAATCTGTATAAATAAATTAATTAACATTTATCCTTTTTTATTTACTTATTTAATGATTTATTTTATTATTTGTCAGCAAGAATGTATCAATGACTACACATATGTACTGATAACACAGATACCATAAACCCCACCATCATATAAATACAACAAATAATACAAACAACAAATAAAACTGACCACCAATAAAATATATAACACAAATAAATAAATAAATGATAAGTACAAATAAAATAAATAATATTTATTTATTTATTTATATATTTATTTATTTATTACTCAGTCACAATAAATCAATAACTGCAAAAATAAAATAATAATACTGACAACATAAACTGCACAATTATACAACAGAAATAAATAGATAATCAAGAAACACAAAGAAAAGAATTAACATTTATTTACTATTTTTTATTTGTTAGCAAAAATAAATCAATAACTGCACAATTAAATGAATAACAGAGATACCATAAACCCCACAATCAAAATAAATAACACAAATGACTAAAACTATACATAACATTTATCTTTTCATGTATTTGTTTATTTATTTATTTATTTATTTGTCAACAATAATAAATCAATAACTACACAAATGTATTGATAACACAGATACTATAAACCCCACCATCATATAAATACAATAAATAATACAAAAAACAAATAAAACTATTAGTACCAATAAAATATATAACACAAACAAGTAAATAAATAAATAAATAAAATAAAAAATATTTAGCTTTGTATTTATTTTTTTTATTTATTTGTTTATTTATTTATTTGTCAGCAAGAATAAATCAATAACTACACATATGTACTGATAACACAGATACCATAAACCCCACCATCATATAAATACAACAAATAAAAAGAAAACAAATAATACTATCACCACCAATAAAATATATAACACAAATAAATAAATAAATGATAAGTACAATTAAAACAAATAACATTTATTTATTTAATTATTTATTCATTTATTTATTTATTAATTACTCATTCACAACAAATCAATCACTGCACAAATAACAGATTAATACAGACAACATATACTGTGCAATTATACATATACATCAAATAATACAAATAACATAAATAAAATAATTACCACCTATAAAATTAATAACACAAACAAATAAAATCAAGCAACATAAATAAAGAAAGTAACATTTATCTGTTTATATATGAATTTATTAATCAACATCAATGAATCAACAAATACATAAATAAACCAAAACACAGATACCATAAAAGACACAATCACAGACATATCACAAATAATACAAACCACATCTGTAAAACAACTCTAAAAACATAATTTAAATAAGCAAATAATAGTGATTTATATATTTATTTATTTATCTATTTATTTATTTATTTGTAAACAACAACAAATCAACAAACACACAAATAAACTTGACAACACAGACACCCAAAATATACAGATAATATTTATTCATTTATTTATTTATTTATTTATTTATTTATTTGTCAGCAACAGTAAATCAATAACTACAAAAATATATTGATAACATAGATACCATAAACCCCACCATAATATAAACACAGCAAATAATACAAAGAACAAATAAAACTATTACTACCAATAAAATATATAACACAAAAAAAA
>JAAUXT010026460.1_pt1 | contig 13456 bp, 17 predicted proteins | sample 7278171 | NCBI WGS metagenome assembly JAAUXT01 (sample SAMN14350112, study PRJNA611818) | marine sediment metagenome | isolation source: surface marine sediment (1.8m) | place: French Polynesia: Moorea | collected 2018-08
GTGAAAAAGTAAGAATTTTTGACAAAACAAAGTGAGTGAAATCAGAGTGAGTGAAATCAGAGTGAGCGAAATCAGAGTGAGTGAAATCAGAGGGAGCGAAATCAGAGGGAGCAAAATCAGAGTGAGTGAAATCAGAGGGAGCGAAATCAGAGTGAGCGAAATCAGAATTTCCTCAAATCACCGTGAGCTCCATGGAGCTATTTTTTATCTGTTGAGCCCCTATCCTCACCTCTCATTGACGGCCTCGCTTCTTTACGGCTGTTAGAGACTCAAAGCACGACAAAACCTGTCTGGGTTGTTTCACACTGGTTGCGTTCTTGTGCAAGAGAACAAACGTCAACCCACTTGTACGCGACGAACCAGCCCTCATTCACTCGCCGTTATCACTCGTGTGTCACTCGCTCTGAACAAAAGACACACACCAACATTGGCAATTTGTGGGAAAAGGATCCCATTGATTCATGTACAAACTCAAACCCAAATGGACGCCCTGTACGTCTGATACCAGATTTCGGGGCAAAAGTTGCATCTGAAACAGGGTGGATACGGTACACAGCAACTCAACGCATCTTGTGTGAAACAAGCCAAATCGAGTGTCACTAATAAACCCGAGCTGTCCCGACCAAATTCCGTTCAGACCCACACAATCTGAGTGCAGTTTCTCCCTATTCTCAGCGCTCAACGCATTTCAGCGTTGAAGTCCCCACGGAGCACAATACGAGGCTGCGTCCCGAGCCGGGGACACCGGGGAGACCGGCAGCGCTGCCCGGCGCCTCGGGGCCTGGGTCGCCCGGGATGACCCTGCCCTGCGCGCGGGACCAGGGGGCGGATCCAGGATCCCAGGGGTCCGCCTCCGACTGACCCAGAAAATCCTCCCTTTTCCTCCCTTCTGTTGTGTGCCGCCAAACATTTCTCTTGTCACACACCTGAGTTGCAGTCTCCCCCCTTGAGGGGTCACGCCCCTGGATCCGCTCTGGAGGGACACACGAAGTAAACACACACAGGGCATTCAAAAATGGAGAGCAAACCTTGAAACATGACCTCAAGAACTCTTTGGAGTTTCAGGGCAACACTCGATGCCGTGCATTTGCTCAGACAGCAACACGATTTTCAAAGTTTAACCGCAATGCTTGAGAGACTGCAGGAGGAAACACACACACACACACACACACACGCACACACACACACACACACACACACACACACAAGAGAGAGAGATCCCGCCCTTTCACCGCCCACCCACTCTCGTGCCCAACTGGTCGCCCTCCAACACACACCCCTGTCACCCAATCACCACAATTGTAACCACCCTGCCAATCCAGAAGAACAATCTTACACAAAATGTACACACCTGTTGCCAGTAGAGCAAGTCTCTCCTCACGACAACGCTCCCTTAACGACCGCAATACAGCAGTAAATTTACCTTCCCGTTTTTCAACGGATCTTCGGAGCGGCTGTTGTTACATCTCCCCATCTTGTGCGCAGTTGTAAATCCAAATTTACAGCCCCTTGCGATCTTTTCCCAGCACGCAACAGTCCCATTCTCTCACGCATGTGTACGCGCATGCACAGGCTGTGCACACAAAAGCACAAAAGGACACCTGTTTCACACTGCAGACGCCAGGCAAGCGTTGCGTCTATGCACAAGTCGAGCGCTGCGGCAAAAAGGGAGTTTCAGCACGACGTTTGAAATCACCGTCGGAACCACACCGCGCCAACGTCGCGTCACTCACGCACGCGACGTTTGAACGTCAAAATTGCGTGGGCGTCGTGTTCTGTGGCGTTGGCGCAATCTTTTGGAGCGTCAAACGTCGTTGCTTAATCTCCCTATTGGTGGTGACGCCATCATTTCAGACCCGACGGCTGCACAGGGACGCAATACACATCGCATCCAGTGTGAAACAAGCCCGTCTCAGATCCACATTCCGTGAAGGAATGTTTCCCTGTCCATCCGCATTTCTTTCAACAAAGGAAAGAGTCGTAAAAACACAGTTGTCAACATCGTCTCGTTGCCCTGGACAATAAGTTACCGTGACAACGGACGCGGAACAATCTCCGTGAGAAAGTCACTCAAAAAACAATAATCCGCTTCAAAGTACTTGCCGACGCCGCACGCTCAAGCTTCTTACGGGATGGAAACCAACTTCAAACTGTTGAAAACCAATGCATGCCGGGCAAAGTCAGAGCTTTGTCCTTCCATAGTCTGCACATTGGAGTACATGACTTGTGTCTATTTCGGGTGTTCCTTTCTCGCACGCATGCAAACCCTCGTGCAGTTGAAGAAGCATTTTCCCTTTAAATCCAGCATGCGTGTAATTTATTTGAAGCGCACATTTCAAGGGGAAAGATTTATGATAAATGAAACGCACCCAAGACTGCACTCAACCTCATGGGGTCCGTTTCTGTCATTTTGTTCCCATTTCCCTCACCTATTTCTCTCCTTGTTCGCACCTCACAATATTTTTTACTGTCTCCAAAAAAAAACTTGTCTGAGCGCAAGAACTATTGACACTTTAAGATCTTTCATATTTGTCACGTTTGATCTGGAAAAATTGCTGTCGGCCTCAGTGAAGAAATACAAACAGACGAGCGACAAGTAGAAGCGAATACACCAAGAGAGTCTCGTTTCACCACCATCAAAACATTTTTGGGCAGAACTTCAAAAAGTTTCCTTGCCCACAGAGACATTCCATTCCCGCTCTCTTCAAAAGAACCCTTTCTCTCTCTCTCACTGAATCAACAACTAAATTTGTTCCTCGCGGTTAAAAAGCAAAACAATGACTTCAAAACCCACTCTGAACACCTTACCTGAAACTGAGCGCCTTTGGCAAAAAAAACCCAGTCCGCGTTGTTCCTCTCTCCCCCAACACTGAATCCGTTTGGCTCATTACATTTCACAGCAAACAGCGGTGCATGCCTGTCTGTGGACGTGTTTTCCCGTCTCCGCTTTGAGCTGTGTTGACATTGTTTTGAATATCCCCTGATTCTGTTTGATGTGTCTGGCTGGGTTGGTTCGCTGCTGCCCCGCGCGGCCGCTGAGGTGAGAGGCGGAGGGGGAGGCTCGATGGCGCAGTCGTCAAGTCGCAGTGGTGTCTGCGGCCACACTGCGGAGAGCTCCACTCAACACCGCGCTGATATACTGAGGGAGAGCGGTGTAGCGAGGCATCAGAGCCCCTGTGCTCAGCTGACAGGGGGTGTGGCGGGGTGCAGAAAGCCGTGATCACTGAGAGGGTGTGGTGGGGCGCAGACATCCGTGATCAACTGAGAGGGGAGAGTGGTGTAGCGGGATGCAAACCCCCCGTGCTCAACTGACAGGGTGACAGGGGGTGTAGATGGGGAACAGAGACCTGAGTTCAACTGACAAGGGGAGGGTGGTGAACCAGGGCGGACACCAAAATATGTGCGTGTGGCGGGCCCCTTAGGGAGCAGATCCGACCTTAAACGGACAACTGGAAATGGACAACAGAGTCGTGGACCAAAGTGTTTGTTGCCCAGTTGTTGAGGATCTGGGCCTCTGGGCTCTGCTGTGTCCACGAGACTCGTCAAGAGCAGGGCCAACTGATAACTTTTGTCGGAGGCACAATATTTAGGAGCAAGTGACCTGTTGCTGAGGTCAGGGGTCACCATGGCCCCAGACCATTCGACTCGCAATGCAACTCAGGATCCGCCGTTTTACGAAGGTCCCTGACCTGAAGTGACCGCTGAGGTCACGATGCGACATGCAAAGTCTCTGGCAACTTGCCTCACAACAGGCTGAACCAGCCCCCACTGCACAGCGTCACCGTGCCGTTGACGCGTCACAACCAAAACGCGACCGCCAACCAACGTCAACGTCGCTTCAGACAACAAAACTTGTACGGAAGCTCACCGCAATGGAACAGCAACTACATGGGACGAAAAGCCCTTTGTCTGCAGAGCAGATCTCACGTCTTCGTGTCTCTGTGGGAAGATCGGGGAGATCGCCGTTTGCCCCTGTGTGAGATCAGGTGAGATCAGGTGAGATCAACGTGGGAACGTTTCTCCAACAAAAGGTCCCAAGACAATCAGCTGTCCACAGATGACACGGTTCGCGGGATTCTGATCAAACCTTGCGAGTGTTTGTCAGGAAAACACACAAGTGTTTCATTCTCTTCTCAGGAAAAAAGCAGTTGACAAGTGTCACACATGTGCGAGGAAATGTGATTTGCTACGGCGGATCCAGGGGACCTTGTCCCTTGGCCAAAACAAGGGCGTTTAGCACCAAGAGATTGTCGTCGCACAGGTGCAATATTTGCATTTTTACAGTCAACTTTTTAAACTTGAGATTTCCCTTGGAGAGTCTCTCCCCTGTGCCGAATCCTGGATCTACCCTCCCCAAGACGTGCCATCCATGGCCAAGGCCACGACACGGTCCCATCCATGCTTTTCGAGTACACGTGTTTCACTCTGTTGACCCTGAGGTCAACCTCCACCAGGTCAATGCGCGCCTCGCTGACCTCCAGGCTCCGATTGACCTGCCCCAGTTGTTCCAGTCTTCCCATCACACCCCATTAGGTTCCTGACCTCCAGGCCCCACATGACCTGTCCTGGTTACCCCCATCACACCCCATCAGGCAAAACACCTTGTGCATGGTCAGTTCCAAAGCCACAGGGCACACACAACCTTGACACGCACAAACACAGGCATCACCCTTTCACAGAGCGTTTGTTGTCGCGTTTCCTTCTTCTCCCGTGTCACATATGATGTCAAGATCTTGTGATACACACGTACGTTCGTGTGTATGTCTGGCTGACAGTTGGACATCGTCGGATTTGACACGTGAAAAGGAAACACATGTGATAATGATAACCTGCCCACATGGTGACATGATCGCTCTTGACAGCCACGGCCTTTGATCGCACTCTCAAATCACCCGCTGAATGGGAACACTTCGTGTTTTAATCTTCTAAATTATTTTTTTCTCGGAAGATTCTTTTGTCACACATAACAAGCCCAAAATATCTGCCGGTGTTGTTGCGAAATCGAACAAGCTTTGCAAACAACCAAACACAACTTCAACAAAGATCGAACTTTCTCTTTGCTTTGGCCAAAAGCACGGTGAACACGAAGGACATCCATCCCTTTATCAGATTGGTGTGTGTGTGTGTGTGTGTGTGTGTGCATATGTGTGTGTGTTGCGTGTGTGCGTGTGTGTGTGTGTGTGCATATGTGTGTGTTGCGTGTGTGTGTGCGTGTGTGCGTGTGTGTGTGTGTGCATATGTGTGTGTGTGCGTGTGTGTGTGTGTGCGTGGTTCAACTCCGTCACCAAGAAAAAGCGAAGCTCCACGCTCCTGTTTCCTGTTTCACTTTTGATACATTTCTGAAGAAGGAATCCAACCACTGGGAGGTGGCTCCCTGAATCCTGGGTCCGCCCCCTGAACACCACCATCACTGGATCTGCGGTCTCCGAAGTCTCCATTATGCTTGGACAATTAGACACCTCAACAGATCAAACATGGCTCCCTTTCCCCCTGTGCCAACAATTTAGGCCCTGAGACCCATCATTTTGACATTAAGATCCCCCATAATCACCACAGCACTGCGTCGTGCACGCAGACGCCTGAACCCCCGGTTCACACTGCGCATGTCACGCTTCGCGTCTTTGCGACGCAGCGTCTGTTGACTTGTACAGGGACGAGACACGTGACGCATCCTCTGTGCACAAAACCCAATCAACTTTGCACAGCATCGTCGGGCGCGTTGCCCGAAAAAAAATCCTGTCCTCCCTCCCCCTCATTCAGCAACCCCGCATCATGCCAATACAAGGTTGAAAACCGTACGCTACAGCACCACAAAGCAAAAGAACTGCATGTACCACATTGTGTGGGTGAGTTCTTTCAGAAAGGCAGCCAAAGCAAAGTATTCTTTGAGGCAATCATTGAAGAAGAAGAAGAAACTTCCCTTCAATTTTCAGCGCGACGCTTCGGGTACCCCTGAGGCGCCGCCATTGCGGGGACATCCATTAACCTTGAAAAAACACGTTCTCTCCTTTTCTCCGTCTCTGCTCTCACAATGAAGTGCTGACACAAAAGAAGAAAAGTTGTTTGTCCACAGTTTGCATCGTTGGTTGTCTGCTCTATTTGTCACTGAATTTACTTCTGATCGGTTGAGTGATACGATGCCTCGATCCGTAAATCAGACAAGAGTCTCTCTCTCTTCAGAGCCCGGTTCACACCGCATGCGTCACGCATTGCGACAAGTCATCGAGTTGACTAATGACCACTTCACTGTCACTGGATGACAGGGACACAACGCGAAACGCATCTGGTGCGAACCCAGCTTTTCTCTCTCCGGGACACCAGACGCGTGGCGTTTTTGGCCACCGACGTTTCATGGTTCTTGTGTCCAATACTCAGGCTCTCCCCCACCTCACCCTCAGGCAAGAGACAAATCACGCCCACCTTGACATGCAGCAGCTTCGTATGTTGGGGAAAAGAAGGCACCGAGCCCCGCCCCTGGACCCCAACAATTGAAAATTCACCTCAGGAGACTGAATGTTCAGCCTCCCCTCGACCAAATCCTGTCCCCGTGTGCCACTCCTTGTTCATGCGTGTACTTACACCTCAGTTCCAACCAATTGATCACAGAGAGTCGCATTTCCTTGTTCAGTCGTGTTTCCGTATTCAGAATCACGCAAACTTCTTCGTGCTTGATCACTGAGTCCATTTTCACACACTCGACGCAGAAGGTGTAGAGATCGCGGGGTCAGGGTGAATTAGCGCGTGGTGAACACCGCCCATTGTGTTCAGCGTCTGCGTTTTCCCTCTGCACGACAAATGGTGCTCAGCCCCTGGGTGCACGCCGGACGCGTCATGCAAGGCCTCGAGCCCATCTGCGCCAGTCAATGGGCTTGTGCATGCAGGGGCGCGACGTTTGGTCTGCAGCTCACAGACGTGATGTACCTCTCATCTGCATCGAGAGACGCAAAGCAACGGCGTATCCTACAAACGTGAAGCATGGCGCACGCCATGCAGGGATTCGGTGCGTGACGTAGGCGTACACCAGGAACACACACACACACGTGCACACACACGTGCACACACACGTACACACACACACACACACACACACACACACACACACACACACACAAGGGTGTATCCCAGGGGTATGATGCACGGCGTATTTCAGGGACACGACGCCTGTTTGGTGCATGCATCCCAAAGAGGCGATCAAGTCGCGTTGCCATTGCCATGTTGCCACGCAACGCAACGCGTGTCGCACGACAGGAACGCAACGTCCAGCGTGAACCCGGTGTGACCCTGCATGTGAGACGCCCATTCACTCCGCCTGTCATGGGTCACGTACAGCCATTTGTGAACCGCGTTTATACCACTGGGCAACAAAGAGCTTCGTTTCGGCCCAGACTGTTCATACGATCTTTTATGGGCTCAAATTTCGGCAGTTGCTGACGAATTGTGCCAACTCTTTGAGAGGTGGGCCAAGTTTGCTTGATCTGCCAGGGTGGATCCAAGGAAGGGGGCGGGGGACTCGGGAGCCTGGGACCTTGATCTCAAAAATTTCTGGTTGCCCAGCCTTGTTGAAAACTGTTTTGCCCCTCCCTTGTGGGTTCTCGCCTTGGGCTCCACTTTGCTTGGCTAGTGCAGTGCGCAACAATTGCACAAGGAAAAACCGCACACGTGTGTTTCCCCTTTGAAACAAACCAGAAAACATACTGACAAACACCCCTTGAGTGCACCCCTCCAAGGGCTTTCTGTCACCTTTCCACCCCTCCAACAGCTTCTCCATACAAATGAGGGGGGCTGCGCACAAAACGATACAGTTGTCATATTCAAGCTCAAAATTTGCAAAATACACACCACCCTGTCCCGTTTTTGCGGCTGAAGAATGCGACCTGTGTTCTGCGACGCGGCTCGCTCCACACCCTGTAATTTCTGTCATAACAGTTGCGCACAAAGTTGAGGCAGTTGACGAAAAAAAGTGGCGCAGTCGTTTGTCAGATAAGAAAGACGAATTGGTTCCCCCCCCCCATCAACCCCCATCCCCCCATCAAGGGAACAGCATCAGCAGCAATTCTGCGAATGCCTCACATCTTGCACAACAAACAGTTCTGAAATTGCACATTGTCATTAACGTACACTGTGTGCGTCACGCGTGGTAGCTTGCCGTGCGTCGCAATGTTCAGAATCAACCACTGACGCATGCACTCGCACAACTGTTTTCAGCACAAAAACACCAGAATTCTACTCTTGCGATGCCATGCAGTGTTGTGGCCCCTTGGAAACACGTGTTTTGATTTGCTGGCGTACATGCCTTTGCACACAAATGTCTCAGAAATCACAGGGTCGGCATTTTGTTTCACAGCACTGCACGATGGCAGGTTGAGCGTGCATATCAGGTCTGAATTTTTCCAAACACAACTTCACAAGTTCAGAATAGGCACAACTGTCTTTCACAACACCTCAACCGATTCTGAGGAGCAGGCCAATTTGCACTGCGATTCTACGAAAAATCGGGGGGGGGGAGAGAACGACGGCGCGGCGCTGTGTGTGACGAGGCGCCGTAAATCGTTCCGCGCCTCCGCGCTTCCGACGTGACTCCCATTCACACGCGCCGCGCCACCTCCAGGCATCGCCAACACACCGCGTCGCGCGCAACACCGACAAAGCTGCCGTCCAGGGCGCGTAGGGGGGGGGGTTCATGCTGGACTCGTCACGAAAGTTCAGGTCAAATGACGCTGCAGGCGTCATCGTTTGATGTGTCATACAGCAAGCGGCGTCCGCGCACACGTTGACGCGTAGACGCCGCGACGTCTTGCACGTCGAACAAAGTCACACTGGATTCGTCACGAAAGTTCAGGTCAAATGACGCTGCAGGCGTCATCGCTGCAGGCGTCATCGTTTGATGTGTCATACAGCAAGCGGCGTCCGCGCACACGTTGACGCGTAGATGCCGCGACGTCTTGCACGTCGAACAACGTCACGCTGGATTCGTCACGAAAGTTCAGGTCAAATGGCGTTGCAGGCGTCATCGCATGATGCGTCGTGCAGTGACTGGCGTCCCCGCACACGTTGACGCGTGGACGCCGCGTCGTCTTGGACGTCGAACAACGTGACTCGCGACGTGACGCAAAACGCGAAAGGCGTAAGTCCACCACGCATCTCGTGTGAACCCGCCCTGGCATCGTTCGTGTCCACTGGCAAAACCTTCAGAAAAACAATGGATTGCAAAAGCACCTGCACGGCGTGCACAGCTGCGGGCCAAGCAAACGAAACCGGGGAAACGTTCCCGCCTCGGCAAGAAAAGCATTGATCTGCAGTTCGTGTTTTGCTGAGCTGTCAGAAAGCGAGTTGTGCTTCACACCGGCGCGTCGCACGTTGCAGATCAAGACAAGACAAGAACGCAATGCACGACGCATCCCAGGTACAACTGACCAAAGAGCACCTTCGCCTGCAGGTACAAGACTGTCGCACATTCACCACAACTGAGAGAACAAAGTTTGCTGGTTCTGGTTGGGAGGGGGGCGCGGCAACTGACCAAAGATCACCCGTAAGCACAAGAATTTCACCCAGCCCAGTGTATGTGTGTGTGTGTCTGTGTGTGTGTGTGTGTGTGTCTGTGTGTGTGTGTGTGTGTGAGAGAGAGAGAGAGTGAGAGAGAGAGAGATAGAGAGAGAGAGAGAGAGAGAGACAGTGTGTGAAGGGCGGTCAACATGGTACACGCACGATCACTCGGCTCTGCTCCAATTCACTGCAGCAAAACGAGGTGAAGGTCGGAGGACTGCAGGAACACGTGGAGGTCGACGCCCTCATCGCGGCGCGACCGCCGTGTGAACGATTGATGCCTCCGGCCGTGCGTGAGACCGGGTACCGGCGTAGATCGCAGCGCAGAGCCGGGTTCACACAGGACGTGTCACGTGACACGTCTTTGCGCATGTCAAAACCGAGCTGCGGCGTCGTTTTCGACGCTGTGGTTATCAGTTCCAGACTATCAAAGTTCTTGTAAGGGACGATTCCAAGACCACGCATTTGCGCTCTGCACCAGTCTGTCCTCTCGACACAACCACCCACAAAACTGGCTGTTTTCCTTGAGAATAAACAATTTTCGTCACTCAGTGCACCATCTACAGGTGTGGTGTGGTGAAGACCTGCAGCTCTTCACTTTGCTTCCGTGGGCTTCAAAACCCCCAGAAACAGCCAGCAACAGTCTCGTTCGTGCAGGAGCCACCACCAACTGCATCTCCCCACCCCAGTGCACAGACGGTTCGCAAAGCAAGACGCATCCACAGTGAACCAGGTCTCAGACTCCCACAGATTAATCATTCCAGCGCGATCGCCTTTTGTTCAGCCGATCAATATCAATCGCACAAAAGTAGGCCTTCAGTTCCAAGAAAATTCTCTGCATTCAGAAAATTCCACACAAAAAAACATTCAATTTCCCGTGTCACGAAACTCTCAGAGCTTCAACGCGTCACGTGCGCGCAACAGGCAGGTGATGAAACCCTTTCACTTTCGTTTTCAATTTCAGTAGATTTCCGTTTCAGGACTCGTCTCACACTGGGTGCGTCACGCATTGGCGCGGACAAGTACAAGGTGCAGCGCACTATGGCTCACAGGAGACACAACGCATCTTGTGCACCGTGAAACAGGCCGAAGAAAGCGCGCCGATAATTTAGTGCGCACGCAAATTACCACATTTCTTAGTTGTTCCCAAATCCACAATGTTCCCAATCCCACACGTGCTTCGCAACATGGAAAATACCATTTGAGATCATTTTTGCAGCACACCAGACGTCTATTTATTCGTTGGCATAAAGGGTGGCGTCAATAATTTTCTGGAAAATTCCGTTGCACCTTTCCTTCTTCGTCGCACCCAGAAATATCCAAAGTCCTGCACTTCCTTCAAGTGCACAAACACAAGGCGTCCCTACGGTCAGTCATGTTCAATTTTCCACACAGCTCGATGCCCAATGCATTGTGCGTTTGTCCTTGAAGTATGCAGGAAGCAACAACAACAAACACGTGCACCGACGCAATGTTTGGCAGGTTTCACACTGGATGCGACGTGCGTTACAACTTGCACGAGTTGACACGTGCAAGTAAATATGGCGACGCGTTTTCTCACAGCGCACGACGCATCCAGCGTGAACACCCTCCGTCCACCAGCCGTGACACCGGAAGTAAAACTGACCGGAAGCAACGCACCGGAAACGGCAACCGGAAATGACAACTGCCCTCACTCAGCTCTGTCCAATCTTGTCCTTCATCTTCTCGCGCACGCGCTCTCTGAACTTCCGGTAATCCTTCTCCGACACGGACGGCCGCACCTCCCGGAACGCGGCCTCGAAGTGGCGGTTGTGGACCCCGGGGAACTGCCCCGCGGAGTCGCCGCCGAGGAGGCAGTCCTGCAGGGCAAGGGTGGACGCCTCCCGCACCAGCGACGCCAGATCCGCGCCCCTGGGAACAAGAAAACACAATCAAATCCAGGGTGTGCAATAGGAGGTGGGGATAAGGGGCCGCGGGTTTACACGACCTCGGCAAAAATGAAATCTCCATTTTGTACCCAGGGCACAATCTGATAAGTTCCCTTTTGCAACGCAAACTGTTTCAAAGCTGAATTCACCCGACCCAAGGGTCACACCCCACAACAACCAGATCAACCCCTACACATCTTCCTGAAGTTTGTTGCATTGGGGAAGGAACCACGACACAAAGAATTTGAGAGCCAACAAAAGCCTCCCCCCCCCCCATCCCTGAGATCGGCTGGAAGACATGCGCCTTGAGTTCACTGGTGCGCCAGTCAAAAACACGATGTTGGGGCGGGGTTGAAAAGAGGTGGCGCCACTCACGTAAAGCCCGCGCACTGCTCGCACTCTGCCACCTGGCGGAGATCGACGTCGGCGGCGAGACGCGGCTTCGTGCCGTTCTGAAACGAGTTCGAGTCCCGGCTGGGTCAGTCAAGTACACAAAGTGCAAACCACTTGACGCGACGCTGCACATGAGGCACGTTGGGCACTTGAAGATGTCATCGTCCCAATTTTTGTTGTGTTGATATCTTTACGATCAATTTTGCCGTGTCACGTGTGCGTGTGTCCTCAGCTGAAGATGACGCATTCACCTTCGTAATGGTCTTGAGGATCTCGAGTCTGTCTTCAGTGGACGGTAGTTCGACGAATAGGATTCGCCCGAGGCGGCCGGGCCGCAGGATCGCCTCGTCAATCATGTCTGAAATCACGTGACAAGAACCACGTGACAGTGTGAAACGCGAGTCAAGTGTGTGAACTGCCTTGTTCTCGAACTGAACCACACAGTGCGAGTGTTTTGGTCACGTCCTCCAGCCAATTCAGCCCTGAGCAGCAAGGGCGAACGAATCCGCACTGGGAGTACGGGACTTCGTTCGTGAGGTATGTGTTCGGTATGCTTGTACACACAGGTGTGGTGGTCGGTGTGTGTGTGTGTCTGCGTATGTGTGTACCTGGCCGGTTGGTGGCCCCCAGCAGGAAGACCTGTTCCCGGGACCTGAACCTCTGTGTGTGTGTGTGTGTGTGTGTGTGTGTGTGTGTGTGTGTGCGTGTGTGTGTGTGTACCTGGCCGGTTGGTGGCGCCCAGCAGGAAGACTTGTTCCCGGGACCCGAACCCGTCCATCTCCGTCAGCATCTGGTTCACGACGCGATCGCTCGCGCGGGCCTGCGGGGGAGAACAACATGCGTCTGTGGTGACCTCCAACTCTCCTGTATTACACGCAAGTGCCGCAAATGTGTGTTATATGACTGCGTTGTACGTGTTTGCGTGCGCGCGTGGGTGTGCGTGCACTAGTGTGCAGCACTCGCCGCGGCGGCGGTGTCATGTGTGTGTGTTTGTGTGTGTGTGTGTGTGTGTGTGTGTGTGTGTGATGTGATTTCTGACGTACCCAATATCCGGAGAGAAAGGGCTCGAACATGAGGCTGAGGAATGTCGCGCGCGCGTGTGTGTAGTGAGTGTGCGCATGTGTGCGTGTGTGCGATACGTACCTCGGCCCCGGCGCGCTTCGGAACGAGCGCGTCGAGCTCGTCGAAGAAGACGACGCAGGGCGCCGAGTTGCGCGCGCGCTGGAAGACCTGCCGCACCGCGCGCTCGCTCTCCCCGACGTACTGCGCGCGCGGGAAAAAGACGATAAAAAATTATCAACTGCCATCTCCAGAAAAAATTGAACCAGGGACATTTTCCAGGGGTTGAACCTGTTGGGTGAACGGGCCATCGATTGCCACAGTACCACTTTTGGTTGGAGAGGAAGACAGCGTCACTCGCGCGCGAAACGTGTGACATGACGTCTCAGTCAGTTGTTCGTTTCTTGAACGCTGTCATAAACCTGTCACTGCCCTGGTCACTGTTATGTACGCTCAAAACCATGTATTTTCATCTGTAATGCATCAGTATGATGTTAGACTTCCATACCCTGCCATTGTGTACAGGCAATAAAACTCTGTCCCTGAATAGA
>JAAUXT010138345.1_pt1 | contig 13452 bp, 17 predicted proteins | sample 7278171 | NCBI WGS metagenome assembly JAAUXT01 (sample SAMN14350112, study PRJNA611818) | marine sediment metagenome | isolation source: surface marine sediment (1.8m) | place: French Polynesia: Moorea | collected 2018-08
CTTTTGAGAAGTGCATTGACACGTTCTCATGTTACCGGCTCACCACAACTTGCTCCTTGCGAAAGTCCATGGCCAGTGGAACCTTCACCTATCACTGCAAGTGTGTGTTGCCACCCAAACTCTCCATGACCAATTACACTGTCACTCTGAACTCGAGTGTCACAGTCATGTCCTTCTGAGCTTTTCGCATGTTTTTGTGCAAGAATAACTTTCTGGTCTTCCCTTGATTCACGCATTTGATTCAATCTCCCAACATCGGCAATTGAGACAAAGTGTGAGTCATCAGGCACATGATCGATGTCCATCACGTCCTCTACTTGTTTTCCTGATAGTCTTGCTGTTGACTATTGGGATCTCCCTCTGAGTCAGCATACTGCTCATCATCGGCAGTTCCAAACTGCATGAGCACTGCTTCCTCCTGCTGCTGAGCCAAAGAGTACAGAGTGTTGAACAAACCACATGTCTGATCATAAAACTCTTGGACACTCGCTTCAGCACCTTCCAGCTGTGACTGTGTGTCAGAGATTCCAGCATAGTTGTCGCTTTGAGGCTGCTGCTGCTTTCCTCATCCGCGATTGAACGTCTGCTGGCCATTCCCTCGGCCTCTGGGTCGCACAGGCAAGTTGGGGTTTTGCTTGGGTCTGAACTGGGGTTTTTGAAAAGTCTTTTGCCCTGGGAAGTAGGCTTGTGCTGCTTGCATAAGACCTTGGGTGGACAAGGTGGGTTTCCCCATGGGTGTGAACTGTGGTTGGGGTCTGGGTTGCCCAAACATCTGTGCAAGTTGGAGGCGATTTTGCTGCATCAGACAGTCCTTCATCATGTGTCTGAATTGTTTGCACAGGTAGCACTGAATGTTCGCTGTGCCCCTGCCTCTGCCTCGAGCTCCCCCTTGCTCAAGGCGCACTAGTCACTCCTCAAGCCTGCGGATTGCTGAATCCTCTGCACGCATGAACTTTGCGTCTGTGGATTCACTTGATGCACTGACATTTTTGGCACACCCTTCCCTGTCAAGAAGTGCTTTGCACACACTCACCAGTGTTGTACAATTTTGAATCCAAAGCACAATGTCATCAGGTGCTCGCAGCTTGATCAAATCCAAAATTTCAGTGTCCGCTTTGTCCAAACGTTTGCCCAAACTTTTGACCCAAATGACAAATTCCCAATACATCTTGAACTGTTGTGGCACAATTGCATGCCACTGACATACCCAATTGTCATGACCTCCCCCTAATGCTGAAGTATCCCACTCAGCAACAAAGGATTTCCAGAAGGAAGTCCAATTCTGCACTGTTCGAAGTCCTGGGTTTTTCTTAAAGGACTCAAACCAGCTCAATGGATCACCAGATAACTGCTGAACCATTGCTCTCCCTCAAGCTTCACAAATATCATCCATGAGTCTGCCCTGCAGTGTGGCAAGACCATTGATGAACTCCCAAGCACTTTCAGTCTGAATTTTGAAAGTGATTGGACACTTGTGTCCCTCTGTTTCCCCATCAAACTTCGGCAATTTGGAAATTGCTGTCAGTTTGAAATCATCTCCCATCCTCCTGGGTCTATGATTGTGATGAGGATTCTGATTTTGGTTACCATTAGGTACTAGATCAGGATCCAAATCACTGTGAATGTTTAAATGATGATCTCTAGGATCAGGATCAGGGTTCTGATCATCAGGAACTGGGACTAAAGTGTTGGTGTCCACATCATAATGTACACCTGGTGGGTAACCTATGTCTTGAAACACTCAAGACAAGTAGTACTTCTTGTCACCAGTGCTCCAAACTAGACCGTTAGCGATCTCAACCTGAGGTCTTGCAAACCAATGATACAACAGAATGTATGATTCAAACTCTTCATGCCAACAAACAAAGTTTGTGATGATCTCCCAATTGTACCGATTCTGTGCTGTGAGTCTTGTTTCAGGAAGATGCTGTTCTGTCAACAAGTTCACGAAATCATGCACACGGATCTATTCCTCTTCAGGACATTTATCCAAATCAACTATTTTTATCACTAAAAATTTTGTTGCGCTTTGGGGATCTGCTTCACGTGGATTGAAATAACCTTGGTATCTACTTTTTGTTGTCTGGCTGCAAATATGTTGTACACAGGAGTACCTATCAGGGTATCCTCTAAGGTACAAGGTCGCATGAATGAACTTGGTTGCAGTCAGCATGTAGCTGTTGGACCAGTTTCATTCATACCTCACTCAGTCAATGAATAGAAACATAGTTGCAGCTTCTCAATGGAAACTGAAACAAAGTTTCAGGTTGCAGGTTAATAATGTAGGTGAGTGCTCACAACATTGAGGTTGATCAGTAGAACCTCCATGTTATGTATGGGTGCTCAGGCCAGCATCGTTCCGGAGTCTTTCAGCTGGCTGAGCTGTGTCGCATCATTTGCCCAGAGAAGGGAGCCAATCCCTCCCGTCTCTGTTGGCTGGGTCGCAATGAGTCAGTCACACGCATGTGGATTGCAGAAAGTGTTTATTGCCACTTACCTGAGCTTCAGAGAAGTGAAGCCCAGAGTGCCAGAAAACAGGTGTTTAAATAAAAAAGGGGTCTGAAGCTGTGCTGAAGGTACAGCTTCAAAGGAGAGTGGGAAAGAATCATGTGTGATTGAACTGGCAATCAAGGGTTTGATTGAGGGTGGTTCGATTACACAACACAAGTACCACCTGTTTTGTCAGCAAAGAAGGAATCATGCAGGTGGTTCAAGAGGGCTTTTGCTGTTGTTGTAACTACTGCATATGCCAATGCATTAGACACCTTTTGACAATGGCTGCAACTGATGGATGCCCCAAATGGTTGGTACTTGTCCACAAAGTACTTTTCAGTTCCATCCTGAGGTGATGTTTCCTTCATACCCATTTGTGCTAGTCCTGCTTCCTGTTTCTGAACACTGATTTAAATTCTTACTTTGCTTTGCATTAGCCTATACCAATGAGTGGACACAGCCTAACTGCCTGATCAAAGGATAGATAGGTTGCTGTTGTGAGTTCTTTTGGTGTACATTTGTTCACTGAAATACCATCTCTGGGGTAACTCTCAAAAGAGAAAGATGAGCCTCAGGTTGTCCTTGTTCAGATGATTGCAGTGATCCAGCATGAACAAGAGTTTGCTGATCAAATCGCAGATCGTGCACACATAGCAGAGATGGAGGTGGACCCACAAGGACCAGTCTTTCAGACCATTGGACTGAGGTCTGACCTGGCTCTTTGGTTGGAAATGCTTCCACCATTGGCCTTGAATGGCACTAATCATTACATTACTGCTGAATATGACACTATTGCTTCAGCAGTTGATCACTTGGCCACTTGGCTGCCAATTTTTCTGCAGCTGAGGGTCAAAATCTTCTTTTGTTTCAATCCAAATTACACCATGACACCAACCAGGAACTGCATCCAGCAAGTCCATGGCAATATGTTATTGTGAGAAAAGCAAATTGGAAAGTGGTACAAACTCTTCCAGGGCAGCCAGACAACAACAGCAGGTCTGCACAGGGAACCAAATCCAAAGGTTTCAAGGAATCAAGCCAGCATTGATGCAGTGCAGGCCACTGAGGAGGCTGGCTGCCACTATTGTTCACCACCTCAGTCAGGACATTGAAATTCCTGCTGCTCATATGCAACAAATGCTGAAAAATGATTTGAAACTTGTGTAGAAATGTATAAAATATGTACCCGGACTGCCCATTGAACCCAACATCACGGCTGAATTTCTTCCTGACTCTTCAGGACATGCCACAAAGTATTGGAACACACAGTAATAATGGATGAGAGTTTGGTCTGTCAATATGACCCTCTGGGGAAGCACCCATGAAGGGAGTGGCTGCAGAAAGAAGAGCCCAGACAAATCAAGGCCCCAAGAGCAAGGGGCACTGGGAAAGTGCTCATTGTAACATTTTGTACTCAAAGAACTCAGCTGTTACAAGTTCTATCACAAAACTGTCAAGGTTCAAAATTTTGTGCAAATCTGTAAATGATTTATGGAAGCTTTCAGACATCACAGGCCAAGGGGGTGTGTCTCAGAGCAGCTGTTCTTGCACATGGACAATGCACCAGCCCACACTGCCAACATCAGTAAGCAGGTCATAGCCCAGAACTCATGTTCAGTTGTTGCCACCCACACCTTACTCACCAGATTTAGTGCCAAAAGATTTCTGGTTCTTTGGATACCTCAAAGCTGATGTCTGAGGAAAAAGATTCCCCACTGTCCAGGTCTTGAAGGAAGCTGTGATGATCAAGTGGGTACCATTGGTTCAGCTGAGTACTGAGACTGTATGCTGAGAGCTTGGGTGAAGAGACTGGTGCTTTGTGTCACCACAGAAGGATGCTATTTGAAGGAATTTTGTGACCTTGTCCAACAGTGCCAACATGTTTTAATGGCAATGGCAGTACAAAATGTGAACACATTTCCTACTCATGTGCTGATATCAACAAAGAAATCTGGTGCATGGTCTTCAATTGACATACTGAACCTCAGAAGTGAAATTCCCCTCATACACAGAAGATCCAGAGATAAATCTGGGTGCAATGCAGCCAACATCCAGAGGATTCACAACCTCTTTCAAGTGGACAAGAGTAACTGTTGAAGGACTGCAGGCAGCTTCTGGCCTCACACACACAACCATCCACAGGGTACTCAAGCAGGATTTGAAGCTCAACAAAAGGGGTCAGCCAGATTTGCCAAGCTGCTGAACTCCAACCAACTCTGCCAGTATCTTGAATGTTCTCACGCTGCACTGCACACAATCCTGACAGAATCATGGAGTACTCAACAGGCTGGTCACAATGGACGAGTTGTGGGCTTGTACATGGGATCTGGAGACAAAATTGCAGTGCTCAATGGCTGGCAGCTGGAGAACAGAGGTTTGTGATGGAACTGAGATGATGTGTCAGAGGGAAGTGCCTCCTTGTGAGCTTTTTTGATTACAAAGGACTCATCCACTATGAGTTTTTCAGGAACAGAACTGTCAATTCCCAAATGCTTGTGAGGATTCTTGAATGGCTGTGCACAGCTCTGGTCAGTCACTGTCACTGACCCAATGTGCCATACATTCTACATGTGGAAAATGCCTCACCCACAATGGCAGAGAAGCCAAGCTGCACCACCTGTTGACAGTGATGAAAACTCTTCCCCACCCCACCCCCTATTCACCTTCAGGAATTTACACAAAGTGAGTGTTTTTCACTGTGAAACAATGAACAAGTTTCCACTGGTACCCTGATCTGGTCACCTTGGAAGATGTGACAGACCAAATTTCTCTGATTCCATCGACAGGGTATGCTGACAGTGTCCTGCACAAGTGGCCAGTGCGATGGGTGCACTGTGTGTTTGTTCTGTGATGGAGACATTTTTTGAAGGACTTCTATGAAAACATGCATTTTTCACAGTGCCTCCAATGTTAAAATGTTGTTTTTGTTGACATTGGGTGCCATGTATCACCTGTCTGCATGGTCAATTCGCAGTCAAATGGTTTTATAAACATTCAGTGCCAAAGGTGATGCAGCATGGAACCAGTCAGCAGATCAGCATTGGGAGGGGGCATGTCCTTCTTTGCTTACATTTGATGGGGAGGGGAAGCCCAAACTTCAAAATATGAACTCGTACGAGTTTGCAAAAGTGTAAAACAAAAATTTCCGTTCAGTGCAAAACAAGGTCAATGCAGCCCACAGGTAGCGTCATTGAGGTTACTGTTTTCCAGTCTTTCCCGTCTTTCCATTGCAGACAGGCTGGAAAACACTTATGTGTTTGTCAGCAATGAACTCAGACCAAGTGCGAACTTGCTCACTATCTGCAATGTGATCACCAACGGAAATCTGGACGTGGTGCCTGTGGTGTGCGACTACGGAAACAGTGGTCCACCCAAACGTGGGCGGTACGTCATGCTGCAAAGGAAAAGTTATGCGTACGAAAGGCATCTTATGAACTTCTGTGAAGTAGAGGTGCACAGCTGTTTGCAATCCTATTGGGGGATAAACGTCAATGGTCACAATTGTACTCGAGAGTGCAGGTATTGCGCGGACGGTACGACATGCAGTGTCTCAGACGGGCATTGCTACCAGTGTCCGTCCAGACGATATGACAATGACTGTTCGCAGACTTGCAACAGTAACTGCGCCGGTAGCACATGTGGAATCTCAGATGGACAGTGCGAGCAGTGTGTTTTCGGGAAATATGGCTTTGATTGTTCTCAGTCGTGCTACTGTGCCAACAACGAGCAATGCTCATCGGACGGACAGTGTCAAGCATGTCCTGCAGGACGATTCGGGCACGACTGTTCTCAGCTGTGCTCGTACTGCGCTCCAGGCAACCACTGTGGGAGGCAGAATGGAGACTGTTCCCAATGTCTCAACGGCTGGTACGGCGTGAAATGTGATCAGACGTGCAACTGCGACGCCTGCGACATCTTCACGGGAAACTGTGGGCATTACAATTGTCATCCCGGATTCACAAAACGTGGAGGCATATGTGAAAGGGGTAATTTACGTTTTGTTCGTACAAGAACAGGCGTTGGGGCACCAGTTTGAGCATGGTAATTTGTCCATTGTGGTTTCTATTCTTGTGCAGAATCAAAAACACAATCCACCTGCTTTCAGACCCAGAGACAACAACAACAACAACAACAACAACAGAGACTCCATCGGCAGCCAGTTCTCCGGAGAATAAGAAAGATGGTGGCGGCGGAGGTGGCGCCGGTCTGATCGGCGGCGTCGTCGGCGCCTTCATCGTGCTGCTCGTTCTGCTCATCGTCGCCGCTGTTCTGCTCATCAGGTTCGGTATTCGTAGTGGTGTGCTTACAAAAGCTACTCAACAGTCTGTTCCCCACCAATGGAGTCATCTCATGGTTTCCGAATTTTAGATACAAAAAGTTGAAAAGGCCTGGTTCAGCCAAGAAGCGCGAGGTTCTTCTCATGCCAGGATCTGGGAAATTCATCAGTGGAGGTTTGTACTCTCTGCGGGTTCTTTTGCCGTTCTTCAAAGTTCACATCTTTCCTAGCACAAATATGCCCAAACATTTTGTGCTCGGGTTGTGTGTGAGAAGCCATCAGAATGACAACATTTTCCTCTGGCAGGTGCATTTGATAACCCAGCATTGGAAGCTGGCGACAGCAAAACATCGGCTGCAAATGGAATCCAGACTGCTGTGCCTGAAACTGACTCCGTCGATTTGGTATTTTGCACGCTGTGCATTTCTGAAAGACTTGTTAAACTGGGAATCAAGTCTGTTCAGCGAAACTTCAGACGTACATGTCTTCCGTCTGTACGTGGTCTGTTGCATTGTAGGATGACGATGGAGAAATCTATGCCAACCCCATGGTTATTCCACCAATAAAAGTACCAGATTTGTCCACGTATATTGAGAGGCAGAAAAAGGAAATTGATGGATTCAAGAAGGAATATCAGGTGACATTTCTGAGAAGTTGTTCTACAAAACTAGGTGAACGCGCACTTTTGAATTTGTCTGAAGAAAATTCCATGATCTCTGCAACACAAATTTTATGAACTTTTTAGCAGTTACCCACTGGCGACAAAGCGAAGTGGGAAGTGGGCAACAAAGTGGAAAACAGAAACAAGAACAGATTTGTCAACATTCGAGCCTGTAAGTTTCTTGCAAACAAGTCGAACGTGGTTTTCAACTCCCAAAGCTGGGATTTGCTCTGAACAACTCGACGTTTTCCCCACAGATGATCACTCGCGCGTGGTGCTGCAGCTGGAGGACGGAGACATTCACTCCGATTACATCAACGCCGACTTCATCACGGGCTACAAGGACGTGCCCAAGGTCTATGTCGCCGCTCAAGGTATTTGTTTGTGGAAATTGGCCAAAAAGAGGGAAAATAGACGCGTCCTTTCAAGTCGAATTGGCAGAGCCTGGGTACAGTCGCTTTTTCGAAACATTTGAAGAGTTATGCAATGGTAGATCCACGAGCAGCACTTTCACCGGTTAATGTTTGGTCGAGTTACTTGTTCACAACCAAATACCAAATACACTGTATGGTTGCTGTTTCGTTTTCCTTTTGGTGAACTTTTTGATGGTTGCCAGCAAAATTGGTTGAATGATCCCCGATTGTGTTGATTTCCACGTGTTCGCAGGCCCCAAGAAGTGCACGATCGTCGACACGTGGCGCATGCTGTGGGAGCTGAACGCGAACAGGATGATTATGGTCACGAATCTGGTGGAGAGCGGAAAAGTAAGCATTTGTCGTGGATTCAGATTGCTGATTCAGAAATTTGTTGGTTTTGTGCTCGTACTCTGCACTTTTCTGTTTTGATCTTGTCACCTCAACAGATCAAATGCGAGCAGTATTGGCCTGACACTGAAGACCAATACGGCAAGTTCAAAGTGGCCCTGGGCGAGACGGAGCAATATGCCGATTATACAATCAAGAAGTTCACGGTGACCCGAGAGGTGAGCTGTTTACACTTCCCCATTTCCTGACGTCGTAGTTTAGTCAGCTTTCCCGAGAGCGAGATTTTTTTGCTGAACATTGGTGAATGCCTGTTTCTTGAATGTAAACAGGGCGAGACTCGCACGGTGCACCACTTCCACTTCACGAGCTGGCCTGACCACGGCGTTCCGATCACAGCCACAGCCCTGCTCAACTTCAGACGAAAAATCAGAGCGTACGATGAGAGTGCGACGGGGCCCATGGTTGTACACTGCAGGTACGCTCAGTGATTAAGTTTCAGAAAATTGTCGATCAATTCGGCAGTCTGAACTTGAACATTCAACATCAACAATCATCCGTTTGATTGCCGCTTCCTCGTGGGCGATTGAACATGTCACTGTTAATGTAGGGATCAAGCGAAATCTGTCATGAATGCACCATCCAATGGCTTTGATTACCGATTGAGTCTACATTTACGAGTTTTTGTGTGGGATAGGTGGTGTGTGTGGACATGTTTCGGCCTGATGTCAAAACGCTCAGTGTGGCCAGGGAAACATGTTGGCAGAAAATGTGTGTTTTTGCATGTTCTGCCCACGTGTGCAAGAACGTGCCCAGAAATTCGCAGTCAAATGAGCAAAACAATTTGATTCGCGGTCGGTGTGAACGACTAAACTTGTGAATGTGTCCTTCAGCGCCGGGGTGGGGAGGACGGGCACGTTCATCGCGCTCGACTACCTGCTGCAGCAGGCGCGCGAGGAGGGCGAGGTCGACATCTACGGGTACACGTGCATCATGCGCTCCAACAGGGTCAACATGATCCAGACGCTGGTCAGTTCCACAATTGCTCTTCGGATGTCACTTTCAGCCATTGGGCGCAAACGCGCAATGTTCCAACTCATTGGAACTATATTATTTCACAGGAGCAGTACATCTTTGTGTACGACGGCTTACTGGAAGCGTTGATGTCCGGTGACACATCAATTCAGTGTCCGCAGTTGCAAGAAGAGTTCGAGAAGTTGCAGAAAGTGGATCCAAAAACGAAAAAAACCAAGCTGCAGGAACAGTTTGAGGTATTCTGCCGTGAAGTCTGTTCCACAGGGCCACTTTACAAACCACACTTTGACTTCGCAGGCTTCCGCAAACAAACGGAGCCAAAAGAAAATTCCCCGTCGTGTGTTTGTGCGACCTTTACAAAAGTGAGAAAATCTTTTGTCGCAATAGGTTCTTCAAGTTTTGAAACCAGCGAAGCGAGAAGAAAAGTTGACTGCCTTGGAACCTCAAAACGTCGACAAGAACCGAGACAGGGAAATTGTGCCAAGTAAGACTTGCTTCCCAATCATGTTGATTCGTTCAACAGGAATTCTGAATCTCAGAAAAAGTTTCAGCATTTCAAAACTTCCTCATTCATCTTTCGCGTTGTCTCCACCAGAAATTGTTTCTCAATATGTTTGCCAGGCAACCGATTTCGGCCGTTCTTGTCAATTCAAATCGATGGATGCACGGACTACATCAATGCTGCCTACGTCGACGTGAGTAACAAAAGCTGCAGATTCTGATTTTAAAATGTTCTGTTTTTTTGCGAACGGCGCGTTTCAAGATTTCTGTGATCTCAGAAGTTCGTGAAGAAATGTTTGTCCTCTTCATGCTTGGGTGAACATTTCAAACACATCACGAAGCAGACATGTGTCCGAAGCGTTACAGCACGAAAAAAGCGACGAGTCATGTTGCGACATGACTGCGGTCGGTTTCTTCCTCATTCACTTGTAAACTGTGCCGTGTGGCTGTTCGTGAGTGCAGACTATCGAGAGTTTTCAAACCACGCACCCTCATCTTTGACAACGCCTTTCCAAATGAGTCCGTTCTGAAAACGTCCTTTTTCAGGGCTACAAGGCGAGGTTGGCGTACATCCTGACCCAGTCTCCCCTTCCGAACACGATCATTGACATCTGGAGAATGGCGTACGACCACGCGTCCCGCACAATCGTGATGCTGAACCAGCTCAGCGAAGACGACAAGGTAGAGCCTCGGGTGGCGAACTCCCAGCTGTAGAAACCGGAGGGACTTGATATGCATTCTGATTTTGATGTTGAAGTAAAGACGCTTTGTGCACAATAATGGGCAGTGTTGATTCAAATGCAGGATTGCCCGATGTACTGGCCGAATAACGAAGACAGTCCATTGGAGTTCGGCCCTCTGAAAGTCAGTTTGACTGAAGAGAGACAAGACAGCGTCACGCCAAGTGTGATCGTGAGAGACTTCAGCGTTGTCCACAGCAACAAGGTACAAACGTCACTTGTTTCCTCACAATACCTCTTTTCACCTGCATTTATTTCATCATCGGTGAAGCTTGGGGAACACTAAACACCCAAATGTTTATGTTTCCACTGAAGCCGAACAACGCTGTGACGGTGAAGCAGTTCCACTTGACGAACTGGCCGGAAGGACAGGAGCTGCCGGAGTCGAAGAAGGACCTGCTGGACGTGATGGATTTGGTGGAGCGGTGGCAGCAGCAGTCCGGCAACGGTCCAGTCACCATCCACTGCAGGTACCGAGAGTCACAGAACGATTGGCAATTCAATGTCTTGGTACAGTCCCGTCAAGACTGAAAACGATTCGGTTGACAAGGTTCACACCTCAATGGTACGCCGGGTGGGAGGGATATTTCGTGGGGAGAAGCAATAAAATGTTCGTGCTCAAGTTGGCCTTTTCACAAGCCATTACGAAGCGAAGACATTCGCACCGTCCTCTCCCTCATCGCAGAGATGGGTCTGAGAAGAGCGGCCTCTACTGCGGCGCTGCCTACATGGTGGAGAAGCTGAAGCTGGACCGCGAGGTGGACGCCTTCCACGCCGTCAAACACGTGCGCGTCGTGCGCCCGTCCAACATCCCCTCCATCGTGAGTGTTCAACCGCAGCTGCGGATTGGTGTGCGCGAAGAGCAACCACTTGTCACAGAGAAAGATCATTCCAGATGTTGAGTTGCTGAAATGTACGAATTGAATTAGCGGCCGGATTCCCACTGCCAGCGCCTGGCGTTTCGATTCCTGTGCAATGTGGTCACAGATGTAACAATGTCAGCTGCACAATGGGCATTCCTCTGATCGCGTTTGCAGTTTGGGGGCTCATCTTTGTCCTGTGGGTTTTCCAGGAGCAGTACAAGTATCTCCACGAGCTGGCTCTGGAGTACATGGACAAGTACGAGATCTACGCTAACTTCAAATGAAGCCGCTGTCCAGGTTGCGTTCAAGATTTTTTTTGCCCTTGCGGTTCGTGATTTTAATGAAGCGTACACGAATGATAAAGAAACTGTTACATTTTATTATTTTACTGGCATTTACATGCTTCTTGTTCAAAATGTATAATCATCGTAATGCTCACAAGGAAAAGCAAAAATGCTCACTTCACTCACTTCACTCACTTCGAACTTTCACGAGTCTCGAGCGTTTTTAGAAAAGGGCCTTCAAGTGCACGCTATTGCGTGCAATATTTTTATCTGTGGTTAAAGCATTCAGCTCCGTGACGTGGAGAACCATGTTTTGTGATGGATGTATAGTACGATGTAACATTTCCCTTTTGGAACCGAATCTCAAGTGTTACCGACTTCAAAACGTTCAGTCCCGAACCCTTGCCGTGCAACAGTTCATTCCAAACAGTGGACAAGGTGCTCTTTTGACAGCATTTCTTCAATGATGGAGTCCCGTTGCTTGTAAAATTCAACTCTTGCCACTGTTGGCAGTTGTGCCGAGTAATTGCGTTCAAGCAGTCAATCGGTCGGGAAGAAAACCTGTTGACCAGGTGATTAAAATGTCTGTATACCTTTCATGTTGAAGACTTGTCATCCTTTCGGCCCACGATTTCGTTATCATTGAGAAAGAAGTGACTCGGAATGCTAAGAAGTTTAAGTTGTCCCTGGGTGTTTGATTTCTCAGAAGTGGTGCTGTGATAACTACGTGCAAATACGCTGTATTTTTCTTGGTGTATTTGATTGATCCTCTGCGTGGGCGGTGCTCGGTGTGACTTGTTTTTCTCCGTGAAGCTTTGAAGACCTTCCGTTTTGTTGAATTTCAAGCTTTGCTCGCGTGCCCTTGAATTGTTTTCGTATCCCATTCCCGAAATTAAATTGATATATATCCGGATTCTTGTTCTGCGGAAGTGCACTGTTGGAATCTGGGCACATTTTATTGCCTGCCCCGTCAGAGATCTCTGCTTCACTTGATAAAGACCATCAATGTTCGAGCCCTTCTCTCGTCAACGTGACATCTAATTTCCGCGACGAAGAACGCCATGTCTCCCAAGCTCCTTGAAAATTTCATTTGCTCCGATGCTTGTTTGCAAAATGGGGGTTTGGAATTAAACGTTCAAGACTTTTCTCGTCCGTTGCAAAGGAAAGAACAAGTTTCAGGCAAATCGACCGGTATTCTCAGGCACATCGCTGTGTAAAATGAACTGAATATGTTGTCTTTTGTCATTTTATTGTACAGATGGACCTTGTTGTTTCTAACATTTGTTATGTCAAATTTATATTGGACATGGCACGAAACATTTGTGTGCGCTTTCAGGCAGTGAGTGGGTGATTCTTTGACACGCGTTTATTCCACACTCAAGCGCAGCTTGCTGTGAAAATTTGTCTAAATGTTACGCGATGAAATCTTCGTGAAAGCTCGTGCTTTCAAGATAATTGAAATGGCAGATTCGATTGCTGACCAGAGTAGATGGGCAGATCAACTGTCGTTTTATTTGCGCATGTTTCTTCCAGCACCATTGGTACCATTCCAAGCAGATGTGATTGCCTTCAGTTATTCCCGAATAAAGACGTGGCCTTCTAACATCCAAAAGTGTTCTGTTTTGACTGGACTTTTGGCCTCATTTATCAGGCAAAACAAGAAGCAGTGCTCAAGGCAACTGCAGTGCGAAGTCCCTTGCCGGTAATGTTGTCGATTCATCCTTATCCTGCGAGGTTTTATGCTGGGGCCGTGCAACTTGCAAATTGGGGTGCCTTGACTAGGATAATTTTGAGTGGCGTACTTCTGTCCAAGTTCTGATGCTAGCATCATTGCATCA